>Ga0160425_1003828_pt1 | contig 10611 bp, 7 predicted proteins | sample BioMet8_FD_108193 | JGI IMG/M metagenome (GOLD analysis project Ga0160425, IMG submission 108193) | Microbial communities from bioreactor (seeded with sewage sludge) at Lawrence Berkeley National Lab, California, USA - Biofuel... | ecosystem: Engineered > Bioreactor > Anaerobic > Unclassified ...
CCGGTTTGAAAAGAAAAAAGTTGAGAGCAATGCCCCGGCACTGGTAATAGCCATTGGTGCTGCTTTGGCCGGAGGTGAAGACAATGATTAACATAAACCTTCTGCCTAAAGATAAACGAAAAAAAGCCTTTCCTTTTTATAAAATATTTTTGTTTGCCACTTATTTTGTGGTGGCACTTACCATTCTTGTCTGGGGAGTTAATCTTGCCCTCTTTAAGTATTCTGAAAGCAAACTTAATGCTGTAAACGATTCTCTGGGAGCCATGAGTTTGTGGCAGCAGAGATATACCTTACATAATGCTCAAAATGCCGATATCACCAAGCGGGCTAATATTGCCAAAGATTTAAGCAAAAAACGGGTGCTGTGGAGCAGTTCACTAGCTTCTTTGGGGAATATTACTCCCTATGGCTGTTGGCTTACAGGGGTATCTCAGGATTCTAAGGATGAAAGAAAGATCTCTTTGCATGGCCGTGCTTTCAAATTGGACCAGGTTTTGGCCTTTGTCCATAATTTGCAAACCGACCCACTGATTGCTTCTGTCACGTTGGTTAATTCTACCAGCAATAAAAGCGGCACTGTGAAGATTGTGGATTATGAGATTATGGCTGTTATGAAAGGGGGAAGCCCCAATGCTAAATAAAATGCATTTATCCCTTTCTAATAATATGAAATTTGGTTTATTGTTTTTCTTTTCATTTATTTTATGCTGCGTTATTTATGTTAAGTTAATTCTGCCCATTTCCAATGATCGGGTGACAATGGCCAACAAGCTGACTATGGCTAATACCAGGTTGGCTGCTTTGCAGACCTTTGCCGGACAAAATCAGGATTATGATTCTTTGCTGAAAATCCAAAACATGAAAGTGGCAGCAGCCAAGAAAAAAATACCTGATATTGTTGCTGTTCCTGAATTAGTTGGGGAGTACAATAAAATTGCCGAGCAGGCAAAGGTAAATTTATTAAGCGTAAAACCTGATAAAGGTATAAAAGAAAAAAACTATTTTAAGTTACCTATTACTGTTACCATTGAAGGAGATTATTTCCGTCTGATAACATTTTTACAGCAGGTTGACAATGGGGATAGATTTGTGACGCTGGAATCCACAAAATTTTCCAGCAGCAAAGCAGGAAATAATTTAACCATGGAAGCAAGATTCGTAGTTTATTGTTTGCAAAATATTGTAGGAGCACCCACAAGTAAAACAACAAACAAATCTGGGGCGGCTACAGGTGCCGTAGATGCAAAAAAAAGCATTCAGCAGCGTGATGCCCAAACACGTAAAGCAATGCAGTAAAAACAAAAAAGAGAACGAATTTTTTAGTTGCCTGAGCAATGAAAAAATTCGTTCTTTTTTTATATTATTATTATTTAGTAGCTTTCTTAGTTGCTTTTTTCTTAGGAGCGGTTTTCTTGGCAGGAGCTTTTTTAGCTGCTTCCTTTTCAGTAGTAGCATTTTTAGCTACAACTTTTTTCTTAGGAGCGGTTTTCTTGGCAGGAGCTTTTTTAGCTGCTGTCTTTTTAGTAGTAGCTTTTTTAGCTACAACTTTTTTCTTAGGAGCGGCTTTCTTGGCAGGAGCTTTTTTAGCTACAGTCTTTTTAGTAGTAGCATTTTTAGCTACAACTTTTTTCTTAGGAGCGGCTTTCTTGGCAGGAGCTTTTTTAGCTACAGTTTTTTTAGTAGCTTTTTTAGCTGCAGATTTCTTCACATCAGTTTCTTCTTGTTTCTTTACCATCATTACAGCCTCCTTAATTTTGGGCCTGCAGACCATGTTTAGTGGCAGATTAGCATTTAGCCCTTTTGACTTATTATATCACTCATCCTAAATATAACAACAAATTTTTGTAAATAATTTAAAAAAATAAGCTTTTCAAAAGGACATAGTTCACTATTTAAAAGTATTGTTATCTAAAGAGTAAGAATAAATACACCATTAGTATGTCTGTTATTTATCATAGTAAATTTTTGAGAAAATTTTCTAGTAGTTTGGGTTGACATTAAAAAATCTTTAGTGTATAATTACACCCGTTGAAGCTTATTCCCTGATAGCTCAATGGTAGAGCACTCGGCTGTTAACCGAGTTGTTGCAAGTTCGAGTCTTGCTCGGGGAGCCATTGAAAATTCGCCGGACAACTTGTCCGGCTTTTTTAACATCTTGAATGTTAAAACAATAGATTCTGTTCCTTATATGAGGTGAAAAAGTGACTAGCTTAATAAATATTGATAAAAACAAATGTGTTAAATGCGGAATATGTGTAGCAGTATGCCCCAGCTGTATTTTAGTAATGGGAACAGAGGGCCCGGAATGTGTGAGTGAGACTTCCTGTATGTCCTGTGGACACTGCGTAGCAATTTGTCCCAAAGGTGCCTTTAATAATTCTCGTTGTCCCATAGATGAACAAACACCTATAACCATGCCAACTCTTAATAAAGAAGCTGCCTATAATTTTCTTCGCAGCCGCCGCAGTATTCGTAATTTTAAACCTGAACTGGTAAGCGAAGAAAAAATGCGGGAACTTTTGGATATTGCGCGGTATGCGCCATCGGCGGGCAATAGTCAGGGCTTGTATTACATTGTGGTATCTGATAAAGAACTGATTAAAAAAATAACCCAGGCAACTGTTGATTGGATGAAAGAACAAATTGATGCCCATGATATTCGCAGACGCTATTTCATGAAAACTTTGTCGGTTTACGATAAAGGGACTGATATTATTGCCAGAAATGCTAATCAGTTGGTTTTTGCCTTATCCAGACGTATGAATACAACAGGCAACAGTAATTGCGAACAGGCTTGGGCCTATGTGGAGTTATATGCTCCTACTATTGGTTTGGGAACAACGATTATGGGCTTTATTCAAAGTTGTGCCCAGGATGATTACAAACCATTACTGGAACTTCTTCAAGTACCGAACAAACAAAAAATTGTGGGTACAATCATGGTTGGGTATCCCCAGTATAAATACTATAGAATGGTAGAGAGACAACATTTAAAAGTAGATTTTCGCTAAACATAAGCAGGACAAGTAAAATACTTGTCCTGCTTTTTTTTCTTAGGCAAATGGGTTAAAATAATATTATATGTGTAAAGCAAAGGGGTTTATGATATGAACACTTTATATTGTTTGTCTTTGGGTGAAACCAAAAGAAACGAATTTATAGAAGAAGCTCAGCAATATGCCTACGGAGAGGCACTATTTGTAGTGCCGGGAAATTATTTTCGGCAATTGGTTAAAAAGCAGGGAACAGTGCGTACTGTTATTATGGATTATCTTCCTAATGAAATTCTACGCCTTAACGCAAAAGAAAAGGTCTATCAGCGTATTTCCCGGCCGGCTCAGGAAATGCTTCTTAAAAATATTATGCAAGAAATGTTGGAGACAGGGAAACTAACTTATTTCGAGCCACTTGCTTTGCGGGACGGTTTTGTGAAAAATTTAGCTGCTTTTATTGGAGAATTGTCCAGAAGCGGCGTTGCACCGGAAGAACTGTCAAGGGCCTTTGCTGCCTGGGATAACAGACCGGTGAGACTTCAGGAAAAGGATAAAGAACTCACTGATTTATACTCAACATACAGAGAAAGACTTCAAACAAGAAATTTATATGATGTTGACGGACTCTATCGTCTAGCTATCAATATGTTGGAAACAGGTACCAAAAGTCTTCCTTGGAAAACGTTATATTTTAGCGAATTTTATCAATTTGACGATTTGCAAAGAGATTTACTTCGTGCTCTGAGCAAATATTGCCATATTAAAATCGGCATTTTTTATGATGGTCAGAGACCGGAACTGTCAAAGGCTACATTAAATGCTTACGGTGATTTAGCAGGCATGAATTTTCAATTGGTTAAAGAACCTGCTGTAGTTAAAAGAAGGGCAAGTTTGAGCTTTTTGGTGGATAATTGGCAAAAAATGGGGCATAAAAAAATAAAACCCCAAAATATTTCTTTGTTGGAAGCTGCCAGCCCGGAAAATGAAATGGCCGGAGTTATTACTTCTATTAAAAATTTATTAGCCACTGGGGTCAATCCTCAGAATATAGTTGTTTTAGTTAGATCATTGGCAGACTATGCAGGATTTTCTGATTTGTTTCATGTATATGGAGTACCTACTTCTTTGCCACAGGTAACAAGCTTTTCCGGACAAGCTCTGCCGGATTTTTTGGTTAAATTATTAAAAACGGCTGTCAATATCAGTAATGTGGAAAATTGGCAAAATCTTTTGGCTACAGAATTTGCCGGAACGTTGTTTCATATTGATAGGGAAAAACTGGAAGAGGCATATAATACTAAATTCTTCTCTACGGAAAACAGTTTGTTATCTTTTCTAAAAACCAATTTTCCTCAGGCTGACATTGAGGAAATTCTGGCTGTAGTCAAGGACCTGGGGAAAAAACAAACAGGTAATGAATTCGTAAAAAAAATATCGGATGCACTAGAACAATGGAATATTAGCGGTCTGGCAGGGAAAGCTTATCAAGAGAATAGCTTGAAATTGGCACAGATAAAAATATTAGCCGGCTGTGAAAATTTTTGCCAAAAGATTTTACAGGATATGGAATTGGCTTTTGCCCAAAGTGGTAATGATACGACAAAAATCTCGGTGGAAGAATTTCTGGCTATATGTCTGGATATGAGTAAAGATGCCACTATAACTTTGCAAAAAGGCAATCCTAAGGGAATTCAGGTATTAGAAGTTGCCAATGTACAAGCCCTTACTTTTACTCATGTTTTTCTTATGGGATTAAGGGAAGGGGTTTTTCCGAAAATAAAATTTGAAAACTGGCTTTACAACGACAAAGAAAGAGCTGTCCTTCATGATCTGGATATTAATCTCCAGCAGACATCTGCCAATGTGGCTACTGATAGGTATTTTTTTGGAACTGCACTTGCTATGGCCACAGAAGAATTGCATATTAGTTATTACGCAGATGATACAGCCGGGCCTTCCGGTTACATTGAAGAATTAGGGCAGTATTTTCAGCCTGATACATGGCACGCGGCAAAATTTAGTGTTTCGAAAGCCAATTGTGCAGCTAAGGAGGAACTTCTTAAAATTTTAGCTCAGGCACCTGAACCCGGTAAAAGAGAAACTCAGTGGTTAGAAAATGAAGTGGGAACAGATTTTTCTCTGAAAAAAACAGTTGATAGAAAACGCTGGTTACTTGATAGTCCTTATAATGGCAAAATTGGCGGTAAGGAAGAAATTCCTTCTCTCAGTGCGTCTTCATTAGACCTATATGTTGAATGTCCATTTAAGTATTTAGTTTCCAAAGAATGGAAAACAGCGATTTGGGAACCTTTAACAGAAGAAATTAAACCTACTGTAAGTGGGGATTTGTATCATTTGACTCTTGCCAGGTTTTTAGGTAAACATTTACAGGAAGATTTAAGCACTTTGGATAAAAAGGCATTAACAAAAGAATTGCTTACAGATTTTCAAAAAGAATATACGAGCCTGGTCCAAAAGGGACTTATTGCTGAAACTCCTTTAGGTTTGCAGGAAAAGAAATTTTATTGGTCAGTACTGGTTAAGTGGCTGGAGGTGGAGATAGGTTATCAAAGTGATGAAACTGTTAAGCTCCTTCCTAGCCAGCTGGAAATCGGGTTTGGGTTGGCTAATAGTAAATGGCCGGCATTAAAACTTACCTTTGATAATAAAGTTACAGCTTTCTCCGGTCAGATTGATAGAATTGATACAGATGGAAAAAATTATATAATTACAGATTATAAAAGCGGTTCTTTTCCCAGTGGTACGGATATTGTTAGTGGGAAGGCACTTCAACTGCCATTATATGTTTTAGCCTTGGAAAATCTTTGTCATATTAATAAAGACAATATTTGGGGAGCAGGTTATTATGCTTTGCAAGAAAGCAAGCGTAAAAGCGGAATGTGGAATAAAGAAAAGGAAGAGGCTTTACCCTGGCTATCTTCAGGACGCAGCAAGAGCTTTGGGGAAGTAATGGAAAAAGCTATGGCTAATATTGCCATTATTGTCCAGTCTATTCGTAAAGGTTCTTTTCCCGCCAATCCTTGGAAAAAATGTCCTGCCTATTGTCCCGGCTATGATATTTGCCGTTACAGATTGAACACGGTTCTTAATCTGAGTGAAGAAGGTGAAAATAATGAGTGATCTTAAATACACACCTACTCAGGAAAGGGCTATTTCTCAGACCCTGGATATAAATGTATCTGTTTCTGCCGGAGCCGGTTCAGGTAAAACCAGAGTTCTGGTAGACCGTTTTATTAAACTTATTGCTGTGGGAAAAGCTCAGGCTGATGAAATCCTGGCTATTACTTTCACCAGAAAAGCAGCTAAAGAAATGCGGGAAAGAGTAAGAAGTTCCCTGCTAGCAAGGCTGGATGCTGCTGTAGATGAAGAAAAGCTTAAATGGCAGCAGGAATTATCTCTTTTGGAAAAAGCTCAGATTACCACCATTGATAGTTTCTGTCATAAAGTCCTCCGGGAAAATCCTGTTGAATGTAGTATGGATCCTAACTTTACTGTTAATCAGGAATTTGAACTGGATGAATTTACTTCGGAAGTAATTGCCGATTTTTTAACGGATAAAATAAACAAAGAAGATAAAGATGTACTTTTGCTCTTAGAAAATTATACTCCCAGACAATTATCAACTATGATGTTTGCTTTAACAGAAGATTTAGATGCAATATTAGAAAGCAAAAATTTGGCAGAGCCCTATGCAACTAAGCTTGGCAATGAAGGAGAACTGCAAGCACAGGTTTTGGCAGCTTTTAAGGCTCTTATTGATACTCCTGATGTAACAGGAGCTAAAACCATTGAAAAGCTTGCTATGTTAAAAGAACAGGAACCTGTTTTCCTTAAACTTTTAAGGGCAGGAGATTATGTGGCTCTTAACAGCTTCGGGAAAATGCTTACATCAACTAAAAAGATTAAAACACAGTTAGAGGATTTTCGGGAAGCACTGGATGAAATAAAGTCATTGGGCTTAGACAAACAGGCACTGCCGGTAATTAGTGCCTGGGACAAAGTCCTGCGCAGCTACCGGCAAACTTTGACTGCGGCAGCAGATATTAAAGAACTGTACAGTTTCGATGCCATTGCCGTAAAAGCAGTGAAAGTTTTAGAAAGTTTTCCGGAAATTTTAGACCGGTATCGTGAAAAATATAAATTCATTATGGTAGATGAATTTCAAGATACCAACCAACTACAGAAGAATCTGGTCTATTTGTTAGCCGGCGGTAGAGAAGACACATTAGCAGGGAACCGGCTTTTTGTTGTGGGAGATGCCAAACAGTCTATTTATCGGTTTAGAGGAGCAGATGTCAGCGTCTTTAAACAAGTAAGAGATGCTATTGCGGCCAGCGGCGGGGAGAACATTGTTATGGCAGATAATTTCCGTTCTCGGGAAGCTATTATTAATGCCTGCAACTGTTTGTTCCGGGATTTGCTAACTAAAGACGGAACTGCTGATGTGACGGCCCAGGATCTGGTACCACATAGAGAAAAAGGCCCGAAACCTACTATTTTTACAGTAGAAATAGAAGATAAAAATACAAATAGCGGCAATTTGGCTGAAGCCATGCTGGCAGCTGAAACAATTAAAAAAATAGTTGCCGAAGATAACACCCTTTCCTATAGTGATGTAGCGGTGCTTCTTCCTTCTATTGGTTTGGGAGGACGGTTTGCTGCTGCTTTTGGACAGCTGGGTATTCCTTATACTATATTAGACGGCAAAGGCTTTTATGAACGTCAGGAGAACATTGACATAATTAATCTTTTGGCTTTTTTACTTAATAGTCGTAAGGATTATTGTCTGGCAGGAATTTTACGTTCCCCATACTTCGCTATTCCAGATACCACTTTAACAAAATTATTCCAAGGAAAAGAAAGTCATACTTTATGGGAAACTTTAGCAGTCTCTCAAGAACCTCTATGCGTAAAAGCAGCCGGGAAAATTACTGAATTGCAAAAAGCTGTCAAAGGAGTAGGATTAGGAGAATTTTTCACTGCTATTTATGAAATTTTAAAAATAGAGCCTCTGCTTTTGGGACAAGATTTCGGCAAGGAAAAACTGGCTAATGTTAATAAATTAAGAAAGCTGGCAGTTGATTTTGCTTTAGAACAGGGTGCTTCTCCTCTTGATTTTATTCAGCGTTATGAAAATTTACGTGCTGTAGAGGCCAGAGAGGGAGCTGCAGTAATTCAAGATACGGAAGAAACCGTCAGCATTATGACTATTCATAAATCTAAAGGTCTGGAATTTCCCGTAGTTTATTTACCTGCTTTGCAAAGCAGAGGGAGAAATGATGCTTCGGGCGTTATTTTCCGCCCGGAAATCGGTTTAGGCATTAAAGTACTTGATAACAGCAGTGTACTGTCAGAGACGTCTATTTACCGCGCTGCTAAAGAAGAAAACAATAAATTAGAGGATAGCGAAAAAATCCGGCAATTATATGTAGCTATGACCAGAGCCAAAGACTATCTGTTTTTATCCAGCGTGAAGAATATCACCGGTAAACGTTCAAAGGATACCAAGGAAAATTGGTTTACATCTCTGGAACGAGTTTTTAATCAGGAAAGTGAAAACAGCCGGTTTGTAAACTGGGAAAATTATTCTGCAGGCGATTTAGCAGCAGAACATATTGAGTCACCTGCTGCAAAAACCTTTACTGTGCCACAGGAGACTTTTAAACGTATTGAACCTTTGGCTATAGGCAGCAAAGAAACTGTTTTTAGTGCCACGGCTCTTCAAGAATATGATTTGTGCCCGAGACGCTACTACTATAATTATGTTAAACAGATGCCCACAAAAGACCCGGAAGTTATGGGTGCCGGAAATTATCAGGTAGCACCTTATTTACTTGGTCTTGCTATTCATAAAGCTTTGGAATTAAGTAAGCTCATGCCATTGAATGAAGCTATAACTAAAGCTGTTGCCCAACAAATGGTCAGCCCTGCTCAGGAAAAGACTTTAGGGAAAATTGCCACAGCACTTTTGCAAAAATATTGTGTTTCTTCTTTATATCTTGCCAATAAAGACTTAACATCAGAAGCAGAAAGAGAATTTTCTCTTTCTCTCTTCCGCTTAGATGATGAAGAAATTTATTTTACAGGCAGTATTGACAGTCTTTTACATTATCCTGACGGTTCTTTAGGTATTGTTGATTACAAGACAGGTCGACCTCCTGAGCAAGGTGAAGAAAAGCAAGGCTACCAAAGGCAATTACTTATTTATACTCTGGCAGCGGAGAAAATTTTTAATAAAAAAGTAACTTCTGCCCAACTGCATTTTCTGCAGAATTGTTCTGCTCAGGACCTACTCGGTGATAAAAAGAAGGGAAAAGTACAGCTTAAAGAATTAATCAATGAGATTCGCAATAAAAAAAATGAACAGGACTTTCCAGTCCTGTCCACAGGTTGTAAATATTGTCCCTATAGTTTCTTTTGTAAAAAAGTTTAAGAAAAAGATTACAGCAGTTCTAAAGAATCACCGGGGTCTACCACAAACACTTGTGCTTTGCCTCCTGCTTCAACTTCATCTTTAAATTTCTCAGGATCTTGAGCAATAAGAGGCCAAGTATTGTAGTGAACGGGAATGATTTTCTTTGCTCCCAAGAGTTCTACGGCAACTTTGGCATCCTTAGGCCCCATGGTGAAATTGTCACCGATAGGCAGGACCGCATAATCAATGTGTTCAAGCTTAGCCAAAAGAGCCATATCACTAAATACACAAGTGTCACCGGCAAAATATACTGATACTCCATAGTAATTTACGATAAAGCCGCAGGCATGACCGCCGGCAATGCCGCTGCCATGAAAAGCGGGAGTGATACGAACTTTACCGAAAGGAAATTGATGAGTTCCGCCCAAATGCATGCTGTGTACTTGGCAGCCGGCATTTGCTGCGGCATTAGCCACTTCAGCCGTAGAAATAAATGTAGCTTTATTGTTTTTGGCTATTTCGTAAGCTGAACCAAGATGGTCACCATGATTGTGGGTGACCAAAACATGGGAAACATGAATATCGGAAGCTTTTATTCCGGTAGGGTTTCCCTCCAAATAAGGATCAAAAATAATAGCATCATTATCGTGCTCCAACATAAAACAAGCATGATGAATAAATTTAAAAGTAACCATAAATTCGCCTCCCCAATAATTGTATACATTTATTATAAACTATCTATTATTTTTTGCAAAGAACTTTACAACCTTAGCCAAATACAGTACAATGCTAATTGTATGTGTTTTAAAAAAAATTTATTGAGGTGGAGAAGATGAATTTTTATTTGGCAACAATTATTTGTTATGCCATAGTACTGGTTGGATTGGGGTATTTTATCGGTAAGCACGTGAAGGGTGCAGCAGATTTTTTTGTAGGCAACAGGGATTTTGGCTGGCCTTTGCTTTTTACCACACTGATTGCCGCCAATATTGGGGCAGGCTCGACTGTAGGGGTTACAGGACTGGCTTTTAAGTTTGGCGTTTCCAGCTGGTGGTGGATTGGCTGCAGTGGACTTGGGTCTTTGCTTTTGGCCTATGTAGTTGGTCCTAAAGTTTGGCAGATAGCTAAAGAAAGAAATCTTTTTACCATGGGAGATTATTTGGATTATCGTTATGCTCCCGC
>Ga0160425_1003832_pt1 | contig 10604 bp, 8 predicted proteins | sample BioMet8_FD_108193 | JGI IMG/M metagenome (GOLD analysis project Ga0160425, IMG submission 108193) | Microbial communities from bioreactor (seeded with sewage sludge) at Lawrence Berkeley National Lab, California, USA - Biofuel... | ecosystem: Engineered > Bioreactor > Anaerobic > Unclassified ...
ATTACCAGTTGACCGTGACGCTCTGTCAGGTTATACTGGGCTTGCGTTAATTGTGTCTTCATAACTCAATTTTAACGCAAAACAATGAATCGGCCAACCCTTTCGGGCTGACCGATTCATTGTTTTTCATCGAGGCTCGTTTTGCAACGCGCCCTTTTATGGCGCCTGAAGACGGGTATGATGAAATTTCAGTCATTTTTATTTTTCCAGTGCCATTGAGTATAGTTCGTTTTTTGAAAAGCCGGTATCCGCGGCGGCTCTTTTACAGGCCTCCCGCAACGAAAGACCCTCGGTACGGTAGGTGTCCACCAGCACCATGGCTTCCTCGGCCGTGGCGGATGGAGAGGAATCCACCGGCTTTCCGGCCACCACAAGCACAAACTCACCCTTGGGCGGAATTTCGTTGAAATGCCGCAGCGCCCCGGAGAGCGTTGTGCGCAGCACGTCCTCGTGTATTTTTGTAAGCTCGCGGCAGACCGAAACAGGCCTGTCGGGGCCAAACGCGCCCACCAGATCGGAGAGCGTTTTCAGAAGCTTGTGGGGCGCCTCATAAAAAATCATGGTGCGTTCCTCGCCGCGCAGGCTCTCCAGATGCTCCCGGCGGCTTTTGGACGCCGTGGAGAGAAATCCCTCGAAGGTGAAGCGCCCTGTGGGGAGGCCGGACAGCGCCAGTGCCGATATAAGCGCGGACGGGCCCGGTACGGTATACACCTCCACACCGTTTTCTGCGCACATGCGTACTATATCTTCCCCCGGATCGGAGATGGCGGGCATACCGGCGTCGGTGACGAGGGCACAGGTCTCTCCGGCGCTTATGCGCTGGAAGATCTTATCTCCGCTGGAATATTTGTTGTGTTCGTAGTAGCTGACAAGCGGCTTGTGTATGTCAAAGCGGCTGAGGAGCTTCAGAGTTACCCTCGTGTCCTCGGCCGCAATAAAATCGGCGCCTTTGAGAGTATCCAGACCTCTGGGAGAAAAATCGTCCAGATTCCCGATTGGCGTGCCGACAAGATACAGTTTTCCGCTCATGATCAAGCCTCCCCGGATATGTGATATATGCGCTTATATTCGGCTGTCTCGCAGCCGTCGGACTCATGTAAGATAAGCGGCGGCTCCATACGCAGGCCGGGTCTGCCGCCGCGCCGGCCCTCCGCCAGCACAAGGCAGGGGGCGGATAGGGCGGTATTCTGTACTATGCGCAGGCGCTTGGGTTCTATCCCGCAGCCCGTCATGGCGCAAAAAAGCTCCGCAAGCCGCTCCGGGCGGTAGACGACAAAAAAGCCGCCGCCTGTGCGCAGCAAAAACGCCGCGGCAGAACAGAGCTCCTCCAGAGTGCACGCCGACTCCTCCCGCGCCGCGGCCCGCTGGCCGCTGGGTGAGGATGGGCCTCTGCCGGAGGCAAAATACGGCGGATTGGACACAGCGAGATCGAACTCTCCGCTTTTGAAAAAGCGGCGGCTTTCCCGTATGTCACCGGTGACAACGCCGCCCCGGGCGCCGCATTGATTCGCCGATAGATTTGCCCGTGCGGTGTCCGCCGCGTCCGGCAGAATTTCCAGTCCGGTCATTTTCAGCTTTTCATCCCGGGCAAGCAGCAGCAGGGCTATGGCGCCGGAGCCGCAGCCCAGGTCGATGCCCCGGCGCAGAGAGGACGTATTAACAAAATCGGCCAAAAGCACGGAGTCCGTGCCCAGCCTGAAATGCCCGGACTGGCAGAACACAGGACCTCCGGGCCACAGCTCGCAAAAATCAGACATTTTAGACCTCGTAATATTTGTTCCCAGGTACGGCAAAAGGGGCGATATAAAATCGCCCCTTAAGTCATTGTTCGCAGTCGATCAAGCCTCGTGGATAGCTTCGGCAGGGCACTGGGCCGCGCAGGAGCCGCATGACAAGCACTTGTCAGGATCGATCTGGAAATGCAGCTCGCCCATGGAGATGGCTTCGGCGGGGCACTGGGCCGCGCAGGAACCACAGGACAGGCAATCATCATTGATAACAAAAGCCATTGTGAAACCTCCGTATGTATTTGGCCCATTCGGGCCTTTGTAAGGTGTATTGTAGCACAATAATTGCAAAAATCAAATGGTAAATTGGGTCCGGCAGATATTTCTTTGAATTTCCTGGCGATAATCCAGGATGCGGGCATGAAATTCGGCCCGTTTTTTATATCGACATGTGTAATATGGACAGGGGGAGTGTACATGAAAAGCAATGAAAAGTTCACCCAGAGAGCCGAAACTGCCATCGAGGAGGCCAGAGCCGCAGCCTATGCGCTGGGCCACAGCTATATAGGAACAGAGCATCTGCTGCTGGGCATCTCGGCGGAGGGTACGGGCCTGGGCGCGAAGATACTGAGGGACCGCGGTCTGGGCGCGGAAGAACTGAGGGGAGCGGTGATGAAGCTCTCCGGACTGGGCGTGCCTGGCGGACCTGAGCAGGGACTGACAGCGGAGGCGCGGAAAGCGGTGGAGCGCGCCGCGGCGGACGCCAGGGCGCTGGGACAGAATTATGTGGGAACAGAACACATACTACTGGGAATACTGCGGCAAAATCAGTGCGCCGGCGCCAGAGCGATAGTACAGGCGGGAGGAGACCTGAACGAGCTGTATACAGACATAATGCTGGCCTTCGGCACTCCCTCTGGCCGCCCAAAAACGCAGACACAGCCGAGAGCGCCATCCCGTCGGGCTGATACCAGAGTATTGGACCAGTACAGCCGGGATCTCACAGAGCTTGCGGCGGCGGGGGAAATAGACCCGGTAATAGGCCGGACTGAGGAAATAGATAGGGCCGTCCAGATACTCACCCGCCGCACAAAAAACAACCCAGTGCTCATAGGGGAGCCGGGCGTGGGCAAAACCGCGGTGGCCGAGGGCCTGGCAATGTGTGTGGCTTCCGGCGGCGCGCCAGACGGCCTGCGGGAAAAACGCATAGTGTCGCTGGACATGCCGGCGCTGCTTGCAGGTACAAAATACCGCGGCGATTTCGAGGAACGGGTGCAAGCCGTGCTGAAGGACGTGAAGCGGGCCGGGGACGTGATATTGTTCATTGACGAGCTGCATACGGTCATCGGCGCCGGCAGTGCCGAGGGGGCCATAGACGCGGCAAATATTCTGAAGCCGGCCCTGGGCCGGGGAGAAGTGCAGATAATCGGAGCGACCACGCCTGAGGAGTACAGAAAGCATATTGAAAAGGATTCCGCTCTGGAGCGCAGATTTCAGCCGGCCAACGTGGCGGAACCCACGCAGGAAACTGCCGTGGAGATGCTGCGCGCGCTGAGGAGCCGCCTGGAGGAGCACCACGGCGTTTCAATAACAGCTGACGCCGAAAAAGCGGCGGTAGAGCTGTCGGCGCGGTATATAAGCGGCCGCTTTCTCCCAGACAAGGCCATAGATCTTGTGGACGAGGCAGCGTCCAGGGTGAGGATGGCCGGCGGAAAGACCCAGGTGGACGATGAGGATGTGCGGGAGGTGGTGTCAGCATGGACGGGCATCCTGCTGCGCTCCGTGGGAGAAAATGAGAACGAAAGACTGCGGGGACTGGAGGACGCCATACGGAAACGGGTCGTAGGACAGGATGAGGCGGTGTCTGCCGTGGCCAGGGCAATACGCCGCGGCAGGGTGGGACTTAAGGATCCCGACCGCCCGGTGGGCAGTTTCCTTTTTCTGGGACCAACCGGCGTGGGCAAGACGGAGCTGTGCAGGGCGCTGGCGGAAACGGTATACGGCAGCGAGGATGCGATGATACGCCTGGATATGACGGAATATATGGAAAAGCACACAGTAAGCCGGCTCATAGGATCTCCCCCCGGCTATGTGGGATACGATGACGGAGGTCAGCACACAGAAAAGGTGCGCAGAAAGCCCTGGTCGGTGGTGCTGTTCGACGAGATTGAGAAGGCACATGAGGACGTATGGAGCATCCTGCTGCAGATCATGGATGACGGGCACCTCACCGATGCCCGCGGCCGCAGGGTGGATTTCAGAAACACTATCATCGTAATGACCTCCAACGTTGGCGCAAGGGCCATGACAGAGGGCGGACATCTGGGCTTTGAATACAGGGACGGCGGCGATACCGGACAAAGCGACCTGCGGGAGAAGGTGACGGCGGAGCTTATGCTGTCCGGGGCGGTGGTTCCGGGTGACATGATAGCTGCCTGTGCATACGGCGAAAAATAATTTTGACGAAGGGCGCACGGATGTAATATAATGCCGTCATCACAATACTTCGGAGATGCGGTATATGACAGATACAGAAAAACTGAAAAAGCTCAATAATCGCAGCGAGTTCAATAAGTATAACGGCATCGTGGTCACCCAGGCGGACGGCGGCACGGCCGTTGTTGAGACCGTGCTGTGCCCCAACTCCATGAATCCCTGGGGCAGCGCCCACGGCGGCCTGATATTTGCCATGTGCGACGTGGCAGCCGGGGTGGCGGCGTCCGATGTCGGCGGCCCGTGCGTCACCCAGTCGGGCAATATATACTTTCTTCGTCCGGCTGCCGGCACAAAGCTCAGGGCGGTGGGCACGGTGATAAAGCGGGGAAAGACGGTGTCCGTGGTGGAGACAAAAGTCTTCAGCGACGCCGATGAGCTCGTCTCCGCAGGCCAGTTCGAATATTTCCATACGGGAAAAAAGATAAAGGATCTGGATTGAAAAAACCCCGGACATCGGCTGATGTCCGGGGTTTTTCAATACTATGTTCACTCTATCGAGATCATGTAATAGTACACCGGCTGCCCGCCGTACACCACGCCTACCTCAGTGCTGGGGAAGCAGCCTGAGAGAATGTCGGCGGTCTCCTGCGCGGCATTCTCATCCACGTCCTCGCCGTAATAGAGGGTGATGATCTCCGGCTTCATCCGGGAGCTTACCGTGGTGCTCAGTTCCGATAGCAGCGCGTTGAGGTCCTTGTAGCTGCCAAGCAGCGCCCCGTCCAGCAGAGCCAGATACTCGCCTGCGTGTATGGTGCTGCCGTCAAATTCCGAATCTCTGGCCGCGTAGGTTATCTGAGCGGTGTGGACCTTGTCCATGGCTTCTGTCATGGCCTCGATAAGGTTTTCCTCGGAAACGTCGGGCTCCAGACACAGCATGGCGGAAACGCCCTGGGGCACGGTCTTTGTGGGCATTACAATGACTTTTTTATCCGTCAGCGGCACGCACTGCTGCGCCGCCATGATTATGTTCTTGTTATTCGGGAATACGAACACCGTCCTTGCGGGCGTGCGGTTCACTTCCCTGAGAATGTCGTCGGTTGAGGGGTTCATTGTCTGCCCGCCGGTGACGATGGAGTCTACGCCAATTTCCTTGAAAAGACTGGCCATGCCTTCGCCGGCACAGACGGCCACGGAGCCGAATTCCTTCTCCGGGGCGGCATTTTCCGCTTCATCGGACGGAGCCTCCGGTGCGGCTCCCACAAGTTCGTCGTGCTGGGTGCGCATGTTTTCGATCTTGGCGGTTTCCAGGGTGCCATATTTCTGGGCTTCGGTAAGAGCGTCGCCGGGGATGTTGGTATGGACGTGCACCTTGAAGCACTCGTCGTCCTCACCGATGACCAGACTGTCGCCGATACTGTCAAGATATGCCCGCAGCAGATCAAGGGGCTTGTCAGACGTGCGGCGGACTATGAAAACCGTGTCGTACGCAAAGGTGATGTCCTCGGTGTCAAACTTTTCAAAAACGCCGCCCTCGTCGCCGAAGGAGGCTTCCTCGGCCTCGTCGGGGGCGGTAACGTTCCCGCGAAGGCAGTTCAGCATTGCCTCGTATATCACAACGTAACCTTTGCCGCCGGCGTCCACTACTCCGGCCTTTTTCAGCACGGGGTTGAGATTTATCGTATCCTCCAGAGCTTCCTTTGCCGCCTGAATGGACAGCTCCAGCATGCGCTCGATGTCCGCGCCGCCGTTTTTGGCATAATCCACGGCAGCTTCGGCAGCCTTGCGGGAGACCGTGAGTATGGTGCCCTCGGCAGGCTTCATGACGGCCTTGTACGCCGCGTCCACGCCCTCGGTCATGGCGGCGGAATACGCGGCCGCGTCAGCCTGAGCGCTGCCCTTAAGCTTACGGGACATGCCGCGGAACAGAAGGGAAGTTATTACGCCGGAATTTCCGCGGGCTCCGCGAAGAAGTCCGGATGCAGCGCAGTCGGCGGCCTCAGATATGGTGGAGAAGTTCCTTTTGCGCAGCTCTGTGGCAGCGTTGTTGACGGTGAGGCTCATATTTGTGCCCGTGTCCCCGTCGGGAACGGGAAAAACATTAAGCTCGTTTATTGACTGGGTGTTGGCATGCAGTGCCGCGTCCGCGCAGAGCATCATGTCCCTGAAATCCGCGGCAGTGATTAGTTCTCTCAATGTGTTGCACCTCCGTAAGGCGGGGTAAAATTATTTATCGCCGAGTATCGTGTCAACATAGACGTCAACCTTTCTCACGGTGACGCCTGTGGCTTTTTCAAGCTTATAGCTGACCTCGTTCATGATGCTGCGTGATACGGCGACGATGTTTACTCCCTGATCAACGCCTATGTGGAGCTCAAGAGAGATGCTGCCGTCATCATTGAACTGTACTTCCACGCCCTTGGACATGGATTCGCGTCTGAGAAGCTGGAGCGGTCCGCCTTCCTTGCTGCGGCCTGCCATGCCCTTGACTCCGAAACATTTGGTTGCCGCGTCGCCGGCAAGGTTCGTAAAGACCTCGCTTGTGATGCTGATGGTACCGCTGTCGTTTTCAATCTTTACCATAGTTTCACGAGCTCCTTTCCATAAAAGTCGCTATGACATTATAATACTCATATTTGAAAAGCACAAGTGCTATTTATTCACTGTATAAGTGAGGCCCGGGCATGTTTACAATCCCGGGCTTTGATGATAAAATTAAATAAAAATATAGCCCGAAAGGAATGGTCATAGATATGAAGCGCGAATATAAAACCATGGATGGTAATACTGCCGCCGCGCATGTTTCATACGCCTTTACGGAGGTGGCGGCCATATACCCCATCACGCCGTCCAGTCCCATGGCCGACAGTGTGGATCAGTGGGCTGCGGCGGGGAGAAAAAACATTTTCGGGAACACTGTGAAGGTGCAGGAGATGCAGGCAGAGTCCGGCGCGGCGGGAGCGGTGCACGGCGCGCTGAACGCAGGCGCCCTCACCACCACCTACACCGCCTCTCAGGGCCTGCTGCTGATGATCCCAAATATGTATAAGATAGCCGGCGAGCTGCTGCCGGCGGTGTTCCACGTCACGGCCCGGACCGTGGCAAGCCACACCCTCTCCATATTCGGCGATCACTCCGATGTTATGGCCTGCCGTCAGACCGGCTTTGCCATGCTGTGCGAAAATAACGTGCAGGAGGTCATGGATCTTTCACCGGCGGCGCACCTGGCCGCAGTGAAGGGCCGGGTGCCGTTTATCAATTTCTTCGACGGTTTTCGCACATCCCACGAGCTGCAGAAGGTTGCGGTATGGGATTACGAGGATCTTGCCGACATGATGGACATGGACGCGGTGAACGCCTTCCGCACCAGAGCCTTGAATCCCAACCATCCGGTGATGCGCGGCTCCCATGAAAACGGCGACATATTCTTCCAGAACCGCGAGGCTTCCAACGGATATTACGACGCCCTGCCGGGAGTGGTGGAAGAGTATATGGCGAAGATTAACAAGTGCCTGGGCACAGATTATCAGCTGTTCAACTACTGCGGAGCGCCGGACGCGGAGCGGGTAATCGTGGCCATGGGTTCGGTGTGCGACGCGGCCGAGGAGGTCGTGGACTATCTGACGGCCCGAGGCGAGAAAGTGGGACTTGTTAAGGTGCGCCTTTTCAGACCGTTCTGCCCAGAAAAGCTGCTGGCGGCCATTCCGGAGTCGGCAAAAAAGATCGCCGTGCTGGACCGCACCAAGGAGCCGGGCAGCCAGGGCGAACCTTTGTATATGGATGTGGTCACGGCGCTGGCAAATTCGGACCGCGCCGTAGTGAAGGTCTGCGGCGGCCGCTACGGTCTCGCTTCCAAGGATACCCCGCCCGCCGATATTTTCGCAGTTTTCAGCGAGCTTGAGAAGGCGGAGCCCCGCCGCCGCTTTACCGTGGGCATCACAGACGATGTGACGCATCTCTCCCTGGATGTGGTTCCCGCACCAGACACAGTGCCGGAGGGAACGGTGTCGGCAAAATTCTGGGGCCTGGGCGGCGATGGCACCGTGGTGGCCAACAAAAACTCCATAAAGATCATCGGCGACCAAACCGACAAGTATGTTCAGGCTTACTTCCAGTACGATTCCAAAAAGACTGGAGGAGTCACGATCTCCCATCTGCGCTTCGGCGACAGACTCATTAAGAGCCCGTACTACGTGACCCGTGCAGACTTCGTGGCCTGCCACAATCCCAGCTATATCACCCGCGGCTTCCATGTGGTGAACGACGTGAAGCCGGGCGGAGTGTTTTTGCTGAACAGTCAGTGGAGCGATGGTGAGCTGGCCGATAAACTGCCGGCGGAGGCAAAACGATACATAGCGGAAAACGATGTGCGGTTTTATTCCATAGACGCCATCGACCTTGCCCGGCAGATCGGTATGGGCAAGCGCACCAACACTATCCTCCAGTCGGCATTTTTCGCCCTTTCAGGCGTGATGCCCACGGAGAAAGCCACAGAATATATGAAAGCCGCCGCGGCGCGCTCCTACATCAACAAGGGGCAGGACGTGGTGGACATGAACTGCAAAGCCGTGGATGCGGGCGCAGCCGCATTCCATCTGGTGCAGGTGCCGGACGAGTGGAAGACGGCATCCGACCAGGCGGAGCCGGAAAAGCTCTCCGGCCGGCTGGAGCTTGTGAAAATGGTTCAGAACATCACCCGCCCGGTAAACCTTATGGACGGAGACAGCGTGCCTGTGTCGGCATTTCTGCCCCATGCCGACGGCAGCTTCCCTCTGGGAGCCTCCGCGTACGAAAAGCGGGGCGTGGCCGTCACAGTGCCGTCATGGGACGGGGACAAGTGCCTGCAGTGCAACAACTGCGCCTTCTCCTGCCCCCACGCCTGCCTGCGCCCCTTCGTGCTGACGCCGGAGGAGGCTGCCGCCGCGCCGGAGGGCGCCAAGCTGGAGCGGGTGAAGAGCGGCAAGGGCAAGGGCGTGTACAAGTACACCATGACCGTGTCGCCCCTGGACTGCATGGGCTGCGGCGTATGCGTGGGGCAGTGCCCCACCCACGCGCTGGAGATGAAGCCGGCTTCCAGCCAGGCGGCTCAGCAGAAGGTGTTCGACTACTGCGTGAACGATACCGCGGAAAAGCCGGAGATGTTCGACCTCACCGTGCGCTTTTCCCAGTATAACCCGCCGCTGCTGGAGTTCTCGGGCGCATGCGCGGGCTGTGCGGAAACCAGCTACGCCAGGGTCGCGACCCAGCTTTTCGGTGAGCGCATGATCGTTTCCAACGCCACCGGCTGCTCGTCCATCTGGGGCGGACCCGCCGCAGTATCGCCGTATACGGTGAACCGGCAGGGAAGAGGCCCGGCCTGGGCAAATTCCCTTTTTGAGGACAACGCCGAGCACGGCCTGGGCATATATCTGGGCCAGAAAAAAATACGGGACGATCTCAGGGACAAGGTTTCAGAGCTGGCAGGAATAACCTCGGTTCCGGAGAAAAAGGCTGCCTGCGGAGCCTGGCTGGAGACCTACGACGATGGTATCGCCAATACGGCCGCAGCGGAAGAGCTTATAAGACAGCTTGAGGCCGATCCAGACTGCCCGTATTCCAGGGCCATACTGGCAAAGAAGGACTACCTCAACAAAAAGTCCGTCTGGATATTCGGCGGCGACGGCTGGGCCTACGACATCGGCTACGGCGGACTGGATCACGTGCTGGCCTCCGGCGAGGACGTGAACATCTTCGTGTTCGATACTGAGATATATTCCAACACCGGCGGACAGGCATCCAAGGCCTCCAACATCGGTCAGGTGTGCCAGTTCGCTTCGTCGGGCAAGGAAATGAAAGCCAAGGCGCTGGCGGAGATGGCCATGACCTACGGCTATGTCTACGTGGCTCAGGTGGCCATGGGCGCTGACAAGGGCCAGACCCTCAAGGCCATGGCGGAGGCGGAGGCTCACCGCGGCCCGTCGCTGATAATCGCCTACTCCCCCTGCGAGCTGCACAACATGAAGGGCGGCATGCAGGGCTGCCAGCGTGAAATGGACAGGGCCGTAAAGTGCGGCTACTGGAATCTTTTCCGTTTTGACCCCGACAGGGAGCACGAAAAATTCGTCATCGACAGCCGGGAGCCCGCCGCGGATTATCAGGAATTCTTGAACGGCGAGGCCAGATTTGCCGCTCTGAAGCAGAGCTTCCCGGAGCGGGCGGAGGAGCTTTTCAAAAAGTCGGAGGAAAATGCCCGCGCCCGCTGGGAGCATCTTCTGAAGCTGAAGGAACTGTACGAATGAAAAATGAACGCGGACTGCAATTTTGCAGTCCGCGTCAGTCTGCCAAAGAACCCAACGTAAGAATCAGGCCAGAGCGGGGTTTTCGACATATCCGCGCAGAAAAGCGCGTAAAAAGCGGCAAAAGCCGGGGCTATTCCACCCCCATGTCGCTAACTTTTTCAAATTC
>Ga0160425_1003835_pt1 | contig 10603 bp, 10 predicted proteins | sample BioMet8_FD_108193 | JGI IMG/M metagenome (GOLD analysis project Ga0160425, IMG submission 108193) | Microbial communities from bioreactor (seeded with sewage sludge) at Lawrence Berkeley National Lab, California, USA - Biofuel... | ecosystem: Engineered > Bioreactor > Anaerobic > Unclassified ...
AAGCCTGGAGCAGGGGTGCTAAAAAAATATATTTCGTGGATGCCAGTAATGCCAGTCTCCAGTTGGTACGGTCCAATGTAACCAAAGCCAAGGCAGGTGATGAGGTGAAAATCATTAAGGGTTCCTCACCGGAGGAATTTTCCAGACTGGCAAGGCAGGGACTTAAGTTTGATATTATTTTTTCCGATCCGCCCTATGATAAAGGCCTGAATCAGGCCGTGTATGAAGGATTGCTGAAGGAAAAAATCCTAAAACCGGGTGGACTTTTGGTTTTGGAACACTCTTTGCAAGAAAATCCTGTAGATTATATAGACAAAAATTTGCAAATTAGGACAGAAAAGTACGGAGATACAAAAATTTCGTTAATACTATGGAAATAAATGTATATTTTTGCTATAATATGTAAGAATTGCAAAATCAGTTTACCAGTAGTTGGAGGTATAAAGTGCGTATAGCAATTTGTCCGGGAAGTTTTGATCCCGTTACTATAGGACATGTTGATATTTTCGAAAGAGCCAGTACTATGTTTGATGAGCTTATCATCAGCGTGTTTGTGAACCCTGGAAAAGACAGAGCCATGTTTAGTATGGAACAACGGGTGGCCATGATTGAAAAAGCTACCAAGCATATCCCTAATGTGAAGGTAACATGTTTTTCCGGTTTGTTAAGTGATTTTTGTTTACAAAACAAAGCGAACTTTATTGTTAGAGGATTGCGAGCTTTTTCTGATTTTGAAAATGAATTTCAGAGGGCTTTGCTTCTTAAGAAAATCAATCCTAATCTGGAAACTGTTTTTATGATGACTAATGCACAATATTCTTGTATTAGTTCTTCGGGAGTCAGAGAGCTGGTGTATTTTAACGGCAAGCTGGATGGTTTGATACCGAAGTGTATTGAAAAAGATATCGCCGCTTATATCGAAGCAGGTAAAAAATAGAATAAAAATATTGTGGAAGAAAGGTAGATAACCATGGAGTTAGACAAAATTTTGGATGAAATGGAAAGTATTATTTTAGAAGGCAGTAAAGTACCTCTGGTTAACAAGATTATGATTGATGAGGCTGCTATTACCGATATTATGGACAAGCTACGGTCTGCTGTTCCTTTGGAGGTAAAAAGAGCTCATGATTTACTGGAGGAACAAAAGAATATTATTGCTAAATCCAGAACTGAGGCTGACACAATTGTGGAACAGGCTAAAACCGAAGGCGATCGTATTGTGGAATTAGCCAAGGCCGAAGCTGACCGCCTGGTACGGGAGGAAGAAGTTGTCAAGGCTGCTGAGGAAAAGGCTAACAGCATTATTGAAACCACTCAGCAATACGATCGTGATATGCGTGCTGCTGCTGATGCCTATGCCGACAAACTCCACAATGAATCAATGCAATATGCTGCTGATGTGTTTAACTACTTGGAAGAAAATTTGACCAAGACACTGGATGCAGTTAAGGATAACGGTGCTGCTTTGCGTAACAGCGATACAGAAGATACCACCGGTACTGTTGATAGTACTCCGGCAAAGAGATAAAAAAAAGCTGTAGCACAATGATTTATCATTATGTTACAGCTTTTTTTTATGTAAACGAAAGGATAACAAGATGAATAAAAAACAGGAACAAATGGCAGGAGCCTGCTATACGGTTATTGCCGGGAAAAAAGCTTCTGCAACAGGACATGTAATTGTTGGTCATAATGAAGATGATGGAGGACGTTGTATTTTTCGTTATGGCATGGTACCGGCTGCTGATTGGCCGGAAGGAACGACTCTGCCGGCAGAAGACAGCTGGTCAGTTTTTGCGCCTGCTAAGCAGGATATTCCTCAGGTGGCTCATACCTATGGCTATTTTTGGGGAGAAGCAGTGGATAATGAAGAGGGGAAATATCTGGGTATGTCCGGAGCCGATGCTTTCGTAAATGAAAAAGGTGTCTGCCTTGTTTCCAACAATGGAGGGCAAACTACAAAACCGACCATTAGCGGCGGCAGCGAGGGAGTGTTTTATGTTTTGCGCAGAGCAGTGATGGAACGGGCAGCTACACCGCTGGAAGGTGTTATGGTTGCAGCAGGTTTAATAAGGGACTATGGTTATAAGGCCTGTCGTGACTATACAATTGCTGACAAAGATGAGGCCTGGGTTTTGGAAGTAGCCCAGGGGCATTCTTTTGTGGCAAGAAAAGTTGCCGATGATGAAGTAGTTACTATTCCCAATTTCTTTACGGTGCGCGGAGTTGATTTTGCCGGAGGCAAGGAATTGGCACCGGGAATTATGGGCAACGGCAACTGGATATGGTCTAAGAATCTAGTGCAGGATGCAATAGATAAAGGGGTATACAAACCCCAGAATATTCAAGACACGCTATATAAAGATTTTGATTTTGCTTGGTGCTATCAATCTCATGAAGAAAATAGCGGGTGGAATGCTTCTTATAATAATTTAAGAATGAAGCATGGTATTTCCATAGTGAGGGGAGAAAAGTGGCTGGGAGACAATTCTCTGGTTACTGCTAATCATCCTGAAAGCGGGTTTCCTTTTGCCGTAAAACCGGGAATTCTTTCGGACAATAAGGAGTATCAGGGTAAATTCACTTTAGCTCACTGCCGTAAGATTTTACGAACTCATTTTGAAGGAACAGAAGATGATCCGGTTGAGGCTAGGGAAAAGTTACCGGGTCGAAATCCTCATGAAAGTAACATAAGACGTATTTGTACTCAAACAACAGGAGAAGCAATCATGGTGGAATTTGCCGAAACTACGGCTCTTACTACGGTATGGTTAGCTCCCGGACGGCCCTGCCAATTGCCTTTCTTTCCTATGCATCCTTTAAGTACCGGACAAGTCCCTGAAGGCCTTAGAACGATTAAAGATGGGGCAGAGGCTATGGCTCATCATTGTCAGAGCCATCCAGGCATTTCTGCTTGGCAGGAGCATAATCCCTGGTTTAAAATGAGAGATTATGAAAATAGAATGGATTTGCTTTATTGTTCTGAACTGGCTGAAGCAAACCGCTGGCTGGCTAAGACAGACAGCGAATACGCCCAAAAAAATACCCTGGCTGTAAAACAGGCAGGGGTATTATCTGGTACTGAACAAAAGAAGTTCTTATTACAATGGGATAATGCTTCCTTTGAAAAAATATATGGTGCAGTAGAAGCTCGTTGTCAAAACCTTCCGGAAGCTGTACTAGTCATGAGAAAGAAAACTTTTGCCAAAAAAGACGGCAAAGATAATTTGCTGGTAGAGTTTACTTTACCGAGGGGCAAAACACCGGATATTAAAAGCTTGCTATTTGGCTTAGGTATGACAAATACACAAAAATATAGCAAAACAGAACCCTTTTCTTGGGAAAAACCCTTAAAGGTTGAAAAGAAAGAAAATGCTTGGGAAGCTACCTTTGCTGCCGATTTGTTAATTACTAATCATCCGGCGGTGGAACCGGGGCAAATGGAATATTATCTAAGCGGTAATGATACAGACGGTCAGCCTTTCTGCGGCATGGTTGTTCTTACGATTCTGCCATGATGCTCTTGTGAAGATGGCTCTAAATGCTGGAGAAAATCCTGATTAAAGCAGCCATTACCTGTCAATAAATCATATAGATTAGTAGCAGCAATTTCTGTTTGTAAAGTCAAAGCAAAGGGAGTACCTGCCTGTTCTGTTAAAATGTTTTTCTTTAACTTGGTAATAATGGGCAAACTGGCTGTTGACTTCATATGGGCCAACAGTTTCCTGCCTCTGTCATTAAAGGCTAGGACTCTGATGTAAGATGGTGCAAGAGTGGCAGTGGCTGTGAAAGGTGCTTGGTCCGTAGAAATCAGCAACTGACATAGGAGTCTTTGAATCCTGGTAGCCGGATAACGTTTGCTTTTAATGTTGGCAACAATTTCTTCTAAAGTTTTGGCCCGGGTTTCCCGGGTCATTTTATTTTCCAGACCTTCGGAACAATCGCAGAAATTTTTAATTTTATCCGGAGTATATGTGCTGAGAACATAATTTAAAAGTAAAACTGCATTATTTTTATTTATGCCGATTCTTTGCTGCTGTATACTTTCTGCCAGTAAATTGGCCGAGGTCTCCGGCATAGCTTTTTTTACTTGCAAAGTAAAACCCTTGTTTATAAGTTCTTTTCGCAGAGCAGCTGCACTTGGCAATGCTGTAGACAATGCTGTTTCTTTATAGCAGGAACCTTGACGCGGTATAGAAAGGGGAACAATTGAGGAGTGGAGTTTGTTTAATGCCCGGTAGTAGTCCAAAGCCAAAATATTATTGGGTCCTCTAAGCAGATTGGCAATTTCACCGCTGGAGTCAGAGGGTGTACAATTTCCTGCCGAAGATTTTTCCAGCAATGTTTTTTCCATGGCAGCTCCATAGGCAAGACCTGATTTCAAATATTTTTTAAGTAAATTTTTATTGATAGTTGCACAGGCTAACTCAGAAAGGATTTCCGGATTTTCTGTTTCTGTACCAAAGACTAAATGGCTGACCAGACCTGTAGCTGCCAGAGTTCCAATTGCACCTTGAGCAAATTTTTCGCTGCTGCGGCAGGCATAAATTACCGGCAGTTCCAGAACTAAATCTACCCCTCCGGCTACAGCCAGCTGCGCTCTGGTCCATTTATTAAAGATAGCGGCTTCGCCGCGCTGAGTAAAGGAGCTGCTCATAACAGCTACGACAGGAACATCACCAAGAATTTTTCGTGCTTGGGAGATTTGGTAACCATGTCCATTATGAAAAGGATTATATTCAGCTACAATGCCGATAACTGTATTTAATAACATCTCACACCTCTGCCAAAAAAAATATAGATAAAATATTTTGCAATTTACTTTTTGTTAAAATTTTGCTAATATAATAGTATTATACAATAATATGGTCGGAATTTGGCCAGAATTTAATTTAGGAGGCAATGTTTTATGAAGATTTTTGTTGTAAACTGTGGTAGTTCTTCTATTAAATATCAATTGATTGATATGAAGAACGAGTCTGTAATTGCCAAAGGACTTATTGAGCGCATTGGTATGAAGGGTTCTATGTTGACCCACACGACTGTTGGTAAAGATAAGGTGAAATTACCCAGTGCTATTCCTGACCACGTTGATGGGATTAAAAAGATTCTGGCTGCTTTGGTTAATGAGAAATACGGTGCACTTACAAGCTTAAGCGAAATTGATGCAGTTGGTCACAGAGTTGTACACGGTGGAGAAAAATACAGTGCATCTGTATTGATTGATGCTAAAGTATTGAGAACTGTTGATAAATTAAGCGAAATGGCTCCTTTGCACAATCCACCCAATATTGCCGGGATTAAGGCTTGCAAAAAATTAATGCCTAAGGTTCCTCAAGTTGCTGTGTTTGATACTGCTTTCCATCAAACTATGCCTCCTGTAGCTTATATGTATGGCCTGAAATATGATGAATACAAGAAGAGCGGTATCCGTCGTTACGGTTTCCATGGTTCTTCTCATAGATATGTTTCTGCTTATGCAGCTAAAATGCTGAAGAAACCTGCCAGCAAACTTCGTATTATCACTTGCCATTTGGGTAATGGTTCTTCCATTGCTGCTGTTTACAAAGGTAAATCCATTGATACTTCCATGGGCTTCACACCATTGGCCGGCCTTATCATGGGTACTCGCTGCGGAGATATCGATCCCGCTGTTGTACCTGTATTAATGGCTAAAAAGAAATTAGATCCGGCTGCCATGGATAAGTATATGAACAAAGAATGCGGCGTTTTGGGTGTTTCCGGTGTATCCAGCGACTTCCGTGATCTGGAAACTGCAGCAGCTAAGGGCAATGCCAGAGCTCAATTAGCTTTGGATATGTTCTGCTATCAAGTAAAGAAATACATTGGTGCCTATGCAGCAGTTATGGACGGCGTTGATGCTATTGTCTTCACTGCAGGTGTTGGAGAAAACGATATCGGAACCCGTGCTAAGATTTGCGAAGGTTTGGATTATTTGGGTGTTAAACTGGACAAGAAACGTAACAATGTCAGAGGCGAAGCTACTGAAATCAGCAGCGCCAAGAGCAAGGTTAAAGTTCTCTTGATTCCTACTAATGAAGAACTGGTTATTGCCAGAGATACAGACAAAATTTGCAAGGGCCTAAAGAAGAAATAAACTCTTTTCATGCAAGTAGTTTCCCTTGACAAAGGTAATTAGCGTAGTTATAATATAACGGTTGGTATAAAATGATTAAATTTAATGTAGCTGATATCAAAAAAAAATTAATGGCTGAAACGTCCTTCCGAATGGAAGTGCAGCCCGGTGAACTGGATCTTTCTTCTCAGGATTTGCCTGTAATAGGGAAAATATCTATAGAGGGAAATATTGAGAATGCCGGAGATGTGCTTCTGATGAAGGCGCATTTGCAGGCGAAAGTTAAACGTGTCTGCAGCAGATGTCTCAAAGAATTTGAGGCGCAGACAGAGGCTCAGGTAGAGGAAAGGTATTTCCCTGCAGAGACTGACGAATTGCCGGAAGATGCTTTAACCTATAAATTTGATGTTGTTGATATCACAGAGCCTTTACGGGAAGGACTGATTGTTAATGAACCGGTCCAACCATTGTGTAAGGCTGATTGTAAGGGCTTGTGCCCAATCTGCGGGGCCGACCGCAATGTAGTGGATTGCCACTGCGACACTAGGACAATTGATCCTAGACTGCAGAAGTTAGCGGAATTACTGCATAAATAAGAGCGAGTATTTTTTAGGAGGTGTGTAAGAATGGCAGTACCAAAGAGAAAAATGTCTAAAGCTCGTCGTGATTCACGTCGTGCTAATTGGAAGTTAAGCGTTCCCAATATGGTTGAATGTCCTCAATGTCACGAACTGATGCTACCGCATCATGTTTGCCCTGAATGCGGATATTATGATGGGAAACAAGTAGTAAAAACCGATGAAGAATAGAATTACAAGATTAAAGATAGGAACTTCGGTTCCTATCTTTTTTTTATGTTTTAAGAGAGTGGTTATAAATCATTACAGGTGGAAAAGCGACTGCCACCATTATCACTATATCGAGTGTTCCAGAATGTGTCAAAAATGCGAAATATAAAAGAAAACTATTGCTTTTTAGGGCATATACACTTATAATACAAACAGATATTAAGACTAGGTCTTAAAAGGTGATAATATGAGTATGATCTCTAGAAAACAACAACGACAACAAAGCCTGCAAGCGGCCCTTGATGATAATCCGTTTCTGACGGACGAACAACTGGCACAGCAATTAGAAGCCAGCGTTCCTACTATCCGTCTGGACAGACTGGCGTTGGGCATTCCTGAACTCAGGGAAAGAACCAAACATATGGCTCTTGATGCTCAGAAAAAACTCCAAGCAATTGCTTCAGAGGATATCGTAGGACAGCTTATTGATCTGGAATTGGGTCATAGTGGAATATCTATGATGCAGATTACTCCGGAAATGGTTTTGAAGAGAACCGGTGTTGCCAGAGGTCATTTTATTTTTGCCCAGGCAAATTCCTTGGCCCTTGCGGTTATTGATGCTCCTGCCGCTTTAACAGGCATTGCTAATGTCAAATATAAAGTGCCTGTCCACCAAGGGGACAACTTAGTAGCACGAGCAGAGGTTGTAAGAAAAGTTGAAACAAAATACACTATTTGGGTTAAAATCAGAAATAATAACAAAGAAGTTTTCCGAGCAAAATTCTTAATTGTATCTATCCCGAAAGAAGGGGACAATGAAAATGAAAATAGCCGTTGATGTAATGGGAACGGATTACGGCCCCGGTGAAATTATTGCCGGCGCAGTGGAAGCCCTAACGGTTTGTGATTGTGAATTGGTGCTGGTAGGGGATCAGGATCAGATCAAAGCAGAGCTGGTCAAGCTTCATGCTGAAAATAATCCTAAAATTACTATTCATCATGCCAGTCAAGTCATAGAAATGAGTGACCATCCCGGCATTAGTGTCAAAAAGAAAAAAGATGCTTCTATTGTGGTGGCTACCAATCTTTTGCATGAAAAGCAATGTGATGCCTTGGTTTCTTCGGGCAGTACTGGTGCTGCAGTTGCTTCGGCCTTGTTTGGCCTGGGTCGCATCAGCGGCATTGAAAGACCATCCATTGCTACGGTTATTCCCAGTGTGACGGGAGCTACAGTGCTTTTGGATTCAGGGGCGAAAGTTGATGCCAAACCTGAACAAATGCTCCAAAGTGCCATTATGGGCTCTATATATGCGGAACTGGTTTTAGGAATTCAAAAACCGAAAGTTGGTTTACTGAATATTGGGGAAGAGTCTACTAAGGGTAACGAACAAGTTCTGGCCACTTATCCTTTAATGGAAAAGGACCCTCACATTAACTTTGTAGGTAATGTGGAAGGCAGAGATATTAATAAAGGAACCGTTGATGTCGTAGTATGCGATGGTTTTGTGGGCAATGTTGTACTTAAGACCATGGAAGGTCTTTCAAAAGCAATTATGTCCCTGCTGGAAGAAATGTTTCATAATGCAGGAATATTTACAAAATTAGGAGCATTAATGATGAAACCGGCGTTAATGCAATTAGCAAAACGTATTGATGCTTCGGAATACGGTGGCGCGATTTTGCTGGGTGTGAAAGCACCTTTTATTATATGCCATGGCAGTTCTAAGGCAAAAGATATTAAGAGCGCCGTCAGAGTTGCAGCAGATATCGTACACAAAGACATAGTTGGCCGCATAGGCGAAGAAGTAATTTATGACGAAGAAAGCGGAGGAATTTAATGGAAACACGTAGTGTAGGATTTTTAGGTTTCGGGAAATATATTCCGGAAAAAGTTTTAACTAATTATGATTTGGAAAAAATGGTTGACACTAGTAACGAATGGATTGTAGAGCGTACCGGTATCAAAGAACGTCATATTGCGGCTCCTGACCAGGCTACCAGTGATTTAGCCTTTAATGCGGCACAGCAAGCTCTTGTCAATGCGGGCATTACAGCAGAAGACTTAGACTGTATAATTGTAGCAACTGTTAGTCCGGATATGCTTTTCCCTTCCACAGCCTGCATTTTGCAAGATAAATTGGGAGCTAAAAAAGCAGCGGCTTTTGATTTAAGCGCCGGTTGTTCGGGATTTGTCTATGGCAGTGCCGTAGCCAGCCAAATGATTGCCAGCGGTCTTTATAAATATGTTTTGGTGGTAGGAGCAGAAACACTTTCCAGAATCATGAATTGGAAAGATCGCAATACTTGTGTTCTTTTTGGTGACGGAGCAGGAGCTGCAGTCCTTGGCCCTGTGGAAAAAGGCTATGGCATTCAAGCTATTGAATTAGGCGCAGAAGGCAAGGGCGGTCCCAGTTTGTATATGCCGGCGGGTGGCTCCAGAAAACCGGCCAGCCATGAAACTGTGGATGCAGCAGAACATTATATCCATATGAATGGTACCGAAGTATTTAAATTTGCTATTAGAATAATGGTTCGTACAACTAATCATCTATTGGAAAAAACAGGCTTAACCAAAGAAGACATTGATTTAATAATACCCCATCAAGCTAACAGCAGAATAGTGGATTCAGCTGCCAAGAGGTTGAAACTGACTCCCGATAAAATTATGATTGATTTAGATAAATACGGCAATACTTCCGGCGGTTCCATTCCAATCGCAATGTGTGAAGCTGCGGAACAAGGCCGTTACCATAAAGGTGAGAATGTAGTAATAGTTGGATTTGGAGCCGGGCTCACCTGGGCTTCTATGATAATAAAATGGCAAGCATAAGGAGGATTCATAATGAGTAAAATTGCATTTGTATTCCCTGGACAAGGATCCCAGCATGTAGGTATGATGAAAGAGTTTTATGATAAATATCAGGTAGTAAAAGATGTATTTAAAGAAGCTGATGATGCCTTGGGCTTTTCTATGACGGATTTGTGTTTCAACGGTCCTGAAGAAGATTTGCGTCTGACCAAAAACACTCAGCCTGCTATTCTGACAGCCAGCGTTGCTGCCATGAAGGTTTTGGAAGAACGGGGAGTTAGACCTGACATGGCTGCAGGTCATAGTCTGGGTGAATATTCCGCTTTAGTTTGTGCCGGCGCTATGAGTTTCAGCGATGCAGTAAAAACCGTGCGTAAACGTGGTCAATACATGCAGGAAGCAGTTCCTGTAGGTAAAGGCGCCATGGCTGCTATTATCGGTCTGGACACAGGTAAGATTGAAGAAATCTGTCAAAATGTTCAGGAGAATATGGGCAAGGCTGTCCAAGCTGTCAACTATAACTGCCCCGGTCAAATTGTCATTGCCGGAGCTACAGAAGCGGTGCAAAAAGCTGCTGACGAATTAAAAGAAGCCGGTGCTAAAAGAGCTATGCTCTTAGCAGTAAGTGCTCCTTTCCATAGTACACTGATGCAGCCTGCCGCTGATAAACTGGCTATTGAACTGCAAAAGGTTGACTTCCATGATGCTAAGATTCCTGTTATTGCTAATGTTACAGCTAAAAAGGAAACGAAAGTTGATGAGATTCGTGAGCTTTTGGTACAACAGGCCGCTCATCCGGTTATGTGGGAAAGTTCTGTGCGGACCATGCTGGCTGATGAAGCAGGAATCTTTATCGAAGTAGGACCGGGCAAGGTTTTGACTGGTATGCTCAGGAGAATCGATAAAAAA
>Ga0160425_1003838_pt1 | contig 10600 bp, 8 predicted proteins | sample BioMet8_FD_108193 | JGI IMG/M metagenome (GOLD analysis project Ga0160425, IMG submission 108193) | Microbial communities from bioreactor (seeded with sewage sludge) at Lawrence Berkeley National Lab, California, USA - Biofuel... | ecosystem: Engineered > Bioreactor > Anaerobic > Unclassified ...
AGATATTCTCGAAAAGGAGCGCGCCGACGCAGTAAAGCGTTCTCGCGCGGTTATCGGAGGGCAGACGGCGGAGCAGCTCGCGCCCTATCTGCCGGGCTTTCCCTTCGAGCCGGGCGACTGCCGCTTTGTCGGAAAACCTGTGGACTTTATTGTCTTTTCGGGCGCCTCACGGGGCGAAATCGATGAGCTGGTCTTTGTGGAGGTAAAATCCGGCGCCGCAGGCCTGACCCGTGTGGAGCGCAGCCTCCGCGACGCGATCGCCGCAGGGAAGGTGCGCTGGGCCGAGTACAGGGCGCCGGTATAAGGAGTTCTAGGCCCTCGTCAGATGCAGGGCAAAGCCGCCTATCTCTTTGTCGACATAGACAAATTTCAGGTGGCCGCCCTCCATCTTCGCGGTCTCCATAAGCGGCTTGTAGCCAAAGTGCTGGAGATAGGCGAGCGCGCGCTCAACATCGTTGACTCTCATCGCGATATGGCCGTACTGGCCGCGCACCGGGGCCTTCATAACTTCGACTACTTCGCTCATAAAATAGGAGACAGCCGTCTCACGAGGCGTAAAGCCAAAGACATTGCCCAGAGCCGCAGCCACAGAGCCTGCCGCGGTTTCGTCCGGCAGATTCATGCCGAGATGGGCAAGCGTAAAGCCATGCATCGCTATCACTGCCTCATGGCAGAGCTTCCGGATATGCTCCCAGTCACCCTTGGCGATCGCATCCTGATCGATCATCCAGGTGCCGCCCACGGCCCAGACACTGGGGATCCGTATGTACTGTGAGAGATTCTGAAGATTGATACCGCCCGTCGGCAGGAAATTCATAAGGCCATAAGGCCCGGAAAAGGCCCTGAGCATGGCTGTCCCGCCCGAAGCTTCGGCGGGGAAAAATTTGAGCACCGAGAGCCCCTTGGCCATTCCCTTTTCGATGCCGTCGGGGCTGTTCACTCCGGGGATAACAGGGATACCCTGGCCGAGGCAGTAATCGACCACGGCTTCGTTGAAGCCCGGACTGACAATAAAGCGCGCGCCTGCCTGCTTCGCCTGCTTGGCCTGCTCCACGCTGAGGACAGTGCCCGCTCCCGTCACAAGGTCCGGCAGATTGTCCCGCAGCTGGGCGATCGAAGAGGCGGCGCCCCCAGTCCTGAAGGTAATCTCGGCGACAGGGATGCCGCCATCGAGGAGGGCTTTGCCGAGCGCCACTGTCTTTGAGGCATCATCGAGCTTTACTACAGGCACGATTCCTGCATTTCTTATAACTGTCAGAATATTTTCTTCCATAATTATCCTCTCCCTATCTGTCCACTCGTCCCGAGCCTGATCCGCCTGCGAGGGCCCTGACTTCGGCCGTCGAGACTGCATTGTAATCCCCGGGGATACTGTGCTTAAGGCACGAAGCCGCAGCCGCGAATTCAAGGCTGTCCCGCGGGGGCATTCCCGAACTGAGACCGTATATAAGGCCGGCGGCGAATGAATCGCCTCCGCCGACGCGGTCCACTACTTCCATCTCATACTTCTTTGAATGATAGAGTTTCTGCCCGTCGAAGAGAAGGGCGGACCAGCCATTCCGTGAAGCCGAATGGCTCTCGCGCAGAGTGATAGCCACATACTTCGCGCCGAAGCGCTTTGCAAGCTGACCTGCCACCTCTGCATAGGCGGCTTCGTCTATTCTGCCCGCCCCAACATCGCTGTGCCGCGCCTTTATGCCAAAGACCTTCTCGGCATCCTCTTCATTGCCCACAATAAGGTCACAGCCCTTTACAAGGCCCGCCATTATCGGCCCTGCCTTTTCGGGCGCCCAGAGTTTTTTGCGGTAGTTGAGATCGACACTCACCTTCGCCCCAGCCGCCTGCGCCGCCTTTACAGCGTCGGCGCAGAGTTTTGCACAGCCATCGGACAATGCGGGCGTGATGCCCGTAAAATGAAACCATTCAGCGCTGTCGAAGATCTCTTTCCAGTTGAAGTCCCCGGGCCCGGCTTCCGCTATCGCAGAATGGGCGCGGTCGTAGATCACTTTGGACGCCCGCTGAGAGGCGCCATTCTCGCAGTAATAGATGCCGAGCCTCTCTCCGCCCCTCGCTATATAGCGGGTGTCGACTCCCCAGCGCCTCAGCTCATTTACGGCGGCCTGTCCAATTTCATGATCGGGCACCTTGGTCACAAAGCAGGCCTCTTTGCCATAATTGGCCAGTGAGACTGCCACATTGGCTTCGCCGCCCGCGTAATAGACATCAAAATTCCGCGCCTGGACAAAGCGCTCATTCCCTGGCGGCGAAAGTCGGGCCATAATCTCGCCAAAACTCACAAATTTGCCCATGCAGTCCTCCAGCTTCTCTATTATCGGCCTGAAGGGAAGCCGAGTGGAGTGCGGCGGGCAAAAAGAGGGCGGACGCCGTTTCGCGTCGGCGCCCGCCCTGAAAAAAGAGGAGGAAGCGTACAGTCTGCCCGTGGCCGCGCATCGCGCTGCCGCCGGGCATAGACCCACTATCAGCCGAGCTCTATCTCGACGCGGTGCTCTGTCCCCGCCGGGAAAACAGGCAGGAGGGCCGAATCCGAAGCCGCCCCCTCCGCTCTTGCGGTTTTAACCGCCTTCCCGTCAATTCTGACTCCCGCGACGCCTTTCTGGACGCCCTTGGGGTTTCTCACCTCTATAGTATAGACGGCGCCGCGGAATGTGCGAGTCACGCTGAACTTTTTCCAGCTCCGCGATATGCAGGGATCCACTCTGAGCCCTTCATATTCAGGCTGGATGCCCAGAATGCCCTGGCTCAGGGCGACAAAGGTCCAGGCCGCCGTCCCCGTAAGCCAGGAATTTTTGGCCTCGCCATAGCAGGGCGCGTCGGGGCCCGCTATCATCTGGGCATAGACGTAGGGCTCCGAGCGGTACACATCTATCTCGGACTGTTTGACACTGGGGCAGATCGAGCGGTAGTACTCAAGAGCGCGGTCGCCCATGCCGAGGCGGCAGAGTGCGAGGTGTATCCAGGCGTTATTGTGGCAGAAGATGCCCGCGTTCTCTTTTACCCCCTCGGGGTAGCTCGAAATCTCGCCGAGCTCGAGGTGGTAGCGCGAATAGGCCGGCTGCTGGAGGATAATGCCGCGCGGCGTAAAAAGGTATGAGTTGAGACTTTCGAGCGCTGTCCGCGCGCGTCCCCGTGCAGCGCCAGCGGCGCTATCTGAGCCCGCGCCGCCCAGAACGCACCAAGCCTGGCTTTCGATAAAAATCTTGCCCTCTTCGCAGGACTTCGAACCGACAGGCCTGCCCGCCGCGTCATAGGCGCGGCGGTACCATTCGCCGTCCCAGCCCGCCGACTCGACAGCCGCGAGCATCTCCGCGTGGGCGGCGCGGGCGGCATCTGCCTTGCCCCGCTGTCCCATAAAGCTGTAGAGAGCCGCCATCTCGTCCGAGGCACAGAGGAAAAGCCCCGCTATCATCAGCGATTCCGCCTGGGAGGCGCCGGCGTCGCCCGCGCACTGAAAGCTCTCGTTCGGCTCCTTCGAAAAGCAGTTCAGGTTGAGGCAGTCGTTCCAGTCCGCATGCCCGATAAGGGGCAGGCCGTGCGGGCCGCGCTTTTTCATCGTATAGGAGAGAGAGAGCTCGAGATGGTCGAGAAGACTCTCGGCCGGAGCTCCGCCGCCTGGCCGGGAATCAGCGCCGTCTGCGCCGGCCGGGCCCGCATACGTGTCCCTGCCCCCGCAGGCATGGCGTTTTATGCCATCAGTACCAGTTATGTACTTCCCGTCTGCGTATCCTACAGGCTCGTCCAGAATGCCGAGATCGCCTGTCTCCTTGATGTAGGCGCAGGCCGAGAGGATGAGCCAGAGATGGTCGTCGTAGAAGCCGCCGCCTATCTCTGCGTTGCCCTTCTTGGTCAGCGGCTGATACTGATGGAAGCAGGTGCCATCCGAAAGCTGCGTGCCCGCGATGTCGAGAATGCGCTCCCGTGCCCGGTCTGGGATCATGTGGACAAAGCCGAGAATATCCTGATTGGAATCGCGGAAACCCATACCCCGCCCGATGCCCGTCTCGTAGAGCGAGGCCGCCCGTGACAGATTGAAAGTCGCCATGCACTGATACTGATTCCACACATTGAGCATGCGGTTCGCGTCCGCGTCCGGCAGATCGGCCTGGAACTTCGAGAGCAGCCCATTCCAAAATACCCCTAAAGAGGCCAAGGCCGCGTCGACAGCCCCGATGTCCGCATAGCGCGCCATAATCTGGCGGCCCTTTGTCTTGTCAATAATGCCGGGCTCTTCGAACTTTTGCTCAGGATCCTGCTCTACATAGGCGAGCACATAGGCGTACTCATAGCTCGCGCCCGGTGCGAGGTCGAGATCGACCTCATGGCTGCCCACAGGATTCCAGCCAAAGGCGATCGAATTTCGCGATGCACCGGCCCGGGGCACAGCCGCCTCGCCAAGGCCATTGTAGGCGCCGAGAAATGCATCGCGGTCTGTATCAAAGCCGCTTGTCGGCGCAGTGCAGCCAAAGAGCGTGTAGTGGCTGCGCCTCTCGCGGTACTCTGTCTTGTGGTAGACCGCACAGGGCAGCGGAGCCGGCGGGGTTTTCAGCTCTGCGGAGGCGGCAGAGCGCCCCGCTGCCGCGGGACCGGAGCCCGCCCCGGCTGAGGCACGCCCTTCAGAGCCAGCGGGCGCAGGGCCCGCCCGCATAACGGCCGGCCGCCCCTGCCCTCTGGCGCCCGCGTTAAAGCTTTTGGCTGTGCCCGGCACAGAGGCCAGAGCGCCAGCCGCTCCGGCGCCCCGCGAAGGGCCCCCACCAATGGCGCCGCTTGCCGCACAGCCGCTCAGGGGCCCGCCCTCGACCTCTACCTCTCCGATGGACCAGGTTCTCTGATAATTGGTCATATCGTTCAGGGCTTCGTAAAAGCAGAACTCCACAAGGCTGAAAATCTTCGGCGTCTTGCGCTGGCCCGAGCGGTTTGTCACGCGCACGCGCCAGACTTCTTCGTCGCGGCCGGGCGGCACAAAGAAGTTCACTTCAACTTCAAGTCCATTCTTCCGCCCGATTATTTTTTCGTAGCCAAGACCGACGCGGCACTCATAGCTGTCGAGCGGCGTTTTTGCCGGCCGCCAGCCCGGATTCCAGACACAGCCGCCATCATTCACATAGAGACAGCGCCCGCCCTCATCGAGAGGCACGCTGTTGTAGCGGTAGCGCGTCAGACGCCTCAGCTTCGCGTCCTTCCAGAAACTGTAGCCGCCGCCCGTGTTTGTGCAGAGCCCGAAAAAATTTTCCTGCCCGAGATAGTTCAGCCAGGGCAGCGGCGTGTCGGGCCGCGTTATAACGTATTCGCGCGTTGAGTCGTCGAAGTGACCATAGTCCATCCAGAACCCCTTTTTGCCTATCCTGTAGTTTTATTGTAAACCGGTTGGTTGAATGACGCAAGCAACTTATTAGAGCAGTATAAGATTTTAATTTGAAGGCAGGGGTACCCATAGCTGCGGCCCCGGCGCCGGCGGGCATAGGCCCGGTACCGCAGCCATCACCGCCGCACCTGCGGACTTCTGGCCTCTTGGCGCCGCGGCCGGCCCGCCACGCGGAGCCGTCCCGAGCGGCCGCAGGCAGCGCAAGTCAGGAGCGCCGCCATGCTCTCAATATGCGCCCGGGCGCGGCCAGAGCCTTGGACAGAAGCCGCGCCAGGCTGTGGCCGCACGCGGCTCCTGCCACGCTAGACCTCCATCTCCTCGACGCGCCTGTCGATCGCGCGCCGCGCAAAGGGCAGAGCCGCAAAGAAGAGTGCGGAGAAACCGAGGCCATAGGCAATGGTAAAGCCCAGCCTCGACAGCTTAAGAAACACAGAGAGAACCGCAAAGAGTCCAATTATTATCATAACACCAAATATCATAATTCCCATATTGGGATTCTGCTTCATCGCCGCAGTCGGACTGTCCCAGTGCAGGCGCGGGTTCACGGCATCGAGCAGAAGCTCGAGCAGATTTATCAGCGCGGAGAATGCAAGAGAGATTAAAAGCGCTCCCAGTACGCCCCAGATGTCCAGGTGAATAATAAAGGCGGTAAAGAGGACGCCGATCAGCGAGGCAAGAGCGGAGAGCAGAAAGCCATAGATCCATTTGGCAAGCGCATAATTCCGCGCGTCGAGCGGCATGGCCTTGAGCACGCAGAGCGCTTTTGCATCACGGGAAAATCCTGTCGATGCGACGCTCGCCATCGAAGCTGTAAAGGCCGCGAGGCCCGCCGCGGCGAGAAGGCCGCCTGAGCCCGAGGCAAACTGGGCTATCGCGGCCGCGGCGGGCCCCGAGCTCAGGCTGTCGCGCTGGGCAAACCAGGTGATGCCGAGGGCCACCGGCATGATAATCACGGTGAAGGGGCCGTTGAAAAAATACACCGGCTCGCGGTTTACAAGTTTTATCTCGCGGAGGAGAAGAGTCAGCAGAAGCGGCCTCTGTCTGTAGGTCCTGCTGAGTTCATCCCTGCTCGCTTTGTGCCGCCTGAGCTGTTTTTCATCAAAGCCCGAGAGGCTCGATGCATAGGCACCCGACAGGGCCGGTATCACGGCCAGCGCCGCGAGGGCGGAGATGCCGAAGAGCCCGGCAAGGGCGAGCAGAGACTCCCCGGCTGATGCACTGGCCGGCACGGCTGCGGGCGCAGGCGCGGCGGCAGAGGGCGAGGCAGGAGCCGCGGACACGGCGGCAGGCAGGTGCGCCTCGGTGCCGCCGAGGGCCTTCCAGGCAAGCTCCGCCGGCGGATAGGCCTTGAGGGCATGGGCGGACAGAGTGTTGGTGCCCGCGAGCCTCTGCTGTATCCAGGCGGGATCCTCCATCTTCGAGCTCGCGCTCTGGGTAAAATAGGAGATGCCAAGCGAGAGGACGACAGCCGCCGTACTCGCGATAACCATCACGACATTTTTATTCCGCAGCGGCCGCGCTATTCTCATAACTGGTATTATTATCAGATAGGCAAAGGCGAGCGGAACGAGGGGCAGAAGGCAGCAGACGAGGAGTCCCGCGAGGTAAAAAAGCGGGGAACTTCTTTCGTTGCAGCCATAGATAAGCACGGCCATGCCCATCAGAAGCAGAGAGCCGACAAACTGCGAAACATAGGTGCTTATAAACTTTGCGCCTAGTATCTCGCGGGGCCTAAGGGGCAGGGCGAGGAAAAGGCTCTCCGCCTGGCTCGGGCAGTAGGTGGACACCGCCGTCAGAAAGCCCAGGATAAAGACCAGGGCAGAGGCAGCCACAGCGCCAAGCGCGAGTATGCCGCTCTGTGCGCCCAGAGGCTTCAGGGCCCTGTAGGCGGAATAATAGTAAAAGCCGAACATAAAGAGAAAATCGGCCGAGATCAGGACAATCAGCAGAGCGATGCCGGCTTTCTTCGCCACAGTCTTGGCAGGGGCTCCTGCGATGCTGCCGCGGTCAAAGCCGTAGCTCGACTTGAGCGTCAGGCGGACAAGGCTCGAAAAGGGCGATCTCACCTGCGGGCCTCCGGCTCAGAGCCGGCCGTCTTTTCCCCTGCCCGCTCTTCCTCGACCAGATCGAGGAAGAGCCTTTCAAGGCTGCCGCTCTCTTCTCCGCCGGCCCCGCCATTTATGTCGGCGCCGGCCGCAGCGGCTGCGTTTTTCTCGGCCGCCCGCCGCTCGCGGAGCTCCTCGAGGCTGCCGGTAAAAATCAGCCTGCCGCCGGCTATAACGCCAATCCGGTCGCAGATTTTTTCTGCAACCTCCATCACATGGGTCGAAAAGAAGACAGTCGCGCCGGCGTCGGCCCGCTCGCGCATCAGCGATTTGAGCTCGAAAGCAGCCTCGGGGTCGAGTCCGACAATGGGCTCATCGAGGATCCAGTTGGGCGGCTCGTGGAGGAGGCTGCCGAGCACGCAGAGCTTCTGCTTCATTCCTCTGCTGTAGCTCGAGATTGAGGCGCCGAGAACATCGGCTATGCCAAAGCGGGAGGCATAGCGCTCTATGCGCCCGCGCCTCTCCGCATCGCCGACGCCATAGACATCGGCCATAAAATTCAGAAACTCCGTGCCTTTGAGCTTGTTCCAGAGCTCGGGATTGTCGCCGACATAGCCAAAGCGCATCTTCGCCGCGATTGGATCTGCAGCGAGATCGATGCCATCTATCTCAACCCGGCCGCGGTCAGGTCTGATAACCCCGGTGAGCATTTTGATAGTGGTGGTCTTTCCGGCACCATTGGGGCCAAGAAATCCAAAAATCTCGCCGGGCTTCAGCTCCAGGCTGAGATCATCCACGGCAGGCCGCGCGGGGCTGTTTTTCCCCTTTTTCCCGCCCTTCGCATAGGTTTTAGACAATCCTTCAAGCTTGATCATAAATAGAGTATAGCCGCGCCGGTCTTTCCATGGAAAGGCAGAGGGACCGTGAATGTCATTAAAAAAGGATCAGACCTGGTAGGTTCTGCCCTCGCGTGCCATTTCAAACTGAAGTTCGGTCCTGCCCTTGAGTTTGTTCGCGTAGAAGAACTCAAGCTCCTGCAGTTCGGCATCTGTACGGTTCGGATCATGATGGAAGAGAATGAGTTTTTTCACCTTCGCCTTGTGGGCCGAATTGATCGCGACCTCATAGCTCGAATGGCCAAAGCCTTTTTTATTTTTATGATATTCCTTCGCGGTGTACTGGCTGTCGTGGATAAGGAGATCCGCGCCGCTCATAAACTCGAGCACCTTCTCATTGCCATCCTTCGCAGCCTCCTCTCCCTCTCTGGCGGCTTCCTCATCGTAGGATGGATCGGCGGGATCGGTCGGGAAGAGATTGCTGAAGGGCTCCGTATCATAAGCGGTTACAATGGATTTGCCCTCATACTCAAAGCGGTAGCCGAGGCAGAGTACCGGATGATTCAGATATTTAGTGCGGACTTTAAGTCCTCCGCCAAGGTCAATGGTCGTTTCCTTTATCTGCCTGTATTCAACTTTGGCGGCCAGTTCGTCCTGCCGGACCGGCCAGTAGCGGTATGAAAGCTGGGAACCGATAATGTCCTCGAGTGTATCTTCCTCATAGGAGATAGGCCCCCATATTCTGAGCTGCGTGCCCGGCACATAGATCGGGTTGAACATCGGAAAGCCCATAATATGATCCCAGTGCGTATGGGTTATGAAAATATCAGCGTTGATAGGACCTTTTTTTATATCATCTTTGAGCAGCTTGTCGCCAAGGCAGCGGATGCCCGAGCCTGCGTCCACGATGATGAGTCTGCCGTCAGCCCGGATCTCGAGACAGGCAGTGTTGCCGCCGAAGACAACGGTATCGGGGCCGGGCGTCGGCATGGAACCTCTATCACCCCAGACAGTCAGACTGAACACAGAGAGCCTCCTTATCAGAGCTGCAGAAACACCTTGGCTTTTTCAATCTCGGCATTGACTGGATCCACAAGATCCTCGAGCATCGCTTTCTCTATGCCGAGCAGGGAATAGATATTGGGATCGGGCTTCTCGGGATAGAGATTGCCCGCGAAACCGATGCCCTCGCGGTTCGCGAAAAAGTCGGCGACCACAATAGTTCTAAGGATATCGCCGTTTGGCCCTCCATAGCTCTCCACCGTATGGTGGCAGGCTATTGTGTCACCGATAGCGCCGCTCAGCTTCCAGGCCTCAGCGACAACCCTGCCGGCCTCACCGTGATCCAGATCGAGGACGCGCTTTTCCGCGAGAAAGAGCGGGATGCGCTCCCGGTCCGATATCGACATAGTCCGTACATAGTCCTCGGCGAGCGCGTTGTTCAGCGGAATCTTTCCGATATCATGCAGAAGCCCGGCGGCGAAATATTCCTCGACAAGCTTGGGATCGATCCTCCGCTGCTTGGCGAGCAGTTTGGCTGTCACGCCGACGCAGAGCGAATGCCGCCAGAACCCGTCCATATTCAGGGCGCGGAAATCCTTCTTGTCGACCAGTCTGTCCATGATAGCCGTCGACAGGGCGAGATTTTTTACTGTGTTGAGACCAAGCAGAATGATGGCGCGCGCAAGGCTGGTAACCTGTGTTCCAAGGCCGTAATATGCCGAGTTGATCAGCTTGAGCACTTTGCCCATAAGGACAGGATCGAGCTGGATTACCCTTTCAAGATCCGCAGGGCTGGTCTTCGGACTGTTGCAGACTTCGAGCACCTTTGAGACTGTTGTGGGCAGACTCGGCATCGAGCTCACATATCTGTTTATTCTTCTGAGGTTGTCACTTGCGGCCATCATTCTTCTCCTTCCGGATAATCGCGATGAGCCGCGCGATTCTGGGAGATACCGGCACGCCGGCGATTTCGACAGGCAGGCCTTCAGGCGACAGGCTCACTTCCTTTACCTCCGCCGGCAGCTGTTCGGGAAGCTCAAGCGAAGGGGGAGGCGTACGTCTGTCGCTGTTCCCTGTTCTGCGGTCGCCGCATATCCGTCTGTCCGGTTTCTGTCTGCGGTCCAGGCCGGTGCGCCGCTCAGGCCCCCTTCGCGCAAAACCCAGCGCATCCCGCTGCACCGGCCGCTCTGCGGCGCCGGAATTCCGGGCGGCCGAGGCCGCCCCTGCCGTCATGGCTGCCGTCCTGCGGCGCTGCCCGCCTGCCGGCCGCCTGGCCGCTGTTTCAGGGCTCTCCTGCGCTGGCCCCTGCCCCTCTTCTTCCGCCGCAGGTCCGGGAC
>Ga0160425_1003846_pt1 | contig 10584 bp, 7 predicted proteins | sample BioMet8_FD_108193 | JGI IMG/M metagenome (GOLD analysis project Ga0160425, IMG submission 108193) | Microbial communities from bioreactor (seeded with sewage sludge) at Lawrence Berkeley National Lab, California, USA - Biofuel... | ecosystem: Engineered > Bioreactor > Anaerobic > Unclassified ...
AATATCGGCGGCGACGCCCACGGCGTCCTGAATCACCTCAAAGCCTTCTTCAACATTGCCAAAACCCGCCAGCAAAATTTTTGAAAGCGGTGCGGGGTTTTGCTTGCAGTGTTCCATCGCTTTCACGAGATCGCCCTGCTCAATCGCCGTGCGAACGCTGCCGACCAGCATGGACGGTGCAATTTGCTTCTCGCGAATACTGATGTAGGAGTCGGCAATCAGCGCCACGCAGATGATCAGGCAGACCAGCAAAGACAACCAAATCAACACGCCAAACCAACCTGCACGGAAAATGATTTCCCAAAGACCGCCCGATTTGTGGGTCTTGGCCTTGTCCGGAGCGCCTACAAGTGATCCTGCGTCAGAGGCCGCCGCACTGGCCGGCGCCGCCGCAACCGCAGCCGCCGGTTTAGCCGCCGCTTCCTGAGCACACACGGTCTGTAATGGCATAATCATCGCAACGGCCGCAACGGCCAAACCCAAAAGCAATACTCTCCGCATGATCCATTCTCCGAATTTCACGTTCGGCCCCGAAGATTTCATACCTTCAGGATAAACGACCGGAACGAATATGATACAAAGTAGCAAACAGTGTGATTCGCCGTCTACTATAAAAAACAAAAAACGTGTGCGATTTCCGCATGCGCTTTGCTATAGTGGCCGACATCATGAAGCTGAGATGCCCCTATTGCAAAACCGTTTTTGAGAAGCTTGACAAACCGGTTTGCCCCGGGTGCGGGCGCACACTCCGCATGGCGTGGGAATCGGACATAAAGACCGCCCAACAGCGGGCCGATTTCCGCGTTTCACGCGGGCACAGCAAAAACGCCGAACCGCGTACCCGCGCAGCGCTTCCGCCCAAACCGTCCGCCATGATGGTCCCCCTCCTGTTCCTGAACTACCGCTCGCGTTTTTTCATGTGGATGATCGTGTTGTGTACGGTCATCGTCGGGCGGCTTCTTTTCGTGCATGTGGACGAGGTCAAAGTCATGCTGAGCGACACGGGAATCCGCGAGACGCGCAGCCGCAAGGAGCTGGTTGCCATGCGTACCGCCCTGGAATGGTTTAAAGTCCACTGCAAACGGTATCCGACGGATGCGGAAGGGTTGCGCGCGCTGGTCCGCAACCCCACCCCACACGTGCCCGGCTGGCGCGGATATTATATCGACCAGCTGACCTCGGACCCGTGGGGCCATCCCTACCGCTATGCCTGCACCAACGGAACAGTGCGCCTATGGGGATTGGGGGCCGACGGAATCGACGGGACTGCAGACGACATCGCCAGTCCGGAACCGGACTGGCGAGCGCTTATGGATCGCGTCACCCCGCGAGATTTCCCGCAGTGGAAAACAAATGCCGCACCGGCGGCGGCTACTTCCCACCCTTAATCTGAACAGCCCACTCGCTACTGCCGAATTCGGTCAGCAACGCCTTGCGCATTTTCTCGGCGCGGGAGGGCTGGTTGATCTGATCAAACGCCTTGGCGGCCTTGAAGAGGGCTTCGGGCTGCGCCGAGCGAACCGCGCGATACAGCGTAATCACGCGCAAATAACCGTCTTTCAACGCGCCCTTGTAATCGTTTTTGGCGGCCAGCGTATCGCCGCGCATGATCAGCGCAAACGCCGTCGCTTCGGGAGTCCCCGTCTTGATCGCCTGCTCAAGCAGATCTTCCAGTTTTGACGTGCGATCAGACTTGAGAAGCGCCTGCCAATAGAGCGGAGCCATTTCGCCGGAATACGCGGCCTCCGGCTTGGCGGCGATCACCTTGTCGCAGGCCCGCAGCGCACCGGCCGTATCCCCGTTCTTCAGGTAGGCTTCCGTCAAGAAACGGGTGGCCGGCTCATCCCACTGCAACATGAAGTAGTCCTGCGCGATCTTGTCCAGAACGGGGATCGCCTGCTGCGGACGGCCCTCTTTCAAAGCCTTGACGGCGTCGGCGTAGCCCGCAGGCTCCGGAATGCGCAATTCGGTGATCTGGGCCGGCGGCATTTCGATGTCGATCTTATCCCTGGAAAGCACATAGACGTGCGTGCTGGCCTTCCACTTGATCACACCGGTGAAGGTTTTCCCCTCCTGATTGATCAGCGTGCCCGTTATATCCGCCGCTTGAGCCGCGCCGGCCGCCGCGAGAAGAGCCGCCGTCACACAGGTCCGGCGCAGAGTGGAAAGAATACCGTTGGTTGTCATCGTCATTGCTCCTTTAAAGGATCGTTTTGCCCGCTTCCGCACGCGGACCGTTTCGTTCAATTCAACCGGGAAGGTCCGCTTATTTCTTGCCGCCTCCCGTCGAGACCTCGATCTCCGCCTGACTCTTCAACGTGCGGACATCGGTGACATACTTCCCGGTGGGGAAGTTCTTAAGATAGGTGTTGCAGTCGTCCAAAAGGTCCTGCCAAACCTTGATTTCCGCCATGAGCGGCAAACACTCGCGGTAGGCGTCCTGAAGAACGGGAACGATCTCGTCGTTGGACGGATCGGACTGCATGATCAATGCCTCATAAGCGGCGATGGCCTGACCCTTGTACTTGCGAGCGCCTTCGGGCGTCCCGAACTTCTCCTCGGCCCGCGCTTTACGCGTGAGCAACCGGCCGACCTGCACGTCTGTCGTCGCGCGGTCCAGCTGATTGGTGCGATAGGTCTTGACCAATTTCATGGCGTTGACAGCCATGTTGAAGAGCTCGACGCGTTTGCCGGCGTCGGGTTCGCGCATGCCCTGCTCGCTGGCGGCGCGGCCCAGCAACAGGTTGACATCCAAAAGGCGGCTCGACCCCTTCAACGCGGCAGCCAGCTCTTTCAGCAACGGGACCGCTGTAGCGTATTGCTCCTGGTTCACCAAAACTTCGGCCTTGTTGAGCTGTGCGGTCGTGCGCATCACGGGCTCTTTGGCCGTTTGGATGACGCGGTCAAACGCCTGTGCCGCCAGATCATATTCCTTGGCCTTCAGAAGCTCCTGTCCAGCCAAAAGGATCTGCGCATCGCTGTAGGTGCCCTGTTCCACAAACATTTTCTTGAAGGTGTCCACCGCTTCGGCGCGATAGCCCATATCCAAGAAACGGCGGCCCATCTCAAACAGAACATTCTTGGCCTCGGCGGAATCGGGATAATCTTTGCGGAGTTTCTCAAAAATTTGATTCGCGCCCGCGGAGTCGCCCGCCAAACTGCGAATCGAACCGGCCTGCATCAGCCCGCTCGGCACATATTTCGATTTCGGGAAGCGGTTCGCCAAGTCGAGATACCCTTCAACCGCCAGCTTTTGCAGCGCAGGTGCCTTGTCGGCCGGCTTTGTGATCAACTGAAGGCAATAGGCCTTGTTGTAAAGCGCCGACTCCAGAATGGACTGATAACGCTCTTTGTCCGCAGGCGAACCGGGATTCGCGTAAGGGCCGGCCGGATCGCTGAGCGATTTGGCGAGCTGGTTGAAATTGCCCACGGCATGCAACAGATCCCGCATGTGGCCACCGGCATCGCCCGTAGGATCGGCCCGCAACGCGGTCACGGCCAGACTCTTCTGGCACAGGGCCAGACGGAACTGGGCCGACACCAAGGTTGCCCCCGGGCGGCCGCGCGCCTCGGTCTGCTGAACCAGCTCTGTAAGCGCCGTAATGGCGTTCGTCAGATTATCGTGGTCCTCGTAAATCTGCGCGGTGCGATTGAGCGCATCAAAATAAAGGGGCGAATTCGTATACCCAACCGCAATCTGGTGATAATAGTTAAGCGCCGAGTCGAAATTCTGCTGTTTAAAGGCCTGCTCGCCGAAACGCATCAGAGTGGAAGGCGCCAAACTGTGGTTCCGATAGTTGTGAAGATAAAGGTCGTACACTTCCTGGCGTTTCGACGCCTGCTTATGATCGCCGTAATACTCCGCCACGCGCATCAGCTCGTTGCCTGCGTTTTCCATCAAATCAGGATTCTGGCAGAACTTCTCGGCCAAATGGCCGACCACCACGTCCGCCCCCCACTCGTCGTTCAACTCGATGTAACAGCGCGCCAAATCGCCCAGCGCAGGAATCGTCTCGGGAGAAGAGGGGAACCGGTTGACCACGTCGATCAGAGCCTCCGAGGCCTTTTCAAAATCGTTCTGATTGTAAAGGACGCGAGCTTCGGCAAACTGCTTCTGACGCATTTTGGCCTTCTGGTCTGCGGTAATCGGGACCTGAATGGTGACATTGAATTCCTTTTTGACCAGCGCCTTGATTTCGTCCACGCGCGACCCGGAGTCCGCCGCCCACTGACTTTCCGGGTATTGAACGAACACGTTGATGAAGTGGTTGAAAGCCCCGTTACCCGCCCGCCTGCCGTCTTTGTCCTTGGCTCCGAACAGGAGCACTTTCACCTTTTCCTGATCATATCCCGGCGTTTTCATGAGCTTGGTGGCTTCGTCGTACAGCATCGTGCCCAACAGATAGCGGCACTCGGCCATCGGGCTCAGCCGGACCAACCCGGTGACGTTCTGCTCCTTTTCCTCCTTGATCAAGGCATCGTGAACCTGCTTTAGCTGCGGCATGTAGTTCTCAACCATCTTCTGCGCGTCTTCCACGTTGCCGGAAATCAGCTTGATGTGGGCCTTGAGAACAATCGCTTTACCGAACCAGATATCCTGCTGCCACAAAAGGGCATCGACCACTTTATCGGCCTCGGCCAGTAAAGCCTTCTTTTCGTCCGCTTTCGGACTGTTTTCGGCAATGCGGACCATCAATTCGGCCATTTCGGAGCGGAACTGACGTTCCGCCGGCGCGTCCAGCTTCAGATTGAACAGCCGACGGTAAGAGGCAAGCGCATCGCGGTCACGCTTGAGCTGCAGCATCATTTGGGCATATTTGTACGCGGAATCCCGGTAAAACGTCGCCAACTCCGGCGGCGGTTTCTCGAACCGCTTAAAGAAAGCATCATAAATCGCTTGGGCTTCGGGGTATTTGCCCCATGTGAAATAGCCGTCGCCCAACGCCAGCCGCATCCCCCACGTTTCGGCGCTGTCGGCGTCGGTCCGCTTGTCAATGATGGCTTTGACGTCCGCGAATTTACCCTGAGAAAGCATACCCTCCAACTCCGCCACGCGCACCTGCACAGCGGCCTCGGGATAGTTTTTCTTTAGGTCCTGAATCACCAGTTCCGCGAAATCGGGCATCAGCAACGACGTCTGCAACAGACGGATATATTCCAATTCCTGTTTGATGGCCGCCTGATTGGAATTGCCGTCGGATGGAGCAGCACCTTGACCGTATGCCAAAGGCATCGCCAAGACCAAAAGGGCACCTCCCGCGAAACGGGCATAAAATGTTAACGACGCGAAGACATTCATGGTAAACGTGCTTATAACATAACGAATCTGTCGGCGTCAAGGCGAACTGAAAGACAAGAAATAACCCGACCGTAACACGAAAACGGGAGAAATCAAAAAAACGTTTCGCGCTCACTTTGTTGTTGCAGAGCTCCCCCCTTTTGCTTTAATTTTAACCATATGCGTTAACTTTGTCTTAAGTAAAACGTCGAGGTATTTACAATGGGTAAGCTGCTGCGAGTGTTAGTCTACGTTGTGCTGATTTTGAGTTTCGTCGCCTTGTTTTTCGCGAACAAGGTCTTTTCCAAACGGGAAATTCTGGCGCGTCGAAACAGCGTAATGATCGACCAGATCGTGAAGGTGGCGAAAACCATTGAAGCCCAAGATCCGGCCGATGCGGCGACGCCTGAGATCCTCAAAGACGTCTCCGAAGTAACGGACCGCGAAGTGGCCAACCCCGAAAAGACCCCCGTGCTGGAAACGTACTCCGCCAAGCTCGAACAGCAAAACCTCCCCACGCTGGATTTCGACAACGTCGAGAAGCGCAAGCAGCTCCGCAACTATTTCGCGCTGGATGCGAGCGGCAAAGAAGTGCTGGACCCGATCGACAATAAGCCGACGATGAAAGGCCCCGGATCCATGCAGGAACTCTTGGATCAGCTTTTTGACCGCGCCAAAGTCCAGCAGGCGAACCTCAACAAAACCCGCGCCGAACTCGCCAAGATGCGCGAGGTGCTGACCACGTCGGTTGCTGAAATCAACAAGCTGAAGAGCGATGGACGCGTCTCCAAGAAAGAGACAAAGGACGCAAAAGACCAGTTGGCCGCCATGCAGACCGAGAAGGAAACGTTGGAAACGCGCGTGTCGAAGCTCACCGCTGAGAAGAAAGAGATGTCCGCCGAAGTCGCCGATGCCAAGAACGAAGTCGAGCGCATTAACGAAGAGAAAGTGACGCTGACCGACGAGCTGGCCAAGACCAAGCAGGCCAACGAAGATTTGATCAAGCGCCTGAAGGGCGAAGGGAACCGGATGGGGCCTGCCGCCGACAACGCGGTTGCCGTGACCGCGCTGACGGCCGGCGACAAAGGCAAGATCATCGAGTCCAATGACGAGCTCAAGTTTGCGATCGTGGAATTTGGCGACGCGGCGATGACCGAGATGCTCGGCGCCGAACGTCAGAATCCGTTACCCCAGTTGGAGATGAATGTCCGTCGTACGGGCCGTCAAAGCGCGGCCGGCGAATTCGTTACCCGAATCAAGCTGCGCCAAGCGGTGCGCGGCAAGAATCTGGTGGTCGCCGACATTCTCAGCGATTGGCAGCAGGTTGCCGTGGAGAAAGGCGATGTGGTTTTCTTCTAATCTCAAACACGCGCTTTGTTTAGCCGCGTTAGCGATGATGGTTCTGCTCTTTGTTGCAGGATGCATGTCAGACAAGCCGGACGAAACGGATATGCCATGGGCTGCTCCTGCCTCGTGGGAGGGAACCATGCCGTTGCCGAGCGGGTTTTCTGAGCGCTATTAATCTTTCTAAAAAGCCTCTTCCGAAGACGGAGGAGGCTTTTTCTTTTTACGAAAAGCGACGTTATGAAAAAACGTTATTATCTCGGTATTGACGTGGGCGGATCCCACATCACCCTGGATCTGGTGGACGCCGATTCGCTTGAGCTCCGCCCGGGCAGCACCGTGCGCGAACCGCTCAACACGCACACGTATCCGACCGCCATTCTGGATGTGTTCGAACAGGCGATCTGCCGGTGCGCGGCGAAAGTCGGACCGGACAAGGTTTTGGGCGTCGGGCTTGCCATCCCGGGCCCCTTCAATTACGAAGAAGGCATCTGCCGCATCACCCCCTATCAGAACAAATACGAGCAGATGTTCGGCGTCAACTTCCGCCAGTACCTCAGCAACGCCTTGGGCACGGCCAGCAAACCCGTTGTGTTCAATAACGACGCCGCCTGTTTCGCGCTCGGCGAGTATTTTCGGGGTGGAGCCAAAGGGGCCAGGCGTCCCGTCGTTGTCACGCTGGGCACCGGCTTCGGCGCATCGTTTTTAAAAGACGGCCGCCCGCAGACCACAGGCACCGATGTCCCTCCCGACGGCGAGTTGTGGCACGTGCCTTACAAAACCGGTATTGCCGACGACTTCTTCTCGACCCGCTGGCTGGTCGCCGAATGGCAACGTCTGACGGGGCAGGCCGTGCCCGGCGGCAAAGAGATCGCACACGCCGCGCTAAAGGGGGACACGACCGCCCAACAGGTTTACCGGACGTTCGGCCTAAACCTTGCCGAGTTTGTGACTCCCTGGCTTCTGAAGTTCGGGGCGGACGCGTTCGTCATCGGCGGCAACATCGCCCGCGACTGGAATCTCTTCGCTCCTGCTTTTGAAGCCGAACTGGCGAAGCGCCTGCCTGCCGGTGTCGCCGTTCAGGTGAAACCCTGCGAGCTCGGCGAACAGGCCCCCGTCTTCGGCGCGGCGCTCGCTCAAACGCTGATCGACCCCGCCACAACAACGCCCCGCCCGCTACCGAAAGATTTCCCCGATTTCGACGGGGTGCTTGAACAGCTCCGCATGTGCAAGCAGGCTCTCATCGACGGCAGCGGCAACGTTCCATGGAAAGATCTTGTGGCGGCGCTTGATGCCGCCCTCCGTGCCGCAGGGGTGAAAACGGTCTGGTTCGACGTCAATGCCGCGCGCAAAAACGGCGAACTCGACACAAACGCGCTCGCCAACATTCGTCCGGATATGAAAGCCGACCTTTGCGTCGCGGTCGGCAAGGGCGCAGGCGAAGTCCCCTGGACCGCCGCCACCCGGATCGTCCTCGCATGACCGCGAAGTTCAAAAAGATTCACCCGTCGGCCGTGCTGCCCGCCTATGCGCACCCCGCTGACGCCGGATTGGATGTGTGCGCCTGCGAGAACGTCACACTTTTGCCCGGCGAGCGCAAGCTCATCCGGACCGGTTTTGTCATGGAACTGCCCCCCGCAACGGAAGCGCAGATGCGTCCGCGCAGCGGACTTGCCCTGAAGCACGGCATCACGCTGCTCAACACGCCCGGAACAATCGACGAGGGCTACCGCGGCGAAGTGGGCATTATTCTTATCAACCTCGGACAAGCGCCATTCGAAATCCAACCGGGCATGCGCATCGCACAAATGGTCATAGCGCCCGTATTGCGCGTCGATGTCCAAGAAGTCGGAGAAGTCTCAGAAACAACCCGCGGCACAGGCGGATTCGGATCCACTGGGGTGTAGCCCACAGCGTTATCGGCTTGCATCCGCCTCTCCGTCGCGTTTATGATACCCCAATAATTTTTCGGCCTCTGCGGCCATCATCTTCATGAATCAACTTGAAACAACAACCCCTTTCGCTCCCCAAACGCTGACGCTGCACATCCGACTACTGCTTTTACGCGGTGTCCTGCGGCGTTTTCTTTTGAACGTTTTTCGTCCCGCCTACGTGCGCGAAAGCTTAGCCAGACGCCAAGGCGAATGCAAGCGGTGCGGTGTCTGTTGTCATCTCATCGCCAACAAGTGTGGCGCACTGCATCTCCATCCCGACGGGAACTCGACCTGCCGCCTGTACACCGTTTACCGGTTGCCGAACTGTTGCACGTTCCCGATTGACCCGCGCGACCTGGCAGACCGCGACCTTGTGGCGTCTGACCGTCCTTGCGGATTTTTCTGGCCGAAGTAAGCCGCGCTGAGGCCTACTCGGCGGTCGGCAGAAGCGTAACCATTCGGAAGAATCCCTGTGCGGAAGACACGCCGTTCGTGAATGCGCAAACGACGCGCGAACTTGTGGCTGTGACCGTTTGCACGGGGAGCCACACCGGTGATGTAAGCACCGGCGCATAGTCGATGCGACAGACATCGCCACTGCTGACGGCCCACTGCGTTCTTGCCCATCCTTCCGCGCTCCGCTCAATCCGAAACCCGACGGGAGGCGTTTGTGTCAGACTGCACGCGACACCGCGAAGCTCCGTATTATCGGACAATGCGGTCACCTGTTCGGCGTTCACGCCTGTTCCGTAAATAAGCACAGGCGTATCGGTGTGCCCCGTCGAACTCCACGAACCCCCCGGCAAAACGCCGGAGCCGTTGTCCGTTAGAACCGTAAGCCCGCCGGTTTCATGATCGGCCGTCACAAGAAGCAGCGTGTCGCCGCGCGCCGCCGCCCACGACGCCGCAACGCGGACAGTTTCATTGAACGCCAGCGTCTCGGCGACACACCGGACAAGATCGTTTGCATGGCAGGCATGATCAATGCGGCCGCCTTCGATCAGGAGGAAGAAACCGTCCGGATCGCTGCTCAAAAAAGACAGCGCGCGGCAAACCATCTGCGCCAATGTCGGAAGGTCACCCATTCCATCGTAGACATAGGGCATCGGGCCGTTGCCAAACAGTCCGGCGATATGCTGCCCTTCAGAAAAAGTCGTCACCTCAAAAAGCGATGCGGTATTGGTGACGAGCAGATAATCCGCATTCGTCACAGCCACCGCATCCAACCCTTCTCCGCCGCCCCCCAGTAAAACATTGGGGCGGGTCTGCGCAAGATAATCGGCGGCAATTTGAGACCGGTTTTCCCGGCTTGGCTCGTGCGCGCCAAAACCGGCCGGCGTGGCATCGGTCAGATAGGAGGTCGTGATCAGACCTGTGCTTTTATCCCGTTTGCTGAAATATTCCAAGAGCGTTTCCAGTTCGTTGCCGTCACCCGGGTACGCCATGCTGATGACGCCGTTGTAAACCTTGCATCCCGTCGACAGCGCGGTTGCCGCAGCCGCCGAATCGGTCACCTCCCCATCGACATTCACCGTCGTCAAATGACTCCGATAAGGAAACGTTTCAAAAACCAGATTAGTCCCCGCATAACAATGTGCGGCCTTAACCTGTTCAGGCCCCATCCCGTCACCGATACACAGAATGACGTTGCGAATCGGCGCCGCTTCTGAAAACGAAGAGACACAGAGCCAGAAAGCGAACGCCCCCACGCATTGCCTTCGATAAAAAGGCGAAACACACCAGCATCGATTTCGGCTGTTTAGAAAGAAGGTTTGCAAAGGCTCCTCCGGCTTTTTAGCCAGCGACACGACAGAACCCAAAAACTCGTCCGGCTTCAGTCCTTTTGTTTTCTTAGGCAAACCAGCCACTGTAAGTTGACAAGCAGGTTACCGGGTTTGTCCCACACGGTCAAATTGTTTGTCACGCGCCCCGATTCGAAAGCAAAAGCGGATTCGGTTTTTTGGATTTTCGCGTTCCCTCGTTTGTCGTACACTGGTGAAGTTTTGCTAGTAAGAAGTGATTCGGACG
>Ga0160425_1003860_pt1 | contig 10569 bp, 10 predicted proteins | sample BioMet8_FD_108193 | JGI IMG/M metagenome (GOLD analysis project Ga0160425, IMG submission 108193) | Microbial communities from bioreactor (seeded with sewage sludge) at Lawrence Berkeley National Lab, California, USA - Biofuel... | ecosystem: Engineered > Bioreactor > Anaerobic > Unclassified ...
AGTGTGATTACCAGTTGACCGTGACGCTCTGTCAGGTTATACTGGTTTTGCGTTATTTGTGTATGCATAACTCATTTTAACGCAAAACAATGAATCGGCCAACCCTTTCGGGCTGACCGATTCTCTGTTTTTCACCCAGGTTCGTTTTGCAACGCGCCCATTTTTATTTTTTCATCTGTCCATGAATCGGGACAGAAAATCGCGGGTCTCGGCCTTCTGGGGGGCGGCAAATATCTGCTGAGGAGCGCCCTCCTCGCATATGACGCCGTCCTTCATAAACACCACGTGGCTGGACACGTCCCGGGCGAAAGCCATCTCGTGGGTGACCACGATCATGGTCATGCCGTCTTTGGCAAGGCCGCGCATTACCTCCAGCACCTCGCCCACCATCTCGGGGTCCAGGGCGGAGGTGGGTTCGTCGAACAGCAGCACCTCCGGCTCCATGGCCAGGGCGCGGGCGATGGCCACGCGCTGCTTCTGGCCGCCGGATATCTGCCGGGGTTTGGCGTTTATATAGGGGGACATGCCCACGCGGTCAAGATAGCGCATGGCATTATCCCTGGCTTCGGCCTTGCCGCGCTTCAGGACCTTGGTCTGGCCCACGATGCAGTTGTCAAGAACAGTGAGGTTTGCAAAAAGATTAAAGGACTGGAACACCATGCCCACCTTGGCGCGGTAGGCGGATTCCTTCATTTTTCTGGAGGTGATGTCCGTTCCGTGGAAAAGTATCTGGCCGGAGGTGGGGGTCTCCAGCAGATTTATGCACCGGAGCAGGGTGGACTTGCCGGAGCCGGAGGCGCCGATGACGCTGGTGACGTCGCCGGGGCGGACGGTGAAGTCTATGTCCCGCAGCACCACATTGGAGCCGAAGGCCTTGGACAGATGCTGTACTTCAAGTATCATATCATCCATGTCAGCGGTCTCCTCTCTCACCGTATTCGCGGCTGTGCTCCTGAAACTTGTCGTCCGGGTCCACGGGGAAGCGGGTCATGCCGCTGGTGTAAGCCAGGGTGTCGGTGGTGGCCAGATCATAGCTTGTGGGGCCGTCCAGCTTCTTTTCCCACCAGCGCAGCAGACGGGAGCAGGTGAAGGTGCAGAAGAGGTATATGACCATCGCTATGGACATGGCCTCGGTCATCCAGTAATACGCGCCGGCGTTCTGCTTCGCCACATAAAAGAGCTCCACGATGCCGATGACGCTGAGGACGGAAGAGTCCTTGATGTTAATGATAAGGTTGTTGCCGATCTGGGGGATGATGTTGCGCAGGGCCTGCGGGAAAATAACGTACAGCATGGTCTGAAAGTGGGACATGCCTATTGCCTTTGCGCCCTCGGTCTGGCCGATGTCTATGGACAGAATGCCGCCGCGGACCGTTTCGGCCATATACGCGCCGGTGTTGATGGAGACAATAAAAAATGCCGCCGTCCAGGTGCCCATATGTATGTTGAGATACTGCATGGCGCCGAAATAGATGAACATAGCCTGCACCATCATAGGAGTGCCGCGGAAAACTTCCACATAAATGTTCATTATCAGGCGGACCAGCCACATCAGCGCCCGCTTGGGCCAGGGATCCTTCTTGGACACGGGTATGGTCTGTACGATGCCAACCAGAAAACCGATGAGACAGCCTATGACCGTGCCCACAATGGCGATGAGCAGGGTCTTTCCCATGCCGACCAGAAACGACTGGCCGTAATGCGCCAGCAGGTATCCTATCCTGCCCCAATAATCGGTGGGTAACGTTGAATGCATGACCGCACTCCTTTCAGACTTTCGATTGCTTTGCCCGGTAAAGCCCGGGCATTGCGCCCGGGCTTGGCTTCAGCTTCAGCCGTTAAGGGGCTGGATGCTGATGGCGGTCTTCATAAGAGCGGTGAAATCATCCGCGGTCATGCCGGAGAGAACGGAGTTGCAGGCGTCCACCAGACCGGAGTTGCCCTTGGCGATGGAAACGCCGATGTTGACGTCGCCCTCGTCCACGGCGTAGTTGTCGCTGGTGCCGGTGAAGTCGAGCATCTTGAGGTCGGGGTAAGCGACCACGGCGGCCATGGCGGTGGGCTGATCGGTGCACACCACGTCGCAGGCGCCGGACTCAAGGGACAGAAGCATGTTGCCGGAGGTATCCTGTGCAGGGAGGAGGTTGACGCTCTTGATCTGGGGCAGGCAGGTGTCGTACCAGACGGTGTTGATCTGGCTGGTGCAGGTGGCGCCGGCGAGATCGGATATGCCGGCGGCGTTGGCGTACTTGCCGTCAGCCTTTACCAGGGTAACGATGGAGGCGTAGTAGTAGGGGGCGGAGAAGTCCATGCTCTCAAGGCGCTCGGGGGTGATGGACTGGCCGCAGATGCCGCAGTCGATGTCGCCGGACTGGACGGCCAGAGGGATGGAGTCCCATGCCAGCTGATGTACCTCAAGGGTCCAGCCGTTGGCCTGGCAGATCTTCTGGGCCATCATCACATCGTAGCCGTTGGCGTAATCGGAGCTGCCGTAGATGGGCACGGCGCCGTTGGAGTCGTCGGACTGGGTCCAGTTATAGGGGGCGTAGGCACACTCCATGCCGACGCGCAGAACTTTGGTGTTGAGAACGGAATTGGCGTCCGGGGTGTAGCCCGACGAAGCGGCGGCGGACGGTGCGGCGGACGCGGTTGAGGCTGTGGTGCTGCTGCCGCATGCGCAAAGCGCGAATACCATGCAAAGAGCCAATAAAACAGCGGTTATCCTCTTCATTTTTTCATACCTCACAAATAGTTTACAAAAAAAACATGGACCCTTCGATGAAGGATCCATGGTAAACATACAGTGCATGCGGCAAAGCCGCTCCCGGGACGTATGAACCATGATAGCGCTTCATCGAAATGACAGTCCGACGGATATTCTCCGACGGCCCAGGCAATCTCCGGTCAGGAATCCGGAAGACCCTTCGGCGGCTGCCCCTTTCACCTCGCCGGTTCCTGCCGGCTTTGCGAAGCTACTGATGACGTCCGCGCCTCTATCATGCTTTATTTGATTGAGCCCATTATACGAGCGGGAGAGAATTTGTCAAGCCTGCATTTTCAAAACTGTGAAATTGACCGCAATTTTCGCACCGACACGTTAAATCGTTATGCACAAATACCACAAAAATGGCGGATGCCGCAGGGCATCCGCCGTTTTCGAAACTATCTTGAGCCCTTGTCGTAGGGGATACCCTCCGCCTTGGGCGCTCTGGAGTTCTTGGAGGTGAACGCCAGAACCAGCAGGGAGATGATGTACGGCAGCATATTGTAGACGCTGCCGGGGATGTTAAGTGCCACCAGGAAGTCAAAGCCCGCATACACGTTGGAGAGGGCCCTGAACAGGCCAAACAGCAGCGCAGCCATGGCGATGCGCCAGGGCTTCCACTGACCGAAGATCATGACGGCCAGAGCCAGGAAGCCGAAGCCCGCCGCGCCGGTTTCGAATTTCCACTCGCTGACGCCGGCGGTGATGTATACGATGCCGCCGAGACCGCCCAGCAGACCGGAGATGAGCACGCCGGCCCAGCGCATCTTGTACACGTTGATGCCCACGCTGTCGGCGGCCTGGGGATGCTCGCCGCAGGCCATAAGCCTGAGGCCGAAGCGGGTCTTGTACAGGGTTATGTAGGCGATCACCAGCGCGATAAGGGCCAGAAGCATGAACCAGTTGAATTCAAAGGAGCCGAAATTCACCAGAAATGCCTTCTTGGCATTGACGTACTGGATGGTGGCGGAGACATTGTCCGGGTTTTCCGCGGAGTTGATGGCCTTCACGATGACGGTGGCTGCGGCGGTGCCCAGCAGGTTCAGCGCGGTGCCCACCAGAGTCTGGTCGGCCTTGAAGTTGATGCAGGCCACGGCCAGCAGGGAGGAGTAAAGCATGCCGAAGATTATGGCCGACAGCACAACCACCAGCAGCATCATGAAGTGGGAGGAGCCGGCGGGCATGTACTTCATTGCCAATGCGCCGCCCAGGGAGCCGATGACCATGATGCCCTCAAGTCCCAGGTTGATGACGCCGGAATGTTCGGAGAAGCAGCCGCCGAGAGCGACCAGGATAAGAACGGAAGCAAATATCAGGGTATATTGGATAAGCAGCAGCATTATTGCTCCCCTCCTTCCTGCGCGTCGGAGGCTTTTTCGGCGGAGGCCTTCAGCTTTGCCGCTTCGCGCTCCTCTTTCTTTGCGATGCGGTTATTCATGAAATACTTGAAGAACAGCACAAAGCCGCAGAGGTAGATGATGATGGAGGAGATAAGGTCGGATATCTGGGAGGAATACATGGTCTTGTCCAGATAAGCGCCGCCGCTGGTGATGTGCTGGATGAAATATGAGGAGAAGATGGTGCCGATGGGGTCGAGGCCGCCCAGGAAGGTGGCGGCGATGCCGTTGAAGCCCATGGCGGGTACCGAGGACTGGGTGCACTCCCACTGCTCGTAGCCGCTGAGGTAAAGGAAAGCCGCGCCGATGCCGGCCAGCGCTCCGCCGATTATCAGCGTTAGGATGATATTTTTCTTTTCCTTCATGCCGCAGTATCTGGCAGCGTCCTTGTTATAGCCGGTGGCTTTGAGCTCGTAGCCCAGTTTGGTCTTGCTGAGGATGATCCATATGAGCACGGCAATCAAAATCGCCAGCGGGATCGCAATGGTGACGTATTTGTTGTTGCTGAACAGTTTGTCCAGCCCCAGAGTGGGCATGAGCGCGGTGGAGTTGAAGCTGGCTACGTTTTGGGTGTAAGGACTTGAGGATTCCTTTACGTTGGTCAGCAGCATGTTTACGGCGTAAAGACCTATCCAGTTGAGCATGATGCCGGAGATGACCTCGTTCACGTTGCAGTAGGCCTTGAGAACTCCGGACAGGGCGCCGAACAGGGCGCCGGCAAGCATTGCCGCGATAAGGCAGGCGTACCAGGGCCAGTCCCAGGCCAGAGCAGCGAACAGGCAGGCGCCGGCACCCGCGACATACTGGCCGGCCGCGCCGATATTAAACAGGCCCACCTTGTATGAAAACTGAATGGACAGGGCGCACAGCAGCAGCGGCGCCGTTTTTACCAGCGTGCTGCCGAAATATTTAAGGGAAGCCTGATGGCTGGGATAGGTAAAGAAGTTTTTGAGAATGGTGGTGATGCCGTTCCACGCTCCGGCGGGATTTATGAACAGCAACACTATGTAGCCTATGAGAAGACCGATGAAAATGCACAGCAGGGAAGCCAGAATGGACTGTACGGCGGTATTTTTCCAGAAGGCGTATTTGTCTTTCTTCACGATTTTGCCGCCTCCCTCTTCGCACCGGCCATGTACAGGCCCAGCTCCTCAACGGTGGTATTTTTCGGATTCAGCTCCGCTACGATCTCGCCCTCGTACATGACGAGGATGCGGTCGGGCACACTCATGACCTCTTCAAGTTCCAGAGAAACCAGAAGCACTCCGCGGCCGGCATCGCGCTGGGCCACCAGCTGTCTGTGTATGTATTCGATAGCTCCCACGTCCAGACCGCGTGTGGGCTGGACGGCCACCAGCAGCTGGGGATCCTTGTCGATCTCCCGGGCGACGATGGCTTTTTGCTGGTTGCCGCCGGACATGCTGCGGGTGATGGTCACTGGACCCTGGCCGGAGCGGACGTCGTACTGCTCTATAAGCTTTGTGGCGTATTGACGGATGGCGGGCTTTTTCAGAAAACCGCCCTTGCTTACAAACTGAGGCTCAAAATAGCGCTGGAGCACCAGATTGTATTCCAGCGAGTAGTCCAGCACCAGACCGTGCTTGTGCCGGTCCTCAGGTATATGGCTCATGCCGGTGAGAGAGCGATTTCTGATGGATGCGCGGGTTATGTCCTGCCCGCAGAGGCTTATTTTGCCGTCGGTGAGCGGCTCCAGCCCCGTAAGACCGTAAACCAGCTCTGTCTGTCCGTTGCCGTCGATACCGGCGATACAGACGATCTCGCCGGAGCGCACGCTGAAGGACACGTTTTTCACGGCGTTGTTTTTGTGCATCTTGGAGGCCACGATCATGTTCTCCACATCCAGGATGATGTCGCCGGGCACCTTTTCATCCTTATGGACGACAAGCTCAACATCGCGGCCGACCATCATGCGGGACAGCTCTTCCTTGGAGGTGTCGCAGATGTTCACGGTGCCGATGCCCTTGCCCTTGCGCAGGACGGTGCAGCGGTCGGCCACGGCCATGATCTCGTTGAGCTTGTGGGATATGAACAGGATGGACTTGCCCTCCTTGGAAAGGCTGCGCATGATCTGCATCAGCTCGTCAATCTCCTGGGGCGTAAGCACGGCTGTGGGCTCGTCGAAGATGAGGATCTCATTTTCCCGGTAGAGCATCTTCAGAATTTCGGTGCGCTGCTGCATGCCCACAGTGATATCTCGGACCAGCGCGTCGGGGTCCACCTTGAGGCCGTATTTTTCGGAAAGGGCCACGACCTTCTCCCGGGCCTCCTTCTTCTGGAGAAAGCCCGCCTTACAGGGCTCCACGCCCATTATGATGTTGTCAAGCACAGTGAAGCATTCCACCAGCTTGAAGTGCTGATGAACCATGCCTATACCGAGAGCGTTGGCGTCGTTGGGGTCGTTTATCCTGACCTCCACGCCGTCCTTCTTGATTATGCCGGCCTCGGCCTGATATAAACCGAAAAGCACGCTCATAAGCGTGGATTTTCCGGCGCCGTTTTCGCCCAGCAGCGCGTGGATCTCTCCCTTTTTAAGCTGCAGGGTGATGTTGTCGTTGGCGATTATACCGGGAAATTTTTTTGTTATTCCCAGCATTTCCACTGCGTACGGACTGTCCAAGCCTATCTACCTCCCACATCGCAATATGTTGAGTACCATTGTACTATAATGCTGAGCATATTTCAAAACATATTTGCGGGTTTTGAAGCAATTTGCATAAAAAAACAGAGGCCGCATTTGCGGTCTCTGTTTTTGATGCTGTTAAAATTACTTCAGGTTGCCCTGGAAGTTGATGGTGACATTCTCAGCGGTGGGCTGTGCTGCGGATATGTCGTTGGAGACGGTGATCTTGCCGGAGAACATGTCGGCAACCAGTGATTTGTAGTTGTCCTGAGTGAAGCCGTCGGCCCACTGAGTGGTGTCCATGGGGATCTGCACGTAGTTCTGAGTGGGATCGTCGCCGGAGACCAGGCCCAGAGTCTGGATCTGTCCCTTATACTTGTCCCAGTTGTTGTTGAGGATGATCTCGGTGAGCAGGGTGTTGACGGTGGCTGCCAGGCCCTTCATGGCGGAGGTGACAGTCATGCCCTTGCCGTACTGGCCGTCGATTATTCCGGACTGGTCGACGTCAACGCCGATGATCTTGCCGTTGACCTTTGCAGCTGCCTCAGCCGCGGAGGTGTAAACGCCGCCGCCGCAGGCAAACACGCACTCGGTGCCGCCCTGATACCAGGTGTCCATGGCGGCGGTGATGTCCGCGTCGCCCTTGAACTGGTTGGCGTATGCGTAGTTCATGGAGACCTTGGAGCCCAGCTCCTTTGCAGCGGCGTCAGCGCCCTGCACGAAGCCGTAGCCGTAGCGCATGACGGCGGGAACAGCCATGCCGCCCAGGAAGCCCAGCTTGGTGTAGCCCAGCTTCACAGCCGCGTAACCGGCCATGTAGCCGCAGAGCTCTTCCTGATACACTGCGCAGTACACGTTGTCAGCATGATAATAATCGGTGACCTTCCAGTTTGCGGGGTTGTAGTCGTACTTGTCGCCAAGAGCCGCGGCGAGGATGTCGCCGGCAGCGACGTCCAGAGCCACAAACTTCACATCGGGATAGGTCTCGGCGGCTTCAACGATGGTGCCGGCGAAAGCGTAGCCCGGCATCACGATGACATTGTAGCCATCGGAAACGGCCTTGTCCACCATGGCCACGCGGTCGGCGGTGGAGTCTCCTGCCGGCTTATAGTAGGTGAAGTCGACCTTGTTGGTCTCGCAGAAAGCCTTGCAGGCCTCATAGGTGGTCTGGTTGAAGGACTGGTCGGTGATATCGCCGTAGTCGGTGATCATTGCCACTTTGTAGGTGGTGGCAGCGGGGGCTGCAGAGGTGGTGGTCTCAGTCTTGGCTCCGCAGGCGCACAGCGCAAAGACCATGCACAGCGCAAGAACAAGAGCAAGAATCTTTTTCATTGTTTTTCCTCCATAAAAATTTTTGACAAATAAATTGTCCGGCGCGATTTCTCACACCGGACAAAGTATACCACAATATATACAGTTAAATCAAGTCACGGGAACTATTTTGTCACCAAATACACCAATATTTTGAATATTTTAATGACGGGAAGGCACTGTCAGAGTTTGGCCATCCTTACGGCGGTGTCCAGTGCAACGTGCATCATCTGGGTAAAGCAGGAGGCGCGATCCTCGGCCGGTACCTCTTCGGAGCGGTACAGGTGGTCGGAGATTGTGCATATGCACAGCGCGCGCTTGCCGGCGCGGGCGGCGTTCATATAAAGGCCGGCGGATTCCATTTCCACGGCCAGCACGCCCATCTTCTTCCACGGCTCGGAGGGGTCGGAGCCGTCGGAATAGAAGTTGTCGGAGCACAGCACGTTGCCTACGCGCATGGAGATGCCGTTCTCCTCGGCCGCCGCTACGGATTCCCGCAGCAGGGTGTAGTCGGCGATGGGGGCGAAGGTACCGGGCAGACCGAACTGGTGGGCAAAGTTGGAGTCCGTGCAGGAGCCCATGGCGGCTACGATATCCATCAGCTTGATGTCGTCCTGTATGCCGCCCGCGGAACCGATGCGGATTATGTTGTCCACATCGTAGAAATTGTAGAGCTCCCAGCTGTAGAGACCGATGGAGGGGACGCCCATGCCGGAGGCCATGACCGTTACGGGCACGCCCTTCCATGTGCCGGTGTAGCCCTGAACGCCGCGGATGTTGTTTACAAGCACGGGATCTGTGAGGAAGGTCTCGGCAATGAATTTGGAGCGCAGGGGGTCGCCGGGCATGAGGACGGTCTTGGCGATCTGGCCTTTTTGGGCAGCGTTATGGGGAGTCGGTACTGACATAATATATACCTCCGTAAAATTTAAATTATATTGAGATTATATCCTGAAAAACATAAAAGTCAAATTGCACGGACGGCAGCATTATGATACAATATCTGAAAATGCGACAATGGGGGCGGCGGAAATGAAGAACGTTATCACCATCGGCATAGCCGGCGGCACGGGCAGCGGCAAGACTACCATCACAAAAAAGCTGATGCAGCGCTTCGGCGGGGATGTGTCGGTGGTATACCACGACAATTACTACAAGGCGCATCACAATATGCCGTATGAGGAACGGGCCAAGCTGAACTACGACCACCCCAACGCCTTTGATACGGACCTGCTGGTGGAGGATCTGAAAAAACTCCGCCGCGGCGAAACGATATACTGCCCGGTGTACGACTACTCCATACACGACCGCTCGGACAAGACGCTGGAGGTAAAACCCGCCCGGGTAATAATAGTCGAGGGTATTCTCATTTTCCAGTCGAAAGAGCTGTGCGACCAGATGGACATAAAGATTTACGTGGACACCGACGCCGACGTGCGCATACTCCGCCGCATAACCAGGGACGTGCGGGACAGGGGCCGCAGTCTGGACAGCGTGATAGACCAGTACCTCAATACCGTCAAGCCAATGCACGAGCAGTTTGTGGAGCCCTCCAAGCGCAACGCGGATATCATTATTCCCGAAGGCGGGCACAATCAGGTGGCAATGGACATGGTGATCGAGCGGGTGCAGGCCCATCTGAACAACGGGAAAGGCAAGAAGTAATGTCAAAGCTTTATTTCAAATACGGCGCCATGGGCTCGTCCAAGTCCGCCCAGGCGCTGATAACAAAGTTCAATTATGAGGAACTGGGCATGACCGTCTGGCTCATCAAGCCCAGCGTGGACGACCGGGACGGGGCCGACATCATCCGTAGCCGCATAGGGCTGGAACAGCGCGCCCAGATCATAAAACCGGGAGAGAGCATAACAGAGGCATATAAAAAGGCTGGCCGGCACGACGTGGTCATCTCGGACGAGAGCCAGTTCTTCACACCGGAGCAGATCGACGAGCTGCGGGAACTGGTGGACGATGAAGATACCCCGGTTTTGTGCTTCGGCCTGCGCACCGATTTCCTCACCCACTTTTTCCCCGGCGCGAGACGGCTGATGGAGCTGGCGGATTCCATAACAGAGATAAAAACCGTATGCGCCTGCGGCCGCAAGGCAACGGTAAACGCCCGTATAGACGAAAACGGCCGGGTAATAACCCAGGGAGACCAGGTGTTCCTGGGCGGCAACGACAGCTATGTGGCCATGTGCCACAAGTGCTGGAAGCGGAAGATCGCCGAGCAGCGCGGCCAGATGACCATTGACGAGATATGAACTCACAGTCGGCAGCGCGAATTTTTTGGAAAATTGCGATTATCTGAGATCTATCTTTACAAGTTTTCCAAAAGGGCGCGTTGCAAAACGGAAATGTTTTGCAACGCGCATTTTTACACGAAACGAAGGAGGAGACATGGGCAGGCAAGAAGCAAAAGGGCGGTTTTGAGGAAAACCTCGTACGCAAAAGGA
>Ga0160425_1003863_pt1 | contig 10564 bp, 10 predicted proteins | sample BioMet8_FD_108193 | JGI IMG/M metagenome (GOLD analysis project Ga0160425, IMG submission 108193) | Microbial communities from bioreactor (seeded with sewage sludge) at Lawrence Berkeley National Lab, California, USA - Biofuel... | ecosystem: Engineered > Bioreactor > Anaerobic > Unclassified ...
CACCCTCACCGGCAAAGCCACCCGCGCCCGCGCGCGGATCACCGACAAGAGCGTGGCCGTTCCGCTGACGATCATCTGCTCGGTGATCTCCGTATTCGTCGTGCTGATGTACGCCATGGTGCCTATGGGCGCTTTGTTCAAACTCTGGGGCCGCAACTACTCCCTGACGCTGAACAACTTCAGGTTCGTCTTTAACTACGGAGGCCTGACCGCGTTTAAGGATTCGGCGCTGCTGTCCATCATCGCGGCGCCCATCACCGCCGTTCTTTCCATGATCATCGCCTATCTGGTGGTGAAAAAGAAGTTTAAGGGCCGTGCCTTCATTGAGTTTGCCTCCATGCTGGCCATGGCGGTGCCCGGCACCGTTCTGGGCGTCGGCTTCATCCGCGGCTTCTCCAACGGCCTTTTCCACAGCGGCATCCTGAAAGGGATTTACGGTACCTCCGCCATTTTGATCATTGCTTTTGTGGTGCGTTCCCTGCCTACCGGAACCAGAAGCGGTATCTCGGCTCTGCGGCAGATCGACAAGAGCATCGAGGAATCCGCCATCGACCTGGGCGCCAACGGCGGGCGCGTGTTCTTCACCGTGACGCTGCCGCTGATCAAGGACTCCTTCTTCTCCGGTCTGGTCACCGCCTTCGTCCGCAGCATCACCGCCATTTCCGCCGTCATTTTGCTGGTCACGCCCCGCTGGAACATGGTCACGGTGCAGATCAACAGCCTGGCTGAAAAAGGCAACTACGGCGCGGCCTGTGCGTACGCCACCATTCTGATCGCCATTGTGTACGCTGCTGTTGCTCTGATGAATCTGCTCATCGCGCACTTCGGCACCAGTCGGAAAATGAAAGGAGAATGAGCAATATGGCTAAAGAGAAAAAAGGGATCCGTCTGGATCATATCTCCAAAATCTATCAGGACCCCAAGACCAAGAAAGACTTTTTCGCCGTCAACGACGTTTCGCTGGAAATCGAACCGGGCAGTTTTGTGACGCTGCTGGGCCCCTCCGGCTGCGGCAAGACCACCACGCTGCGCATGATCGCGGGCTTTGAGAGCCCGGACACCGGCAGCATCTCACTGGGCGGCGAAAAGATCGACGAGCTGACGCCCAACAAGCGCGACACCGCCATGGTGTTCCAGAGCTACGCGCTTTTGCCCCACTATAATATTTTCGACAACGTGGCTTACGGCCTGAAGATCCGCAAGCTTCCCGGCGCCGAGATCAAGAAGAAGGTCATGGACATTCTGGATCTGGTGGGCCTTTCCGGCATGGAAGAGCGTATGACCAACCAGCTCTCCGGCGGCCAGCAGCAGCGTGTGGCGCTGGCCCGCGCCCTGGTGGTGGAACCGGGCGTGCTGCTCTTCGACGAACCGCTTTCCAACCTGGACGCCAAGCTCCGCGTCAGCATGCGGACCGAGATCCGCCGCATCCAGCAGGAAGCCGGCATCACCGCCGTCTATGTGACCCACGACCAGAGCGAGGCCATGAGCATCTCCGACAAGATCATTATCATGCGGGGCGGCGTTGTGGCGCAGATCGGGACTCCCGAACAGATCTATTACCACCCGGTGAGCGAGTTTGTGGCCGACTTCATCGGCGAGGCGAATTTCCTGCGCGGCAGAATGCTCTCTCACGAGGGCGATACCGGCATCGTGGAGATCCAGGGCGTCAAGATCCGCGTACCCGAGGCCTCCCATGTGGAGGACGGCAAGGACACCGTTCTGGTGCTGCGTCCCGAAACGGCCATTCTGGCCGACGAGGGCCATTTCCCCTGCACGGTGACGCTCTCATGTTTCATGGGCGCCTATCAGAACTACCATGTCATGGTGGGGGATACCAAGGTGGCCATCATGGATTACAACCCCAAGGGCAAGAAGGTCTATCGGGTAGGCGACACCGCGTATCTGGGCTTCAATGCGGAGGCCGTCCACGTTCTGGAAAATGAGCAGAGCTGAGATCAGAAAAGAAAACGGCTGTTATCTCTACGAGCAGGAGATCAATGGGCTTTCCGTGCATGCCCGCTACTCGGCAGCGGCGGTGGAAACGCTTTTTTTACCGCTGCTCCGCGAGTGGACGGAGCGGCAGCGCCGGCTGGGCAAACGGCTGGTGGTGTTTCTGGCGGCGCCTCCCGCTGCCGGGAAAAGCACCCTGGTCGGCTTTCTGCAGGCGCTCTCCGAGCAGGCACCCGGTGTGGAGCCGCTGACGGCCATCGGCATGGACGGGTTCCACCTGCCGCAGGAGTACCTGCTGACCCACACGGTCCGTGTGGGGGAGAAGGAAGTGCCCATGGTTTCCATCAAGGGCGCGCCCATGACCTTCGATCTGCCGGGCCTGCGGCGGCGTATCCAGCGGCTGAAGGAGGAGGACGTGTGTCCCTGGCTGCTGTACAACCGCGTGCTGCACAATCCGGAGGAGGGCAAGATCCTGGTGAGCCGGTCCATTGCCCTGCTGGAGGGAAATTATCTCCTGCTGGAGCAGGCGGGCTGGTGCGATCTCAGGCGATACTGCGACGTCAGCCTTCGGATTCTGGCCGACAGCGGCAGCGTTCGGGAACGGCTGGTGCAGCGAAAGATGCACAGCGGCCTGTCCCGCCGTGAGGCGGAGCAGTTTGTGGACGGCAGCGACCTGCCCAATGTGGCGCTTTGCGCCGCCATGCAGCGGGCGGATGTGACGCTGCGGCTTACCGACGACGGGGACTATGTCCGCGCGGAAGAGCCGCAAGAGGCGCTGCCGGAAAAGACGCGATATCAATTTTAGGAGGAATTACCTATGCTTTATAACATGAAGGACCTGCTGGCCGTGGCCAATGAGCATCATTTTGCCGTGCCGGCGTTCAACATCAGCTCGTATGCGATGTTCAACGGCATCATGGCTGAATGCGAGGCCATGCGTGCCCCTGTCATCATTGCCATTCATCCCGACGAGCTGGCCCATGTCGGTCCCGACATGGTGGCTGCCGTCCGTGAAAAGGCGCTGAAGGCTTCCGTGCCCGTCTGCATCCATCTGGATCACGGCGCGTCCTTTGAGCAGGTGGTGCTGGCCATCCGTTCCGGCTTCACCTCCGTCATGATCGACGGTTCCAGCAAGTCCTTTGCCGATAACGCGGCCATCTGCAAAAAGGTCTGCGAAACCGCTCACGCGGTCAACGTGTCCGTGGAAGGCGAACTGGGCACCATCGGTACCACGGATTCCAGGGAAGCCTTTACGCAGGTCATTATCTACACCGATCCCGATGACGCGGTGAAGTTTGTGGAGGAAACCGGCGTGGATACGCTGGCGGTGGCCATCGGCACCTGCCACGGGCTGTATCCCGCGGGCATGAAGCCGGAGCTGAAGCTGGATATTCTCAAGGAGATCAAGTCCAAAGTATCCATCCCGCTGGTGCTGCACGGAGGCTCCAACAACCCCGACAGGGAGATCGGCGAGTCCGTCACCATCGGTATCAGCAAGATCAACATCTCCAGCGACATCAAGGCCGCCTACTACAAGAAGATGCGCGAGGTCCTGAAGGACGAGTCCCTTCGCGAGCCCAACATGATCGAGCCGCCCTGCATCATGGCGATGCGCGCCGTGGCCAATCAGAAGATCAGACTTTTCCAGGACGACGGGAAAGCGGATCTGTACTGAGAAGCCGGCCTGATTTCAAACGCAAAAGCAGCCCTGTGCCGGAATATCCGGAACACAGGGCTGCTTTTTTAACAGGGCGCTTTCCCGCATCGGAGAGGACAAACAGCCCTGCCGGCTGCTGTGTTGTGAGTATCTTCCCGCGCCGAAAGGGGATCAGTCCTCCGCCAGAGCCTGACGGGCCAGCATGGCCCCGCCGATGATGCCCGCGCGATAGCCCAGCGTGCAGCCTACCAGCCGTGTTTTCTTTTTGGCGTAGGCGTGGCCGAACACCATCGGCTCCACTTCTGCCCGCAGGGGGACCAGCAGTTTTTCTCCCTGATTGGCTACGCCGCCGGAGAGGCCGACGACTTCGGGGAAGAAGATATTGATGATGTTGGCGATGCCCACGGCCAGGCCGTGTTCGTACCGGCGCACCACGGCTCCGGCCGTTTCATCCCCCAGCTCGGCGGCGTCGAAGGCCGTGCGGCCGGACACGCCGCCGTCCAGCAGAGCGGCTGTGTGCAGCAGGCTTTCGGGGTGTTCCGCCATGGCCTCCCGGGTCATGCGGATGAGGGCCGTGGCGGAGGCGCAGGTTTCAAAACAGCCCTTGCGCCCGCAGGTGCAGGGTTCTCCGCCGTCCGCGGTGACCATGTGCCCCAGCTCGCTGGCGGCCCCGGTGAAGCCTGTGAGCAGGCGTCCCCCCAGGATCACGCCGCCGCCCACGCCGGTGCCCAGCGTCAGGATCACCGCGCTTTCGGCGCCTCTGGCACAGCCTGCAGCCGCCTCGCCGTAGGCGGCCACGTTGGCGTCGTTGCCGATGGTGACGGGCAGCTCCAGACGGGCGGAGAGATAGTCCCGCAGCGGGAAATCCACCCATCTCAGATTGTTGGAGTACACCACGCGGCCGCTTTCGCCGTCCACGGTGCCGGGACAGCCCACGCCCACCGCCGCGGCGGTTTCGCCTGCGTCGTCAAGCACTTCCCGGCAAAGCCTCACCATATCGCCGCAGACCTCTTCGGCGCTGCGGGGCAGGTCTGTGGGGGCGGAAACCGTTCGCACCACCTCGCCGCCGGCGGTGACCAGCCCCACCTTGATATTGGTGCCGCCCAGATCGATTCCCAGATACAGCATACAGTTCCTCACTTTCAGGACGGACGCCGCCCGTGCTTTTCTAAGGTGTATTGTAGGAGAAAGAAAAAAAATAGTCAATGCCGCCGCCGAAAAATTATGGGCAAGGGTACGGCGGCAGGTTTTGACGCAAAGCGGCGTAGCGCCGGGAAGCGCCCGCCCAGTCGATCAGCGTCAGCCAGGCGTCCACATACGCCTCGCGCCGGTTCTGATAGGTGAGGTAGTAGGCGTGCTCCCACAGATCCAGACACAAAAGGGGACGCAGGGGCAGGGGCGTGTCCTGATCGTCCGTCCGGCACACGAACAGCGACCCGCCCGTGTCGCCGGCCAGCCATACATAGCCGCTGCCGGGCTTTTGCTGCGCCATGTTTTTCAGCGCCTGCGAAAGGCCGGGGAGGGAACCGAAGCCCCGCCGAATGGCGCCCAGCAGCAGTTCGTCCGGCTGTGTGGTGCCGGGGCGGGTCATGCTCTCAAAGACCAGCGAGTGGGCCATCACGCCGCCGGCGGCGATGCGTATCGCCTGCCGGCTGTCCGGCGGCAGCTCCGACCAGCGGAGGATCAACTCCGTCAGCGACCGGTTTTGATAGGGAGGCCATGCCGCCAGAAGCCGGTTGAGCGTATCTGTGTACCCGCCGAAAAGCCGGTCGTGATGGACCTGCAGCGTGACGCGGTCGATCTGCGGCGAGAGCGCGTCGCAGGGATAGGGCAGCGGCGGCAGGACGAAGGGATAAGACATAAGCGGTCATCCTTTCCGGGAATGTTTTCTCTCCTATCCTATGCGCCTGTTGACAAACCATGTCATTTGAGGCAAACTGTGAAGAGAAAAACCGAAGAGGAGGAAAAAGCGATGCGAAGAAAAGACAGAGAACGGGATGCGGAATTTGCCTGGCGCGTGCTGGAGAAGGCCCCCTTTGCCACGCTTTCCATGACGGACACGGAGGGGAATCCCTACTGCGTCCCGATCAGCCCGGTGGCCGACAGAGAGTACGGTGTTCTCTATTTTCACTGTGCCGCCAAGGGCGCCAAGCTCAGTGCCATTGAAAAAGACCCCCGGGTCTGCCTGTCCGCCGTGGGCTACGCCGCGGCGGTGCCCAATGCCTTCGAGATGGAGTACGCCTCCGCCGTGTTCCGGGGTCGGGCCGAGGTCGTCACCGACGAGAGCGAACGGGTAAAGGCCATGCTCCTGCTGTGTACGTTTTACGATCCCAAGGGTATGGGCCGTTTCGACGAGGTCATGGGCAAATACTTCGCCCACACCGTCGTTGTGAAGATCGTTCCTTCGGAGATCACCGGCAAGCAGTACCACGGCGACCATCCCGATCCCTTCGCTGCCCGGCACGAGTGAGGGCCGCCCGTAAAAACAGGGCGGAAGCCGCACCGCTTTTGCCTGCGGCGTATCTTCTGCCCTGTCTGTCTTTTTTGAAAACCGCTCTTCGGAAGGGATGATCTCCCTCTCCGGCGTGCTGCAGGGGACCCGGAACCGTTCCGACTGCTTTCGGCAGCTGCGCGGCTTTGGCCCCGGCCGCCTCAGCGCGCATCCCGGAGCTTGCGCTTGTCCTCCTCCGCCTGCAGGACCAGCTGGGTGTCCGCATCCCGCAGATGGGCCAGCTTCTCCGCCAGAATGCGGGAAAAGCCCGCCACCAGGGCGCTCTGGATCAGGAGCTTTTCCGTGGCGTTTTCCGCGTTCTCTCCCTCCGGCGAGAGCAGATCCTGCGCCGCGCTGCGCACCTCCTGGGTGAAAAACAGCGCCACCGCCTGCAGCCGCTGGGCATAATCCGTGTAGATGGTCTGCACGTCCCGGCGGGGAATGTCCGGCGGAATGATCTGCTGCACGTCGCTGATGCTCAGGCTCTGTTTGAGCGTCAGGATGATCAGCAGATAGGCGATGTGGACCCGGTAATACTTTCTTTTCACCGGCGCCGGCATCACCTTCAGACGCACATAGTTGTTGATGGTCGAGGTGGTCACCAGCTTTTCCATGGAACTGGGTACAAAATCCAGATAGTTGGACAGCAGCAGCATCACCTGATCCATATACAGGCCGAAATCCGGTATGTCCTCCCAGTCGGGCAGCCGATAGCCCTGCAGAAACTGCTCCCACCGCCGCAGCTTATGCGCGATCAGCTCTTTGTCGTAATGCACGGTGATCCCCTCCTCTGCTCCGTATCATAACACATCTTAACGGCGACTTGCAACAGAAAATCAGCACAGGCTGCATATTGACATAGATTATCTGATATGCTATATTAGATGCAGCGATCAAAAGAATGTGTGCCCCGGGAAAAATCCCGTCCTTTACGGGCGAAAAACGGGTTTTCGGGGTTTGACGGCGAGTGTCAAAGGAGATCGGGTTATGTTGGAAAAGATCTATATTTACGGAGATTCCATTATGAAGGCCACTGTGCCGGACGAGGAGTTCCACTATCATTTCCATTTGAATCAGATCATGCAGCCCTATGCGGAGCTGCCGGTGGAGATCGTGAACCGCGCCAAGATGGGTGCCACCGTCACCAAGGGCGAGTCGCTGCTGGCGCATGATCTGGAGCGGGGGCTGGACGCGCGGTATGTGCTTTTGGCCTTCGGCGGCAACGACTGCGATTTTGACTGGAGCGCCGTGGCGGCGGAGCCTGAGAGGGAGCATCAGCCGCATACGGAGCTTTCCCGCTTTTTGCAGACGCTGACCTCCATGGCGGAACAGCTCAGGCAGCAGGGCATTCAGCCTGTGCTGATGACGCTGCCGCCCATTGACGCCGTCAAATATCTGGATTTCATCTGCCGGGACGGTCTGAGCAAGGAGAAGATTCTCTCGTGGCTGGGCGACTGTCAGATGATCTACCGCTTTCAGGAGATGTATTCCGACGCGGTGGGCAAGCTGGCGGACAGGATGAAGCTGCCGCTGCTGGACGTAAGGTCCGATTTTTTGAGCAACCACAATTTCTGGCGCATGAATGCCCGTGACGGCATCCATCTGACTGACGAGGGCTATCAGTTCCTGTTCAGTCGTCTGGCCGGTTCCCTGACAGCGACGCTGTGAGGAGCAAACATAGAAAATAAAATGAGGAGCGAACAAATGGAAAATATGCAACTGAGCTGCTGTTCCACAGCCGATCTGAGCAAGGAGCATTTTGAAGGGCGGAACATTTCCTATATCTGCTTTCACTATACTCTGGACGGTGTGGACTATGCCGACGATCTGGGACAGTCCGTCCCCTTTGAAGAGTTTTATCACCGGATGGCCAACGGGTCGGAAACGCAGACCTCGCAGGTCAATGTGGCGGAATTTTTGACCTATTTCACCGCCATTTTGGAACAGGGGAAGGACATCCTGCATGTGAGTCTGTCCTCCGGTCTTTCCGGCTCCTTCGGTTCGGCGGAGATGGCGGCGCAGGAGCTGCGGGAGAAATATCCCCAGCGCAAGATCTATGTGGTGGATTCCCTGGGCGCCTCCTCCGGGTACGGTCTGATCATGGAAACGCTGGCCGACAAGCGAGATCAGGGCATGGACATCGACACGCTGTACGCCTGGGTGCTGAAAGACCGGCTGCGGATGCACCATTGGTTCTTTTCCACAGATCTCTCCTTCTATGTCAAGGGCGGCCGCATTTCCAGGGCGGCCGGTTTCTTCGGCGGCCTCATGGGGATCTGCCCGCTGCTGAACATGGACAACGCGGGGCATCTGATCCCCCGCGAGAAGATCCGTTCCAAGAAGAAAGTGATTCAGACCATCGTGGAGCGGATGGAGCAAAATGCGGACGGCGGCCTCGGCTATGACGGCAAGTGCTTCATTTCCCAGTCCGGCTGTTATGAAGACGCGCGGGCGGTGGCCGACCTCATTGAGGCCAGGTTCCCGCATCTCAACGGAAAAGTGCTGATCAACTATGTGGGTACCACCATCGGCAGCCATACCGGCCCCGGTACGGTGGCCCTGTTCTTCTGGGGCAAGGAACGGATCAATTGAATTCCGCAGGAATTTGAGAGGAAGTTGAATATGATTCAGATCTATACCGATACTGCGGCCAATGTGCCGACGGCTCTGCTGGAAAAATACGGGGTTCGGGCCATCCCGCTGTCCTACACGGTGGACGGAGAAACCATTTCCGGCGTAGAGGAATTTGACGGCCCTGCTTTTTACAACGCCATGCGCCGCAGCGCGGATGTCAAGACCTCCATGGCGGCGCCCGACACCATCCGCGAAGCGTTTGAAACGGCTCTGCAGGAAGGCAGCGACGTTTTTTATCTGGGGCTTTCCGGCGGTATCAGCGGTACATACTGGAGCGCCCATCTGGCGGCGGAGGAGCTGGCGGAGAAATACCCCGAGCGCCGCGTGGCCGCCATCGACAGCAAGGCGGCGTCCCTGGGCGTGGGCCTTTGCGTGCTGGAAGCCGCCCGTCTGGCGGCTTCGGGTCTTTCCTTCGACGAGCTGACGGCGCGCATGGAAGCCGTATGCCACAATATGTGCCAGTATTTCGTGGTGGATGAGCTGAAATACCTGCGCCGCGGCGGCCGCATTTCCGGTATGGCCGCGCTCACCGGCACGCTTTTGCAGATCAAGCCCATCCTCCGGGGCGACGACGACGGCCGCATTGTGCTGTACGCCAAGGCGCGCGGAAAGCTGCGGGCACTGGAGGGGCTGCGCGACGTATACAAGGAAAAAGCCGTCGATCCCACCCGCGCGGTGGGCATTGCCCACGGCGACTGCCCCGGCGACGCACTGCGTCTGGAGGCAAAGCTCCGTGAAGCCGGCCAGACCGGCGATATTCTCACGGTTTGTTATGAACCGGTGACCGGCGCCCATGTGGGGCCCGGCACCGTGGCCCTGTTCTTCTGGGGCGACGGTCAGCGTTGACCGCACAGGAGAATGGAGAGAGAAAAGAGCGCCTTCCTCCGGGTTTTCCGGAGGAAGGCATTCTTTTTTCCGGAAAAGTTTCCTTCGCCGCCTCCCGCACCAAAAACCGTCCCGCCCCATATGCTGAAGGGGAGGGAGGTTATTATGTCATTATGGAAAAAAGGATGGCGCGCCCTTTGCGCGCTCTGCCTAGCGCTGCCCCTGTCAGGGGTACAGGCCCGGGCGCTGGACGCGTCGTCCGCTGCGGTGTACGACGGCATCGATGTGAGCATCTATCAGGGCCGCATCGACTTCGCATCCGTGGCCGGCAGCGGGAAGCAGGCGGTGTATATCCGGGCCGGGCAGGGTTTTTCCTATGTCGACCCCAACTATCGCAGCAACTTTGAAAACGCCTCGGCCGCCGGAATGGATACGGGCTTCTACTACTATGTCACCGCCATGACCCCCGCCGACGCCGAAACGCAGGCGGCAGCCTTCGTTTCTCTGATCGACGGACTGGATTTTACCCTGCGGCCCGCCATGGACTTCGAGAGCTTCGGCAATCTGAGCGCGTCCGCCGTCAACGCCGTCGGCCTGGCCTTTTTGGAAAAGGTACAGGCGCTGACCGGCCGGACGCCCGCCCTTTATGCCGACACCGATGCGGCTCAGACGGTCTGGAACAGCACTGTGGCCGCCTATCCGCTGTGGGTGGCGCAGTACAGCGGCGGTGCACCGCCGGATGACAACGGTACCTGGAGCAGCTGGAGCGGCTATCAGTACAGCGACACGGGACAGGTGGCCGGCATCAGCGGCAGCGTCGATCTGGATTGGTTTGCCCTGTCGCTGTTCACATCCTCCGCCGTGCCGCCTTCCGTCGGCACGGACACCTGGTATACGGTGCAGGCCGGGGATACGCTCTGGGGCATCGCGCAGACGTACGGCACCACCGCGGCGGCGCTGGCCGCTGCCAACGACCTGTCGGACCCGTCCCTGATCTATCCGGGGGA
>Ga0160425_1003866_pt1 | contig 10552 bp, 10 predicted proteins | sample BioMet8_FD_108193 | JGI IMG/M metagenome (GOLD analysis project Ga0160425, IMG submission 108193) | Microbial communities from bioreactor (seeded with sewage sludge) at Lawrence Berkeley National Lab, California, USA - Biofuel... | ecosystem: Engineered > Bioreactor > Anaerobic > Unclassified ...
AGACCTCCTCGATATTTTGGGTTAGGTTGACAGACCTTAACTTTAATATATCGGGGAGTTTTATTTCTGTCCATAGCTTAAGCTCTTTTCCCACCAGCAGAGCTGGTGGTTTTTGGCTTACAAGACAAAAGCGGTGATTGAAATTATTCAATCACCGCTTTTTGTTATTATATAATCACGCAGAAAACACCAGACTATAACAGCCAACTGTCCCCAGAACTTTGACAGCAAAGCTAAAAATAAGCAATAAGCTTAACAACATCCATTTAGAAACTCAACTTTTTCAGATGCATCCATCAGTTCCCCTGTAAAACAACAATTTTACCACTCATGGAGGGAAGCTTAATCTCCTTTGTGGATGCGCTTTCTTCTTCCTGTGGGAAAATACTGTAAAAAACCGATTGGGTTAATTCAGGTGCAACGTGCACCGTTCTTTCGACGTCGCTGTTATTCAAAGCAATCAACAGCTTTTCCGTATCTGTCCGGCGAATAAAAACATAGACGCCCGCGTCGGCGGTTTCTCCTGTTAAAAAATCGCCGTGGGTTAATGCCGGATGGGTTTTACGGAGCAAAATCAGCTTCTTAATGTATTGGAACAGTTCCCCCTGGTCGGGGCAATCCTGCCACGGCATGGGGCTGCGATATTCCAGTTCATTTTTACCTTGAATTGCCGCTTCATCTCCGTAAAAAATCGATGGAATTCCAACGAAAGTCATTTGAAAGAAAACTGCCAGTTTTAATTTTCGCAGATCACCGTCGCATTTAGAAAGGAAACGCGATACATCGTGAATATCCAGCAGGTTCATTTGCGCAAAGGAAATCGGCTTTTTATAGTGCATAATCATAGCGTGAAGCTTCTCGTCAAACTCCTTGGACGATAAGCTGCGCTGGGCAAAAAAATCCCTGCACAGATTGGAAAAGCGGTAATTCATAGTAGAATCAAACTGATCTCCCTGCAGCCATTGCTGTGCATCTTCCCATATCTCCCCAATCAAAAGTGCGTCCGGCTTCACCCCTTTGACCTCCCGCCGGAACTGCCTCCAAAAATCGTGATTAACTTCGTTTGCCACGTCCAACCGCCACCCGTCAATATCCGCCTCCTGAATCCAATAGGTGCCGATGCTGCACAAATACCGGGCTACTTCCGGATTTCCTGTATTCAGCTTAGGCATTTCACGAACATAGGCAAATGCTTCATAATTGGGTTGAGCTTCAAACTGCACCGGAAATTCCATGCGATAAAACCAGTCGGCATAACGCGAGTCTCTGCCATTTTGCAGAACATCCTGAAAGGCAAAGAAACGCCAGCCGCAATGGTTGAACACGCCATCCAACACAACCCTGATTCCTTCCCTGTGACAGGCGGACACCAGTTCCTTTAACTCCTCTTTTGTTCCAAAACAAGGATCAATGGAAAAATAATCAATTGTATCGTATTTATGATAAGATGAAGCTAAAAAAATGGGATTAAGGTAAATACAGTTTACGCCAAGTTCAGAAATGTAATCAAGATTTTCTTGAATTCCCCGCAGTGTGCCGCCGTTGCGGGATACGCAATATTCCCCCTGTGCCGTTTGCAGTTCTGCCCCCTCTTTGCGGATATACCGCTTTTGGGTGGCGAAACTGTCGGGAAAAATTTGATATATAATGGAAGAAGCCACCCAATCGGGCATGCGCACGATGTCTTCCCGTCGATTATAGGCAAATTGATAATATTCCGTACGGTCGTATTCGGAGGTAAGATGAAACTCATCGCCAAAATAATACAACTTTTCATCTTCATCTTCCAGAAGGAAATAATAACATATTCTTGTGTATTCGCTGAAAACCGTACATTCATAATAACTGAACAGTTGATCGGAACTTACTTTCTCCATGAGGATTTTTTCAGTCGTAATGGGATTCTGCTCGCAGACTCGGTCCCCGTAAAACAGCGTACAACGCTGGATATCGTCCTTTTTCGTCCGGATTCGAAATACAATGGTTTTTTCATCAAGGGCAAACGCGTAATTTGAATCCGTCAGGTGTTGAATCGCTTCTTTCAGCATGGAAAATAACCTCTTCTTTGTTTATTCTTTCACACCGCCCGCCGTCAGACCGGAGCGCATGTGTTTTTGTATCAGGAAAAATATGATGAGTGCGGGCAGAGACGCAAGCAGGGACGCCGCAGAAAACAGCGGCCAGTTGCGGGTATAATCAGTTGCCTGCAACGAGTACAGCCCCACAGCCAATGTGTACTTTTCCGCGCCGGACATAAAATTGATTGCAAAAATATAGTCATTCCATACGGACAACAGCACCAGAACCGCTGTTACGATAATCGTCGGTTTCGCTAAGGGCAGCACGATTTTTGTAACGATCTGATAGTCATTGGCTCCGTCAATTTGAGCCGCCTGCTCTATATCCACCGGAATCGTGTCAAAATAACCTTTCATGTTCCACAGACTGAAAATCGTCATACTCCCGGTATAAATTAAAATCAAACCCAAATAGGAATTGACCAGACCAATTGGACGGAGCAAGCGGTACAACGCAAACATCGACAGAATGGACGGAAACGCGTTGAGAAGCAAAAGAATATAGAGCATATGGTTTCTGCCTTTAAACCGGTAGCGGGAAAACGCGTAAGCAGCGGGAACACCGACCGCCAGTGAAACGATTACCGTAAAAAGAGCAAGCAGCACACTGTTTTTCAGCCACAGGAAAAATGGCTTTTTAAACAGTACCGTCCTGTAATTGTCCCAGGTAAACCGTTCCGGAATAAAAGAGAAATGTGAGGACAACATGCTGTTGCCGGTGTTGAGGGAAACTGACAGCGCATACAAAATGGGGATCAGGCACGCAAAGCAAATCAAAATAAAAAAAAGATTGGTAAGCAAAAGCCGTATGGCACGCTTTGTTTTCCGGCCGTTCATCTTGTTCCCTCCTCTTTTAAATCTTTTGTGGTAAATACGGAAAAGGCAATCACAATTGCAAAGATCAAAATTGAAATCGCGGAACTGTATCCGTAATTATTTGTCATAAAGGCCTTTTCGTAAGCATAAGTGAGCACCGTATGGATATTTGCCCCTGTTTTGCTGCCTTGCTGCTGCGTCATAAGAAAAACAATATCGAATTGTTTAAACGTGGTGAAGGTCGTCATGATGGCCGCCGGAGCAATAATCGGTCGCAGGGATGGAACAGTGATTTTTAGCATTTTCATAAAGAAGCCGGCACCGTCCAGCGTAGCGCTTTCGTAATATGATTTGTCAATACTCTGCAATCCGCCGTCGATCATCATAATCATAAACGGGAACGCCATCCAAAGATTGACTATGAGACAAGCGGCAAACGCGGTGCCATCGCCGCTCAGCCAGTCAACAGGTTTAAATCCAAGCTGCTTCAACCATTGGTTGAGCAGGCCGAACTCCGAGTTGTAAATTCCCATGCGCCAGAGCAGGATGGATACATAAGCGGGCATGGCCCATGGAAACATCAGAATGGTTTTATAAAAATCCTTGAACCGGAGCCCTTCGCTGTTCAGCAAAATTGCAATGAAAAAGGGCACAGTCAGCTGGAGCGCCATATTAACGGCTGTCCACAGCAATGTGCGCAGCAGCGCAGGCAAAAAACCGGAGTCGAAAACGAGCAGTGCCTTTTTGTAGTTTTCCAGTCCAATCGGGTGAAAGTCGAACCAATGATAAACGCTCATGTTGGTAAGCGAAATATAGCCTGTATAAAGGATTGGAAACAGTACGATCAGTCCAATTACAATCAGAGCGGGAAGCGAGTAGGCATAGGGCTGTATCTTTTTTCTCATATTTCTCCTTTCCCAAGAAAAGGGGTGGCACTCCTTTCTTAGCGCCACCTCTCTAAAAAACATATCATTTCATAGCTTCAAGCTGGCTTAACGCTTCTTTCTGCGCTTTGTCACATTCTGTTTTTATATCTGCATTGTTCTTATTGATAGCGACAAGCATATTTTCTGTTGCTGTCCACATAACATCCATTTCCGGAAAATTTGGCATTGGAACTACATTTTCAGCCGTTTCCTTCATTGCTTTCAGCATTTCGTTACCGTTTACTTCCGCATTGTCATAGCATTTGGAATTTGCCGGTGCGCAATTCGCAGTTTTCGCAAGGGAAATTCCAATATCGGCTTTTAGAAGCTGCTTCAGCACTGCGGCAACGGCGTCTTTCTTATCTTCCGCCGTCTTCAAAACACACACGCCCTGCACACCGGAATATGGGGTCAGTGGTTTACCAGTCGCGCTGACAGTCGGCATCTGCGCAATACCAAGGTCAATGTTGGCGGCCTTAACCTCCGGAACCAGCCATGGGCCCCCAATGATCGCGTGTGCCTTTCCTTCTTTAAACAGGGCGGTGATCGTATTATACTCGCCGTCCTTCGGCTCATAGGGAACAAATTGCTTATGATATGTAAGTGCGCTGATCATCTGCTGGGAGTTCAGACCGGGCTCTTTCTGGTCATTTATGATAGCGGCGCCGTAAGCATGCATCCACGCCGAAGCATAATATGCGGTGCTGTGCTGTTCTACGAATCCATACACACCGCCCTTTGTGTTCTCTTTCATGTACTTTAAGAGATCATCCGTTGTTTTAGGAGGATCTTTCATCAGTTTTTTATTGTACATAAACATCTGGGTTTCAAAATACACGGGCAACTGGTAAATTTGACTGTTGAAAGTGGCCGCATTCACCGTCATCGGCAGTAAATCCTGCATATCGTCCTTAGATATAAAGTCGGTGACGGGAGAAAGAATACCCATTTGCGCGAAAGTTCCTAACTTGTCGTGCGCATAAAAATACATGTCCGGCGCGCTGCTCGGGTCATTGCCGACCAGTTTGAGCGCATCCGCTAACTTTTCCTTTCGCTCCAATTTAACAACAACATTTGGTGCAAGCTTATCCAACTCGGTCTGCAAGCTCTTCGCAATTTCCGCAGCTGCTTCATGCCAGATGGTAATCGTGACAGGCTTCTTTGGGCTGTTTTCCGAGGAAACAGCAGGTGCTGCGGTTCCGGCAGACGGTGGGCTGCTCTGCCCCTGACACCCCGCCATGTTTATGCTCACCATACAGATCGTAAGCATAAGCGCTAATACTTTTCTGATCATTCTCATAACAATTCCTCCATAGTATTTTGTAGAATTAGGAAACCGATTTCTTTAATATTAGAGACCGGCTTCCATCAATGCGTTTATTATAACTATTAATTGCAGTAATATCAATAGCTTTTAGTAACAATAGCTTGATTTATTTAGGAAACCGGTGTATTATATTAGTACAACGGTTTCCTAACTTCGATAATAAATGAGGTGCTTTTGTGTCTGTAACAATAAAAGACGTGGCCCGTGAAGCGGGAGTCTCGCCCTCCACGGTTTCAAAAATCATCAATCATTCTCCCACCATTTCAGACGCTACCTCTCAGCAGGTTCAAAACGTGATGGAGCGGCTTCATTATTTTCCCAATGCACAGGCGCGCAACTTTGCCACACAAACAACACACAATATTGTTTTTCTGACAAAGCTGGAGCCGCATACTGCTTTTACAAACCCACATATGTTTGAAATTATGTGCGGCGTCCGGGAGGCTCTTGCAAAACGGGAGTACAACCTGAGCTTTGTCAGTGTGAGCCAGGAAGAAGACGCAGCCTGCGTCGCAGAGCGCATCATCGCGCAAAAAAGCGCGGACGGAATAGTTGTTCATGGTTCCGCCACCACAAAAGATCTGGCACTGTTCCTGGTAAAATCAAACTTCCCCCATGTCATAATCGGTAAACCGGCATTTGAAAGTCAAGCCTGCTGGATCGATATCAACAATCATTTATCCGGTCAAATCGCCACCGAACATCTTCTGGATTGCGGTTACAAAAGGATTGCATTTATCGGAGGCAAACCGGAAGATGGAATTTCGGCGCAGAGACTAAAAGGGTTCATAAAAGTAATGGAAGACAAAGAGGTTGCCGTTCCTGCGAATTTTATAAAAGATGGTGATTCCACAAAATCGGACGGATTTCTTCTTGCCAATGAGCTGTTGGAAGGGACGTGCCCGCCCGAAGCAATCATCTGCGAAAGTGACAGTATCGCTTTAGGCGTAGTAAAGTCCATTGGTGTGCATGGCTATTCCATTCCTGACGATATTGCACTGATTTGCTTTGACGATTTTCCTCTTTCCCGACTGATTGACCCCACCCCTACGGTTGTGGATATCGACGTGCACGACATGGGCTTTCAGGCCGGTTCCATATTGATACGCAAAATTAAAAATCCGGCGCTTCAGGTACAGACTTATACTACTCTGCCAAATTTGATTGTGCGGGAGTCGACCAAGCTGATTTAAAGCTTTCTTTACCGCGGGATAAGTGAACGCTTCCACTTTTTGTCTGCATTAAACTTTCCCCACTTTAAAAATCAAAACCACGCGTTGAACGCGTGGTATGCACAAGCCCTAGAAGGGCATATTACTGGCAGGCCTCTTAAGAGGCATTGAAAGATATCCGCCAACCGCATTATTTTCTCAGGCCGCCGCTAAAGCGGCCTTTTTTTATGCCTTCGTATTCTTGCTACCCGTAAACGGGTCCATATATTCCTTGAGCGATATTTGGTCTGCAATTATATCTTCCTACAATTGATTTTTGATATACTCTGCAATCGCAGCTTTATTACGACCAACTGTATCCACATAATAACCCCTACACCAGAAATGTCGACTTCCATACTTATACTTCAAATTGGCATGTCGATCGAAAATCATTAGACTGCTTTTCCCTTTGAGAAATCCTACAAATTGTGCCACGCTGATATTGGGTGGTATACACACCAACATGTGGATATGATCAGGACACTCTTGTGCTTCAATTATCTCCACATTTTTCTGTTTGCAGAGCTTTCTTAGAATTTCTCCTATATCCGCCTTGATTTTCCCATATATCTCTTTGCGTCGATATTTCGGTGCAAACACTATATGGTATTGGCATCTCCACTTCGAATGTGATAACCTCCTTTTGCTTTCTAGTGCGGTTGGCGAACCTGCTACTATTTTAGCAAAAGGAGGTTTTCTTGTATCTTAAGATTTTTAATCCGCACCGGCAGAGCCGGTGATTATTTTACGCTAAAGCTCCAAAACAAACCCGCTCCGTTGTTTAATCGGAGCGGGTTTCTATTTTTAATGCTTATGTTCTGCTGAATATGATATTCGGGGTTCGAGCCCGAAGCACGCCTCTGATCAATTTTTCAAACTGGTCGGATTTCCAGGCATATCTTCCTACAAAAAGTCCGTCAACGTCCGGTTGAATGATCAGATCAAGCGCGTTGTCTATATTTACGCTGCCTCCGTATAGAACCGGTATTTGGCTGCCCTCCTCATCGAAAATCTCTGTTAGGGTATCTTTGATGAGCTTGTGTTTTTCCGACACGTATTCAACGGAAGCAGGTATCCCGTTTACGCCGATTGCCCAAACCGGTTCGTACGCGACAATAATCTGATTGATATAGCTCTTCGGTACATTTGCAAAACCGATTTTCAGCTGGGTGCGCAGAACCTCATTGCTTACATTATAGTTTTTTTCTTCCAAGGTTTCGCCCACGCACAGCAACACGGTAAATTGATGGGTTAAGGCACTAATCACTTTCTTATTTTCCTCGGCATCACTTTCGCCGAACACATGCCGGCGTTCCGAATGTCCGATTTCAATAATATCCGTATGAAGTTCCTGAAGCATCAGCGGAGATATCTCACCTGTGAACTGCCCCTGTTCCTCCCAACACATATTCTGCGCACCAAGCTTGATGAAATCCTTGTTTACCGCTTTTGAAGCTTCGCTCAAAGAAGTGAACGAAGGAATCACAAACAGTTCAAATGCATCGCGGCTGATATCCTTTGTCCTAATCTCCAGTTCTTTCAGATAAGTCACCGTTTCTCGGATATTCTTATACATTTTCAAATTTGTGCCAATCAGGATTTTTTGAGACGGCATGATTTCTAATTCTCTCCTTCAACTTCACACATGGCCTTCACTTTATCTTTGGAAGCCTCCACGACCCCGCCCAGGCTCAGCCATTCTTTCACGTTCATTTTGCCAAGCTCTATGCCGATAACCCTTGCGCCCATGCATAGAATATTGCAGTCATTGCTGAGTCTTGACCGTTCAACCGAATAACCGTCATGCCCCACCGCCGCGCGGATTCCCTTGAATTTATTTGCCGTGATTGACATGCCAATTCCGGTTCCGCAAATCAAAATGCCCCTTGTGTTATTAAGATCAGCCTGCACTTTTTTCGCGACTCTTTTTGCAATATACGGGTAGGCCGTTTTATCCTCTTCGGTGCCGACGCCGACATCCTCTACCTCATAACCCAGTTCCGTAACGAATTTTTTAATCTGGTTCTTAAAGGCAACAGCGGCATTGTCGCATCCAATTATAATTTTTTTGTCCATCTTATGTAACTCCATTCAAAAGAATTAAATGCTCTCAAGATATTCCTTCATCGCTCTGAAAATGATCCAGACTGAAGTGGCTCCGGCATCCTGAAAGCCAATGCTTCTTTCCATCAATGATTTTGCCCTGCCAAATTTCGCAATGTAATTCTTTGTGTTTTCCACGCCCTGCTTTGCGGCTTTCTCGGCAAGAGTAAACAATTCAACCAAATCATCCGTTTTTGCATTTCCCATTGCTTCAATGGCCGGTACAAAAGCGTCCAGCATTGTTTTATCCCCTACCTGCGCCTTATCTCTTTTGCTCAAGGCAGCCTGTGAACCTTTCATCAGCTCCGTAAATGTCGCGCAGTCCAAGACCATTCTGCTGTCCATTGTCCTGGCTCCGCCCTCGATCATCGTTCCGAAAATAACGCCGGAGGCTCCACCCATGGACATCAACATTGTGTGACCCACCGCTTTAAAGACCTGATTGACGTCTTCAAATACTTCCGTTTCAAGCAGCTTGGCCCTAGCTTTCGTCAGACCGCCCGCCATTCCAATCCCATGGTCTCCGTCGCCGATCTGGCTGTCAATTTCAGTTAAATATGATTTACTTTCAATAATGCTGTCCGCTACACAGATCATCATCTGTTTTGTTTGCGCAATGTCAATTGATTTCATGATTCAAGTTCCTCCTTGGCATAGTACGGTGAAAAACATGGCTTACAGTAATATTTTTTAAGTTCCTCATCCAATTTAAAAATCGTGATTGAAAAACCGCCCATTTCCTGACAAGTACAATAGCTCTTGATTTCACCATCGAACACTTTTACATTGTCCTTTTTTAGCAGTTGCTGCAATTTTCTGTAAACAATACTGAGTTCCATCAGTGTTGTGGAACCAAGGCCGTTTACAAGCACACAAACCTCATCGGCTGATGTTAGCTGAATTTCTTTCTGAATCGTGCCGTACATTGTCTCGACCAATGTATCCGCCGATTTCATGGTTGTCCGCTCGATACCACGTTCCCCATGGATACCCATTCCGTATTCTATTTCGTTCTCGCCCAGCTCGAATGTCGCTTTGTCCAGTCCGGGTATTGTTCCCGGAGATGTTGCCAAGCCAATTGTATTGGTATTGTCCCTTGCTTTTTCAGTGATCCTGAGAACCTCGTCAAGCTCCAAGCCCGCATCACACGCCGCACCCGCAACTTTAACAACATAAATATCCCCCGCGATTCCGCGCCTGTCCTCTATTCTGTCTTTCGGTGCGGACGCACAGTCATCCCACACCCTGACGTGTGCCGTCTTAATACCGCTTTCTTCACACAGCTCTTCCGCCATATCAAAATTAAAATTATCACCCGCATAATTTCCATAAACAAACAAAACGCCTTTTCCTTCATTTACCGATTTTGCTGTTTCGTAAACGAGCTCGGGATTCGGAGAAGCAAAGATGTTGCCGGCGGCTACCGCGTCTGCCAAGCCTTTGCCCGCAAATCCGCTGAAAAGCGGTTCATGCCCACTGCCGCCGCCGATTACCAGAGAAACTTTATTTTTTCTTCTTCCGTTAAACACAAATGCGTTCATATCCGGAAGCTTGCTGTAATACCTTGAATATGCACCGAGATAGCCTTCCATCATTTCTTCAACTACATTGTCAGCGTCATTTATTATTTTCTTCAATTTGATTACCTCCACTTTATATTGATATTTCAAAGTTGTTTTCTTAGAAAAATATCTTCCCCCGGTTTTAAGCGAGGAAAGATATTTCACAACAATAAATGGGCGTCCAAACCTGATATCTATGTTTGGACGGTATGTAAAAATCGTTTTTCAGAACCATCCATATTCCGTATATAAATATTCCTAAAAATCTAAAATGCTTGCTGATATACACAGATTACATCCTCTTTGGAAGGTTGAACCGGATTATCCAACATGCCGGTATCTTTCAGCGCCAAGTCTGCAAGCTGAGAAAAATCGCTTGGATTTACCTTTTTTAGAAGCCGCAACTTTTCGGGAATACCAAAAGATGAAGACATATTTCGAATCAGCTCAACACTCTGGCGAACAAGCTGCGGCGAGGAACCAAATTGTGCGTTACGAATTCCCAGCGCGTCGGCAAGAACGTGGA
>Ga0160425_1003869_pt1 | contig 10543 bp, 11 predicted proteins | sample BioMet8_FD_108193 | JGI IMG/M metagenome (GOLD analysis project Ga0160425, IMG submission 108193) | Microbial communities from bioreactor (seeded with sewage sludge) at Lawrence Berkeley National Lab, California, USA - Biofuel... | ecosystem: Engineered > Bioreactor > Anaerobic > Unclassified ...
CTTATAGAGGAGAAGTTATTATTATAAAGGGGGATTTATTTTGCCAGAAAAAGACAAAGAACCATCTTTCCAGCCTGAACCGATACCTGAACCTGAGCCTGAACCTGTTCCTCCACCTGAGCCAATACCTCATCCGGAACCGGAAATTGAACACGATAAGAAACCAAAGAAAATAGAGTAATTCCGGTAAAGTGCGGCAGCTATGATCTCGAAAATTTATATAGCTCACTGCGAGCAGGACGAACCACTTGCTCAGGAACTTTCCAGAGCTCTATGGGCCGTGGAGATGGAAAGTTTTTCATCCCTGTACAGGAAAGCTAGAATTCTTTCCCGGGGTGAAAGGATACGTTTTGGTATTCGCCAATCAGATTGTTTTATCCCGATTCTCACACAGAAAGGTGCAGGGTCTCCAGAAGTAAATCAGGAGATTGGGTTTGCAGTCGGAGCCGAACCGCTTATAATTCCACTGGTAGAGTCGGGAGTCGAATTACCTATCCTGATACACCATCTCCAGCCCATTGTCTTTTTTCCTGAAACTTATGAGGATGCTCTGGGAAAAATAATACAGAACCTGAGAGAACTGACAAGGCTTGACTGGCTAAAGATAAAGTGCCCCTATTGTGGAGAGGAGATGACGCAGTACATCTCACCTCAGGAAGAGGTAGAGAGAGCTCTTCTCGCGGGGACGCACCTTGAGACAAGATGCAGTTACTGCCAGAAAAATATTTACCTGGACCCAAGAACCTTCAGACCTATACTCTAATTATACTCTAATTATTGATTAGCAACCAGGTTGAGAATATTGATTTAGCAACCAGGTTGGGAACAGAGAAGAGGGTAAATTGACGGGAAGAAAGGAGCAAATTGATCGGGAAGAAAGGGGCAAATTGACGGGAAGAAGGGGGCAAATTATGGGAAGAAAAGCAACAAATGAGATAAAAGATGAGCCTGGAGAACCAATGACAGCTCGATCCAAAATGGGTGAAGCGGTTGTAAGTGAATTAGAGGTAAAAGGAATCGAAAATCTCACCCCGACAGAAAAGAAACACCTGCTTTTACAACTTTCCCGAGATAAGGTTAAAGACAGTTCTGCCGGCCCATGGGAAATTGTTGATGTCTTCAGGGAAAATTGGAGAACCATCAAAGCTACATTAGCTCAACCAGTAGAAATTGATGTAAGGGATGTAGGAAGGGATGCTCTCTTTCGGGTGTCTCTTGATGTAACACAGTTAGAAAGAGAACTCGAAACACAGGAACTGAAATAACACTCTTAGAATATAGGGCTGTGTCACTTTTAGATTTTATTTATATTTTAATATATAAACAAGCTTATAGTGTTTTCAGAGTGACATAACAAAGAAAACAAGAAAACAGGAGAAAAGAGAAAAATAAAGCAGAGTAAAAAGATAAAAACTGAAGTAAGAATCGTAACCTCAGCAAGTGTAACCTCAGCAAGTTAATGATCATCAATCAAAATGAAAACATAAGGCTTGATGCGAATAAATTAATACCTTTTTGGTTTGCGCTTTGCGTAACACTCCCTGCAGTAGACCGGCCTATCAGGGTCCGGCTTGAAAGGCACCTCTGTTTCTTCGCCACAATCTGAACACTTGGCTTTGTACATCGTCTGTGGCCCTTTACCATAGCTGCGTTCTCTGCTGGAACCCCGATCCCTACTCTGGGAACTTTTTCTTTCCATTATCATTTCCCCTATTTGATATCTCGTTAAAGCTCACACAAAGAGAAGTATCAAATAATTCAAAAAGAACCTCATTTATGAACATGTTATTATCTGGGGATCTCGATGAACTAATTGAATTATTAATATCTAGTATAATGATATTTATTCTTACTGCATTAAACTTTATTAAGCTTCAACAAATTTTTTCATTTATAACCGAGTGTTTCGTAATTTATTCAATACAGAAAAAGCAACAAAAATAACACATTTATTATAGATCGTATCTGAACCAAATACAAATAACAGTACTTTTTATCCTTCAAATTTTAGCACTGGAGCCATCACAGAAATCATAGTCAAATACTGCATTCCGGGGAAATCATCACAGAAATACTGATCAAATACTGCATTCCGGAGAAAGAAAGGAGGTTTACTAGCCTCCTTTTTTATGGATAAAGGGAGAGCCTTTTCTACTCGCCCCCCATTTAGTGCCTTAGTGCCTTAAAGTAAGATTATTTTCCTTGGAATTCCTTGCTGACAGCTGCAGCATTGGTATACTCCTTGTCTGGAAGATCTTCGAGAACCTCAATTACTTCATTGCTGGCGTCATGTTTTTTAGCGTGCGCAATAAGTTGCTTTTTATTTACGGGATAATCTATATCCTTTAAAGCCTTCTGAACTTCAATTGGACTGGTTTGCATAAATTCCCCCCTTTATGTTTATTTTCCTTGGAATTCCTTGCTGACAGCTGCAGCATTTGTGTACTTCTTCTCAGGAAGGTCTTCCAGAACCTCAATTACCTTATCGCTAGCATTGTGCTTTTTAGCGTGCGCAATAAGCTGCTTCTTATTTACGGGATAATCTATATCCTTTAAAGCCTTCTGAACTTCAATTGGACTGGTTTGCATAAATTCCCCTCCACTTTCTGTAGATTTTATCTAGTTTTCTCGGTTATATTGACTATATGATGTTCAATAACCTGCCTCTTGCAGAGGGTAAGCCACTATTTCGATACCATCTGGAACTAGAGGTACTGTTCTAAAACACCCATTTGGTGAATCAGTACTCTTTTGGGTTTGGCGATTTGATGCGTTCGCGTTTCAGACACTCGATTTCTCTGGTAACCACTCAAGGCTGTTATGCTCTATTATCCATTCAGAAGATCCAGAACATTATTACTTGCCTGTTCACCCTTGGCAAACTTTACAAGGCAGTCTCTGCTTGCAGGATAATCTATTCCCCGCCGGTTATAGATTCTTCAGCCTGACGTGGATTACTTATTACAAGTTCACTTCCCTGAATTCAGGTAGCTATTGCCTTTCCCAATTAGTAGCCCACCCACCATTGAGTATTATGTTAAATATAATATAAAAAAGAATTCAACTCAAACGTTTGATAGAAGATGACTATTTAGATCTAGCAACTTAGATATTAATTTTAGAATTGGAGACTGGATGTGTCTGCAAACCAGAGTTTTTAGTTAGCACCTTTTGAAAAGTAGACCCCCATGATAGCTTGATTTAAAACAGGTGAATTGAAGAAAAAAGCCCCTTCAATAGAGGAAGTCAATACCGAAAAACTACTCTATGAGGAAATAAGTTCGCAACATATATAGAAAAACTTTCTTGAAAGCTACCGAAGCTCAGATTGATCATATGAAAATAAATCAATATGAAAGAAATCAATATGATTTCAGTTTATAGTTTTGAAAAGTAATTTTATAATATAAAACTAATGAAATGAAGTCGTGTTTTTTGGAAGATGTTGAAATGCAAGTTATAAAAGCACCAGATAAATAATTTGCTTGCTACTGAAAAATACTCAGTTGCCTGGATATGGAAGAGATTCTGGCTCGTCGCCATTCCCTATGGATAAGATGATTTTCAATTCAAGGCCGCATTGGTTTTTATGGGGACATTATGAGGATGTCTACACAAAAAAAGAAGAGCCGAGATTTTTTTCGTCTTCTAATTGAAAACCTTTAATATAGGAGTTTCCAGATAAGAGACCAGATCAATATCAGTAAATCCAGAACAAACAGACCGGACGTAATTATGATAGCAGAAAATCTTTTAATCTTTCTACTTGGCCTTGTTCTTTTGGTCAAAGGTTCAGATTACTTTGTAAAATCAGCTTCAGCAATTGCAGAGAAACTTGGTGTTTCCGAATTTGTTATAGGCTTGACACTTGTTGCAGTTGGAACGTCAATCCCTGAACTTGCTTCATCAATAGCTGCTTCTCTCCAGCATGCAAGCGGTATCGTAATAGGGAATGTCGTTGGATCAAACATCGCAAATATAGGGCTTGTTGTCGGGCTGGCTGCAGTTATATCTCCAGTGAAAACCGAAATAGAGATGCTCAGGAGAGATGGCTATGTCATGCTTTTTGCATCTGTGCTCTTCTTTGTTTTTATCCTGAACAAGGAACTCTCAATACTGGAGGCAGCCTTTTTCATACTGGTCTTCATCGCGTATGTGTTTTTCCTGTTTGAAGAAGCCGAGAAATACGAAGGGAAACTGCATTTTAAAGAGTTTTTGATATACTTTTTTAAGTGTAAGTATATAAGCAGTGCAAGGGAAAAGATCAATTGTATAAAAAATGGAAACGCTAACGGCGAAAACTGCCAGTCCAGAGAAGGTTTCACAAAAGATATACTGACCCTGGTATTAAGTTGTGGAGCAGTTATAATCGGGGCAAAGTACTTTGTAGGCAAATCAATCTTCTTTGCAGAACTCCTTGGAGTTCCTGAAACTATAATAGGTCACTCTAGTAGCAGTTGGCACATCCCTTCCGGAGCTTGTAGTGACACTATCTGCAGCAAAGCAGGGTTTAGGGAACATAGCCCTTGGTAATGTTATAGGCTCAAATATCGCAAACATATTTTTAATATTAGGATTTTCCGGGTTGATCTATCCGGTAGCCATCGAACAGATAAGTCTATTATTTACGACTCCGGTTATGATTTTGATAAGTATAATACTCCTTGTGTTTATCAGCACAGACTGGGAAATAAAAAGGTGGGAAGGAATGACTTTAGTAGCCTTTTATGCATCTTTTTTAATAGTACTGCTCAGAATGGGCTAAAGAAGTATAGGAAAATTAGGAAAAGTATAGGAAAATTAGGAAAAGTATAGGAAAAGTATAGGAAAAGTTAGGAAAAGTATAGGAAAAGTTAGGAAAAGTATAGGAAAAGTTAGGAAAAGTCGAAAACTGAAATCTCCCGAAAAAAAGATTCAGGCTTAAATTTCTGCTTTTTTTACAAAAAATTCCAAACTTTTGAAGGTCATAAAAAGAAAATAAAAATGAAGGAAAAGCTCAGGTTTGTTCTTGAGATCAATCCACGAGTGTAAAGTACATTCTCCTGTTGCTCTTCCCTTTATTCTGAAGTTTTATGATTTTTATGCCTTTTATTTCCTCAGTATTTTTAACATGGGTCCCTCCACAGGCTTCAATCGTGACTCCTTCGATTTCAACGATGCGCACTTCTTTTATTTCGTCGGAAAAGCCTTTTGCCAGCGTGGTTAACCGTGAGAGCTTTTCTTCGGCTTCTTTGCGGCTTACAAGGTAGAAATTAACAGGATTTTTCCGGGCTATAATGTCATTGGCAATTTTCTCATATTCAGCAAATTTATCCCTGTCAAAGACCTCAAGACTGAAATCCACCCTACTCTGGTCAAGACCAAGCTGGTTTCCGGTTATCTGAGCCCCGGCCTCCTTTTCAATCACGTTTGCTATTACGTGAGTCGCCGTATGCATACGCATATGCCTGTAACGTCGATCCCAGTCTATGAATCCTTTTACTTTGTCCCCTGCTTTTAATCCGTTAGAAACATTTTCACCATCTATCTCGTGACTGATATCTCCATTGAACTTACCCACATACAGGACATTAAACTCAGCCCCATCGGATTCACGAACCAACTTTCCGGCATCGCTGGGCTGGCCCCCGCTTTCGGGATAAAAGGCAGTACGGTCAAGAAGCACAAATCGATTATCTGTAACTTTTTCGACAGTTGCTTCGAACTCTTTCAGATAACAATCAAGGAAGTAAAGCGCCTCTGTCATTGCCAAACCTCTTTTCTTAAACTTAATTAAAGGAGATAAAAACTGTCAGAGTACATAAACTATGCAGTTTTGAGTAAAAATCCAGCCATACCAACCTGATTCTCCAGGAGTGCATAAGTCAGTAACAATGGAAAAACCTGTTTCAACCACTTATAATTATTGAAAACTCAACTCAAGCGAAATGGACTTATCCTTCCGATACGGAACTCGGGCTTGTCAACGTGATAATACAGTTTGAGATAAATACTTTATAACTGTATAGATAATTGAATTATTAAACAGTTAAGAAAATAGAACATAAAAAGAGATGAGAGTTTGGGACGCTATTCAATAGAGGATTTCATTCAAAGTACAGAAGAAAAAGACCTTAATCAGGGAATTTTTGAATTGGAACGCGACCGACTTCTTGAAGTTAACCTTGAAGGAATTGTCTGGACAAAAAGAGGTTCAATGGTCGCGTACACAGGAGATATCGTTTTTACGAGGGAAGGAGTTTTCGAACACGGAATCAGCACCTTTGTGAAGAAGGCGCTTACCGGTGAGGGAGTCAGCCTCACAAAAGCCGAAGGCAAAGGAAAGCTCTACCTCGCAGATGAAGGAAAAAAGGTATCAGTCCTGAAACTTGATAACGATTCCATTTTTGTAAATGGCAACGATCTACTTGCCTTTGAGACCTCGCTAAACTGGAACATAAAAATGATGAAAAGTGTTTCAGGAATGATGGCAGGAGGGCTTTTCAACATAAAACTGGAAGGAACCGGTATGGCTGCCATTACAACTCACCAGGACCCCCTAACTCTCCAGGTAAGCCCAGGTCACCCGGTCTTTACCGACCCCAATGCTACAGTTGCCTGGTCAGGAAACCTGGAACCTGAAATAAAAACCGACATTTCCCTGAAAACCCTGGTTGGAAGAAGCAGTGGGGAGTCATTCCAGATGGCTTTCAAAGGAGAGGGATTTGTAGTGGTCCAGCCTTACGAAGAAGTTTATTTCCAGACGCAAACCTGAAAACGCAGTTTTGGATGTAAATGTCTGCATTTACCCAATTACTATCCGACAATCCAGGACAGGACAACATCCATGGGAAAGTCGTAGTTCATAAAATTGTCCCTGTTGGCTAAGTAACTTCACCCCATGCGCCTTCGGTTATATTTCCCGATGGTGAGACTACGGGATGAACGACGATTGGTGGATTCAGTAATTTCACTCCATGCGTCTTCGGTTAAGTAAGGAATCGTGACAAATTGCGTTAATTTCCTCAACACCCATCAAATATTTTAATAAATTAAAAGCTGGAAAAAGGTATCTTTCATGTAAATAGTCCAAATTTAAGGCCGGTTTCTAGTGAAAAAGATAGCTTTCAGGCAAGAAAATTCCTTAACCGATGCCAAATGAACTTCAATCTAATTCCTCCTATACGCTCACGATCGTCATTATAATTCAGCCTTCCTGAGCGCAACCGTTGACCCGAAATGCGCCGGCTGATCACAAACCGTTGCGCCGGTTTATCACAAACCGTTGCGCCGGTTTATCACGCCGATAGGGTTTGGGGATAAGATTCTCAAACTCAAACTTTTATCGGGTTTTCGGTCAAGCCTTTATTAAAGAGAGTTGTGATAACGCCTATATGATTTGGGGCTAAGTTCATCAAATTCAAACGTTTGCTGGGTTTTCGGTCAAGCCTTTTTTGAAAAGGGTTGCGGTCAAGCCTTTTTTGAAAAGGGTTGTGATCATTCCCATTTGAAAACCAAAACTGAAATAAGGAAATCAGCCGCCCGAGTGAGTTAAAAATATGGCCTTTCCTACCCCCTAATTCAATCCTCTTGAGCGAGCGAAGTGAGCGAAAAGGGCACCGTCCTCCCGAGACGGGACTCGGGAGTTGCAACCTTGCCTTAACTGAGTTCATGCCGTTATCCCGAAACAGGACTCGGGAAGGTCACATGCAAATCGCTATCGATTAAACTGAGACTGGAAAGAAGGTTTTTCTTTTGGTGTTCCAGCTCTTCCTTTAAAGCAGCCAGCTTCTTTTCAGAATCCACAATGTCCTCTTCAAGCGAGCGAGTCCTGCTCAGAAGTTCAGCTTCCTTATGTTCGAGTTCAACCAGCTTTCCGGTATCCGAGTTTTCGAGTTCAGCTTTCTTTGCCTCAAACTCTTTCAGGGCTTCAAGATACTCTTTTTTCCGCTCTGGAAAGTTTGAGATTGCAGCTTTGACCTGTAACAGAGCTTTTTCTTTTTTCTGGGCCTGCATATCCAGTGCATTATCCTCGAATATTTTTTGGAGTTCCGGGAAAAACGAAGGATTTACGTGTACAGGAGCTTCAAGGCAAATATCGAGCTGTTTCTTTACTTCTGGCTTTAAGGTATACCTGCCACTTTCATGAAGTTTCTTAATCCTTGAGAAATGTCCTGAAAGCGGGAGAACAAGAGAACTCAACCCTGTTTCGGCTTTCCTGAGTTTTTCTCTGGCGGCAATAGATTCTGCCTGAAGGTTCTGTAAACTCTGCCAGACGGATCCATTTCTGAAGTCTTCGAGAGCCTGGCTGGCTTCGGAAGTTTCAGCCTTTAAAGCCTGAATTTTTTGGTTTCTGGATTCAAATTCCAGCTCTTCGGCAGATATTGAAGCAAAAAGTTCCTGTATTTTATTGATGTCCGAGTGAGCTGCTTCTATAGTGTCCATTTCCTTCTTATTTACCTGAATTACCTCTCCGAGCTCGTTGAAAATCTTACCCAGACTGGCAAGGTTGTCACTAACTTCTTTAGATTCTTCAGGAAAAACGCCTCTTGTATACCTGAAACTCTGATTCATATGCTCCAGACAGGTATTGATGCTCTGCGTAGCTGCCCCATAGAAACTTTCAAGAGCCCTGAAATCCTTATTTTCCTTCACTCTGATTTTATCTATCAACATTGTGACCTGCTTTGTCACATTTTCTCTGTTGCTCTTCGCCCGCTTTACAGCCCTAATATCAAAGTCTCCCTCGACTTTAGCCTCCGCAAGCATTGAGTTACTTTCCTTGAGTGCCAGAAGCGAAGCTTCAAGTTCTCTCAAAAGGTTGGATACATCCTTTTCCACCCTGGAAGAGATTTTTTGAGATCTTGTATCCAGCCATGCTGGGAGGTCTTCAAAATTAATCTCCTTGAGATCAGTCTCCACACTGGAACCTTCTTTTTTTCCAAAGAGCTTTTTAATCCACTTCAACCTTGACATTCCCTGAGTTTGATAAAATTATTTAACTTATTTATTTAGTTCTGTATATTTTTGAAACTTGTTATGTGAAATAATTATTCTGTAAAAGACGTTTTTGGACTAAAAAGACAGAATAAAAGAAAGATAGAATCTATGACATATAGAGATTAAATGCTTTTTAAACTGATAGCCAGAGGATTAGTATAATCCTGCACTTTACTTCAGAAGTTTACTTTTTATAAGTCCTACTTTTCATAAATTACTTTTCATAAGTTCTACTTTTCATAGATCCTACTTTTCATAAGTTCTACTTTTCATAAGTCCTACTCTTCATAAGTCCTACTCTTCATAAGTTCTATTCTTTATAAGTTCTACTTTTCATAAGTCCTATTTTTCGTAAGTTCTACTTTTAATAGAGAATATTTTTAATAAGTTGCACTGTTAATAAGTTATACCGGATAAGCTACATGAGAATCTTTTGCTTCTCCACGAAGAGAAGAAAGAAGGAAGGTAAAAATGAGCTTTGAGACAGTAATGAAGCAGGTAATTCCATATACGGACATCACGATATCCAGGCTGATTTTTGCAGCAATGGTGCTGGTTATGGGGTTCGTTTTATCAAAGTATATTATTCGTGTTTTCAGAAGGGGAATACAGAAAACAAAGATTCCGGACCTTACCGTTCAATTTCTCACTCGTTTTTTAAGTATCCTCCTTTATGTAATTATTATTCTTATTTTCTTGAAGAGTCTCAATTTTGACGTGGACAGTTATATAGTAGGAGTTTCTGCAGCAATAGGCATTGTTCTCGGACTTGGCCTGCAGGATACCTTTACAAACCTGACTGCCGGAGTATGTGTTGCCGCAATCAGGCCTATTGACACGGGAGAAATTGTAACCGTGAACGAACAGACCGGAAAAGTGAAATCTGTAGGGATTATGTCAACCGAACTCCTGACTCTTGACAACCAGCTCATAACAATCCCGAATAAGCTTGTCTGGGGAAGCTCTATTGTTAATATGACACGGATGCCTACAAGAAGAGTGTCGGTTGATGTAGGAATAAGTTACTCCTCAAACCTCGAAAAAGCTACAGAGATAGCACTCAATCTAATGAAAACACACCCTCTTGTCCTTAAAGAACCCGAACCCGCAGTAGTAACCACTGAGCTTGCCAATTCCTCAATAAATTTGCAGCTACGGGCCTGGGCAAAAACCGGAGAAATGGGAATCGTAAAGAATGACCTTGTTGCAGGAATATTTGACGCTTATACGAAAGAAGGAATTGAGATTCCGTTCCCCCAGATGGATATAAATATAAAAAAATGGAACCAAAAGAAGGTGGAAAACACACCATAGGACAGAATATAACGGTACAGGAAGAAAGAATTGTACTTGAAGAGGGAAACAACGTGGAAGGACTATATTAAGCAAAACCAGTCTTTCTTTTGAAAACCCGTATATACTTCCCTGGCCGTCATGTCTCTTGTTGGGTAAGTCGGGAGGATTGCTCCTCCTTTCTCCCCTAGGAACCGTACTTGAAAGTTTCCCCTCATACGGCTCGAGTGTTTTCAAACCCTTTCTGTATCAGGCATCAGTTATTTGCATA
>Ga0160425_1003874_pt1 | contig 10524 bp, 6 predicted proteins | sample BioMet8_FD_108193 | JGI IMG/M metagenome (GOLD analysis project Ga0160425, IMG submission 108193) | Microbial communities from bioreactor (seeded with sewage sludge) at Lawrence Berkeley National Lab, California, USA - Biofuel... | ecosystem: Engineered > Bioreactor > Anaerobic > Unclassified ...
GCGGGCAGCCAATTTTGCGTACCCGTACTTCGCAATGTTCCTCGTAACCTTAAAGCAGAACGTCAGGGGCATTGTGACTGTTTTTATAAAAGACGTGCCGGGTTAAATGCTTCCTGTAGGGTGCGGGAAATTTGGAAGTTATGGGGGGGGATTTGTGGTTAAGTTCGAATTCAAATGCACGCATTCTTATGAAGGAATATCGGTATCCCAAAAAAATGCCACTCTTGTAAAATCGCTTCATTTACTAGCGTCGACTTCATCATTTACCGCGCGCTCACGATTCTGAAAATGTATTAAATTCTAACACAAAATTATCGATATGTCCAAGATATAACTGATCAAATTGGTTGTTCAGTAAAGGGGATCTCACAAATGCCCTATATAAAAAACCGAACTCCTTGCACAAATGAAGAAATCACTGAGCTTCAACACTACCTAAAGGGTACACCTGTTTTTAATTTGACAAATTACTTTGAAAAAAATCATACATTGGTTTACAAAGGGGTTATAGAATCCAACATAGACCTTGGAAAAACAAAAACCATTTGGAGTAATCTTGGAGGAGTTTTAAGTAAATCTGAATATTCTTCTGATAAATTTCTCGTAAAACAAGTGTGTTCCACATTGAAGAACCCAAATTGTAAAGATAAAGGAACACTTGTAAAAATCAAAGAGTATACTCAATTGTTGGTAAATAAAAAATTAGAGATGAAGGTCACACTTCTCGAAACAAACAATCAACTTATAATTTGTGATGGGAATAAAAGAGCAGTCGCATGGTTCGAATATTTTTTAAAATGTAAGTCCACTAATATCAGACTACCAGTTTTTATAATTTCAACATTTGAAACTTGATTTCCCCACTCTAAATCAGTGGTCGCGCACGGGGTTTATACAATCCTAATTATATCCCAAATCAAGTGACATAATATATTTTAGTGCTTCGGGACTATTTTCCATAGCATAGTTATCTAATAGGTCTGTGAAATTATTCATCGACAATTTTCCTTCTAAAATGTCCCGATGATCTGCTAAGAAATGATCGATAAATTTCTGGATTTCGGCCTTCCCTAAATAATCTGACGAATATCCAATCCGATGTCCAATTTTCAAAGTTTTTACGGCCAATTCGAGAATTTTTTCGGGATCTTGATCCATACATGATTCAAGGATTCCCATCAAATATTGCATATGATCTCCTCTCAATCCTATCCGTTCATCCCCCTTTGATAGAGAGTCCAAAATTAATTCTAGTGTTTCTTTCTCTAAGTTGTACACAATTCCAATTGCTTGAACTGACTCCTCGGGGCTGTCTATTTTATTATATTTTTTATCAACAACGAAGTAGAATCGGGTAATGTATTCTCCGATCACATCTTGGAGATTCCCAATTTGTTTCCTATTAACTTCCGATATTTCTGAATTCTCATTCACTAACTGATAAATTTCATAGATTGCTGAATTAATTAATTGACTTAGCCATTTGCTGATTGAAGCGCGAGTCATGTCATATTTCTTATTAAAAATTGTGGGAGTCTTAAAAAACTCGTTAATTATTAGTGAAACAATTTTTTGTCGTAAGGTTGAGTATTGTTTGGAATTTTTAATGACTTCCGTGAAAAAAAGTTTTGCCCAATCGAGTTCCTCAACAAATGCGAAATAACTCACTGAAGCGATGAAGCAATTATTGTTGATTAATCCTAACCCCGCGATATTGAGCTTTTCCGATTTTCTCCAAATTACCTCTAACCTCTTCTTAATATCGCTGAGTTTTTCAGGTTTTGTCTTGAATACAATATTAAGACTATGACAGATTAGTTCAAAAATTTTGTAATTAGTTTCCCTTTCAATGAATATATCGATGGTTTCCCAATATTTTTGAGGTTCTCTTTCAAGAAGAAGATCCAAATCTAATACTATAATCGATCGGATTTCGGGATTTCCATTCGACAATAATCGTTTGATTGATCTCCAAATCTCATCGTCACCTTTCAAAGAATATAGATGAATCAACCCTCCAGCAGCATTCGTAACAGGTGTTGGCGACCATACCAAGGAATCATATTCTGGGGGGAAATCTTCAAGTTTGCTAGGGTTCAAGAAAGTTGCCGATTTAAGCAATACTTTACGAGAACAATCAAATAGTTCTGATTCAGGGTTCTTTATGCCTTCTGCGATAATCTTTGCACATCTCGATAATTCCTCCCAAGCATACTCGAACGTATTCGGCGGAATCTTTATTGTTTGATTTTCAATTTTAGAATAGAGTTCTTTAAAAGGCTCTAGAATTGATAATGCATCTGCTTCAGAAATTTTCTCATTAATCCACTTATCGTTGAAGTTTTTGATTATTGAAATACTCGGTAAAATTAGTTGGTTTTCAATAAGGGTTGCGTCAATTTTTTTTAACTCTAATATGTCTTGCTCTGAAGCGAATTTGGTAACTGTCATACCAAATTTTACGGGTTTGCCAGGAGGCGCCGAATTATTTTTAAGGTATTCTTCAACTACTGTCCTTAACTCTCCCTCTGGTAAAAAGTTTACTGGAATCTTCGACAATAGATAGTTCCGCGACTTATACTTATATTTTTTATATCCCTCATCACTGATTTCATCGAATGTTTCAAGGATACTCAAGACAACCATGTTAATTTCATTATCTGATAAATAACGAATTGAAGATTCAATAAGATCCGCCAATTCATTAACCGTTTCCGAGTGAAGCTGAAGTGGTTTAGCGCAGATCAGATCCAAAATTATTGAAGAAAATTGTTTAGGATCTGTTGCTACGTGTTTGATTAAATCCCTCCATAATATTGCAACGACTGCATGATCCCCAAATTCGTTGAGTGCTATTGTTAACAAATATTTGTTAGATGGATTTTTGGAAATTTTGGTTAGCTTGTTTTTAATCTGGGTAAGCATTTCAAATTCAGGGTCAAAATGAAAATGTGAATCACTCCAGATGTAACAGAAATCTTCCAAGAATTTCGATTCTTTTTTATTAAAGGGAAAATTAATGATTCTTTCTTGGAGTGAGCGTCCTTCCTGTAGGAAGGGTAAGATATGCATCCTGCAAACGCCATAATTAATTGATTTAATCAAAGTTCTCAAGCCTGTTTCTAAATCTGAATCAAGGAGTGCTCCCGATTCCTGCCCCAAGTGATAACGAATCCCCTCAAAGTCTTGCCGCCGATTACTTGTCAGCCGGAAGTAACATGTTGAACCCATTTCCGTCTGCTTTGTCGAATTTTCGGTTCGGGAAAAAATAAATGTGTAAAATTTGGAAACAAATTCATGGTCAAACGGGAAGATTTCTTTTATGTTATACGCTATGGTCATTAAATACGAAAGTTCAAAATCTTCCTCATTCACGATTACCCATATTTTTTCAAGAACTTCTCGCGATTGGATTGGATCAGTACCAAATGTTTTTACAACTAATGTCACCGGAAGGTGTGAGGCAAACTTATCGATATCCCGATTATTTTTTCTAAGTTCCAAGCACGTTGAAAGGATCTTCCGACTAATTTTCCCAATCTGGTACTGAACATCAGGGTTTTTATCATCATTTTGAATTTTGTATAACCAACCCACAATATTAAAATCATGCGGATTTGACGTATTTTGAATCACTTGCTCAAAATAATTTAGCCAGAATTTTCGAGGTGGATGATATGGAAATTCCAGATCATTCTCAAATGATTCCAAAGTTGAAAATATGGAGGCATGAAGCCAATCTCGGTATTTGCTGTCTTTTTCATAGAGTACAGATACAAATTTATTATCTTCAATGGAATCAGCCTCCTGAACAAGGATTTGAGTTGGCATAATCTTCGCTATTAGGGGGATTTCGCTTGCTTTAGATTTGTATAGTCGTAAACAAATTTTTTTGAATAAAGATTTATCAGTATACCAAATTTTTGTGAGATAATATCGAATACTTGGGTGGAGAAGAATTATTTTTGATCTATCTGTCGAAATAAAAGTGATCAATCCATTTTCTTTGTCATCAATTGCAAGTCTTGAAACCGCATAATCGAAGAGAATATTGTGAGTGTATGCAATTTTGTTTTTATTGATTCCAACATTTGCCAGAATGCCCACACTTAATAAATAATTTATGTTCTCATTTGGAAATTTTGTCAACCCTGAAATAGGGACTGATAACGAATGAGTTATTACCATCTCCTTTGTTAATTCGGTGAGAAAAATTTCATAGGTTATTCCCAATCGATTATAATTAACTCTTGAATTCCAGTACAAATCAAGAAGTTGCACTTCAGAATAAACGGAATTGAATTTTATTGAATTTTCTTCGGTTTTAATTAGATAAATAATCAGGGAGATGTAGAATGGATTTAAAAGCAGTTTCTTTAGCCGCTGATTAAATCCTTTTGCATATCTTGAGATAACTGGATGCTCACTAAAGACATGGTTGAGATCGTCCGAAGTCAATTCAGGTAATATAACGTGTCTGCAAGGAATTTCTTTTGAAGTTTTAAGTATATTCAACTGTATTTTTTGATCCATTTCAGAATTATTTGAAAAAATATTTAACAGTTCACTTGATTTTTTAGCATCAAATATACGAACAACAACAAGGACATTCCATTCATCACCCAATTTTGCAATTATTTTTCTGATAAGTTTAAGGTAAAAATTCCTTTTCTTCCCAGACCGAGCAGCATCAAAGGCGTCAATAATAACAATTCCTTTTTTCAAAGGAGAAACATGCTCTTCAGTTGCAATATATTCAAAAAGGTCCGTTTTTAACTCTAGTTCAGTTTGAAGATCACCATCAGATTCTGCAATTAATTTGTCAATAGGCAAGAACAAAACTGTATATCCCGTTTCCTGCAAATATCTTACAAGCTTATCAATTTCATATGATTTCCCGGCGCCAGGATACCCTGTGAGAATGCCATTACCTGTAGTAACAAAATTATAAAGTTCAGTTGTGATCTTGTCACTATTAATCCGGAAATCCATTATCTTAACCTCATTGTATCTAGAGTAATATCTGTGATTGATCTTGTCAGATCATGCCTCATTTTTTTCATTCTCTTTTTCTCTTCTGATATTACACTATCCTTCATTGATTCTTGAATAAAAGGATTAGACTCCGTGATCGATGCTTCGACACCCAGATTGGTTGCACTAACAGGAATACCTTGAAATCGTTGAATAATTTTCTCTACGACAGTGGATGAATCCATATGTTGAATGTCCAAATAGCCATCCTGTTGAAAAAGGCCCGGAATTTCACAAGTTTCAAATTTCAAAAACATTATTTTATCGCTATTCCCAGTATTCATTAATTCTCTAATCACTCTGTATTCAATTTTACACCATTCTTTCTCACCGTAGTCTTTAGATAAAAAAACAACAATTAATTCACAATTTTCTTTGTAAATTTTTTGTAAAAGAAGATCTAAATCTGCTTGAGCCAGATGCCCTGTATATAAAAAATCATAGAAAATCGTATTTTCACCAAGTTTACTAATTAGGCCTTGTGCAATTTCCGCAACACGATTTCTAAATGTTCCTGAAAACGAAAGAGCAATTCGAAATTGATGCGTGTAAATTGAATCATATTTTTCTGGCTTTTGATTTTCTCGATCTTGAGAAAATTTCTCCTTATTTTTATGTTTAATTTTATAATCCTTTTGAGAAGGCGTATAATTAAAAATCGATCGATTGTATCGCTCACGAATATCATATCGAGTAATAATTCCGCATGGCAAGCCATTGTTTGTAACAGCGAGACCATTGATATTTTTTTCGAGGATTGTTGAAATCGCCTTAATTACATCATCCTCTTGATCGATTGTATAAATATCGGTTGACATTATTTCAGCAGCAGGAGTAGATGATTTTTTATTTTTACTTCGGTATTTGAGATCTTTTCGCGTAATAATGCCAACATATTTTTGAGAATCTCCAACTAATATGCTCCAAATTTTGTGACTTCGAAAAATTTTTCTAATCTGAACGATAGAAGTCACTTCAGATATCACTATAGGATCGCGGGACATTATTTCTTTAACTTTCAAAGCTGTCCACAATGCTAATTAATTATAATACATGGATAAACATTGTGATTTTAGGTACTGTTTAGTTGTTGTGAAATAGCAAATTTCTACCCCACCCCCCTACTCCAACCTCAGTGGCCACCCCCACCTCCAAAAAAATCGGTCGCCCCCCTCCCCCCATTTACCGGTCCGCAAAAAAATCGGTCGGACCGATCGATCTCAGAGATCGGTCGGGGCGACCTCATTTTTTCCAGTTCCGCAACCTTTGTTTCCACTGAAGCTTCAGACGAGGAGGGATGGTCGGTCCGATCGTACTCCATGATCGGCCGGACCGACCGATCCCGATCATTGGTCGGGGTCACCCCCTCCCCCTCAGGGATCGCAGGTAGCCCCCCTGCCCCTGTTTGCCGGTTTGAAAAAAAAACGGTCGGACCGATCGATCTCAAAAACCGGCCGGGGCGGCCCGGTGCGCCAGCAGTTGACGATCCCCCTCCTGCATTGGTGGATGTACCCGTACAACCCAAGAAATTCCAGACACGCTGTTCCACAGAACCTCAAAAATCAGGAATGCAGTTGTTCGTCATCCCCTGCGATTTTGTGTGCTCCCTCGATCATTAATGCGAATGCCTGGCTCTGGACATTAACAAAAACAGGGAGGGCATTGATGATCCCCATCCTTTCCCCATCGAGCGTATAGATCCACATTGACTCGCGATCGTCGGAAAGAATGAGGCACTCCAGTAAAAACACCCCGTTGTCCTGGGTGATGCGATCCGTGTAGATCTTGTCGAATATGTACTCTTTGAAGGGCGGGTTCATTTGATCTATCTCGTAGTAGGACACACCGGGTATGGGCACAAACCTGCCTTTCGCTTCCGCTTTGATAAGGATCTTCACCGGGCATTTTTTTGCAGCTTCTTCAATAATCGAGGCGTATTTTTCAGAAGTACTCTCGTCATTCGCAAAGACAAGGAACGTATCGGTCACACGATCGACGATTGTCTTCAGGTGACGCATGATGCTCCAGTCCCCCCGGACATGCCAGAGCGGCACGTATTTCTGTCGTACGTTGAGAGAAAGGGCATTAAGTGTCGCAATACTTTCATCGGCAGCCTGGTTGAGGTCCTTTTGCAGCTGGGAAATCACAAGCTCGGGAGGCACCGGACAGTAAACCAGCGGACTTCCCTCCTTGATCTCGACAAACCCCTTTGAGGTAAGATCTCCGAGCACATCATAGACCCGCGGCCGCGGGACTCCGCTGACCTCGTGGATCGTTCTTGCATTTGCTTCCCCGATCCCTGCAAGAGCGACGTACACTTTCGCTTCGTATTCTTTAAGGCCAAGCCTGACCAGGTTCTCGATAACGTTCTGCATTTGTTACTCTTATAGTTACACCAACATTAAATAAATTTTCATTGATATCAATATGGCAGCAGGGATTGCCGAAGGCAAAGCGGGTACCCCCGTAAAAAGGTACACCCGGCAGCAGCCCCGGCATTTCCCGGACAAAAGAACCTCCGACAGCAGGTACTGGTATGATTGAGTGGATCTTCGAAACAACAGCACGAACCGTGAATCGCCGGCCCAGACTGGTTCTGGCCGGTCTTATCTGCGTGATCTTTGCCATTGCCCTTACCGGTATCACCATGATCACCATGGACACCAGCAACAACGTATACCTGGACAAAAACTCACCGAAGGGTATCATCAATAATCACTATACCGAAACCTTTCAGAAAGACTCCCTGGTCCTGATTGTAGAGACCAGCGATCCGCTCAGTCCTGCCGTACTTTCCTATATGAACCGGCTTGAAGCGGACATCCGGCAGCAGCAGCATATCTCCAGTGCTTCAAGCATTGCAGACATTCTCAAAAACGAGAATAACGGGGTCCTGCCCCAGTCGAAAGGGGAGATAGACGCACTTGTCGATAAGATCCCCGCCGCTACCAAAAAGACCGCCCTCCCCTCGAATATCCTTGTCCTGATGCAGGTACAGCTGGATGCCGGTCTATCCACTGCCACAGAGCAGTCCGTGATGAACAACGTGCAAAGACTTATTGATCAGTCGGATCCGCCGGCGGGTGTAACGGTAGCCCTCTCCGGCCAGCCTGCATTCACGGCACAGATGAGAGCGGCGATGAACGCCCAGAACGGTATCCTGATCGGTGCTGCCCTCGTCCTGATGGTGATTGTCATGGGCATCCTCTTCTCCTATGTCAGCCACCGGTTCCTGCCGGTCGTCTTTGTAGCGCTGGGACTGTCGGCCGCCCTCGGCATGATGGGGCTCTGCGGGATCTCGTTTAACCTGGCGGTGATGGGGGCGCTTCCGGTTATGATCGGCCTCGGGATTGATTACGCGATCCAGTTCCACGCCCGGCTCGACGAGGAGGCGCGGAAAGGTTCGCTCGATGATGCGGTCTTCATAACCATCACCCGTACAGGCCCGGCGGTGATGTATGCCATGCTTGCCACCTCCGTGGGATTCTTGGCGATGTTTGTCTCCCCGGTCCCGATGATCCAGTCGTTCGGCCTCGTGGCCATGATCGGGATCATGGGCTGCTACTTCGTCTCCCTTGTGGGCATACCGGCAGTCGCCCATGTTATCCATTACACACCCCGGCCACAGACTCCTGCCATCTGTTATGCGGTAGGAAAGGAGGCATGCGATACGCTCCCTGTACCGGAAAAAAGGTCGTGGTCTTACGGCCGGTTCCTCACCACGACCTCGGTTAGGATTGCCAAAAACCCGGTTCCCGTCCTGCTGATTGCAGCGCTCATTGCCGTGATCGGGTTTCAGATCGACCCGATCATCCCTGTCGATGCAAACCAGAACCACTTTGTGCCGGGTACGATGCCCGTAAAAATCGAGATCGATAAAGTGACCAGGATCCTGGGATCAACGACGGATGCAAAGTTCTACATACAGGGAAGCAGGGTCATCGATCTCGATACCGTACGGTGGATTAAGACGTTTCAGGATTACGAACTCACCCATCATCCCGAGATCACCTCGGCGACAAGCATCGAAACGTACATCCTGGCCTATAATGGCGGCACGATGCCCCGGACCCAGAGCGAGGTCGATGCGGCGCTTGCTAAAATTCCCCGGAGTGTCAGGGACCAGTACCTCAGCGGGTCGATGCGCGGTGTCGTAGATTTCGGCCTGACCAAACTCCAGATCCCCCAGGAAGAGGATCTCAAGAACCAGATGGAACGCGATATTGCCTTCCTCCAGCCGCCACCGGGAATTTCCCTGGAACCGGTGGGGGACTTTGAGGTCTTTACCAATCTCATCAGTGAAATGTCATCGTCCAAGGACGAGATGACGTACCTGGGCTTTGCGCTCATCTTCGTCTTCCTTGCGATCGTGTACCGCCACATCCATGCGGTTTCCCCCCTCATCCCCATCATATTTATTGTCGGCTGGAACTCCGTTGCCATGTATATCCTCGGCATCTCCTACTCGCCCCTCACCGCGACCCTCGGCTCCATGACCATCGGCGTCGCAGCCGAGTATACGATTCTCGTGATGGAACGGTATTCCGAAGAAGCGAAACGACTTCACGACCCTCTCGCTGCAATCCAGGAGAGCGTGAACAAAATCGGTACCGCGATCACTGTTTCCGGCCTTGCCACGTTCTTTGGATTTTCCGCCCTCTGCATTTCCAGTTTCCCCATCATCAGCAACTTCGGTGTCTGTACGCTCATCGCGGTCGGGTTCTCCCTTGCCGGTGCGATCTTCATTATGCCGGCAGTGCTCTCCCTCATGGGCCGGTTCACGGAATGGCTTGAGAAGAGAAAATCCCACCCGGCGGCGGTAACGGAGACCGTATGATTACCGTCCTCTATGTTGGTGCGGATTCGGGGTTGTACCTCCTGATCTCTCCTCTTTTTGAAAGAACGGGAAGCATTGTGGTAGTCCCGGCAGCGACCGCAAAAGAAGCACTGGAGTGGATCTTCAGGTATTGTGCCGATGTGATAATATCCGTCCAGGATCGATGGGGGGTCTCCGGAAGGGTGCTCCTCCGTACGCTGAGGGAAAACGGCTTTTCAACACCGGTTATCTTTTTTTGCAGTACTATCACCGAAACCCCAGGTGATCCTGCAGGTTACGCCAACGTGTTCAGTGTTTCCGGCAGGGAATGTGCAGACAGGAGAACAATTATGACCCTGTTAAGGATGGTCTACTGGGCGGCAGGAAATTCTGACAGGGAGGTCCTGGAAGGGGGAATGTACCAGGGATGACGCAGGTTCGGGATCAACTCAAGAAGGTCCGTGAGATGATGTGGAAATCGGAATTGCGCCCTGACACGCCAGACGACCTCCGGGTCCTCCTGGTCTACAGCCTGCCCGGGGGATATCTCAGCCGGTCTATCGATGGCGGCCCCTGGTTTTATTCAAAAAAAATGCCAGTCCCCTGCCCCCCGCACCGCAAAAAAGTTGATCGAACCGGCCGATCGCACGGATCGGCCGTGGGAGACTCCCGAC
>Ga0160425_1003880_pt1 | contig 10508 bp, 10 predicted proteins | sample BioMet8_FD_108193 | JGI IMG/M metagenome (GOLD analysis project Ga0160425, IMG submission 108193) | Microbial communities from bioreactor (seeded with sewage sludge) at Lawrence Berkeley National Lab, California, USA - Biofuel... | ecosystem: Engineered > Bioreactor > Anaerobic > Unclassified ...
CCCCGGCGGGGCCAACGTGGAGCGGGGCGTGGCCTTCTCCTTCAACGACCAGCCCGGTCTGACCCTCACCCTGCGCACCCCGGATTTCTCCACGGCCACCCGCATGGCCAAGCGCATCAACGAAGTCACGGGCTCGGCCATGGCCTCGGCCCTGGACGCCGGCACCGTGCGGCTGGCCGTGTCGCCGGCCAATCAGGGCAGCCTGGCCCAATTCATGGCCTCCATCGAGAACATCGACGTCACCCCGGATGCCCGGGCCCGGGTGGTGGTGGATGAAAAGACCGGCACGGTGGTGCTCGGACAAAACGTCCAGATTTCCCCGGTGGCCGTCACCCACGGCAACCTTCAGATCCAGGTCCAGGAATCGGCCGACGTGTCCCAGCCGCTGCCGTTCTCCCAGGGCCGGACCGTGGTCACGCCCCAGACGAATATCGGCGTCAACGAGGAGAACCGCAAACTCAAGATGATCGAAGGCGCCACCCTGCAGGAGCTGGTCGAGGGCTTAAACGCCTTGGGCGCCACGCCGCGCGATTTGATCAGCATCCTGCGCACGCTGCAGACCTCGGGCGCCCTGGCCGCCGACCTGGAGGTCAACTAGCCATGTCCCTGTCTCCGGCCACGGCCGAGATGGCCGCCAACGCCGCGCTGCAAAGCGACGTGCAGCAGAAGTTGCGCGTGGATGCGTTAAACCGGGCCCTGGCCGGAGGGCCGTCCAAGGAGAAAAAGCTGCGCGAGGCCTGCGAAGGCTTCGAATCGGTGTTCTTGTCCCGGCTTTTTAACGAAATGCGGGCCACCGTCCCCAAGGGCGGCCTGCTGCACGGCCAGTACGAGGACCAGTATTACTCCATGTTCGACAAGGCCCTGTGCGACAAGATGGCCGCGTCCGGCGGCATCGGCCTGGCCGACATGATGTACCGGCAGTTGCGGGGCCGGGTCCTCGGCGACACTGCCGGCGCGGTCGCCCCGGGCGACACGGTGCCGGCCAACCGCACCGAAGGCCTTCCCTTCGCCACCGACCGCCTGCCCGTGTCCGCGGCGGGCATCAACCGGTCCGCCACCCCGATCCTGAACCAGGGCTTCGCCCTGCCGGGATCGCCCCTGGCCGCCAGCCATGCCCCGACCCGGGACCTCGGCGTCGAAATGGAGGCTGCCGCCCAGGCCGCCACGCCCATGGCCGCCCCGGTGGCCGGGCAGATTTCATCCGAATACGGCTGGCGCGAGGACCCGTTCAAAAGCGGCAAGGGCTGGCACGCCGGCATGGATATCGCCGCGGCCGAGGGCGATCCGGTGTCCGCCTGCTGGAATGGCACGGTTGTTTTTGCCGGGGTGAAGTCGGGCTACGGCAATGTGGTGGAAGTGGCCCATCCCGGAGGATGGAAGAGTATTTACGGGCACTTGCGTCGCTATTCCGTCCGGCCCGGCGATACGGTCCGGGCTGGCGGAAAAATTGCAGAGGTTGGCAGTACCGGGCGTTCCACCGGGCCGCATCTGCACTTCGAACTCCGGCATGGCCAGGACACGGTGGACCCCGAAGGGGTGCTGGCCCAGGCCGGCCTGGTCCAGGCTTCCCGTTAAGACGCCGTTATTGCGGCATGTTAGGAGGGATCTCATGATAACAAGGATTCTCGCCAACCTCGGACGGCAGAGGCGCGCCCTGGCACTTTTGGAAGAACTCCTTGGGGAAGAATTTTCCCTCCTGGCCAAACGCGACGCCCAAGGCGTCAGTTCCCTGGAATTCTCCATCCAGGAGCTTTTGCGCCAGATCGGCGGCGAACGCACCAGCCTGCGCCGGCAGTATGCGGCCGTGGACCGTTCGGCCAGGCGCCTGACCGATCTGCTGGACCGTTTCTCTCCCGAACAGCGGGAGGAGGCCGCCGCCCTGGTCGCCGCCCTCGACCGGATCGAAAAGCGCTGTTCCACCCTGGCCTCGCGCAACTATCAGATGGCTCTCGGCCTCTACGATACGACCAAGAGCTGCCTGGACCACCTGCAGTCGCATCTCATTCCGAAGAAGGCGGTCTACGGTTCCAGGGGACGTCTGGATGCCGCCGTACCGAGCCCGGGGCGCGTCGACGGGAGGTGCTAGATGTCCGGCATCAGTTCGCTGCTTTCCATAGGGAAATCAGCCCTCAATGCCTCCCAGGTGGCCTTGCAGGTCACGGGCGACAACATCGCCAATGTCGATACCGATGGCTACAGCCGCCAGAGGGTGAAGCTGGTCAACGGGACCTACACCAGCGGCGTCGACGTCGATGGGGTGACCCGCTCCTATGATTCCTTCGTGGAGGCGCAGTATCTGGACAAGATTTCCGCCAGGGAGCGCTGGAGCGCCCTTTATACGGGCCTGACCGGGGTGGAGAGCCTGTTCAACGAATCCAATACGAGCGGCATCAACGCCGCCATGTCCAACTTCTTCTCGGACTGGGGCAACCTGACCAGCACCACGGCCAGCAATGCCTCCATCACCGCCATGCTGCAGGGCACCCAGACCCTGGCGAGTCTGTTGCGCTCGGCCGCAAGCACTCTCGCTTCCACCAAAAGCGACACCCAGTCCGCCATCTCCGCCAATGTGGGCACCCTCAACTCGCTGTCCTCGGCGATCGCCGATCTCAACAAGAAGATCGACGCCTCCACCGAGGGCACCGAGGCCTACAACAGCCTGCTCGATTCCCGCGACGCCCTGATCGAGCAAGTGTCCGCCCTGGTCGACGTCAACGTCGTGGACAACGGCAGCGGGAATCTTTCCGTCTACCTCGCCTCGGGGCAGACGGTGGTTGACGGCACCACCGGCTTCACCTTCTCCTACGAGCAGGGCCAGACGGTCCGCCAGCTTTCCTCCACCTCCATCGCCAACAAGTCCGACGTCCAGTGCTACTCCTCCGGCACGGATTCCTCGGAATACACCATCAAGGTGGTCAGCAACGGCGGTGTGGGCAGCGGCGCCGCCTTCGAGGTCTCCCTGGACGGCGGCAAGACCTGGCTCACCGACGACGACGGCAAGGTCCTCACCTATTCGGCCAATGCCGAGGACGGCAAGGTCACGGTGGGCGATCTGGAAATCTGGTTCGGCACCACCAGTAACGCCGGCAGCAGCCCGACCAGCGATCTGGAGGTGGGCGACACCTTCACCCTCGTCCCCAAGAAGGCGCTCTATTGGTATACTTCGGCCGGCACGCCCGAGCTTATTTCTCCCCAGCAGTATGCCGACGGCACGGACAACGCCCGACGGCTGACCGGAGGCACGTTGTGCGGCGAACTGGAGCTGGCCGACACCTATGTCGGCGGCTACCGGGACAGCCTCGACTCCCTCACCCAGAGCATGATCTGGGAGATCAACCGCATCTATTCCCAGGGCACCGGCAGCGAGGCCAACGCGTCCTGCACCGGCACCTACAGCGTGACGGACACGACGGCGGCCCTGGGCGACTCGGCCTCGGGCCTGGTTTTCGGCAGCCGGCTTACCTCCGGGGCCTCCATGTTCTATCTCTACGACGATTCGGGCACCATGGTCTCCAGCGCTTCCATCACCCTCGATCCGACCACCGATTCGCTTGAGGATGTGGTCGGCAAGATCAACAGCGCCTTCGGCGGCAAGCTGACCGCTTCCATCGTCAACGGCCAGATTTCCCTCAACGCGTCGAGCGGCTATGAATTTCGCTTCGGGGACGACACCTCGGGACTGTTCGCGGCCCTGGGCGTCAACACCCTGCTCACCGGCTCGTCGGCCTCGGATGTGGCCATCAATAGCACGGCCACCTCGGATATCGGCATGGTCTGCATCGGCCATGTGGGCACGAACGGGCTGGTGGCCTCCGGCGACACCACCACGGCCTCGGCCCTGGCCGCCCTCGAAACCACCACGGTTTCGTTCACGATCAACGGCAAGACGGTGGCCAACCAGACGCTGGGCGATTATTACGATACGCTGACCGGCACGGTCGGTTCGGATACGTCGTCCGCCAAGTATCAGTACACCTACCAGGGCACCCTGGCCTCGTCCCTCCAATCGGATAAGCTGTCCGTTTCCGCCGTCAGCCTGGATGAGGAATTGACCAACCTCATCATGTACCAGCATGCCTATCAGGCGGCGGCCAAGCTCATCAGCACGGCCGATTCCATGTTTCAGACCGTCTTGGCTATGAAAAGCTAGCCTCGGAGTCCCCCATGGTCATGCGCGTTACCCAGCAAAGCCTTTACGGCACCGTCATTCGGCAGGCCAACTCCACGCTGCTCGATCTTGTGGAGACCAACCAGCAGATCTCCACCGAAAAGCGTATCAACAAGCCGTCCGACGATCCTACGGGCACGGTGACCGTCCTCAACACCCGCTCCGACATCAGTCGCCTCACCCAGTACCAGAGCAACATCACCCAGGCCTCGGGCTGGCTGACCCAGGAGGACGATACTCTGTCCTCGGTCAACACGCTGGTGACCAGCATCAAGGTCCTGGCCCAGCAGGCGGCCACCGGCTCCATGACCGACAGCAACCGGTCGGAAATCGCCACCCAGGTGCGGCAGTACTTCGAGCAGCTCATCTCCCTGGCCAACACCACCTACAGCGGCCAGTCCCTGTTTTCCGGCCAGAAGACGGATACCGAGGCCTATTCGGAATCCCTGTGGATGACCTCGAACGACGACACGTTCGACGCGGCCGTGGCCTCCAACGGCGGTTTCACCATCTCCGGCGACGCGGACTATACCGTGCTCGTGCAGTTCTCCAGCTCCAACGCCGCCACCCATCAGCCGTCCTTCCGCTATTCCCTGGACGGCGGCCACTCCTGGGTCAGCAACGCCACCTACGCCACCTCGCCTTCGGCCGACAGACAGATCTTGAATCTCGGCAGCGGGCTGACCGTCGAGATCCCCAACGCGGCCCTGGATACGGTGACCTCCTCGTCGACGACCAACGACGCCGCCGGCACCTGGCTGTGGATACGGCCGACCGCCGTCTACCAGGGCAACGACAACGACACCGTGACCGTCACCTCGGCCAACAACAAGACGGTGACGGGCAGCGCCTCGGGGACGTTTTCCAGCAATGTGGTGGTGCGGGTGGATGGCGACACCAGTTTCGCCAGCGGTTCCACCTTTTCCTATTCCTACAGCCTGGACGGCGGCAGTTCCTGGGTTTCGGGCAACACCTCGGGCGTGTGCGACGGCTCCAACGCCACTCTGACCGTGCCCGGCGGTATTTTGACGCTTTCGGCCAACGGCGGCTCCCTGTCCTCGGGCAGCGAATTTTTCATCCAGCCGAGCACGGCCGATATCACCATCGCCATTTCCGACTCCGATTCGGTGGTGGTCAACGGGGTGGGCAAGGACATTTTCGGCGGGGTGTACCAGGCGACCGGGGCGAGCAACGCCTCGGCGGTCACGTTCAGCGGCTCGGACGCCTCCAATCTGTTCGAGACCGTGGGCAAGCTGATCGGTTACCTGGAGACCAACAACGAGGACGGCATCGGGGACTGCGTGAAAGACCTGACGGCATCCCAGGAACGGATCGTCAATGTCTCGACCAGCGTCGGCGGCAAGGAAAACCGGGTCAGTTCCGCCAAAACCGTGGTGGAGACCCTGTCGGACAACGCCACCACGACGCTGAGCCATGTGGAGGACGCGGACATTACCACGCTCATCACCAAGCTCGCCCAGCAGGAATTGGCCTACCAGGCGGTGCTCAAGTCCTCGAGTATGGTCATCAACATATCTTTGCTGAACTATATTTGAGGCAGGCGGCCCGATGCCGTTGACAAAAACGGGTTACGGCGGGTAAGACTGTTTGTAACAAGGCGCGATGACGGTATTTTTCCGCGTCACGAACCACAAGTGGGGGCCTGGGCGTTCATGCTCATTTTGACCCGAAGACCAGGCGAAAGCCTGCACCTGGGCGACCATATCAAGATCACGGTCCTGGGCGTCCAGGGCAAGCAGATCAAGATCGGGCTCGAAGTGCCCGATGACATGCAGGTGTATCGGGAAGAGGTCTATCTCAGAGTGCTGGAGCAGAATCGGCAGGCGCTTTGCGCTTCCGATTCCGATGTCCTGGCGGCGGCACGGTTATGGCCAAAAAAGACGAACGAGTAATTGAGACGCGCCTTGGGCGCGTGCGTCTGCCCGAGAATCAGGTCCTGTCCTTCCCGCGAGGGCTGATCGGCTTCATGGGCCATAAGGAATTCACCTTGCTGCAGGTCAGGGAGGAGTCTCCCTTTCTGGTCCTGCAAAGCCTGAGCGACCCTTCGCTGGGTTTGCTGGTGGCTGATCCCTACCTGTTTTTGACCGACTACGAGGTGGTCATCGGCGAGGCCGATCTCCGGGCGCTCGGCGTCGACTCCCGGGAGCAGGTCACCGTCCTGGTGACGGTCACCATCCCCCAGGGCATGCCCGAGCGCACCACCCTCAATTTAAGCGGTCCCATCGTCATCAACAATGCGGCCCGCATCGGCATGCAGATTCCCCAGACCGAGGGGCGCTATCCCAGCCATTTCACGCCGGGCATGACCCCTCCCGGAAAAAAGAACGCCTCCCGGGCCGCTTCTCACGACCAGGAAGGCGCTTCGGTCACTTCCGATACGCCGAAGGATGCGGACTAGCCGAACAGGTCCGACTCCATCGTCAGCATCTTCTCGGCGATCTTTGTGGAATCCGGCTGATAGGTTCCCGCTTCCACCTGGGCCTTGAGCGAGGCCACCTTGTCCGCCCGGACATCCGGGGCGTCTTGTGCGTCCTTGGTCGCCTGGGAAACGAGCTTGGCGTTGTCGGAAAGCGTCACCCGGTCCGTGCTGGTCGCTTGGCTGGCCTCGCTGCCGGAACCCTTGCCGGTTGCGCCGGCGGACTCGCTGGCGTCGCTGCGTCCGAGACGGTCCTGTCCGTATGTCTGATTGAGTCCGAGTATCTTCATATCCATGGGGTGCCCCCCTCCGCGTCTTTCCGTTACCGTTCTTATCGGCAGCGGGGCGTCCAGAATTTAGAGCATGGTTTCATCGACTTTTTCCAGGGCCAGATCCCACAGGCGCTTTAAGATGGCGCTTTTTTCTCCGCCCGTAATGGCTGTGGGCCCCTCGGGGGCATCCAGCCGGAGTATCTGCATTTCCTGTTCCTCGGGCGGGTAGGCGAAGGCGATCCCAAAGCCGAGTTCCTCTTCCAGGGCGGCCTTGATATCCTCCACCACGGGGGAATCCGAGCCGGTCACCACGCAGTTTTCGACGATTTCGGCCGCCACCCGCCGGACCAGATCCTGGCGTTTGGCTTCCCGGGCGGCCCGTGCTTCCGCGTCTTCCTCGGCGGTCGGGACCGGCCGCAGCAGCCGGCGGTAGCGGGCCAAGCGCCTGGCCGTGGTCACCTGCCGTCCGTATGTCCGCAACATGGCGCGGACAGGATAAGGTGTCGCGGTCAAAGCGTCTCGCTCCTTCTCTTACTCCATATCGGATTTTCTGATCATACCTTTAGATCCAAGACAAGGGAAATTGCGGTCGCGCCCCCTTTCCCGAAGAGGAAGAGGCCTCCGGCGGCCGGGGGCATGATGCCCCCGGACCCCTCGCACCGAGCCAAGTTGCAAAAATACGACCCGCCGCTCAGGGGGCCCGGGGGGATGATCCCCCCGGCAGGTCCAGGGCGGCGCCCTGGCGGTGAGGGTCCGGGAGAGGCGGAGCCTCGCCCGGCCGCCGGAGGCAGCTCTCGACCGGTCCGTTTCTTGTGCCGGAGAGGGGATTGCCGTATACCTCCCCGGATTCGATCGGAGCCGGGAATCCCCCGAGGAGGCGCATGGGCACGACGCGCAATGTCAGGACGGTTTCCGTTCTTTACAAGTCCGGACACGACCAGGCCAGGGGCTTGGCCTGGACCGTGGCCGACTGGCTGGTCGCCCGGGGGCTGACCGTCCTTATCCGGGAAAACGCGCTTGAGGCGGTCACGGTGGTGGCTCCGGCCGGGGCCATGGTGACCGCGCCTCCCGGGCTGACCGTGGTGCTCGGCGGCGACGGCACCATGCTGGCGGCCGCCCGGCAGAGCGCCGTGGACCAGGTGCCGCTGTTCGGCATCAACCTTGGCCGCGTGGGCTTCATGACCGCCGCCGGGCTGGATGATTGGCCGGAGCGCCTGGCCGAGATCCTCGACGACGGGTTCACCGTGGCGCGACGCATCCTGCTCGATGTGGCCGTCATCCGGAACGCCGCGACCGTCTTTACCACCACGGCGGTCAACGACGCGGTGGTCAGCCGCGGGGCCATGGCCCGGCTGGCCTCCTTCGAGGTCAGCCTCGGGGACGCCGATATCTGCACCCTGCGGGCCGACGGCGTGGTGGTGTCCACGCCCACGGGCTCCACGGCCTATTGCGTTTCGGCCGGCGGACCGCTCATCCACCCGGACCTGGACGTCCTGTGCGTGGTGCCGATCTGTCCGTTTTTAAGCGATTTCACTCCGGTGGTGGTGCCCTCCCGGGCCACGGTGCGCCTGGCCCTGTGCGCCCCGGAGACCTCGATGTACTTGACCTGCGACGGCCAGGAGCTGTTCCCCCTGGATGACTGCGATCTGGTGACGGTGCGCCGCGCCGAGCAGACCTTTCAGTTGGCCCGGGGGAAGGGGAACGGCTATTTTGAAAAACTGCGGCTCAAGGGGTTCATCAACCGGCCATGACCGACGTCACGCCCGCCATGACCGCGGCCCCCGGCCGCATCCGGCGCTACGGCGAGGATCCGATCCTCGACGCCTGGCTGCTCCATTTCATGACCGAGAACCACCTGGAGCATTCCATCGATCCGGAGAATGCCACGCCGGAACAGCTCCGGTTCATGGTGGCCCTGCCGCCGGAGCAGATTTACATCCCCTGCACCGACGCGATGTTCGTCCGTCTTTCCGGCGACCAGGCCGACCCGGTGGTCCTGGACGAATATGCCGTCCAGCTCGACCGGGTGAATCGGCTCATCGACACGTGCGTGCCCGATGCCTACACCCGGACCAAGATACGCACCCTGTGCGAACTCAAGTACCGGCAGGCCCTGGTCAACCCCACCATCATCCCGTCCCGCCTGGCCAAACGGCTGTGCACCATCTTTCTCACCCAGTCCGGGCTGGACGATCCTTACCGGGAACGCAAGCGGCTCCATAATCGTCGGGCTTTCGCCCGCGTCCAGGATCCGGGATTCAAGGCCATGCTCTACGCCGCTCCCGCCGCACCCCAGGTCGGCGGCATCCCCGAACAGCGCTTCGGCCTGGACTGCCTGGAGCTGGCCCGGCTGCTCGTGCTCGGCACCGTGCCGGCCATCTGGGAAAGCGAGGACTGGCGGCCGGACCCCGCCCGGCTGGAACGCGACGTGGCTGCCCTGCCGGAGGGGTTCGGCCGGCTGACGGCCCTGCTCGATCCCAGGCGCGGCGGACCGCTCAAGATTCTTTTTTTGCCCGACGCCTCGGGCGGGGTGCTCTTCGACCTGCTGGCCATCCGGGCGCTGTTGCGCCTCGGGCATCGGGTGATCCTGGCCATGAAGGCCGGCTTTTACTTCGATGCCCCCACCATCTGGGACAGCGACAACGATCCCGTCCTGGATTCCGCCCTGGCCGGCGCTTATTTCCTGGACGAGCCGCACGTGGCGAAAAACGCCTTGCTCCAGGCCATCCGGGAAAATCCGCTCACCATCATTTCCGACGGCACCCGGGAACGCCTCAATCTCTACCGGGTCTCGGTGACCTTCGCCCGAGCCTGGAAGGAGGCGGACCTGATTCTGGCCAAGGGCGTGCTCAACCACCTGCGGTTAATCGACACCACGCAGCAATTTACCAGGGATATCGCGGCGTTTCATCGCGACGAGAGCGGCGTGCTCCGGCTGGATTTCAAGCCTCGGGCCGCCGGGGCGCGGTCGTTTACCGAGGCCGAGATCACGGTCAAGGCCGAGGAGATCATAAGCGGCATGCACGCGGCCAAGGCCGCCGGCAAGGCGGTCATGTTCTATAGCGCGATTATCGGTTCGATCCCCGGCCAGACCCGGACGGCCATCGCTCTGGTCACGGCCTTCGTGGCCAATTTGCGGGAGAAGATGGCCGGCACCTACATCATCAATCCGGCCGAGCACTTCGAGGAGGGCATGGACGCTGACGACTTGATGTTCATGTGGGAAAAGGTCCAGCGCAGCGGCCTGCTCGACGTGTGGCGCTTCCAGACCCATTTCGACATCGAAAAGAGCTTCGCCCTGCTCGGCCAGCCCATGCCGCCGGCCTGGGCCGGCAAGGACGCCACCTTCTCCACGGGCTGCACCAAGGAGATGCACATCGCGCTGTCCATGCAGGCCCGCCAGCCGGAGCTGCAAATCATCGGCCCCGACCCGCAGAAATTCTTCCGCCGCCGTGAATACGGCGTCGGGCGCTTCTTCGATTCCGCCATCAGCGGGCGGTGAGGCGCTTCCGGCGGCCGGGGGGAAGAGAAGAGGCCTCCGGCGGCCGGGGGCATGATGCCCCCGGACCCCTCGCACCAGGCAGGGGGCCTGGGGGGAACGATTCCCCCCAGCAGGTCCAGGGCAGCGCCC
>Ga0160425_1003882_pt1 | contig 10507 bp, 13 predicted proteins | sample BioMet8_FD_108193 | JGI IMG/M metagenome (GOLD analysis project Ga0160425, IMG submission 108193) | Microbial communities from bioreactor (seeded with sewage sludge) at Lawrence Berkeley National Lab, California, USA - Biofuel... | ecosystem: Engineered > Bioreactor > Anaerobic > Unclassified ...
CCATTGGGTATTTCCCCTCATACCAGGAAGCACTTACTTTTCTTGTTCATTACAACAAGTCGCCCAATTACTACGGGCCTAAAATCAGCTTTGAACAGGTTTTCAATTCATTCAGAGATGAACATTGGCCAGTGCTTTCAGAAGCTGGCAGAAATGGTTACACAAGCTCGTATAAGCATTGTGGCAAGCTGTACTCTATGCCATTCCAAGATTTAAAACTGTCCGACTTGCAAAGTGTTGTTAATAATCTGCATGCCGGATATTCTACTCAAAAGAAAGTAAGAACGTTGTTCCACATGCTCTTTGAATATGCCATGAAAAATGACATTGTCGAAAAAGACTACTCGTTATATGTAACAGTATGCAAGGACAGTAAACGTAAAGAAAGAAAGCCGTTTACTGTACGACAGATAAGAAGACTTGCACGTTCGCAAATTTGCGGTTATGAGCTTATTTTGATGTTGATATACACAGGACTTAGGCCAAGTGAGTTTCTCCGTCTAAAAGCCCAGGACATCAATGCAAAGCAGCGTTTCTTAATCGTTAAACAGAGTAAAACCATCGCAGGACGTAACCGCATTGTGCCGATACATGACTGCGTGTGGCCATTCTTCGAGGACAGAATAAATAATGGTATGCAAAAAATAACCATGACACAGCTAAGGACTTCTTTTAGCTCTGTCATGGAAAATTTGCACATGAAGCACGTACCCTATGAGTGTCGACATACTTGTGCCACCATGTTGGACAATGCGAGTGCTAACCCCGTCTGTATAAAGAAGATTTTAGGCCATGCCCAACAGGACGTTAGAACAAAATTTTATACGCACAAACGTTTGCTTGACCTCAGAAAAGCCATTGCACTTATGCCGTCTTGTTCTTAATTTGTGCTTAACCAGTAATAAAAATAACCAGCTGACCGCTTGGGTGCTGGCTTTCGGTGTGCTTAATTTGTAATTAAAGTTCTAAAGCCTTATAAATGGCTTAGGCACTAGCTTTAACATACTTTTCAACATTGATTTTATATAATTCTTCTATCTTAGTGGCTGCCTGAATGGCATTATATTGTTCACGCCATTTAGCCTTTAAAGCCTTAATTGGCGCATAGCCATCCTCGGTAATGACACCTTCGACATACTTTTCAAATAAGTATTCAACATCATTAAAATTCTGTTGCAAAGTTGACAACATTTTGCCTTTTTCTGCTGCTAATTGCTCTGCTAAAACCTCACTTGTAGGCTTAACATAAGTATAAAAATCAGTGCCATTATGACGGATTTTATCAAGAAAAAAGTCCTCATAAGTCTTAGTATCAACTGGAAAATAGCCATCATTAAGAGCTTTTTCTACTTGATCATCATTATTGCCCATAGCTAGAACCATACCTGCATACTTGCCAGTCTTAGAATCCGCAATTACATACTTTTGTTTTTCAGGATATTTTGACATTTTAAAACCTTCTTTCTTTTATGTGTGGGGAAGTTCAAGATTAAATACTGCTAATACAGAGCAAACATTTTATTTACCAATATCATTAGATAGCACTAGAATATATCCCAAAATTACCAACAATACTATTTTAGAGCCTGTAAGAGTTAATAGTTTAGTCACAACATCTTTTATTTGTATTTCTGCTGATAATGGTAATTTTTGGTGGAATATCTAATGAGTGGGGAACTGCTGAGATATTGGCAGCTACAACTGTTGTTCCTTTGCCAATGTCAAATAGTAACTTATATACAGTAGTCGCTTGCTCAGCAGGAAATTATTCCTATTTTAAAGGCGCAAATATAAGTACAGCTAATAATTTCACAATATATACAACTACCAGTGCTGGATATGTTAATTGGACTATTTGCTGAGTGGGGATATGCCGGAGTAAATTCTGCTGATGGTAGTGATATAACGCTGCCTTTGTCAGTAAGTAATCTAGGCTATATAATTTCAATGACTGGTACTGGAAGCGGTCAATTTACTTGGAGTTTCTTACCTGCTTCTTTATCATTTTTTAAGGCTTATAGTAATGCAACAGGAGTAGGTTTTAATTATTGCGTTAAGGCAAATTAACTACCTTGTGCAGAAAATGAAGCATTACAAGAAGATGATCCATAAACACCATAAATAGCAGCAGAAGATAGTGCAAAAAAAGTAGCATTTCCTTGAGGACATAATTTAATGCCATTACATACTGTAAAGCTCAAAGGGAAAGTATGCTCTGTATAAGTAGGGGTTAAAGCAACAGTTCCCCACTCATGCTGAAATACTGTGCCAATTAGCGCCCCAACTAAAAGATTTATAAATAGTAAAAGTAGATGAACTATTATTTATTGCATTGGCATAAGCATTAACAGAATAAGGAATATTTGCATAAACCTGATAGCCTAAATTTGGATATGCAAGGGGTAATGAAACTTGGTTTGGAGTAGCTGTTGTATTATCATATCCCCACTCAAGAGCCAAAAGCGTTAATTCTAAATAGTGGATAAACTCTAACATTAGACGTAACGTTCCAAGCTAATAAACCTAATAATCTATTAGTTTCTGCGTAAGCTGATACAGCAGTTGGAAGTGAACCATTCATTGTGATTATCGAATAATTTTTTAGTTCATTAAAAGCAAGCGGAAATGTAAAAGTATCAGAAGTTGTAGTATTGGCTGCAACAGTTCCCCACACAATATCCTAATGTACGCCATTTCAACCAATGATTTTTGTCTTGTACATATTTAAATTTAGAATATTCATATTCATTGCTACTAACTGCTGTCGGTTCTAAATTACTATCTGAACAGACAAATGCTTGATAAGTATTTGAATAAGATAATGGCAAAGTAATTGTGTTAGAAGTTACATTAGAATTGTCAATTCCCCACACATGAATATCGTTTTGCATCGTACCTGTGTTCGGGTCAAAGTATTTAAACACCTTGTAGCCAGTGGTTAAATTCTGATCATAGAGATAATAGCTTCTGACAATAATCCAGGTAACAGTTCCATCCGTAACTGTAGTTCCTGCGTTAGTTCCAAAGGAAGGTTTAGAAGCTCCTGTGGTACCAGCTACGCTACAAATTGCGACACAGCCGGGAATATCAATATCAATAATGTCTTGACCAAGTTTTACGACTTTGTTCTTTTGCCAAGTAATACCCAAATTATCTATGGCGTTCTTAACTTTTAAAGCAGTCATAATCTTGGTGTCGTTTGTGCCAGCGACAGCCTCAGCAACTGTTGCAATATCACTTATGCCTGGTACTCCTTGTTCGCCTTGTGGCCCTGTTGCTCCCGTGTCGCCTTTGTTGCCTTCGGGAATTTTAAAATCAAAGACAGCATTGATATCGTCTCCGCTATTTTTAACCTCTACATTTGTGCCAGCTTCACCAGTTGTTACAGTGCCGACTTTAATGCTCGGCGTATATTCAACCCAAGCAGAATTTTTATAAATATATTTTTTCTGGTCTGCAACACATAAGAAGTCTATGCCATCTGCAGGTGTGTAATATTCCCATGCACCATTGAGATAGTGGGCAATATTGTTATTGGTCGTTAAGATGTAGCCGTCACCTTCACTTGGCGAAGATGGCAAAGCAGAAACGAAAGCCAATATTTTCCTTGCAACAAAAAAGTCCACCTTGTCAATGGCTTCATTGTAGGTGGTCTCTTTTTGTGCCTGATTGATACTCATGTGAGGCAGTTTTATATTTGTGGTTTCTTCGCTCATTTATATCCTCCATTTCAGAGGCCAGCCTCGACCTCTTGTATCACTTAGCTGATAAATATTGAAGCCAGCAACATTTGCGCCTGTATAGCTAAATTCTGTGCTTGTGGAGCCTATTGTAGCAAGAATATTGCCAGAGCTGTCGACTACATCAATGCTGTATAATTCGCTTGTTTCACTAAGTGGTACATCTGAGTAGTCTTTCCAAGTTCCGTCTTTTCTTGTCCGTCTTGTCCAAGAGACATTGAAAGTATTGCCATCTTTGACAACCTTACAATGACAGCCAGCCCAAGACTTTGACATAATACCTTGAGGGTTAAATGTTGCCGTCTTATATGTACTGTCTAGTATGCCCTTGTTTCTTGGTCCGACTTTCAGCAAGATATCTGAATACCAGTTGTCTGAGCTTACAGGCAAACTTGCTATTGCAGTCGTATTAATAATGACAAATCTCTCGCTTACTGCATGACCGCTTGTATACTGTTCAGTGCCAAAGCGACCACGCAAAAGACCGCTTAGCCTGTACACTCCCTCACTGATAAGTGTTGCTGTCTTATACTGTATAAGTTCATTGCCAAGCAAAGCGACATTTGCATAGTTAAGCACTTCGCTCTTTGTATGACTTTCTAATGATCCATACGGCACATTGACATCTACTGTATTGGCATTGTCCCATGACCATGGCTCTGCATTCCCTAGAGCGGTTACAGCAGTACCGATAATGCCAAGATTGGAGTTCTGTGCAATAATCTTGTAGTTGCTACCGCTGTCATAAGAGCGGTAAACATTGGCACCGAAATAGCTCTTTGCACCAGTTGCATAATATACAAAATTGTCCCCGTCAGATGTGTCTAGTGGCAACTTTGGTATATCCATGATTGCGTAAAACATTTCTGAGGGAATATTGACTATTGGTGTCGGTGTTGGGTCAACAGGTCTTGTCACCACTTGGTAAACGCCAGAATGCACATTGCAACCAGTTATCTGGTTAATGCCCGGAGAGCCGTAGTTGGTATTTTTGACAAGCACAAGCTGTCTGTCGCCATTCTTTAGCACTACCTCTGTAATGTCACCCGGCAAGAGCCAGCCATAATTATTTGATACACTAAATTTATGAGTGGTACGGCTTTCCCAAGCTTCATAAAGCCTAAGCTCTGCAACACTCTTAGCTGTGCTGTCATTCATAACAACATTGGTGCTTAGGCTTGTCTCAGTTGTCGCACCAGTAACACGCCTATATGCAGACTGTACACCGCTTTGATAGTCATTGTCGCTTGACACATAATTGATGTTGAGCCTTTTAGGCAAGTCCATGTCATGGGCGACTGTTGTCTCAAGCGGGTTGTCAGACGAAGAATTTTCGTAAGCTCCGTAGTCTGTCGAATTTATCGGGATAACATTGTTAAAATCTCTCTGTCTAAAAAGCACAATTCCTCTGCGTTCCATTCCGTCAAAAATAAGGCAAGTCCGCAAGCCGTCAATCTGTTCTTTGTATGTCTGGTCACCAGTTCTGGAAAAGCCTTCTACTGACAGACTGCTCAAGTTGGTTACATTGACATCTTGATTGATAATCAAGCCAGCGTCTGCTGAAATATCCTCAACAATGTCTTTCACATTATTGGTTAGTGACTTGACTATAAAGCTAAAAGAGGGAATGCGGTTACCGTAGTTGGTCAAGTCCATGTTCCTAAAAACAATGTAAGCCATGCCTCTGTAAGCTGGAACCTTTCCAGTACCTTCAATACCTTCCATGAAGTCGTCCGGCAGTTGGCTTTCTGTGCCTTTATATAAGCGGTAGTCAACGCTTGACAAATCAAATTCAGAGCCATCTGCAAAGACCTTGACAATGCTGTCAATTTCTCCCTCACAAATCATGATTGCGAATGAAGATGAATAGGTATATGTCTTAGTCGTTACCTTGGAACCACCGCCACCTTTGCCACCGCCTTGCGTTGATGTGGTAATGTGTTCAGTAAACTTAGTGCCCCAGATAATGTTGCCAGTAATACGGCAAGTGCCATAACACTTAGCAATGCCGGTACCAAGGGTAGCAGTCTGCAAATCAAGGTCAGACATTTTGTTTTGCTCTACTGTCTGACCGCTTGACATTGAGGATATCAAGGCATTATCAATGACAGCGCCTAACAGCCCTAAGGCAGCAGCCGTATAGGGGTTGGTTGCGAGCATTGGTAAGAATAAACTAGCCATTATTTCACCTCGTTAAACTTAAAAGCATACCTCATGCGACTTTCCCAAGTGTCGTCAAATGCTGTTACATGCACAAGTCCGACATCTTGGTCAGCATGTATAAATTTATTGTTAGGCAATACTATGCCCATGTGATGGGCAACAAAAGATTTTCTATAAGCAAATAAAATAACATCACCAGGCATTATGTCGGTGATGTTTATTTCAGTTAAATATTTCTTGCAAGTGTTATAGCACCTTTCCTCTTTCTGAAACAGGTGCCATGTAGCCGGGTAGTCAGCTTCAATAGGTACATCTGTGCCTGTCAAATTTTTGTAAACGCCACGCACGAAACCGGCACAGTCACAAGCGACACCTTTGAGAGAGGCTTGATGTTGCCATCTGGTGCCTTGCCACTCAAGAGCTTCTTTTATAATTTCATTTCTTGTCATGTTTAATCTCCCCAGTCATAAACAGCACGCTTCGGACTTTCGCCCTCTGACACAATATTGCCAGCAGTGCTGACAGGATAATTCACAGCATAATTGTTGCCCGGGGTATAAGGCTCACCACGGAAGTTGGTCAGATTATTAAATCTGCTCCTACATGTGGTAGCATTGCCATCACACCCAGCAACAATAGAAAATGTATCACCAATGCCGACATTATGAGACATAGGCAAGAAAAGCTCGACATAACCATTTGAGCTGTACTTCTTGACTTCTATCTCAGTGTCCTTGTTCAGACCAGTCAGCCAAGTAATTACGCCATAAGTAAAATAGTCTGCTTCATGGGAATTGCTGATATAAAAGCCATCTGTATCTACTGCGGTTACTGTGCCTGTCTCAGTAAATGCAGACATGGCAATCTTGCACAGTGAGGAGCCTAAATAGGTACGGCAAGACTTAGAGGTTATCTTGCCAGACTTTTGGGAATATGCCTCCATCAAGCCTCTAATCTCAGCAGTAAACTTGTTGTCACCATAATTGACTTCACCAATGGAGCCTCTGCGTAAGATAAATATATCTTCTGTCAAATCTTCATAGTTGCATAAGAACACTTCAATGTCAGCATTGTTATATAGACCGCTTCGCAAGTCCTCTGTGGTAATGCTCTCGTCAGAAATCATTCCGTCAGCGTCCAAGTTGTCGACACTCATGTCGTCAGATGTGCTGACTGCGGTAGGTGCAAAGCCTGTCTTTGCCTTGTAAGTAACGCCATCAAGAACAATGTCGACATCATGAGAAGTGAAACCCATCACAGTGCCATCTTGCCTTGTAATTTTCCAGCACCATGCAATAGTTGTGACTGCGTCCTGTAACCATGACACAGCAGTATCAAGCTGTGCGACATTTAACAATATTGGCCAATTATCGGTGATATCTTCAAGAGTAACAAAGCAAATTTTCATTAAGTCGCCAAAGCGGAAATTGTCAGCAACCTCATTAAGATTTGCATGCCCGGAAATAATAAGACCACCCGGTGTATATACTCTCCTAATGTCTCCAAAATGAGCAAAATCACTTTGTAGGTTGAGTTCAGCCTCACCGCTAACACTTATGCCACCAGCAGTGTAAACTCGTCTTAAATCACCAAAATAAGCGTTGCTGTCAAGTTCATTAAGAGTGGCTTGTCCTGTTACTGATATACCGCCCACTGTATAAGTGCGCTTGATATCTCCATAACGGGCAATACTGCTGACATCATTAAGTGTCACTTGACCAGAAATGCTTAGTGTATACTCTGGCATAATTGCACCGCCTTAATTCTCAACATAAGATATTGAAAATAAATTTGTTCCGCTTGCCACACTGGCTTTGGCTGATATTGCTAGGAACACCAATACATTTGTACTGCCAACACCGCCTATTGAGCCACTTGTTTTACTATACATGCTAAAGCCATCAGTGGGATAGGTTGAATATCCATAGCCGGAGCAATATGTTTGCACTGCGTCTGTTATAATTCCCTGTACCTTTACATCTGTCGCAGTCTTACCGCTTTCCTCTCTCAAGCAAACAGGCAATATTGTGGTAGCATTGTAAGAATTTGAGCTACCAATGCCTTTTGAATATGCCATCAAATTTTTAAAAGTTAGAGAATTAATCTCAGTTCCGTCAGTTCCGCCTGGTGTTCCGCTTAAATATAATTTAATGCTCATACTTGAACACCTCCAATAACCATTAATTTTTGTGTGGTATCAGGAGAATTACTCTCGTCACCGCTAGCTGAAACTGTCAGCGTAAAAGTTTGATTTGTGTCGCCGACTTCTGGAAAGAACGGGAATTTATCTTCTGGAAAATTTGATGAGGTAGGATATAAATAAATTGCTTTTCCTTCGGTTGCTAACTTTAGAGCAAATTTACTTCTTTCATCGGTGCCTATTGACACAACCGCAATAACTACGCTTTTCCAAGTCTCACCACTATCAGCACGAATGCAAACAGTAATGTCCTTGCTAACTGTTACTCCAGAAGCTGGATAGAAACCATCGGCAATTAGAGGGTTAGACAAAGTGTTGCTTGATATTTCTGTGCCGTCTTTAGCACCAGCTGTACCATTCATGTAAAACCTAAGCACAATTAAACACCTCCCTTATAATCAATAACTAAGTAAGTATTGCTGTGAGCGCCATAGCTTGCCTCTTCTGGTATGTTGCACTTGATATAAAAAAGCACATTGTAGTCACCTACATAAAGTACCTCAAGCTTATCAGACCAGTTGGCACCATCTGCACTCAATTTGTATTGTGAGGCTTCTGTGCCTACTATCGTACCTTTAATGACACAAGCTGGCTTGTCTGCTGAGGCTCTAAAAGCATACATGCCAATTACAGAACCATTACGCAGACCAGACAATGATATTCTTCGTTCATTTGTTATGAGTGTGCCGTCTTGTGCATTGGCGTGAACGCTACCGCCATATATTGATAATGCATTAGCCATGATTGCCTCCTACAACAAAAGCTCAACGACAGGAATATTATCCCAGCCATAATTTTTGTAGTTCTCATAAGAGGCGGGTAGCTCATCAGTATCAAATCTGACAGGCACATCAAAGTCAAATGAAGCTATGACAGCTTGCCCTACTGCGGGAGCTGTCGGCAATGTCAGAATGCCTGTTGTAATATCAGTTTTTGAGCTTTGCACCACTGTCGGTGGATCCTCAGCAATCTGTTTTTGAATTGTCGGCACTGACAATGTTGTGTCTGCAATAGTTTTTAAATATGCTGTAACAGTACCAGCAATAGGCTTGCTAATCTTCCTGTAAGTCGCAAGGTCAAGCTCCTGGTCCACATATATTTTTCTTAGCTGAAATGCACATGTTGACCCATCACCAAAGCCTAAAAATTGGTATTCTGCTGAGTGGTCTAGCCAGTCATAGAACCTAAAGCCGTAACCTTTGCCTTTCCTCAAGATAAAAAAATTAAGAAGCAGTTTAAAGTCTGCTTCTTTTTTTATGCCCATTGACAAGTTTCCTGTATGCTTTGGGTAAGACCAATTAATATTTCTCTGCTCGCCCTTGCTGGGCATTGTTACAACATCTGTGCTGAATGTAGGGCCAAAATTAGAGGAGTAAGAAATGCCTCGGTCAAATTCTACTTCATGAAAGCCGTTGCTCATTTTTTACCCCTCCTCATTGCCACACTTAATTGTGAGCCTATCTGTGCTCTGGAATATTTGAAGCTGTCGGCATTAGGTGTATTGACTGTCATGTAGACATTGCCACCATTGCCACCGCCCATAGCTTCTCTAAGCTGTTTGTTGCTGTAAATACGGCTCGGTGTTGCTGTGTCTTGCACTTCAATACCTTGCTCGCCGATTACCTTTAAGCCTGCTGGAGCATATCCTCCGCCGGCAAACGAACCTATGCTAATTCCACTGCCTAAGTAGTTTATGCCAGAGCCAAAGCTAGAGCTGAGTAAAGAGCTTGAATAGCTAGAGCCAGATACACTAATTCCTCCATTGGCATAGCTAATTCCTCCACCACCCATGCCAAGATTGCCAAAAAGATTGCCAAGAGAATTGTTCAGCGGTTTGAGTATCGCATTCGTCATAGCAATTTGAACAATCAAATTGACTACACTGTTGGCTACATTTTTCCAAAGGTCAATTATTCTGTCGCCTAGACTTTCCTCTCCGCCTATCCAGTTTTGCATGCTAGAAAGAATGCTGTCATCAATGCTCTTAGACATGTCGGTCATCATGCCGGCAAAATTATAGGTCTGGTTTTTCAGCTCATTAGCTGCCACAGTCCAAGAAGTGTTAAGAGACTTGCTTGCTATCTCGTCCTGTTGCTGAATAAGCTCTGCATACTTCTTTCTTAGCTCTAATCTTTGCTCCTCAGAGAGCTTGTCATTTGCTAACTTGTCCTCAAGATTTGCCTTGTAGCTCTCCAGCTCTTTAGACTGCAACTTATTAATCTCACTGACATTTTTCTCATGTGCCATCAGTTCGACATCAAGCTCATCCATAGTAAGTTCATGACGCTTGTTAATTCTTTCTCTGTCAATCTTCTCAAGGGACAGAGCCTCATATTGTGCAAGCTTTTCATTTTGAGAGCTTACATCAATGCCAAGCGTCTTGGCATTGTCTAATACTTTCTGC
>Ga0160425_1003885_pt1 | contig 10506 bp, 9 predicted proteins | sample BioMet8_FD_108193 | JGI IMG/M metagenome (GOLD analysis project Ga0160425, IMG submission 108193) | Microbial communities from bioreactor (seeded with sewage sludge) at Lawrence Berkeley National Lab, California, USA - Biofuel... | ecosystem: Engineered > Bioreactor > Anaerobic > Unclassified ...
AACGTTCCAGCGCGATTTCTTCGGCCAGCCAATTTCCATCGGAGTCTTGATTGAGAAGCTCGGCGAGCTCCTGACTTTTTGCAAAGGCGTCCTGCCGATCAAAACCGCGTGCCGATTTCGTAATGACGTGTGTGCTCAAAAGGAAAAAGCCAAACGCGCAGATCGCGTAGACGATCAGGTAGCCCATTCCCAGATAGAAGGCGAACGAATGAAATTTGTTATTCAGCCGTTCTGAAAACATAGCCGACACCGCGCATGGTTTGAATGAGTTTTACGTCGAAGCCGGAGTCGAGTTTGCTGCGCAGGCGGCAGACGAGCACATCGACGATATTTGTTTGCGGATCGAAGCTGTAATCCCAGATGCGTTCGAGAATCAGAGTTTTTGTGAGCGGGCGGTTGGGGTTGCGCATCAGCAGCTCGAGCAGCGCAAACTCGCGCGGCTGAAGATCGATTTTTTTGTCGCCTCGCGTGACGGTCCGGCGCAGCAGGTCGAGGGAAACGTCGCTGACCGTTAGAACCGTCGCGTTTTTTCCTTTGGGCTGGGCCGTCTGCGTTCGGCGCGTGATCGCATGGATGCGCGCCGCGAGTTCGGAAAAGGAGAACGGTTTGCTCATGTAGTCGTCCGCACCGCACTCGAGGCCCGCGACGCGGTCGTCGACGGCGCTCTTCGCGCTGAGGATCAGAACCGGCGTCGTATCGCCCGTGTTCCGCATGTGCTTGAGGATGGCAAGGCCGCTCTGTTCGGGGAGCATGATGTCGAGCACCACGGCGTCGTAACGGTTAGACTCCCAAAGCGCGAGCCCTTCGTTTCCGGAGACGGCCGCATCGACATCATGGCCGTCCTGCCGCAGACCCTTGCTTACAAACTCACGAATCTTGTCGTCATCCTCTATCACGAGAATGTGCACAGCAATCCCTCCTGTGTTCTTGTGAAGAAAGCATAACGAAAAGAAGGATGCGAAGCAAGCTCGGGAGAACAGGGTTACAGGCTGGAAAGGTTGGGCGAGTGAGAGAGAGGGGTGCTCGTGTGGTCCGGTCGGCGTCAGAAGAAGCGCCTGCGGGCGAGGACGATGACCACCAGAATCGAGAGCAGGACGGAAATCGCCATCAGGATTGCAAAGGCGTGCGGATAGTGTTCCATTGGAAGCTCGACGTTCATTCCGTAAATGCTGCCGACCAGTGTCGGCAACATGAGCACAACGGTGATGGACGTCAGATATTTCATGACGTTGTTCAGATTGTTGGAAATGATCGAAGCGAATGTGTCGAGCGTGCCGGTCAGAATGTTGCTGTGAATCGTCGCCATTTCAAGCGCCTGCCGGTATTCCACGGCGACGTCTTCCAAAACGTCCAAATCCTTTTCCGGAATGTCGAGCTGGCGCGTGTGTTCGAGACGCCCAATCAGAATGTCGTTCGCTTTCAGCGACGTGGTGAAGTAAACCAAGCTTTTTTCGATGTTCAGCAAGCGCATCAGAGCTTCGTTCGAGATCGATTCGTGAAGGTCCTGCTCAACCATGTCGGCCCGCTGGCGTATGTCGCGCAGGTAACGCAGGTAAAGAATGGCCGAATGCCACAGAATTTGGAAGGTGAATCTGAACTGGTCTTCGGGTGAGCACACGCGGCGGATCTGGTCGAGAAATGTGCTGGTCACGGGCGTCTGCCGGTTGCAGATCGTGGTCACCGTGGTTGATGTAAGGACAATGCCGAGCGGCAGCGTGTGAAACGGAATCAGGTTTTCGTGCGGCTCGTGATAGGGGACGTGAAAAATCAGGAGAGTGACGCCCTCTTCGATTTCAAGGCGGGGGCGTTCATCCTTGTCGAGCGGGTCAGTCAAGAATTCGCGCGGGACTTTGGTTAACTCTTGAACGCGCGAAATTTCGTCCGTCGAAGGGTCGGCCAGATTTATCCAGCAGGGACCGGTCAAAGAGGGGGTTTCTTTCAGCCCGCCGCCTTCCCAATGATAAATTGTGACCATGGCCGACTCCTTAATATTTCAAACGGCCATAGTTTGTACTCCTCTCAACCGCCGGATGCAACGGTTTTCTGAAAAAACTTAATGAAAAACGGAGGCGCGGAAGGAGACACGCGATGTCGCCGTTTGTCGGTAAACGGGGCACTTGCTTTCTTTCTTGTGATGCGGAAATCCACTGGACGATCGGCATCGGGGAAGTGTACGCTATTTATATGTTTTTGGGCGCATTGGTTTTGTTGGCCGATCCTCTTGAACGGGCGGATTTGCCGCATGGACTTTCGTATGCGCCGTGATCGGAAGGAGTCCTCTATGCGTGTTCAGTTTTCTTTTTCCAAAATGTGTGTGACGACGGTGATCGCTGCGGTGTTTTCTGCAAACGACTGGGCGTTGTCGCAAGAGGCGTCTGCCGTCGCGACGACGCCTCCGCCCGTCCCTTCGGAAGAGCTGCCCGCCGGGTGTGAGGCTTTGGCGAGCGGTCCCGTTCACGAGGCGTTTGCCAGTCCGGTGGCTTCGGATGCTCAGACCTCGGTGACTGTTTCGGTTCAGCCGCCGGCTCCGCTTCAGGAGGCACCGCCTGAAAACAAGCCTGCGGTTGCGGGTGTGGTGTGGGTCCCCGGGTATTGGGCGTGGGACGCGAACCGCAACGATTTCGTCTGGGTCAGCGGCTGTTGGCGCAATCCGCCGCCGAACACGTGCTGGGTCGCCGGTTACTGGCTTCAGGTCGGCAGCGCATGGCAGTGGGTGAACGGTTATTGGGCGGCCGTGTCTGCCGCGCAGACGGTCGAATATTTGCCCGCACCGCCCGCACCTCAGGAAACCGATCCGACCGTTATGGCCCAAAACACGGATCTGATCTGGGTTCCCGGATGCTGGTATTGGACGCAGGGGCGTTATTCTTGGAGGCGCGGTTACTGGATCACGCCGCAGCCGGGCTGGGTGTGGGCTCCGTCGCATTATGTGTGGACGCCCCGCGGATATGTTTTTTGTTCTGGACATTGGGATTACGATTTGGACACCCGCGGCGTCCTTTTTGCCCCAACCTATTTTTCGACGACTGTTCGCGTGGGTTCGCGTTTTGTCTATTGTCCGAGCGTTTGCGTCGACTTGGGGGCTCTCAGACTCAACCTCTTCGCTTATCCGCGTTATCATCATTACTATTTTGGCGATTATTATGACGATTCTTTCCGTGTCATGGGGATCTATCCGTGGTTTCAGTGCCAGACGTTGCATGTGTGGTACGATCCGATTTTCATGTATGACCGCTGGCATTACCGGAAAACAGAACCCCGCTGGGCTGAGGAACGCCAGCGCGACTTTGAACGGCGTCATTCAAACCGTGACTTGCGCCCTCTTCGCACCTTTGCCGAGGTTCAAGCACGCTCCGAGCATGGCCATCGCATGGGCGTGTCGTCCGACCGTCCGCTCGTTCAGCCGTTCTCCAAGGTGGTTTCGTCGCCGAAGGCGTCTGTCCATTTCGAAAAAATGAACGGTGCCGAACGCCAACGCTTGATCCAGCATTCGGTGGAAAGCCACGCCGGGAGAGAGAACGGATCGCACGGTGGCGCGCCGAATTCGCCGGTTTCATCGTCGGGCCACGGCTTTACGGCTCCCAAGGCTGATGGTTTTCAGCGCTCCGGTCTGCCGTCTGGTTCGTCGTCGCCGGTTACGGTCAAATCAGACTCGAAGATCGGCCCCGCTTTTCGTTCGAACCCGACCGCGAAAACCGACTCGGATGACCGCGTGACTTCGGGGAAAATGAAAAAGAATGCCCTGCCGACTGGAACCGGCATGCAGACGTTGCAGGGGAAAGCCGATTCGGGTTCGCAGCCTGTTTCCACGAAGGTGCGCTCGGTTCAGTCGTCTGGTGCGTCCGAGTCGCCCGTATCCGTGAAACCTGTGACTATTCCGGTGTCGCAACGGACTATGACTGTGCCGGACGTGAAATCGTCGGATAGCGGTGCGTCTGAGCGTGCTTTTCGCACGATGCGTTCGGATCGGGGGTCCACGGCTTCGGTTCAGCCCAAGGTGCAACAAGTACCAAGCAATGTCCGCAGCGTGGGGAAGGAACAGACACGCGGGGACTCGAACACGCGTTCTTTGCGCGGCTCAACGAGTTCTGACCGCGCCGATCAGGATAAGGATGACTCGTCCAGCCGCAGGCGCTGATACAAAATGGCTCAGAGGTCGGTAATGGGCTGATATTTCGGCACCAGTAACTTGATGATGGCCCAGCCGATCAGATAGGCGACGGAACAGATCGAGAAAACGATGAAATACCCGGCGGATTCGCCGCGGAATCCCATGAACACCATGTGAGTCTGTCCGGCGTAGTCAAACAGAACGCCGGACCCCTTGTTGATCAGAAACGAGCTTACACCACCGGCCATGCCTCCGATGCCTGTAACGGTGGCAATCGCTTTGCGCGGGAACATGTCGCCGACCGTCGAGAAAATATTCGCCGACCACGCCTGATGCGCCGCTGCCGCAATGCCGATGATCAGAACGGGAAGCCAGTAGGAAATTCTGCCGAGCGGCTGTGCCAAAAGCGCCAGAAGCGGGAAAAACGCGAAGATCAGCATCGCGCGCATGCGGCCCGCATAAGGGTTCATTCCCTTTTTGTCGACGAAGTAGGACGGCAGCCAGCCGCCGATGATCGACAGCAGGGTAATCATGTAGAGAACGAAGATCGGAAACGCGCTCTGCGTCGAATCCATTTTGTAAACGGAGCTCAGGTAGGCCGGTGTCCAGAAAAGGAAGAACCACCATACGCCATCCGTCATGAATTTGCCGATCGCGAACGCCCACGTTTGCCGATGCTTGAAACAGGCGGCAAACGTCACTTTTTTGTCTGCGGTCATCTGTCCGGAGCACACGGTGTCGTGGTCGTTGTCTTGATGGATGTAGTTCAGTTCGGCCGCGTTGACGTGCGGATTCGTTTCGGGCTTTTTGTAAACGAGCACCCAGAATCCCATCCAAAGAAAGCCTAGCGCGCCAATGAGCAGGAAAGCGGATTCCCAGCCCCACGCTTTGGCAATGAATGGAATGGTGACCGGTGAAGCCAAAGCCCCTACGGTCGCGCCGGCGTTAAAGATGCTTGTGGAAAAGGCCCGATCTTTTTTGGGAAAGTATTCGGCCGTGGCCTTGATGGCGGCAGGGAAGTTTCCGGCTTCGCCGAGCGCCAAGACAAATCGCGCGATAATGAAGAAGGTGACGCTGACGCTCGCAATGAGAGATGTGTTTCCGACGAGGGCAATCGCCTGCTTCGCGCCGCTAAAACCGACCAGCCATTTTCCGGCCACGACGCCGGATGTGCCAATGCCGCAGAAGGCGTGCACCATCGCGCCGGCCGACCAGACCCCGATGGCGATCAGGTAGCCTTTCTTTGTGTCAAGCCAGTCGACGATGCGGCCTGCGAACAGCATGCTGATCGCATACAGAATGGAGAACAGCGCGGCGATCGTGCCGTAACTGTTGTTCGTCCAGTGGAACTCGGGGGCGATAAAGTCTTTCCACGTGAGCGAAAGCACTTGTCGGTCAAGGTAGTTGACGGTTGTCGCAAAAAACAACATCGCACAGATGGCCCACCGATAATTCGTCATTTTCTCGCTAATGTCTTTTCCCATGATGCCTTCGCTGATATTGGATTCCCCTCAAAACGCTTCTCGAGCTGTACAGGCACACACCCGTTGGGCAACTGTCAATCACGTTTACTTAGAGGGGATGATGCCAAAACGAAACAGTCGGGTCAAGCGTGGCGGCGATTCTTGTGGGCGATTCTTGTGGGCAATTCTAATGGGAATCAATTGATGTCCGGGGGTCACAAAAACTTCGCGCCGGTAACGGAAAAGAGCCGCAAGCATGGGGATTGCCCGCGTCCCATCGCTTTCCGCACAGCACGCTGTTTTGCGAGGCTACGCTTGTCCGCACGAACCGTGTTCTTCGGTCGTCGGCTCGGGCGTTTGTTGCGACTGAGCCTTAAGCCATTCCGAGACGGCTTTCATGAATGTCCGCTTGGCTTGCACAAGCGGTTCGTGGATCGTGCAGCCCGCCGCGCGCGAATGACCGCCTCCGCCGAACATCCTTGCGAGCAGCGTCGCGTCAAGCGGCGCGCGCGTACGAATGCTTACACGCGTTTCGGCTTGGTCTTCTTCCGCACCATAGAAAAACAGCGCAACCCTGTTGCCGACCAAACTGCGGGGAATTTCGATAACGTCCTCGGCATCGGCCTTCGTTCCGTCGGTGGCCTCGAAGTCGCGGCCCGTCAGGGTGACCGATGCGATGGCGTTGTTTTCGTCCACCGTCAGCGTTCTGAAGGCGCGCGATTTGAGTTCGATGTTCGTGCGGCTGAACGAACAGTACAGCTTGTCGTTGATGAACGCCGTTCGAACGCCGTAGCGCAGCAGGTCCGCGCCGCAGCGCAGCGTGGTCGGCGTTGTCTGATCGTATGCGAAACGGCCTGTGTCCGTGATGACCGCAACCCAAAGGGCTTCTGCCGCAATGGCGTCAAGTTTCCAGCCGGCCTTTTTCGCGAGACGCCAGATCATTTCGCCCGTTGAAGAGGCCTTTCCATCGATCCAATTGAGGTCACCGAACTGCGTGTTCGTGCGGTGGTGGTCGATGTTGATGACCGTTGTTTTTTCCGCTAAGGGTTGAAGCGTTTCGGGCATGCGATCGAGTGCGCCGCAATCCACGGAAATCAGCAGATCGAAGCGGCGTTTGGCGGTCTTTTCGGGAGCTAACAGCTTTTCGACCCCGCTGAGGAATCCGGGGCCACCCAAGCCCTTCCGATCACCTGTGGCAACGGCGTTGATGCCGGCTCGGTTGAGCAGGTGGGCAAGCGCGATCATGCACCCCAGCGAATCGCCGTCCGGACGAACATGACCGGTCACGAGTACGCTCTCGGCTCGACTGACCGCGCTGATGAGCGCTTCCGGTTTTACGTGTTGATGTTTTGATGAGGGGGTCTTCATGTGCTGCTATTTCCGGAGCTGGCCGTTACCGGTGACCGCGTATTTGTAGGTCGTCAGTTCTTCCAGTCCCATCGGTCCGCGCGCATGGAGCTTGTCGGTGCTGATTCCCATCTCGGCCCCCATGCCGAATTCGCCGCCGTCGGTGAAACGGGTGGAGGCGTTGACATAGACCGCAGCGGAATCGACCTCGTTGAGAAAGCGCTGCGCGTCGTTCGGATCCTCTGTGACAATGGCGTCGGAGTGGTGCGAGCCGTACGTGTTAATGTGCCGGATGGCCGCAGCGACGTCGTCTACAACGCGCACGGACATGATCAAGTCCAGATATTCCGTTGTCCATGCGGTGTCGGGGGCGGGGACGGCCGAAGGGATAATCGCACGTGTGGCCTCGCAGCCGCGCAGCTCAACTTTGCGCCGGGTTGCGAGCCCGGCGACCATCGGCAGGAAGGTGCCGGCGATGTCGCGGTGAACCAGCAACGTTTCCATGGCGTTGCAGGCGCTCGGACGCTGACACTTGGCGTTCTCGACGATGGCGATCGCCTCGTCGAGATTTGCGCTGCGGTCGACGAAAACGTGGCAGACGCCCTTGTAATGCTTCAGTACGGGAATGCGCGCGTGCTCCATGACGGCGCGGATCAGCGATTCGCCGCCGCGGGGGATCACAACGTCGACGCGGTCATCCATCTGCACCAGCTCGCGGACGGCGTCGCGGTCCGTCGTTTCGATCAGCTGGACCGCGTGTGCGGGCAGGCCGGCTTTTGCGCCGCCTCGCTGCAAGGCGTCGGCGATTGCGAGGTTGGATCGGATGGCCTCTTTGCCGCCTCGCAAAATGACGGCGTTGGAGGTCTTGATGCACAGGACCGCGGCATCGGCCGTCACGTTGGGACGGGATTCAAAAATAATGGCCACAACGCCCAGCGGCACGCGTTTTTTCTCAATCAGCAAGCCGTTCGGACGGGTGCGGCGCCAGATAATCTCGCCGACGGGGTCGGGCAGAGCAGCCACTTCGCGGATGCCCCTGACCATGGCGTCGATGCGGGCGTCCGTCAGCGTCAGCCGGTCGACCATTGCGGCCGATAACCCGCCGGATTGAGCGGCGGCCACATCTTCGGCGTTCGCCGCTTTGAGAAGGGGGCGCCGCTCGTCCAGAGCGTCGGCCATGGCGAGCAAAATGTCGTTCTTCCCCCTCGTCGAGAGATTCACCATGTCTCTCGCCGCCGCGAGCGCCTGATCGCCCAGTCTCCGAATGGTTTCGTGAAGGTTCATGACGGTTAATTATAGCACGCTGCTGAGAATTAACGTGCCGGTGTCTTTTCCGGCCATAACGTGGGTCAGCACCTGCTTGTTGCGTCCGCAGGCGATGACCACGCCACAGCCGGCTTTGACCGCGATTTGGGCAGCGCGGAGTTTGGAGTCCATGCCGCCTTTCGAGAGACCCCCGGCCTGGAGGGGGGTGACCAGCGAAAAGGCGTCGGAGAGGTTTTCGATGTACGGAACGCGTTTCCCCTTCGCGTCCAACACGCCGTCAACCGTGCTCAAAATAACCAGCAGGTCGGCGCGGACGAGCTTCACAACCAACGCGGCGAGATAGTCGTTGTCGCCCAGAGAAAGGTCGGCTTTGATCTCCTCATCGGCGACGGCATCGTTTTCGTTGATGATGGGAATGACGCCTCGTCGGATCATGTGTTCCATCGTCCGCTTGGCGTTTGCGAACCGGATGCGGTTTTGAAAATCGGAGTGGGTGAGCAACACCTGCCCGATGGTGATTTTCTCGGCGCTGAAGAGCTCTTCGTAGTGCGACATGAGCCGGGCTTGACCGACCGCCGCGCACATTTGAAGGTCGGGGACGCTTTTGGGTCTCGACGTGATGCCGAGCGCCTCGACGCCCGCGCCCACAGCTCCAGACGAGACCAGCAGGATTTCAAATCCCTGCCTGTGGAGTTCGGCGACCTGGGCGACGAGGCTTTTCAGCGGCAACAGGTCGGGGCGTCCCGTTTTTTGTGCGATGACGCGGGTTCCGATTTTGACGACGATCCGACGGGCTTCGGGCAAAAGTTCTCTAAAACGGTGTTCGAGGTTCATAACAGTCACAAAAGCTCACTCTAAAAATTCATGAACATTTTTTATTTTACGTTAACGCAAAGGGAAAGGCAAGCGGTGCGGAATGCCAAAACACAAAAGACCGGAGCGTTGCCCCGGCCTTTTGCATGTGCATCCGTTCGTTTTCGCTGGCGTTTAGGCTGCGCCGAGCTGGAAGCGGACGAAACGTTTGATGGTGATCGTGTCGCCGGTCGCTTTTTCGCAGGCTTTCACGATGTCCGTGACCGTCTGCTTGGGCTCTTTCACAAAGGGTTGATTCACCAGGCAGACTTCTGAGAAAAATTTCTGGATTTTGCCCTTGAGAATGTTTTCGATAATGTTTGCCGGCTTTTTCTGCTCGGCCAGCTGATTGCGGTAGATTTCCTTCTCCGCATCGGTGACGGTGCTGGGAACTTCTTCTGACACCAGCCAGCGCGGGGCCGCTGCGGCGATCTGGAGCGTCAGATCATGCACCAGCTCTCCGAAGGCCGGGGCCGCAACCGTTTCCTCTTTGCCACAGCCGACTTCAACCAGCACGCCGACTTTTCCGCCCATGTGGATGTAGGAAGCCACGCTGCCCGTGCCGTTCAGCACGTAGCGGGCGGTGCGGCGGATCTTAACGTTTTCCCCCGTCTGAGAGATGATCATCATCAGCGAGTCCTTCATGGCCTCGTTGATGTCTGCGACGTTGGCGAGCACTTGGCGCGTCACGGCGTCCGCGAAATTCTTGAAGTTGTCGGTCTTGGCGACGAAGTCGGTTTCGGTGTTGACCTCGGCCATGGCGATGGTTTTGCCGTCGTCGGAGGCGATCGCTTTGATGATGCCCTCCTTGGACTCCTTGTCGGCCCGTTTGATCTGAATGGCCAGACCCTTTTCGCGAAGGATCTTGATGGCGGCCTCCATGTCGCCCTTTGTTTCGGTGAGCGCTTTCTTGCAGTCCATCATCCCCGCGTTGGTGCGCTGGCGGAGGTCATTGATCATTGCAACTGTAATGTCAGCCATGGTGTTCTCCTGAAATGGTTTTTGAAAAAAGCGAGGACAGGTCGGAGTCAAATCCGGCCTGTCCGTGTCGCAGTTCGTTATTCAGCCGCAGGCGCAGGTGCGGCCGCTTCGGCGGGGGCTGCGGGCGTCTCGGCGGGAGCAGCTGCCTCGACCGAGGCAGCTTTGGCGTCGACGGCCTCTTTGGCGGCCTTGGCGGCGCGTTTGCGGGACTCGGTGAGCTTGGCTTTCGCCTTGTCGGCGGCATCGCCGGCGGCGGCATCCTTCGTCTCTTTATCCTTGGCTTCTTTGTGGGCTTTGCGGGCCGCGCGCTCTTGCGCTTCCTGGCTGGCTTGTTCCGCTTCTCTTTGGCGCTGACGCTCGGCCGCGATGCGCGAGTATTCGTCGCTGGCGGACTTGACAACCTTGGCGAACGCGTCGGCGATCATTTTGATGCCGCGCACCGCATCGTCGTTGCCGGGGATCACGTAGTTGATCGGATCGGGGTCG
>Ga0160425_1003887_pt1 | contig 10504 bp, 7 predicted proteins | sample BioMet8_FD_108193 | JGI IMG/M metagenome (GOLD analysis project Ga0160425, IMG submission 108193) | Microbial communities from bioreactor (seeded with sewage sludge) at Lawrence Berkeley National Lab, California, USA - Biofuel... | ecosystem: Engineered > Bioreactor > Anaerobic > Unclassified ...
TCTGCCGCGGCGGCTGCTTCCGCCGCTTTTTTGTAGCCGGACAGCAGCGGCTGCTGCAGAACCGGGTCAAAGTAAATATGCGTTTTCATCATTTCATAATAATCAAGCTGAGTAAACCTGTACTTTCTTTTCAGCAGTTTCCTGCTCTCCTCCTCACGGAGCAGATTTCCGAGACGTACCACGCCCTGCTCGGACAAGGTACTGCTGCCGGGTAGCTTCAGCAGTAGAAACGCCTTCTCGCATTCAGCTTCTTTGCCGGAAGCAGAGTCGCTGTTCCGAAGCCTTTCATAAAAGCTGCCGAAAAAAAGCTCTGAATCCATCGTATCAATCCACCGGCTGAAGATATGCGACGATTCATTATAAAGCTGTACACGGGCAGTTAACGGCTCATGGGCTAAATCCCAGGCCTTTTCATCTGCCGGCGTTTCAGACATTTCTTCTTCCAGGACGTGTATCGTCCGGCCTTCCAGAAGACGGAGGTACCATTCAAGCAGAAATCCCTGCTGATAGACCGGATCAAACATCGCATCCCGCCCGTCGTCCGCGATCCGCTCCAGCACCGTATATGGATCCGGCCTGTACGCGTCATTATATACAGCGCTGATCCATGACTCGCGTGTTCTGTTCCGCAGTCTGCTGTCCGTCTCATTCGTCCACGTAAAGCAGGCAGAAATATCTCTGTCTGATTCCAGACATTCCAGCTGCTTCTCTATCTTCTCCGGTCTCCAGATATCCCCGTACCGGTATAATGCGATATACCGGCCTTTTACAAAGGTATATCCGTAATTCCAGAGATCCGCGCCGCTGCCGGTTCCCGGATATGGATGCACTTCCAGACGCGCATCCTCCGCAGAAAGATTTTTCTGTATAAAATCATTATCCTGTTCACTGTATACCAGAATCACCTGCAGATTCCTGTACGTCTGGTCAAGAACACCTGCAAGACAGCGGGCATTCAGTCTGTTTGTTTTTTTCGGTCCGCTTATTACCGCGATAACGCTTACAAGTGAAGTATTCAACCCTGGTTTCCCCCTCTGCCTGCCTGTTTCAGGAAAACGTCCAGCTTACGGAACTGTCCCGGCGCTTCTGCTTTGAGTTTCGATGAATCAAACGGTGCAAGTTCCGTAAGCTTCTGAAAAAGCACCGCCGGGTCCTGTGCCGGTAATTCCCGGAATGAAACCCGGAAATCAATATGATTGTCATCCAGCATATGCTCCGTTTTCGGATCGTAGACAACCGGCAGCACCCGCTTTCCGTAAAACCAGCCGAAAACAATGCTGTGAAAACGCGTGCCGATTACAAGCGAGGATTCCGCAAAGGCCTGAATGCATTCCTTCCAGTTTCTGTCATATCGGAGAAGCCTTGCGGACGGACGGAATGCTTCCGGCAGTCTGCAGATAATCTCCTCTGCCGCCTCTTCATCCCCCTGCGCCCGGCAGAACGATACAAAAAGCACCCCGTACCCTTGCTGAATGCACTGATTCGCCATAGCGGCACAAAAAGCAAGATAATCCTCCCTGTACCGTGAGATGTCGTATTTCCCTGTCCTGTCCGTCAGCGAAATGACAGAAAAGACTGCCTGCTTCTTATTTTCCGTCCTGATTTCATCACTGTGAAAATTGAAAAAGACATCCGGTGCGCATACTGCATCCGGCAGATCGCGAAAAAGCCGGTATGAGCTTTCGTCCCGCAGTGAAACGCCGTCGTAAGTTCCAAGGAGCGTATGGTATGCCTGATAATACGCATCATCCGTATACGGGCCGAAATTCGCTCCGATCACATAAAGCCGCTTACTCAAACGACGGAGCGTCCTGTCCGCTTCGATAAGCGCCGTCCAGTCGTCAAAATGCTGTACGAAAACAGAGCCGCCGATATGGACCGACGCGTCAGCGCTTTTTACCAGAAATTTATGAAAGCCGTCTTCTTTCCCGAAAAATTTCCGGAAAAATGCTTCTTCGCGCACTGCCTTCCGGTCGCCCGGAGAGTAGACCATTAAATTCTCAATGTCCTTGAACCGGTTCCTGTAAGAGCTGTCTGCGATTGTTTCAAAAAGAACGTGCGGATACCTCCCGCAGAGAATCCTGACCATCATGTCGTCGCCAAGATTGCCTGCAAGATAAGCATAGATATATATTTTTCTCCGGAATATACTCACGAATTCAACTCCGCCCTGTTGTATAATATGCATGTATGATGAAATGCTTCCATCACCTTCCTGTCATATTATACTATAAAATCACCTTAATTGTCCATTATTTGCGCAGCCGGCCGCTTGCAGAGAACAAACTCCGCAAGGATGGAAAAGAAACGAAACCAGCAGTATGGTACACTTGATATTGTAAGGACGGTGAAAGAATGGGTTACAGAGACGACATGACAAAGAGCCGGGAATATATCGATGAGCATCTTGCCGAGGACATTGATCCGCATATACTGTCGGATATGTCCGGCTATTCGTACTACCATTTCTGCCACGTTTTCCGCAGTGTCAACGGAATGCCTGTCTATGAATATCTTCGCGACAGACGGCTTGGCAGAGCCGCCGTTGAGCTCTCCGAAGGTGCACGCGTAATTGACGCCGCGCTCGAAAGCGGGTTTGACACACCATCCGGCTTTACGCGGGCCTTTACCCGCCGCTTTGGAATGACACCATCCCAGTATAAAAAACGAAAAGGAGGCACATTAGAAATGAAACCTGAAATCAAAAAAATAGAAGCCTTTACCGCGGTCGGCTGCATCATCCGCCCGGAAGGCGAAATCGACTTCAAAACAAACGGCGCGTACTGGATCGGAAAGGATTTCTCGTCCGTTTCCGGGGAAGATTACGCAAAGCTCAATCCTGCCGACAAAGGCGAGATCGGCGCCTGGATGCATCATCCCGACAAAACGGATGAACTGTATTACTTCTTCGGACCCATTGTAAAAGACAAATCCTTCATTCCAAAAGGCATGGAAGCGATCGATGTTCCCGCGGCTTTATACGCCGTATTTCCTGTTGAAAAAGCCGGCAGCAAAACCGTTCTTCACGACAATGTCCAGAAAACCTGGAAATTTATCTTCAATGACTGGTTCGACGGGAGTGGCTATGCTTTCGACCACACAAGGATGGATTTCGAATTATATTTCGGAGAAAACACATCCATCTTCGTACCTGTTATAAAGAAATAATCAGTTCTCGATCAGTCCGTATTTTGTTTTGATCCGTTCCAGCTTGTCAATCATCGGTCTGCTGCCGAAGAACAGGAACAGAGCTGTCGCGGCGCCGTGCGTCAGATCAACCGGCAGGCCTGAAATGTATATGGCCAGCAGATTGTGCTTGTTCACCGCGTAGGACATCATGACAAGCGACGCCGGATTCATGATGCCGCCGTATATGAATACCGCCGCCAGAAAGCCGAATACACAGAGTGTCTTTTTATCCGCCTTCATCCAGCCCTTCTGGAACAGAATACCGGCCACGAGGCCGATAACGCCCATCGCGAACATCTGCCACGGTGTCCACGGTCCCTGTCCGAACATCATATTGGACGCCAGCATGGCAATGGCACCGACCAGAAAGCCCGACTCCGGTCCAAAGCTTACGGCTGTCACGATTACGATGGCCGCGACCGGCTTGCAGCTTGGAAGCATGAACAGAACCGCGCGTCCCGCCACGGCAAGCGCCGCCTGAACAGCGATAATCACAAGCTCACGTGCCTGCGGCTTTCTGTCCTCAAATGCGATAAAGAACGGCAGCATCGAAAAGACAGCAATCGCAAGGCTGATCAGAAGATATTTCCGGTCATTCAGATAATGGACGCCGAACCAGATCGTAACCGGAATCAGAAACAGCACCAGAAAAATCGACAGCCGTGACCGTACAGACAGCCTGCCCTTATGAACCGGCACTGCCATAACGGTCCCGCTGTCCCAGCAGTCTGCTTTGTCGTCCTGTTTTTTCTGCTGTGATTCGTCCCAGAAATCCGGATCGGCCTCCGTATTCTGTTTTCCGTCAAGAAAGGCATCCAGAAAGGAATCCACGTTATCTTCCTTCAGCATCTTTTTTCTCCTGAATGATATTCTGAATCACGTCGTCGATGGTAACGGCCGTCAGATAATGATGACGCGCCATGCGGTTCGCGGCTGTCGTGTAGAAGCTGTTGCCCGCGAAAAACGTACGGGTCGGCTGGCATGTCACAATATTGCCTTCAAAAAACAGCCCGACACGATCCGCGTACTGGGCGCAGAACTCCACGTCATGTGAAATCAGAAGCACCGTCACGCCGTGCTGCGTAAGCTTCTTTAAAATTCTTCCGAGATCCTGCTTATAATGATTGTCAATACCCTTCGTCGGCTCGTCCATCAGCAGAATCCGCGGCCGGAGCAGAAGAATCTTAGCCAGTGCCAGCCGCTGCTGCTCTCCTCCGCTTAAATCATACGGATGGCGCTTCATAAGACCGTTAAGCTTCGCGAGGGAAGCGATTCCTTCTACGGCTTCCTCCTTCGACATCGCGATCGGATACGCGTCACTCTTATGCTCACGCTTCCCGTCGATCATCTCGTATAAATCTTCCTCAACCGTTTTCTTGACAAAAAGGCTCTGCGGATTCTGCGGCATCACACCGAGAAATCCGTGATACAGTTCGCTGTCTGTATACTTGCCGATCTCTTTTCCCTCAAGATAAATCTTCCCGCGATATGGAATCCGGATACGCGCGATGAGGCTCATGGATGTGCTTTTGCCCGTTCCGTTTCCACCTACAAGGGCAAAAATTTCTCCCTGATGGACATCCAGCGTCAATCCCTTAACCACGTCCGGCAGATCACGCTCATACCGGAACCAGACGTCACGAAGCCGGATTTCCGGTATTTTTCCCGCAAACGCTTTCGTATCCTCCTCATCCGGATACGGTCCCAGGTTCTCCACCGGATGCGGAATCCCGTCCATCTCTTCATCGAGCCATCTGCGCCCTTCCCGGACCGTAAGCGGACAGAAAAGACTGCTGTTTACACCGGCGTAAATCTGCATCGGTGTCGGCATGGAAACGAACATGTCATGCTTCATTTCCTTCAGCCGGTGTCCGATTTCTTCCGGTTTCCCCGTTACCAGGACTCTTCCCTCATCCATAACATAGACCGTATCCGCCCAGGGAATCACATCCTCCAGCCGGTGCTCGGTCAGTATCACGGTAGTGCCGACATCACGGTTGATTTTCCGCACCGTCTCAAGAAAATCCGACGCCGCGATCGGGTCCAGCTGGGATGTCGGCTCGTCCAGAATCAGAAGCTTCGGGTGCAGCGCCATAATGGAAGCCAGGTTCAGAAGCTGCTTCTGGCCGCCGGAAAGCTCCTTTACATTTTTCAGAAACCAGTCCTGAATACCGAAATACGACGCCATCTCCGCTACCCGGAGACGGATCGTCGGCGTATCGTACCCGAGACTTTCCAGACCGAATGCCAGCTCATGCCAAACCTTGTCGGTCACGATCTGGTTGTCAGGATTCTGAAGCACATACCCGATCTCGGCACTCTGGACGCGCCGGTCGACGGTACTGATCTCCCGGCCGTAATAGCAGATTGATCCGCTTTTCCGGCCGTGATCGGCCAGAACCGTCTTCATCTGGCGGAGCAGCGTACTTTTTCCGCACCCGCTTTTTCCGCAGAGTACGGTAAAGCTGCCCTCCTCAACCGTCATATCGATATCGGCGAGTGCGCGCTCTTCCTGCTCCGGATACGCAAAATTGAATTTTTCGACTTTAATGCACTCCAACGCTCTGTTTCTCCTTCAGATCGGTAAGGTACCACGGCAGACTGCGGCTGACATTCATACGCGCCGCGAGACGGGTCCAGCGGATATTTTCATATACGTAAAACAATGCGGGAAAGCTGCAGAAAAGCCCCCATGCCGCGTATGCCGCGGCACTGCCCGCGCTTAACGGCCAGCCTGCGATTTTAATTACAGGATTGTATTCTGCAAAAGCATACCCTTTTGAAAAGCCGATCCAGCTGATGCCGAAAAGTGCAGCCATAACCGCCGACACAATCCCGTCCCGGCGGTCAAAATGAAAGATGGAAAAAGCAGAGCGGCCCGGAAGCCCATGTCCCCTTGCCTGCATCGAATCCGAAGTCTCAATGGCATTTTCAAGCGCCCAGGTAATCAGAATGGAGAGGATTGTAACCCCGTGTCTGACTCGCTGCAGAAAATTTCCGTTCTTTGTATCGCGTCCGACACATTTCTGTCCGGCGTGAATCACCTTCTGCTGCGCGGCAAAACGCGGCACAAAACGGAATACCATGGAAAGCACCAGCGAAAGAGCCGGTGCGACGCGTCCAAACAGATAGACGAACTTGTCCGTCGTCATGACCGCGTTGAAGCACGCGAACCACAGTATCGCGATAAACAGCATGAACGCCAGTACAATTCCGTATACAATTGCTTCAAGCGTCACAGGCCCGGTTTTCAGATAAAACAGCGTTGTCACGCCGTAATGATTAAAAGCCGGATTGATAAAAGCAACGATAACCATCCAGGGCAGCGTATATAAAAGATTGAATTTCAGAACCTTTTTCCAGCCCTTTAAACAGACATCATAAAAGCAGGCTCCGAAAAAGGACAGGAACAGCAGTACCGGATGTGTCATGAACATAGTGACGACAATGACCGCGGCAAAATAAAAGAAAGTAACCGCGGGATGGCATGATGCAAATGGATCCGCTCTCTTATTCGCCATTGGAATCTCCCACGTCTCTGCCGAGATCGCACGTATAGCGCCACGCGATGACATCGCCGTCGCTTACGGTATATTTGGAGCAGCCGTAATTGGGGAACCACCCGTTGACCGAGAATACCCAGCCGGAAAGCTGGCCGCAGTCATATTCATACAGCTGGCCGATGCCTTTTATATAATATGCACTGTAAACAGGCGTATAGCTTGCGTCAATCTGAATTCCGCTGCTTCTGCAGACACGGTACAGAACGTCATAGATCGAATCGCCAGGGGTATACCCGACTGTCTGCGGGTGCAGAATATAGCCGTCCGCCGGAACAAAATCCTGTTTCGAAGACTCAAGACTGCTCATGTTGTTCAAGACTGTCGAACACTCGATCGAGATCTGACACGTATGTGTACCGGAAGTATCCGACGCGCTGCCGGTACTGCTGCCGGTTCCGCCGCCTGCGGAAGCCGTGCCCGTCTGCCCGGCGGACGTACTGCTTCCCGAATTTCCGCCGTTCTGAAGACTGGCAACACTGTTATCCGTTCCGGAAGAAGATGGAGCAGTTCCTCCAACCGCGTAATACGTATCTCCTGTTTCCGAAACACTGAAAGCAAGCGTTGTATCACCTGCGGATGTGTCTTCGCCAAGTGTGATATCGCCAAGCTTCTGCGGTGAACCGTCTACAAGCTTGCAGAGAACAGCGGTATCCGCGTCCCATTTCTCGGTCAGCGTTATTGTAAGCGTTGCGGGCGCGGCCAGATTTTCCGATTCAATGGCAATGCCCAGGCCTACAGACGCTCCGTTTGCCGCGGCTTTGACATCTTCCGTCTTTTCGCCCGGAAACGTAACCTTCATGTGCTGGTCGACCGGATTCTGGATTTTCGTTCCATCGTACGACCATTTATAGGAAATGCCTGTGTCCGCATCCTTACCGCTGAAAGTAAAGGTGCCTTCCTTTCCTGCGATCGTTTCCATCTGCGCCGCCGTAATAATCCCGTCATCCGGAAGCACATTGTCATTAGAAAGAGGCTCCGTATCCGAAGACGAAGCATCGGATTTTTCAAGCCTTGTCACATCACTGCTTGAGATCGTTCCGCAGCTGCAGAGGATCAAGGCTGCGGCACAAAACAGTGCGGTTATAAACGCTGTTTTCTTTTTCATTGTACCTGCTCTCCCCTCCTGCGTTTCTTCAGGAACACAAAAACGCACATGGCCGCCGCGGCCGCGCAGATCAGAATCACGGACCAGACGGATATGCCGTTTTGCTGTCCGGCTGCGGCAATATCAGCCACTGCACCCGATGCGTCAGCTCCGTCCTGCGTCTGTTCCTCATCTGTCTGGCCGACTGTGCTTTGAGGGACATACGTTTCACCTGTAAAGCTCCAGCCTCCGTCGTTCGCTGCTTCCTGTTCCGCAGAAGCATCCGACGAAACGGAGGATGCTGTGGCACCGCTGGTCTGGGCTGTCGTGACTGACGCTGCATCCTGTACGGTACCGGTTGCGGCATCATCCGAAGTCCCGCTGCTGTCTGTGTCTGTGCCTGTGCCGGTGTCTGCTCCGGAATCGGTACCCGTGTCGATACCGGAATTATTTCCCTGATTCGGGTCCGTCTCACCGGTTCCGCTGTCATCGCCATTCCCGCCGACTGTAAGGGTCATATCCGACAGATCAAAAAGCGAGCTCTGACCCTTCGTCAGACGGTCATAAGCCGCAAGCGCGTAGCAGCACTGGACCGTCGCGGTACCGTTCACTGTTCCGTCCGGCCCGCCGCCGTTATTCGCCGCGTTTGCCTTTGTATGCATGAACCCGCTGCCGTCGATGTGATAAGAAAGCATATTGTCGACCGCGGAAATATCATTCTTTATAAAACGGCTGTCCTTGTCCGGATCAATACCAACCGAGCAAAGTGCCGTCACCACCTGTGCGCAGGACTCCGAGGTCTCTGCATTCATCGTGCTGAAGCCGCCGGTCTCCTGCTGCTTCAGGCTTAACACGATCACCGCCCTGTCAATGGCGGCCGTCACATCCTCATACCCCGCAGCGCCGTAAAAAGGAGCCAGCGCCTGCAGTGCCATTCCCGTGATATCGACATCTGCCTTTGTACCCATAAGAGCAAAGCCGCCCTTCGGCACAGAACCGTCGTTATCCTTCTCCCCCGCCAGCAGACAGTCAATCAGCTGCCGTTCATAATCCGGATCGGCGTACGCGGAATTGCATTCATACGCCAGAAGTGCCCAGACAGGACCGTTGAAGCCCTGCTTCGTCACATTGCCAAGTATGCTGATTTTATCGAACAGATTATAGCCCGCGACATTCCTCGCGTCATAGCCAAGTGACGTCAATACCAGGATTTCCCTGGAATAATCGGAATACTGACTGCCGGTCGTCAGCTGTCCGTTATTTGCCTTAAGATAATTCGCGATATGGTTGTAATATGTCTGGAAATAAGCGCTGTTTAAATCCATCCCGCTTCTGACCTGATCGAATACAAACCATTCACTCCCGTATGCCGGATTCGTATCCAGCGATGCCATATACGATTTCGTCTCCTGCAGTGCTTCTTCATACGTCCCGGAAGACGCGTACACCGACGTTTTAGCGGGCATCAGAACCGCGGCAGCTGCCAGTACTGCCGTCAGCAATAAAACAAAGCCCCTTGCTCTTTTCATCATGCGTCTCCTTTCCCCGGAAAAATAACATGAGTCATCCGGCATGCCGAATCAGACACACCGGATGACTTTGCATTCATTTACTTAATTAATCAAGCTGCCCGTATTTTTCAATAAAACGTGTAATGATCGTTGCGCATTCCGCACGGTTCGCGCCGTCCTGCGGATTAAGCATACCTTTGTTTCCTCGTATAAACTGGGTGCCGACCGCCCATTTCATCGCATTAAGCGCAAACGGAGTAATCTTATCGCCATCCGGATATCCGGCCAGATCACTTGTTTCCGAAACATCATAACTGCAGTATGAAGCATAACGGTACATCATCGTTGCCAGCTGTTCGCGCGTAATACTGTCGGACGGCCCGAATTTTTCACCGTTTCCGTATCCTTTAAATATTCCGACGCTCTTTCCCCAGGCTACCGCGTTCGCGTAATACGCATCCGCCGTAACATCCGTAAACGGATCGTCAAACACGACTGCCGGCGATCCTGCCATTCTGTACAGAATGGTCGCGACCTCGGCACGACAGAGCGTTTTCGACGCGTCAAACGTCGTCTTGTTCACACCGGTCATGATTCCGTTCGCGTACAAGAAAGCCGCAGGTCCGTTGAACCAGTCACTTCCGGAGACATCCGCATACGGCATCATCTGAACGGTAAAGGTATACGTCTGGAAAGGATATTCCGTATCGCTCCAGTTCGGACCGCCGCAGGTCACCGTAATGACTGTTCCCGCCTCGACCGGCACATCAGACAACAGCTTATATTCTTTCGTGCCGACAGATGTTTTCACCTGATACGATGTATTTTCCGCAGCAGGCGTTACCTTGACCGAACTTGTTCCAGCCGGCAGCACAAGACCGTAATCGTATACGGTCGGACTAAAAACATCGTCAAGTGAACCTGTTGAAAAAGATATACCCTTCAGGTTTTTATTATGCTCCATTGTTCCGCTGGGATCGTTCCAGGAACCGTAATCCCTCAGATCTGTGCCCGATCCGTCCGCGGTAAACCGCATTTCGATTTCATCGCCGTTTGTAAGACCGCCGTTCGTGACTGTATAGCTGCTGAGTCCTGCGGACGTATACCAGTTATTAATGGCCCCCATCCAGCCGCTGTACGCGTTTGGAGCGCCTGCA
>Ga0160425_1003889_pt1 | contig 10503 bp, 10 predicted proteins | sample BioMet8_FD_108193 | JGI IMG/M metagenome (GOLD analysis project Ga0160425, IMG submission 108193) | Microbial communities from bioreactor (seeded with sewage sludge) at Lawrence Berkeley National Lab, California, USA - Biofuel... | ecosystem: Engineered > Bioreactor > Anaerobic > Unclassified ...
GATGCGCATCTTGTTTGCTTTAATAACGAATTAATAACGAATAACGACTATATGATCCGCGCATCTAATAATATTGATACCGGAGTCCTGAATGCTACATTAGCTTGCGTTATGGTTAACGGACTTGCAGGAAATGCCGCAGGAGCGGCAGTCTGCATGATTGCTTCCATGCTTTGCGCAAATATTCTGTACCATGTGGATTATCATCTCTGTCATCCGATTCATATGAAGTACACCGCAACTTCAACAAGAGAATGCATGTGGCTGCAAAGTGTTGTTAATCAGGCCTTTTCTATGTGTGCACCTTGTATCATTATCGATGACATTTATCCCAAAAGCGGAGCAGGAACAAAAGAACTTCTCAGGGAGGTCGCAGCAAACGCGCTGGTAATTACAACGACAGGTGGTCATCTCGAAGGAGTCGGTTCCTGCGATGGCCTCAAGCCAAACTGTTCCGGACTGGAAGTAAGAATGATGGGAGCAGTAGGACGGGCAGCTGCGGAGCAAGGTATTACCAGAAAACAGGCTGATATCATGGTCAGAAAACTTCTTGGAAAATATGAGACTGTTTTTGACAATGGAAATGAAGGATTGCCGTTTGAAAAAGTATATAATCAGGAACATATAGAACCTCAGAAATTCTGGCTACAGATGTTTGAGGAAGTGACAGATGAATTGAAAGAGATGGGATTAAATATCTGAAGGTAAAACGCTGGGATGTGAATGGAGTATTACCTATAAAGAAGTCGGTAAATAGTAAGTGACTTTGAATACCGTCAGCCGGAATACTGGTTGACGGTATTTTTATATGTAAATGTCAGATCAAAAGCATACCTATTTGCATCATTGTCACCCCGGAAGGCATCTGAAAGAGCATAAGGATCATCCTGATGTCTAGCCATATGCAGGTCATCAGGATTTTGAGTTAAATGAAGATGTGTGTATCTGTCCGATATTAGGCATGTGTGCAGAAGCAAAATAATTAAAAACAGCCTTGACAAACAAAAGAAATTAATACATAATGTAAAGAATTTAAAAGTTCAAACCGTTGAAACGGAGATAACGGCAGGCATGCCCGCACAGAGAGTCTGAGATGCTGAGAATCAGACGGGAAACAAGCTGTCAAATGGACCGTTGAGGGCGCAGTGAAAGGCACGGGATGTGCCGAGTATTCTGCGACGTGCAGGCATACGTCAGTTGCCGGGGATATGATTGTATCCTGACAAGAGCACGGATTTATGATCGTGAATCAAGGTGGCACCGCGGATAGATGTATATATTCGTCCTTGACAGAAGCTTACTTTCTGTCAGGGACTTTTTGTTATTACCCTTTTGGCAGAAAGTCAAAGGGGTATTTTTTTCTAAGGAGATGGTTATTATGGAATTCCTGCCGGATTTTGATGAAGTCAGAAAGATTGCGGAAGGCGGCGCGTACAAGGTTGTTCCTGTAAGCTGCGAGATCCTCTCGGATATCTGCACGCCGATCGAGGCAGTCCGGATTCTGAAGAATGTATCTACGCACTGCTATATGCTGGAGTCGGTTGCGGAACGGGAAAAATGGGGACGCTACACGTTTCTTGGTTTCGACCCGAAGCTAGCGGTCACCTGCGTGAATGGCCGGATGAAGGTCGGAAGTCTTTCGCTTGAGACAACGGATCCTTCGGAGGTTCTCCGCCAGATTCTGGCCGATTACAAAAGTCCGCGTTTTGATTATCTTCCGTCGTTCACAGGAGGACTTGTCGGGTATTTTTCCTTTGATTACCTTTCGTACAGTGAACCGGCGGTAAAATCGGACGCGGAAGATACGGAATCATTCCAGGACGTTGACCTGATGCTGTTTGACAAGGTGATCGCCTTTGATAATTTCCGGCAGAAAATCATTCTGATTGTCAATATGTCCCTGGAAGATCCTGAGGTGGAATATAATCGGGCGGTCATGGAACTGCGGTCCTTATGCGATCTCTTAAGACATGGGAAAAAGAAAACCGAGCCGGGCGGCCGGCTGCTTGGTGATGTAAAGCCGCTGTTTGATCGGGAAGCATACTGCGGGATGGTGGAAAAGGCAAAGTCACACATCCGGGAAGGAGATATTTTCCAGATCGTACTGTCGAACCGCCTGAGCGCCCCGTTTGAGGGCAGTCTGCTTAATACGTACAGGGTTCTGCGGACGATTAACCCGTCTCCGTATATGTTTTATTTTTCCGGCACAGATGTGGAGGTCGCGGGCGCGTCTCCGGAAACGCTGGTAAAGCTGGAAAACGGCGTTCTCCATACGTTTCCGCTTGCGGGGACAAGGCCGAGAGGGAGGACAGAAGAGGAAGACACGGCGCTGGAGCGTGAGCTGCTTTCGGACGAAAAGGAACTGGCGGAACATAACATGCTGGTGGATTTAGGCAGAAATGATCTTGGGAAAATCAGCCGGTTCGGCAGTGTCCGGGTGGAGGCGCTGCACATCATCGAACGGTATTCTCATGTGATGCACATTGGCTCTACTGTACGGGGAGAGATCCGGGACGGTTTTGACGGTCTTGACGCGATTGAAGCGGTGCTTCCTGCCGGTACCCTTTCCGGCGCGCCGAAGATCCGGGCCTGTCAGCTGATCGCGGAACTTGAAAACAATAAGCGTGGTATTTACGGCGGGGCCATCGGATATATTGATTTTACAGGCAACATGGATACCTGTATTGCCATCCGGATCGCGTACAAGAAGAACGGCAAGGTCTTTGTCCGGAGCGGGGCGGGCATCGTATACGACTCCGTTCCGGAAAAAGAATATGAGGAGTGCATCAATAAGGCGAAAGCCGTTGTGAAGGCGCTTCAAATGGCACAGGAGGTGGAATTATGATTCTGCTGATCGATAATTACGACAGCTTTTCTTACAATTTGTATCAGCTTGTCGGGGAAATCGAACCGGATATAAAAGTGATCCGGAACGATGAAATGACCGTGAACGAGATTCAGAAGCTTGAGCCTGACAGGATTATTCTTTCACCGGGGCCCGGCCGCCCCGAGGATGCCGGCATTCTTATGGATGTGGTAAAAGAACTGGGCAGAACGATTCCGGTGCTTGGTGTGTGCCTCGGTCATCAGGCCATCTGCGCCGCGTACGGCGCGGACGTTACGTATGCAAAAAAGCTGATGCACGGCAAGCAGTCCGAGGTCCGGCTTGACACGGACAGTCCGCTTTTTCAGAATTGTACCGGGCGGACGGCTGTGGCACGGTATCATTCCCTCGCCGTTGACAGCGGCACCATGCCGGAGATCCTGAAACCGACAGCTTATACGGATGACGGTGAAGTCATGGCCGTCCAGCATAAGGAATACCCCGTTTTCGGCGTACAGTTCCATCCGGAATCGATTATGACGCCATGCGGAAAAACCATACTGTATAACTTTATAAAGGAGTGTTGAAAATGATCAAAGAAGCAATTGTCAAAATCGTAAACAAAGAGGATTTAACGTACCAGGAGGCATACACGGTAATGAACGAAATCATGAGCGGCGAAACGTCGTCTACGCAGAACGCGGCGTTTCTGGCCGCCTTGTCCACAAAAAGCGCGCGTGCCGAAACGACGGATGAAATCGCAGGCTGTGCCGCGGCCATGCGCGACCACGCCACAAAGGTGGAAACGGATATGGAACTGTTTGAGATCGTGGGAACCGGCGGTGACAATGCACAGAGCTTCAATATTTCCACCACCTCTGCTTTTGTAGCGGCGGCAGGCGGCATGAAGGTGGCCAAGCACGGAAACCGCGCCGCCTCCTCCAGATGCGGCACCGCGGACTGTCTGGAAGCCCTCGGGGTCAATATCCGTCAGTCGCCGGACAAGTGCCGTGAGCTTCTTCGTGAAGCGGGAATGTGCTTTTTCTTCGCGCAGGAATACCATACGTCCATGAAATATGTCGGCGCTATCCGGAGAGAACTGGGATTCCGGACGGTGTTTAATATACTCGGGCCGCTGACAAATCCGGGAAGTCCGAGCCTTCAGCTCCTCGGTGTGTATGATGATTATCTCGTCGAGCCGCTGGCCAGGGTGCTGATGAGTCTTGGCGTAAAGCGTGGAATGGCAGTTTACGGGCAGGACAAGCTGGATGAAATATCGATGAGCGCGCCTACGACCGTCTGCGAGTTCAAGGACGGATGGTACCGCACATCGGTGATCACGCCGGAACAGTTTGGGCTTGAACGGTGTCAGAAGCGGGATCTCACAGGCGGCACACCCGATGAAAACGCGAAGATCACACGCGGCATTCTCTCCGGGAAAAAAGGGCCGCGGCGGGATGCCGTGCTGATGAATGCCGGTGCGGCTCTTTACATCGGCGGGAAAGCGGAAACGATGCAGGATGGGACGGTGCTTGCCGCGGAGCTGATCGATTCCGGGAAGGCACTCACGGTTCTGGACCGTCTGATTGAAATCAGCAACAGCGGGGTACAGTCATGACAATCCTGGATGAACTGGCCGGTTACGCACAGATCCGGTGTCAGCGGGCAAAGGCTTCCCTTTCGGCGGATGATCTGAAACGGAAAGTGTCGGAGCTTCCGAAAAAGCATTTTGAATTTGAAAAGGCACTGGGGGGCGAGGGCATTTCGTTCATCTGTGAATGCAAAAAAGCGTCCCCCTCGAAGGGACTGATCGCGCCGGACTTCCAGTATCTGCGGATCGCGAAGGAGTATGAAATGGCCGGAGCCGACTGCATTTCCGTCCTGACGGAACCGAAATGGTTCCTTGGCAGTGACGAATATCTGCGGGAGATTGCCGGAGCGGCAGCCATACCGTGTCTGCGCAAGGATTTTATCATAGATGAGTATATGATCTACGAGGCAAGACTTCTGGGCGCGTCGGCGGTGCTGCTGATTTGCTCTGTACTGTGTGAAGAGCAGATCCTGAAATACATCAGAATCTGTGACAGTCTCGGACTTTCCGCACTTGTGGAAGCGCATGATGAAAAGGAAGTGCAGACCGCGCTGAAAGCAGGTGCCAGACTGGTGGGTGTCAACAACCGGAATCTTGCGGATTTTTCGGTAGATACGGAAAACAGCCGCAGGCTGCGGAAGCTGATACCGTCGGACGTGATTTTTGTATCCGAAAGCGGGGTTTCCTGCCGCAGGGATGTGGAAAGACTGAATGAAACCGGTGTGGACGCGGTTCTTGTCGGAGAAGCTATGATGCGCGCCGGGGATAAATGTGCAAAGTTAAAGGAACTGCGGGGTATTTTATGATAAAGATCAAGTTTTGCGGGCTGACGAGCGAAGAGGATATTGTCTGTGTGAACGCATGTCTTCCCGATTATATCGGCTTTGTATTTGCGCCGCAGAGCCGCAGATATATCAGTCCTGACAAGGCAAGGCTGCTTAGAAAGAATCTGGACGGCCGTATAATGCCGGTAGGCGTGTTTGTCAATGAAACAGCTGAACGCGTGGCGGCACTTCTGAACAGCGGTACGATCGGAATGGCGCAGCTTCATGGAAACGAAGACACGAAGTATATCAGGCATCTGCGTACGCTGACAGACAAGTCTCTGATTCAGGCGTTCAAGGTAGCCGGCGGAGCCGATGTGGAAGCGGCACAAAACAGTGAAGCGGATTTTGTACTTCTCGACGCATCCCGCGCAGGCAGCGGCGAAACGTTTGACTGGACACTGATCGGACGGATCGACAGGCCTTTTTTCCTGGCAGGCGGACTGAATGCGCGGAACGCCGCGGATGCGGCCGGAAAACTGAATCCATACGCGCTGGATGTAAGCTCGGGAATCGAAAGCTGCGGACATAAAGATATTGATAAAATGCGCGCGTTTCTGCGTGCGGTCAGAAAGTACAGAGGTGAAATGATATGACGAATCCGAACGGAAGGTTTGGCGAATATGGGGGTCAGTATATTCCGGAAACGTTGATGAATGCCGTAACAGAGCTGGAGTCGGCGTACAATTATTATAAAAACGACGCAGAGTTTAACCGGGAGCTTGCGGAGCTTCTGAATGAATACGCGGGACGGCCGTCAAGGCTGTATTACGCAAAAAAAATGACGGCGGATCTTGGCGGCGCGAAAATTTATCTGAAGCGTGAAGATCTGAACCACACCGGCGCTCATAAGATCAACAACGTGCTGGGACAGGCGCTTCTTGCCAAAAAAATGGGAAAGACCCGCCTTATCGCCGAGACCGGAGCGGGGCAGCACGGCGTAGCCACTGCGACAGCCGCGGCACTCATGGGGATGGAGTGTGTCGTATTCATGGGCGAAGCAGACACGGTCCGTCAGGCACTCAATGTGTATCGGATGCGGCTTTTAGGCGCGGAAGTCGTGCCGGTTACAACCGGAACGGCAACACTGAAAGACGCGGTATCCGCGGCGATGCGTGAATGGACAAGCCGGATAGCGGATACCCACTACTGCCTTGGTTCTGTGATGGGCCCGCATCCGTTTCCTACCATTGTCCGTGACTTTCAGGCGGTCATTTCTAAGGAAATCAAGGAACAGATGATGCAGAAGGAAGGGCGGCTTCCCGATGCTGTCATCGCATGTGTCGGCGGTGGGTCCAATGCCATCGGAAGTTTTTATCATTTTATAGAGAATCCGGGCGTCCGCCTCATTGGCTGTGAGGCCGCGGGACGCGGAATCGATACATTTGAAACGGCAGCGACGCTTTGTACCGGCCGGACAGGCATTTTTCACGGCATGAAGTCTTATTTCTGCCAGGACAAATACGGTCAGATCGCTCCCGTTTATTCTGTTTCGGCAGGTCTGGACTATCCCGGCGTAGGCCCTGAACACGCGTATCTGCATGATACCGGAAGAGCAGAATATGTCCCTGTTGCCGACGAGGAAGCAGTGGAGGCATTTGAATATCTGGCACGGACGGAAGGCATTATTCCGGCAATTGAATCGGCTCACGCGGTTGCATACGCAATGAAGACCGCCGGACAGATGGACAAAGATAAAATCATTGTCATTACGATTTCCGGCAGAGGCGACAAAGACTGCGCCGCCATCGCCAGATACAGAGGGGAGGATATTCATGAGTAAGATAAAGTCCGCTTTTGAAAATAAAAAGGCATTTATCGCGTTTATTACGTGCGGCGATCCGGATCTGGAAACGACAGCCGCTGCTGTCAGGGCGGCCGTGGAAAACGGTGCGGATCTGATCGAGCTGGGTATCCCGTTTTCCGATCCGACAGCCGAAGGACCGGTGATTCAGGGGGCAAATGTCCGTGCACTTCGCGGCGGCGTCACGACAGACAGGATATTTGCTTTTGTCAGAGCGATCCGCAGTGACGTTGACGTGCCGATGGTCTTTATGACATACGCAAATGTTGTCTTTTCCTATGGGGCGGAGCAGTTTATTTCAACATGTGCGGATATCGGCATAGACGGAATAATCCTGCCGGATCTGCCATATGAAGAAAAAGAGGAATTCTTGCCGGTATGCCGGAAATACGGCGTGGATCTGATTTCTCTGATCGCGCCAACCTCGGAAAAACGTGCTGCCATGATCGCACGGGAAGCGGAGGGCTTTATCTATATCGTCTCCAGTCTTGGTGTGACCGGCGTAAGAAGCGAGATCACGACAGACCTCGCTTCCATTGTTCATGTTGTCCGTGAAAATACAGACGTGCCGTGTGCCATCGGCTTCGGAATATCGACACCGGAACAGGCAAAGCGGATGGCAGGTCTTTCGGACGGAGCGATTGTAGGATCGGCTATCATCAGACTGCTTGAAAAGTACGGAAAGGAAGCGCCGGAACAGATTGGAAAATATGTGCGTGAGATGAAGAATGCGCTGCGGTAAGTATATTGTTCGTAAATTAATTCACATATCTAATTTTAACATAAATATTTATGATATAATTAGCTTATTGTATCTGATGAAACGGTAAGGGACTTTTATGTTTACGACAAGATCAGCATGAAAATCCCGAAGGGAAAAGTATACAGCCTGATAGGCAGAAACAGGCGCAGGCTTAGAAAAAAAAGAGCGGAGAAGAAAATGCCGAATCGAAAAGAGCTCAAAAAACGGGCGAAAAAAACTTTGAAAACCCATTATTTCCTGCTGGTGTTTCTGTGTCTTGTCAGTGCGTTCTGGGGAACGGAGTTCAAATCCGGCAGCACGGCGCTTGGATCCGGGAACACGTCCGGCGGCGAGTCATCGTTTCTGCTTGGAAACAGTGCGAATCAGACGGTCCTGGGGGATGTCCTCAAGGGCAATCTTACAGCGGGAGAGCAGGCATCGCAGCAGGCGATGAAAGAGGACGAAGCAAGACAGTCAGTCAATGTAATGGGGCTGGAGGTTGGCTATAATAAAGGGGTTCTGGCCAATGTTGTAAATAAGGTGTCATCAGGCAAGCTGATCGTGTGGTTCGCGAATGCGCTTGCTTCCATTGTAAAGTCCCAGTCGGCTGCCGCCGTGGTCTTTATTCTGCTGGGCTTTTTCGTCTACTGTATGGTCTGGATTTTTATTCTGAATCTGTACACGGCGGCTATGCGGAGGATGTTCCTGGAAGCACGTTCCTACGCGAAGGTTTCCTTTGCGCATCTGACGTATTTCATGGCAGTGCGGAGGTGGCGTCGGGCGGCGCTTACCATGTTTGCCGAAAGTATTTTTCTGGATCTGTGGTGGCTGACGATTATCGGAGGGATCATCAAGCGGTACAGCTATTATCTGGTTCCGTATATTGTCGCGGAGAATCCGGATATCAGACCGCTGGAGGCAATCACACTCTCCAGGCGGATGATGGACGGTCACAAGTTCGAATTTTTTGCAGCCGAGCTTTCTTTTATCGGATGGCAGGCGCTTTCGGTTCTGACCGGCGGGCTGCTGAATCTCTTGTATACGACACCGTATATGGTCTGCACGTTTTCCGAGTATTACGCGGAGCTCCGGAAGATGGCTAAAGACAGTGACATGCCGGGAGCCGGCCGGCTGAATGATGCGTATCTTTTCGCGCCGGAGCCGGAAGAGGAGCGGGAAGCAGCATATCCGGATATCGTGGAGATGGAGCAGACGATCCGGGCAAATGAAGTGCCGATCAGTAAATGGCAGAAATTCCTGGTGGAATGGTTTGGCGTCTGGATCGGAAAGACGCAGACGAAGCGTGCATACCAGAAGAACGAGAACCGGAAGTTCCAGAACCGCAGAGATATTCTGGAAAAAGACGGGGAAGCGTATCCGTCCCGCTTAAACCCGCTGTACCGGGCGTCCGAGATTCATCTGACCGGAAGGATTTCCTTTATCCGCTGTTATACGGTATGGTCGCTGATTCTGATGTTCCTTAATTTTTCAGTAATCGGATGGATATGGGAGGTCAGTCTTCATTTGGTTCAGTTCGGAGAGTTCGTCAACCGGGGCACACTGTACGGACCGTGGCTCCCGATCTACGGAATGGGCGGCATGGCGGCACTGATTCTGACAAGCAGGCTGAAGAAAACTCCGGCACTCGCCTTCTTATGGTCCATTGTGATCTGCGGACTGATCGAGTACTCTTCGGCGGCGGCGCTGTGGAACCGTTTTCATCAGAAATGGTGGGACTATTCCGGCTATTTCCTGAACTTCAACGGCAGGATCTGCGCGGAAGGACTGCTCGTGTTCGGTATCGGCTGTGTGATGATCATTTACCTGATCGCGCCGATCATGGATATGATGTTCTCCAGAATTAAGACGAAGATCGTGATTCCCATCTGTATCATCCTGGGTGGAATTTATATGACGGATTATACGTATTCGCAGTTTCATCCCAACACCGGCGAAGGTGTTACGGAGGCTGTGGTTCTGGAGCGGAGCGCACCCGCAGGAAGCCTGAGAGGCTGAATCATCATCGAAGAAAAACGACCGGCTGTGAATGATGCAGCCGGTCGTTTTGATGAAATATGGTTACAGCTTCATGCACACATCCCAGGCGCGCCAGATCACGGTCCTTAAGTTCCCGACCTGATCCGCGTCGCCGACGAGGTGCACATGTCTGGACGGTGCCGAAAGCGGAGACGGATGGTAGCCGACGGATACGATGACCGAGTCACCTTTCAGTTCAAAATCCGTGCCGCTCTTGTCCGTGACGGTCACGCCGTCCGGACGAATTTCCCGGACTGTCGTCTCGAGATAGACCGGCGCTTCCTTATAAGCCAGCATTTCCCGCAGGAAGGAAGAGTTCGCGAGACAGACGCCCTTGACCGCAATCAGGTCATTTTTCATCTCGACGATCGACGGCTTTTTGCCCTTGAGAATCAGGTCATATGCGATCTCGCAGCCGGTCAGGCCGCCGCCGATGATGATCACATTGTCACCAACCTCTTTGCCGGACAAGTATTCCGCCGCCTCGACAGAATGCTCGATTCCTTTGATCGGCGGGCGGTTTGCCGCGGACCCGGTGGCGATGATGACCTCGTCCGCACCGAGTGCTTTGATATCGCTGATTTCTGTGTTCAGTCGGATGTCGATACCGTGTTTCCGGATCGCGGTGCGGTACCATTCGATCAATTCCCGGTCTTTTTCCTTAAAAGACGGAGCGGCTGC
>Ga0160425_1003891_pt1 | contig 10498 bp, 6 predicted proteins | sample BioMet8_FD_108193 | JGI IMG/M metagenome (GOLD analysis project Ga0160425, IMG submission 108193) | Microbial communities from bioreactor (seeded with sewage sludge) at Lawrence Berkeley National Lab, California, USA - Biofuel... | ecosystem: Engineered > Bioreactor > Anaerobic > Unclassified ...
GAGGATCAACTCGTGGATCAGGCTTGCGCGTTCGCCGACGGACGACGGCGAGGCGCAGGAGACGCTGAACGCCTTCCTGCGGTCGCGGCGTGTGCTGAACTTGGAGCGGGTCTTCGCGCGGACCGGTTGGTCCTTTTGCGTGGAGTGGCTGGAGGGCGGGCGCATTCAGACCGTGACCGGTCGGGTCTACTACGTGGAGTCATGCCTGCCCGGCGACACGTCGTGGAAGCCGGTTACGGGGCTGATCGGCGGGCAGGTCGGTGTGACGCCATGGCTGGTCGCGCGCCCAACAGAAGCCAAGACAGGATTTTACCGCGCCGTGCTCGGCGTACCGTCGGATATGACGAAAGTGGTGCCGTGATTTTACAGAGAATCGTCAATATGGTGCGCGCGGTATTTGCCCGGTGACATGCCGATGAGCCGCTTGAACGTGCGGGTGAAGTGGCTGTGGTCGTAGAAGCCGGTCTCACAGGCGATGTCGGCGATCGTGCGGTTGGTCGTTTCCAGCAGGGTGCGCGCGGCGGTGATGCGCACGCGCTGGAGATACTCGTACGGCGTGGTTCCGAAGATGCGGTTGAAGCGCCGCTCGAACTGGCTCTGAGAGACCCCCGCGAGCTGGGCCAGTTTTTTCATGTCGAGGTTCTGTCCGTACTGCGTGTGGATGTGGGCGACCACCTGCGCGAAACGGCCGTGCCAGCTCGGCGTGTCGCGCAGATCGTCGATGATGCGGTGAAAGCCGATCACGCCGATGGGTTTGCCCTTTTTGTCATAGACCGGAAATTTGCAGTGGATCATCAGCCGATCCGAATGTTCGGGCGCAGGCGCAATCTGGTTGATGACGGGAATGCCGGTCTTCATGACTTCCTGATCGCCCTTCACGTAGAAGTCGGCGCGGTCGCGCGAAAAGAAGTCGTAGTCCGTTTTGCCGACAGTCTCCTGCTCGTTGTCCGCATTGCAGAACTGGCAGGCGCGCAGGTTGTTCAGCATGAAGCGTCCCTGGCAGTCTTTCATGAAAAAGCCGACGTCCGGCAAGAGGTCGATCAGTTTGTGAAAAGCCGTCCAGTCGCCGACTTGGGAGAGGAATTTTCGTTGCAAGGCTTTTGCATTCATGCTGATAGTTTACACATTTTAACGGCCTGTTTACAAGACGCAGCTCCAAAGAAAACATAAAATGACCCCATAAATTAGTATTTGGTTGGGAACGGCGTTGCCGCCGAAGGGGGACACAATGACGAAGGGATTGAGGGGCAGAAACGAGTCGAACACCGCAGGGGCGTTCAGCCGTCGGCGGTTTTTACAAAGCATGGCGGCCGCAGGGGGGGTGATTGCACTGCCAACCCTTATTCCTGCTTCCGCGCTCGGGCGCGACGGCGCGGTGGCACCGAGTAACCGCATCGTGATGGCCGGCATTGGCCTGGGAGGTCGCGGAACCGGCGATTTGCGCAGTTGGATTCTGCCCGACCCTCAGGCACAGTTCGTCGCGATCTGCGACGTGCGCCGCGAGCGCCGCGATGCAATCAAGGCGTTTGCCGATAAGCAGTACGGCAATCAGGACTGCAAAACCTACATTGAGATGATGGACGTGTTGGCGCGGCCCGACATCGACGCGATTCTGACCGCCACGAGCGACCGATTGCACGCGACCGTTTCGATCCGCGCCATGCGCGCCGGCAAGGACGTTTACACCGAGAAGCCGGCGTCGATGACGGTCGCCGAAGGTCAGGCCGTCGTGCGGACCGCCCTGCAATACGGACGCGTTTATCAGGCCGGCATGCAGCGGTTGAGCGAGGCGAATTTCATCGTCTGCAACGAACTGTTGCGGCTGGGCCGGCTGGGCGAGGTCAAGACCGTCTATGCGCATCTGGCACCCTGGGGCAACGTAAACATGAGCCGCGAATGGCTGCCCGCGCAGCCGCAGCCCGACCCGCAGGAGGTCGACTGGGACCGCTGGCTCGGGCCCTGCCCCTGGCGGCCGTACAACGGTGCCTATATCCACGGCGGCTGGCACGGCCAGCACGATTTCTATACCAGCGTGATCGGCGAGTGGGGCTCCCATACGTTTGCGCAGTGTCATGACGCGCTGGGAATGCAGAACACATCGCCGGTCCATTTCCCCTATGTTCCCACACCGACTGCGGACGGCATGGCGATGCGTTTCGCGAACGGCGTGACAATGATCCAGAAACAGGAGGGGTGGCGCGGAACCTGCGGCGTTCGCTATGTCGGCAGCGAGGGCTGGTGCGCCTGCGCCGACGGCTACGCGCGTCCGGAGGTCTCCAACCCCGCGCTGCTGGCCGACTTCAACAAAATTCTGCAGGACTACCTGACCCGCACGGGCCACGCTGTAGGCCACATGCAGGACTTCTTCAAATGCGTGCGCAACCGCACGGTCACTGTGGCAAACCCGATGCTGATGCACCGGTCGATGACGACGGTTCACTGCGCGAACATCGCCCAATGGCTGAAGCGCGATCTCACATGGGATCCGGTGAAGGAAGAGTTCGTCAACGACGAGCAGGCCAACCGCTTCCGCTCGCGCGCCGCCCGCGAAGGGTGGCAGATCGTGTGAGGCGGTCTCTTCGGCCGAATCGGCCGAATCGGAAAAATCGATTCGGTCGATTCCTTCGGTTTATTCGACTCTTTCGAAAACAGGCATCATCATGAAAAAATCATACATGCTCACTCTCGTTGTTCTCTCCGCCGCGCTCTGCGCCCGCGCCGAGATTCCAGCCGACGTCCTTCTCAACGAAGGCAAGCTGCTGGAGGTCTTGCAGAAGGCCGACGCATCCGAAAACGACAAAATCACCGCCTGTCAGAATCTGGGGTGGTGCGGCACCCAAGCGGCCATCGCGCCGCTGGTCGCGCTGCTGGCCAGCGACAAGCCGGAGCTGCGGCACGCGGCGAGGTATGGCCTTGAGATGATTCCCGATCCGGCGGCCGAGGCGGCCCTCTGCGATGCCGCCGGACGCCTGACGGGCTCCGCGCTGGTCGGCGTGCTTCAGTCGCTCGGCAACCGGGGCCACGGTCCGGCGGTCGCGCTGCTCAGCAAACGCGTGGGCGATGCGGACGCGAATGTCGCGTCCGCGGCCGTGTGGTCGCTCGGCAAACTGGCGTCGCCCGAGGCGATGGCCGCGCTCAAGCCGCTGCTCGGCAAGTGCCCGCGCGCGGCGGAAGCCTATCTGAACGGTGCCGGAAAAATCGCCGCTGCCGACCCCGCGAAGGCGGCCGCCTACTATGCCGACGTGCGCGCTGCGGCGGGGGATGTGTCTCCGAGTGTCCGGCTGGCCGCGCTGAAGGGCGAGATTGTGACGGGGGGCGACGCGGGGCTGAAGCTTTGGGGGGAGGCGATCGCCAGTTCGGACGGCGACACGGTGAACGCCGCGTTGCGCGCGGCGCTGGATGTGCCCAAGGGCAATGCGCAGGCGACCGTTGTGTTTGCGGCTGCGCTGGCCAAGGTTCCGGCTGTGCAGACGCGCCTGACGGCGGTGCTGGGGCAGCGCGGCGACAAGGCCGCCGTTCCGGCTCTGACCGCGCTGGCCAAAGGCGAGAACGCCGCTTCTCCGGTCGCGCGTCTTGACGCGGCCGCCGCGCTGGCGACCCTGAACGACCCGGCTGCCGTTGCGCCGCTCATGGCGTTGGCGAAGGATGCGGACGCCGGGATCTCCGATGCCGCGAAAAATGAGCTGACCGGCTTTTCGGGTGTGGCCGCCGACGAGGCGGTGTTGGCGATGATGAGCGATGCCAATCCGTCAATCCGGCTCGCGGGCATCGACATGGCGCTGCGCCGGCGCATGGCGGTTGCCGTTCCCTCGCTGGTCAAGCTGTCGGTCGACGCCGACGCGAAAGTGGCCGAAGCCGCTGTCAAGGGCTTGGGCGAGCTTGGCACCGATCATGAGATCGGGACATTGCTGGCCGCGATCCGGAAGGATCCGCAAAGCGACACGGGCGTGCGCGCGCTGTCGTCCCTCTGCACGCGTTACGCGCGGCCTCGGGGTGGGAAGACGGCGATTAAAAGCGCGCTCTATGGCAACTTTGAAAACAACTTGGTGAAGGATGTGACCGCCAATGTGCAGAAGCTTGTGGACGCCGGTTCGATCACGATTCAGTCGTCCGGACGGCTTTGCAAGTGGGACGGCTTCAGCGAAGATCCCGCTCCCGGGAAAGTCAAATCGTTGCGCATGGTCTATACGTTCGACGGGGTTGAGAAGAGCGTGGAGGTGCGCGAAAACGACGCCGTGCATCTGAGCGGCGTGACGCTGCTGCCGGTGGCGTTCGATCCGATCCGATCGGCCTACGACGCGGCAAAGGGCGCGGAGAAAGTCGCCTTGTTCCAAGTGCTGGTTTCGCTTGCGAACGATCAGGCGCTGACTGTCGCGCGTGCCGCAGCCGCGCAGGATTCGGACGCGGAATTGCGCGAGGCCGGCATCCGTGCGCTCATCGACTGGAAGACGCCCGAAGCGCTTGAGGACGCCGCCGCGTTCGCGCAGAAGGCGCCGTCGGACCGCCTGCGGATTTTGGCGCTTCGCGGTTTTGTCCGGCAGCTGGAGTTGAGTTTCACGATCCCGGCCGACAAACAGATCGCACGCTTGGAACAGGCCTCGGGGTGGGCGGTTCGCGAAGAGGACAAAACATTTCTTAAGGCGGCACTGACGGTGGCCAAACGTCAAGTGGGCGAGGACGGGTTCCGTCCGATGTTCGACGGCGTCAGCATGAAGCAGTGGAAGGGCGGCGGCGGTTTCTGGCAGGTGAAGGACGGCCTTCTTCAGGCTCAGAGCTCGCCCGACAAAGTCTGCAAGCGCCAGTGCCACCTCATTTGGACGGGCGGTCAGCCGGGCGACTTTGAAATGCGCTGCGAGTTCAAGTTGAGCCCGGAGGCCAATTCGGGGATTCAGCTCCGCACACTCGATCAGGAGTTCGGCGACAGCGGTTATCAGGCCGACATGAACGGCGGCGGCAATTACGTGGGATTCCTCTATCATCCGAAACAGCACCTTGTCGGCGAGCGCGGAGCGAAGGTCATGATCGCCGCAGACGGAAAAAAGACCGTCGAACGGTTCGCCGACGCGAAGGAGCTGGGCGACAAGGTGTTCAAAAAGGACGATTGGAACGAGTACGACATCATTGCCAAGGGGCCGACGGTCACGCTGTTTGTCAACGGGATGAAAACATGCGAACTGACCGACTACCGTCCCTCCATGATGCCGAAAAAAGGATTCATCACCCTTCAGATGCACCCCGGTCCGCCGATGAAGATTCAGTATCGCAACCTACGCATAAAAGAGCTGAAATAATCTTTGCGGAAGAACCTTTGACGCACTGTCGCATCCCTGACACACACATCTGTCCGGGGGACGGAAAAATGCGATTTTGTTGGAATTCACGAAGAGTTGTGCCCAGAACGCAAGGGAACGACGATTGACGCGGCCGGAGGCCGCGTGCCACCCGCTTCGCACGAACTGTCGAAGGAGGTGGTGCGGGCACTCCGTGCACGCGGGATCGTGCGATTCCGCGCATAAAAGAACTCCGCAGTCGTATCGGACCTGATCGCGTTTCAAAAAATCTCTCTTGCGTCCTGAACATGTAGGGCGTGCCACTAAACATTTCCTTTCCTGAACCGCTCGGTTATACTACCCAACACCATGCAGAACGAGACGGACCTGGTCAAACATGCCTCCCAGCACCTGTCGGTGCCGGCGGACGGTAATCGGCGCGCGCAACTGGAGCGGGCCGTGCGCGATTACGTTTCGCGCGAACGGCTGTTTCCGCCGCTGACTTTTTCGGAATTGGCGGAACATACCCGGTGTGTCGCTGCGGGTGCGCCTGCCGCTGAGGACGAACAGCCTTATTTGGCGGTGCTTCTTAACAACGTCCTGTGGGCGGATGTGGTGGCCAGCGTGCCGTTCGAACGTCGGCTGTTGCTGTTGCCGCAGTGTCTCGTCGACACGGAAACGTGCAAGGCCGATCGCGACGGGCTCGGCCTTCTCTGCGCCCAGTGCGGCGGCTGCGCGATCGGCGTGCTTCAGGCCGAAGCGGACCGGCTCGGTTATGTGACGCTGGTGGCCGAGGGCGCAACGGTGGTCAGCAAATTGCTCACGACCGGCAAGGTGGACGCCGTGATCGGCGTCGGCTGCCTCGATTCGCTGAAGCGCATTTTCCCGATCATCAACACGCACGCCATTCCCGGGCAGGGCATTCCGCTGCTGGTGGACGGGTGCGTGCATACGGCGGTGGATGTGGCTTGGGCCTTGGAAATCATCCGCGCGCACAAATCGGCCGCCGTCAGCGGAGTCGTGGACCTCGATGCGATGGCGAGCGTGGTCCGCCGCTGGTTCGATGCGGATGCGCTGTCTGCGCTGATGGGCGGCGGCGCGACCGAGGCGCAACGCGTGGGGCAGGCGTGGCTGATGACCGGCGGCAAGCGCTGGCGTCCGCTGTTGGCGGCTGCGGTTTATCAGGCGGCGGGCGGCGAGGTCGAACGCATCCGGACACCGGCGATTGCGGTTGAGTGCTTTCACAAGGCGTCGCTGGTTCACGATGACATCGAGGACGGCGACGACGAGCGTTACGGCGAACCGACGGTTCACAGCCGGCACGGTGTCCCCGTGGCCATCAACGCGGGCGATTACCTGATCGGCGAAGGCTACCGGCTGCTGGCGTCTTCAGACTTTTCAAACGATGTGCGGACCGGCATGACGCTGGTCGCGGCCAAGGGACACCGCGAACTGTGTCTCGGGCAGGGCGAAGAGCTGGCGTTTTGCCGTCGCCCCTCTCCCGTGGCGGAATCGGCCGTGTTGCGCATTTACGAACAGAAGACCGCGGCCGCGTTCGAGGTGGCGGTGCTGGTGGGTGCGATCGCCGCCGGTGTGGACGCCGCGACGTGCGCGCAACTGTCCGCGTTTAGCCGCGCCGTGGGGACGGCCTATCAGATTCAGGACGACATTGAGGATTTCCGTTCGGTGCGGGGACGCGCGGCAGATCTGTTGGCCATGCGCCCGACGCTGTTTTTGGCGGTGGCCTGCGGCAGCGAACATCCGGCCGTTCGCGAAGCGTTGGGGGCCGTCTGGTCGGGTGATGCGGCCGGGCGCGAGCGGCTGATCGCGGCCATTGAGAAGGCCAATCTGCACTCGCGTGTGGAGCTGCTGTACGCCTACTATCGGCACGAGACGGAGCGGGTGATCGCCGGCATTCAGCACGCGGGACTGAACCGCCTGCTGCGACGGATCATGGCGCGGATGCTGAAATAGCGGGATGACGGGGAGGGGGACGGGGCGGCGTCAGGCCGCCCGCATTATGCGGCGCATGCTTCCCATTTTTGCGACTCTGCTCGCGGCGCTGGCGGCGGCGTGGGTGATGCGCGCGTGGCTGGCGCGCGAGACGGTTTCCGTCTCCGTGCGCCAGGCCGCTGCGGCCGGATCGCTTGCGGAAAGCGCGGCGGTTGCGGCTGCGCGGACCACGGATCTGACGGGCTGTTTCAAGTCCCATCCCGAGGTGTCCCGCGGCCGGACGCCCGGCCGGTGGCCGGGGTTCCGGGGCGCGGCGCGCGACAACGTGGCGCGCGAGGCGGGAACGCTTGCGACGGTCTGGCCGGCGGGCGGACCGCGCGTGCTGTGGACGCTTCCGATGGGCGAGGGGCACGCGATGCCCGCGCTGTGGGACGGTTGGCTGTATGTGCTGGACTACGACGAGGCCCGCGGCGGCGATTGTCTGCGTTGCCTCAGCGCCGATACGGGGCGGGAGCGCTGGGAGCATCTCTATGCGGTGAAAAGCAAGCGCAACCACGGCATCTCGCGCACGGTCGCAACCACGGACGGAGACGCCGTGGTCACGGTGGGGCCGCAGTGCCACGTGGTGTGCCTCGCGGCGGCGGATGGCAAATACCGCTGGGGGTTTGCGATGACTGACCGCTACGGCACCCAGGTTCCCCTTTGGTATACCGGCCAGTGTCCGCTGCTGGACAACGGCGTGGCCGTGCTGGCCCCCGTCGGCACCAACACGCTGCTGTGCGGCATTGACGCAAAAAGCGGCGCGACGGTGTTCGAGACGCCGAATTCCGGCGGCCTTGCCATGTCGCACGCGTCGGTCATGGTGCTCGCGGCCGAAGGTGTGCGCCAGTACGTGTATGCGGCGCTCGGCGGCATCGTCGGTGTCGCGGCTGACGGAGCGGAACGCGGCCGCGTGCTGTGGCGGAACGCCGCCTTCGCGCCGAGCGTGGTGGCGCCCTCGCCCGTGCCGCTTCCGGACGGACGGTTCTTCATGACGGCGGGCTACGGCTCCGGCGGTGCGATGTTCCGCGTGACGCGCGACGCGTCGGGCGCGTGGCAGGCGGCGGCGGTTTTCAAAACGGACCGCAAGCGGTTTGCAAGCGAACAGCAGACGCCGATCTTTCTCGACGGTTTGCTGTACGCGGTGTTGCCTGCGGACGGCGGCGGTGATCGCCAGCAGCTCGCGTGCATGACGCCCGAAGGGGAGCGCCTCTGGACGAGCGGCAAGGACGACGCGTTTGGGTTGGGACCGTACGTGGCGGCGGCGGACGGGTTGCTGTTTCTGCTTGACGATACGGGAACGCTGACGCTGGCGCGCGTCGGCCGCGAGGGTTATCGCCGGCTTGCGCGCACCGCGCTCATGGGCGGCAAAGGACGCGACGCGTGGGGCCCGATGGTGCTTGCGGGCGGCCGCCTGTTTCTGCGCGACAGCACCCGTCTCTTCTGCCTCGACGTGTCCGATAAGGCCCCGTGATGCCCCGGCATGAATCCCGAAATTGGAATTGCCGGCCTTGCTTTTGCCCGACTGATGCGGATAAACTTATCGTTGAGACTGTAAAACGAATTCATTCGGAGTTTGCGATGGCGGTTGCGGTCGAAATCGAAACGCTTTTCAAAACGTTCGGGACGTTCTGTGCGCTGAAGGACGTCACCCTGTCCGTGCGGCCGGGCGAGCTGTTTTTTCTTTTGGGCCCGAGCGGATGCGGCAAGACTACGCTATTGCGATGCATCGCCGGGTTTCATGCGCCCGATTCGGGGACCATCCGGATCGGTGACCGCGACGTGACGAACCTTCCGCCGCACAAGCGCGACACCGGCATGGTCTTCCAGAGCTACGCGCTCTGGCCGCACATGACGCTGGCGGAGAACGTGGCTTTCGGCCTCGAAATGCGCAAGGTTCCGCGTCCGGAGATTCGCCGACGTGCGCTGGAGGCGCTGGAACGCGTGCATCTGGCGGACCGCGCCCAGGCGCGCCCGAACCAGCTTTCGGGCGGCCAGCAGCAGCGCGTGGCGCTGGCGCGGGCGCTGGTGATCGAACCGCAGTGCCTGTTGCTGGATGAGCCGCTTTCCAATCTGGACGCCAATTTGCGGCTGGAGATGCGCACGGAGATCCGGCGCATCTGCAAGCAGGCCGGGCTGACGGCCGTTTACGTGACGCACGACCAGAAGGAGGCGCTTTCGATCGCCGACCGGCTGGCGGTGATGCGCGACGGCGCGGTCGAGCAGGTGGGCACGCCGTCCGAGGTGTACCGTGCGCCGGTCAACCGCTTCGTGGCGGGCTTTGTCGGCGACGGGACGTTTTTTCAGGGGCGCGTGCGGGAGGCGGCCGGGGGCGGCGTGACCGTGGAGACGTCGTGCGCGACGTGGGTTGCCGCGCGCGGGCCTGCGGGGGCCGCGCCGGGCGACGCGGTCGAGGTGTGCGTCCGTCCCGAGTCCGTGCGGTTCGACCGCCCGGCGGAGGGTTCGCCCAACGTGCTCAAGGGGCGCTGCCGCGAGAGCCTGTATCTGGGCGAGGTGGCGCAGCACGTGGTCGAGCTGCCGCAGACGGACGGCGGCGCGCAGACGCTGAAGGCGTTCGAGCTTAGCCCTGCGGCCGGTTGTGACCGCGCGGGGCAGACGGTCTCGGTGTGGGTTGATCCCGAGCAGGTGATTGTGATGAAAAGCTGAAGGAGGGGGTATGGCTACGCGTGTGACGACAGTGCTGGCGATGGCGGCGCATCCCGACGACATCGAGTTCGGAATGGCGGGCACGCTCTTGCTGCTCAAGCGCGCGGGCGCGGAGATCCACGTCTGCAACTTGGCCAACGGCTGCTACGGCTCCGAGGTCTATTCCAAAGAGGAGACCGCCCGCGTGCGGGCGCTGGAGGCGCAGGCGGCGGCGCGTCTTGCGGGTGCGGTGTGGCACCCGCCGCTGTTCGACGACACCCAGATTTTTTACGATTCGCCGTCGCTGGCCAAAGTGACGGCGGTGGTGCGCCAGGTCCGGCCGGACATTCTGCTGACCTCGTCGCGCAGCGACTACATGGAGGACCACGAATACGCGTCGCGTCTGGCGTGCTCGGCCGCGTTCAACCGTTGCCTGCCGAGCTACGTGACCGATCCGCCGGTGCCGTCCTACAACCATCCGGTGGCGGTTTACCACGCGCTGCCGCACGGGCTGATGGACATGCAGCGCGTGCCCGTGGTGCCGGATTTCATTATCGATATCGGCGAGGTGATGGCGCTGAAGCGCGAGA
>Ga0160425_1003893_pt1 | contig 10498 bp, 6 predicted proteins | sample BioMet8_FD_108193 | JGI IMG/M metagenome (GOLD analysis project Ga0160425, IMG submission 108193) | Microbial communities from bioreactor (seeded with sewage sludge) at Lawrence Berkeley National Lab, California, USA - Biofuel... | ecosystem: Engineered > Bioreactor > Anaerobic > Unclassified ...
GAGTGGGACAAGATCGCCACAGAGTTTGACGGCGAGGCAACGCGCTACGGTGCATGGGAAGCAGGCCCGGAAGCCCTGAGCAACCTCTTCATGGCAAAAATTCTCGGCCCGCTTGGAAAGGGCCTGTTGCGCGGCAGTGTGGGCCAGGGCATCAAGAGAATTGGCGGCCTGTATGGTGAAGAGCTTGCCACAGAAACAGCAACCCAGATGGGACAAGGCCAAGAAGAGGCCAATGTGGGCTTGCGCGACAGCGCGCCTGGCGTCTTGGATGCGTTCAAGGAGATCGGGCCTGCCACGTTTTGGCAGACCACGCTCATGGCTGGCGGCAAGAAAGGTGCAGACATGCTTGTCAACCGTATGCGCGCACGCTCGCAACAGGTTGAAAATAATGTCGACCAGACACAGCAGCAGTCGGAAGGAAACCAGCAGGAGCAGGCAGAACAGGTAACGCAGACCCCTTTTGAGGGCATAGGAATTCTTTCTGGCCCACAATGGAATGCACGGAACATCCATGACGAGCGCATGGAAAATGAATGGAACCGCATGGCCCAGGATAGGGCCAATGGCTTAAGCCGCAGGCTGAACAACGGCGAAAATGTTGACTTGCTGGAGTCGCCCCAAGAACACGATCCACAACCTCCTCAGAGTGTGGATGAAATCCGGCGCAAATTGTCAGGGGGCAAGGATGCTCAGCCGGACAACTACAGGCGATACGGTGGCATGATGCAGGGTCTCATGCTGCAACCGTTTGACGCCAACCCAGATACTTTTTACGAGCAAACTAAAGCCCAAGATGAAATGCCTTTGGGTTTTGCCGCTTCGCCTTCAGATGGAACAAGGGAAGGCTTGGAGAGTACCAGCGTCAATCTGCCGCAGGACGCACCAGTTCAGCCCCAGGCAATGCCCACGTCGGCACAAATCAGCAATACACAGGCCGCGCCGCGCTCAGACACCACGGCCGCCGCCAATGCTCTTGGCATGCCCGCGCCGCAGGCTGTTCCACAGGAGGCTCAACACCCTCAAGCCTTACAACACACGCAGGCCATGCCCAATATGGCAGATAGGATGCCGGAAGGCGGTGGTTTGCGCACCGAACCACCAGTGCAGACCGTCGCCGCTAAAGCTCCGCTACTGACATCGGTCGTACAGGAACGCCACAAGCTGCTTGCCATGTTACCAGAGGCAGAACGGAAAACGGCAAGGTCCATGCCATTGTCACTGTTGCGCAAAAAAGTGGATCAGGCGGGGATGGAAGCTGAAGCCCCAGATACGGTTGAAAAAAAGGCCGCGCCCAAAAGGGTGTCGCGTATCGAACTGATACGCCATCTTCCGCGAGAGGAGCAAGGGCAATACCACAACAAGCCGAATGCTGTAATCTTGAAACGTATTCAGGAACATTCTGCCCAAAGTGCACCTTTCACAGCACCGGAGGGCATGGTAGAATTAGAACAACAGGAAGGTAAACCCCATGCAGAAAAAATCAGTGAACAAACAGGAATTGAAGCAACAAGAAAGCCAGGAGAACAAGCAGAAACCAAACCCAGATTGGAGCAAGGTGACATCGGATCAGGCATGCAACTTTCTGATGGCGATACGTCCAAATCAACCAAAGAGCGCCATGAGGGAAGCCCTTCTGGCAATGCCGCAAATGGAAGATCCAACGGACGAACGAAATCAAACGTAAAAATTCCAAATCGAAAGCCGGAGCCAGTTACTTTCGCTCTAATTGAGGCTGATGATGTGCAAGCATCGCACCTCCCAGAGCATGGTTTCCAGCGTAACCCGAAATACGGCCTTGAAAACGAACGCCGCTATCATGACGAACCAGCCAGCCAGGACAAGGTTCGGAGCAACGCTACACACCTTGACCCAGACTTTGTTCTGAAAGATTCCGTTGACGCAAATAACGGAGCGCCAGTTATCGACCATGAAGGGAATGTTCTTGGTGGTAACGGAAGAATGATGTCCATCAAGCAAGCCTACCATCATGGTGGAAAGCCGTCAGAATCATATCGCTCTGCCTTGCGCAATCGAATTGAAGAACTGGGTATTGATCCCATCTCGATTGACACTATGAAGCATCCTGTTCTGGTCAGGCGTCTGGATAGCACTTATAATCGTGATGAGCGTCAAGCGCTTATTACAGCCTTAAACGACACCTTCACTGACAGCAAAAACGCTCGCGCCTCAGGCAAAACACGAGGCGACCGCTTGAGCAGAAAGACCCTAGAAATACTGGCTGTTGGCATGAAAGATGCCGATAGCCTCCGCCAATTCTTTGATGAAAATGATTCAACCAAAGCGGTAGAAAGCCTTCTTGCAGATGGAGTGATCCAGCCTTCTGAGCGTAATGCTTTCATTGGGCCAGACGGGCTTTTGAATCCTGATGGGAAGCGAGTTATCGAAGAAGCCCTTCGTGGACGAGTGGCTAGAAGCTATGAGGTTCTGGCAAAACTATCGGGGCATATTGTCGCCAAGATTGATGCTGCAGTACCAAGTCTATTGATTGCAGAGGGCGTTGGAGGGGAATGGAACATCACTCCACACATGCGTGATGCCATTGATTTACTTGGTGAATTTAATTCTCACAAGAGCTCTTCTGCTGACGTATTTCTGGGCCAAATCGATCTCGTAAGTGGAAAATCACCTAAAGAGCGTTTTTCTGACATTGCGCAAGAATTCTTCCACATGGCACTGAGGCTTAAAAAGAAAGAATTTGCTGACTCTTTTGCTAAATTCGCCGCACAGGCGGTCATATCAAAAGAAGCTGGAGCCCTGCCAGGCCTTTCCATGACAGCAGCAGATGCAGCAGATAAAACACTTGGGATTAAAACGAAGCCTGGGGCAAAACAAAGCGATAATTCCACGAGTAATTCTAGAAAGACTACACGTCCACACGAAGCCAAGGAAACGGACAAGGGTGTTGCCTTGGCGTCAATGGCCTACCACGGAAGTCCCCACCGATTCGACAAATTTATCACAGATCATATTGGCAGTGGAGAAGGTGCGCAGGCGTTTGGATATGGCCTATACTTTGCGAGTAAGAAAAGCGTGGCAGAGTTTTACAGGGAAACACTTTCCAAGGACAAACTAGATGAAAACCCTGAAATAAAACTAAAGCTCAAGGCCGCGCTGCAAGATGTGGATTATCTCGGTTTTGACAACGTTGGACAGGCCGTGTCTGCGATAAGCACTCATTCAGACTGGGCGACGCGGTGGGAAGTTACCCCTCATGAAGCCGAAAATATCAACGCACTCTTAAAGGAGTACAAGAAAGCAAGAGATGGTCAGCTCTACAAGGTAGACATCCCCGAAGACCATCAGCTCCTGCTGTGGGACAAACCGCTGTCTGACCAACCGGAAAAAGTCAGAAAGGCTCTTGAAAAAGAGAACTTGTCAGCTAGTGAAATGCCCTACGACGCGGATGAGTATCGCACTGCATGGAAGCCACTCGAGGGTAGCGGGCTACCGCTGGACGCCCTCATAACCACGGCCTCATACGACAAGAAAAACGGATCAGCGAAGGTAAGCTGGGTACCGTTCTCCGATGCCATACGTGATGAATTTGGTAAAGAACGTGAAACAGTTATAATCGGTGCGGACAAGGCTGAAGCTGTACGCACGATATTTGACATGCAAGAAGATTGGCTAGGGGCAGATGGCAAGCTAGAAGACTCTGGAGCAAAAATGTACTCCGAGCTTTCTAAAAGGCTCGGCTCTGACCGTGCGGCTTCTGAATATCTCAACTCGCTTGGCATCAAGGGTATAAAGTACCTTGACGGATCGTCCCGTTCCGCTGGCGAGGGTTCTCACAACTACGTTATCTTTGACGATGCATCCATCAACATTCTGCAAACGTATTACAGCAAGCGGGCAGACAACAATATATCTGCGGGACAATTTCTACCTAAAGCTTCTGGTGCGCGCGCGGGCATGCGTCTCGAAGATGTGCAGGCCGTTGCTGACAAGATCGGGAAGGTGGCAAAAAATGCGGCCACGTCGCGTGTCGTGCAAAGTTTTGACGAACTGCCATATTCGATCAGGGAGCGTTATTCGGACGCTAAAAACAGCGTCGAGGGCGTTTTTGATCCGCGTTCTGGCGTGGTCTGGATTGTGGCCGACAACCTCAGTGATCCAACGCGCGCGGCCGAGGTGTGGGCCCATGAACAGATTGTACACCATGGCCTGCGCGGGCTGCTTCCGGCTGATGCCAGAAAGCGTGTGCTTAACCAGCTTTGGCTTGGTGCTGGCGGCATGAAGAACAGCATGGTGAAGGACATTGCCAGCCGTTACGGCTTGTCCCCCACCAGAAACGTGCAAGACAGGCAAACGGTTATGGAGGAAGTGATCGCGGCCCTGGCAGAAAAGAAGGGGCAGGGGCTTCTTGAACGTGCCGAAGGCAACCTATGGCGCAGGGTTGTTTCTGCCCTACACCGTGCATGGAACAGCCTCGTTCGCGCCGTTTCTGGGCGAGAAGGGGCTATGAACATGGACAACATTGATGCCCTGCTCTCCGCACTCGGACGTCATGTGATTGATGGGGAATCTTCCGGCATCACCCAGAAGGCCGGGCCGTTTGAACAGGCGGCGGCGGCAGCGTCAAGATCAAACAACACTGTTGCTGAAGATCCTCAACATATGGCCTCGCTTGCCGAGGATACCGCACAACTCAGTGAGCATCTCAAGCGTGTTTTTTCCGGTGAAGGGCTCGCCGCAGGAATCCGGCAGGCCAGAAAGGTTCTGGGGCGTGGAATAAGCGATGATGTTGCCGAAATTCTTTCCAATCCTGAGATGGGCAAGCTCTTTGAAGAAAAAGACCTCAGTCTTCTCGAACGGTTGTTTAAGCTACCACACTGGATTGCCAAGGATTACACAAAGTTTGCAACTGTTTATAACCGCCAATTAGAGCGTAACGATGAGCGCAATTCTGCGACACAAAAATCAGTTTCAGAAGTTCCCCTGCTCTTTGATTCCGAAAAAAAGAACCGGCTTAACGATAAGGAGATTGACGAGCTCGGGAAAATGATTTGGCAGTGGGACGGCAAGGAAATTCCAGAATTGAGCTGGAAGAAAATTGAGAAGTTCAAGGAGGTAGACAAAACTGAAAGTGGACGCCCAATACTGGAAATGAACCCAGACTTCTACCCCGCTTTTGAAAAATGGCTTGAAAAACAGCCACAAACTAAGCGGGTAAAGGATGCGTTCCTTCAGGTGCGCAAAAGCCTGGACAATGATTTTTTGAAAGCCTACGCGAAGATGGCGGCCATGAGCGATCTGGCAGATACCGATCTGGAAATGTACAGGACTGGATTCGGGATGTTGCCAAACTATTTTCCGCACCAGCGAAAAGGGAAATATTATGTTGTGGCCACCGCAGGCAAGGGAGTAGTTGGCGATCCGAAAACAGTCGTTTACCGCAAACATTTTGACGTTCCTGTAGGTTCGTCTGTGCGCGAGGAATGGGCAAAGATTGTTGCCGCCAACAAGAAGGACTTTCCAGGCGCAAAGTGGGAAAATCCGCGCGAGTCTACGGCCCTCCCCGATGACATTCTTGGTGCTCCAATTGACATGAGCGCCATGGAACAACTGGTAAAAACTGCTGCGGGTAAACTCCCAAGCAACGAACAAGCAGAGGAAGTAAAGAAAATTCTGCTTACGGGGCTGTCTGACATCCTCAAAGCGCGCGGATTCGGATCTCATGGTATTGAGCGGCAGAACATTCCGGGCTTTGACAAGGATGATGTTATCGGCACCCTTTACAGCTACAAATCCGGTCTGAATGGCTGGCTGACAAAGATGGAAGCCGCCTCTGATTTTGCCGCAGCGCTTGGCAAAATTGACGCGAAGAAAAATCCTAGGCTTTGGGAATACGCCTCGCAGTATATCAAGGATGTGCTCCGCAACAGCGATAAAATTGACAGGATGGCAGGGAACATAAAAACCGTAGCCTTTGCCTGGTATCTTGGAGCAAACATCAAAACGGTGTCGGTCAACGTCACCCAGAACTTGATTATTGGTGTGCCACGGCTTGAGCAATATGTGACCGGTGGGGCCGGGCTGTGGCTTAAATCTGCCATGGATTCTATCGGACTGCGCTACACTACTGCGGGAGTATCAGGCACAAATAAGCTCACAAAGGACGAGCAGCGTCTGATTCAGGAGCTTTACGGCGATGGCGTTGTGACAGATGCCTACATGGAAGAGCTTCGTGGAAGACTTACAAAAAATCCCGCAGAGAAAACATGGAACACGTTCATCAAACTGATGGGCTATCCCATGAGTGTTGTGGAACGGTTCAACCGGGCATCTTTGACCCTTGCTGCTTACAGGGCTGCAACGAAAGGAAAGCTTCGAGAGAAAGCAGCGAAGGAGCTCGGCTTGAAGCCTGGCGAGGAGATGAATTATGAACAAGCCAAGGAATTCGCGACAATGCTTGTACGCGACAGCCATTTTGAATACGGCAAGAGCAACGCGCCAGAAGTATTTCGCAGCAGCGTCGCTGGCCGCATGGCTTCACCGGCTTATGTGTTTCGTTCCTTTGGCGCGAATACCCTCAATTTGTACGCTCGCGCATTGTTGAAAGAAGGGGTCGAAGGGAGAGTCTTCCTTGCCAAGAGCCTTGGGGCAACCATTGCTCTGGGCGGCCTGACGGCATTCCCTTTCTATGCAACATTGTCTGCCCTGTTCGGTGTGGGCGATGATGAAGACTGGACGACGAAAATCCGCAAGGCATTGCCTAAAAATGATCTGCTTCGGGACATCGTTTGCTACGGCGTGCCGAGCATGGCAGGGTTTAGCATCGGCGGGTCGCTTCGTATGGAAACGCCGTTTACGGATGGATTGCGCAAGGGCGGCAGCTACCAAGAAGTCATAACACAAAGCCTTGGCGGGCTTATCGGCATACCCTACGACATGGCCGTAAACCGCGTTGGGAAAGCTATGGAGGCTGCCAAGTACGGAGAGACCAGCAGGATGATTGAAGCTCTCGTGCCTACTGCCGTATCCAACGCAATGCAGGCATACCGCCTTGCGACTCGTGGGCAGACCTCAATGAAGGGTAAGCCGATCAATGACCCTGGCACGCCGGGGGCGCGAAAAATCAATGCGCTGGAAGCGGCAGGAAAATTCCTTGGCTTTCAGCCTATCAGCAGCGCAAAAAGCTACGATGCCTATACAGCTGCAGAAAAAGCAAGGCAGGTGCGTGACGATAAAAAGAATGACCTTGTCCTGCTGGCACTCAAGTCGCGCGATACTGGCTCGGCAGAGGGCCGGAAGGAAATGCTCCGCGAGCTGAAGGCATGGAATGACAGGATGGACAAGGAGAACAGGCCGAGCATGAAAATTACTTTCAAGAGCGTGATGCAGACCGTTGCCGCTCGCAGGGCAGAGAATAAGCCCACGAAGAAAAATCTTCAGAAAAAAGCAGAACAGCAGGCTGTCTGGCGATAGCTGACTATGCCCCGCTGAAGCGGGGCTTTTTATTTCCCTCAATCGCTCTCCTCGCCTCTTTTCTCAAGATAGTATAGATAAACGAAGTTGAAAAATATTTGTGGTGTGATATTGGCAAAGAATGGCTGATTGCAACGCACATCAACAAAAGAAAGAGGCAGAGTCCAAATGAAAAAAGCGATTCAATTTTTCTTTTTGTCAGCAGTCATTATTCTTGCCGTTCAATCTCCGGCAATGGCAATAGAAATTGCCCAGCAAGAAACTTGGCAATGTGGAGACCAGACGCCTACAGATCAAATAGAAGGCTTGCTCATTGCTAGAAAAGGGTGCTGTTCTTGGCATGGTGGAGATTCTGGGGACTGCTATCAGGGACGAGTTGTTTGCAATGACGGCACGCTGAGCCCGTCATGCACATGCCGCGCCTCGAATTCGGAGCAAGGCAAGAAATCTTAACAGCATTAGCCAGGTGGAGGGGATATGCTCAAGAATCTTTCGTTCATTCTTGCAGTTTTTTTCTTTTGCGCCATAACCCTGCTTTCGGCGGTGGGCTTTGCTGATGCGCGATCAGATCAGCGCGTCAGGGGCTACTCAAAAAAAGACGGAACCTACGTCCAGCCCTACACAAGAACTAGCCCAGACAGAACCCGCAATAACAACTACTCGACGCGAGGCAATACCAACCCGTATACTGGTAAGGCGGGGACAAAGCCGCGTGATGAAGATTACCGCCCGCGTAATACGAGATCGAAATCGGGCACATATCGCGGGTTTTAACATCTGGCCCCGCTGCGAGGTGGGGCAATTTTTTATAAGGAGAAAAAGGATATGAGGCTCTTTCATTTCTTTTTAGCGGCATTTTTTCTTGCTTGTTCCCCCGCCCTTGCTTGGGATGGTATTGACGAAGACTCTGAAATTGAAATTGAAATCGAAGAAGGGAACCTTGTACGAAGTGGAAATGATATTGAGTTCTATGATTTTAACGATGACACATACCATCGTGGGGAAGTTCAAAGCATAACACGCACACATAATAGCGTTGACGTTGAAATATATGATTACGATAATGATGAAAGTAGAACGCTTGTGATGGATGACAACCAATGAAACATCTTATTATGCTATTATTTATACCTATATTTTTTGCAGAATCTGCATATGCATTTTATGAATCAAAATGTAACGTCCAGTATGAGCGAGGGGACAAATCATTTTCTGATAAATATACATTAAATGTACAATTTGCTTCCGGCATGGAATTAAATAACCATACACACAGTTTAAGCTATAGTGCTTATAAATCATATGCTTTGCTCTGGTTTAGCGAAAAAGAAGTTGCAATTGTTGAATTGGAAATATTTTCACCCATTATAACGACTTTTGATGAATTTGACTTCAATAGCTACATCAATCGCGGGTATGGTGAGGTAGATGCGAACCAGATAAATGCTCCCAAACCAAGAAAATGGAAGATTGATTGTAAAAAAAGTTGGTTCTAATTTTTATTGACATCCTCACTAATTTATGGCTGGCTATCTGTACGGAGCGTAAGAACTCCTCGTACGACGGTTGCCTATCCCGAAAGTCAAGGCTTTTTTATGCCCAATTTAGGGTATACTGTGCCATCAATGGCCGGGAGTAGGCTAATAAAATACCCGAAAGGGGAATATGCCTGCCGCTCGTACGCGGTTCTTAGCTCCCGGCTTTCGCTATCTTGTGAGAGCCAATAAGAAACCGTACGAGGTTTACCATGTCCCAGGCCCAAATTTCTCCCCGCGTCCCCATCCCGCCATCCAATCCGTATCTACAATCCACTCTGCAAACCTTCGACAGTCCTGCCTTTGGCTCCGTGCGCGTTATCGAGCGCGAGGGGCAGCCTTGGTTCGTGGCCAAGGATGTTTGCGACTGCCTTAATATCAGCAACGTCACAGAAGCCTTGCGCGGGCTGGATGATGATGAAAAATGCCAGTCTGAAGCCAACTTCATTAATCCTGAAGTTGGTGGTCGCGCACCTCTCCTTGTCTCTGAACCCGGCCTGTACTCGCTGATTCTTCGCTCCCGCAAGCCTGAAGCCAAAGCGTTCAAACGATGGATAACCCACGAAGTCATTCCGGCCATTCGACGCACTGGTGGGTATATGGCCGCCGGGCAGAACGATACGCCTGAAAGCATCATGGCGCGCGCCGTTCTGATCGCCCAGGACACTATCACCAGACTCCAAGAGCGCACAGCGGCCCTTGAGACTCAGGCCGAGGTAGACAGGCCCAAGGTGGTGTTTGCTGATTCCATTGAGGTGAGCAAATCCACTATCCTTGTTGGCGAACTGGCGAAGCTTATCAAGCAGTCAACCCAGTATGACATTGGGCAAAAGCGTATGTTTGACTGGCTGCGTGACAACGGCTTTCTGCACAAGCGCGGGTCAGACCGCAACATGCCCACCCAGAAAAGTATGGATATGGGCCTCATAGTCATCAAGGAGGGCTCGCGCATAGGTTCCAGCGGCGAAAGCCACATTACCAAAACCCCAAAAGTTACGGGCAAGGGGCAGATTTATTTTGTGAACCGCTTCCGTGAAATCCTTGATGGACAGCAGGGGGTGCGGCAATGAGGGACATGCTTACGCGAAACACCTACGACAACCTTGATGATGTCTTCAGCCAGCTGTCCATGCTGAAAGCTGTGTTCCAAAGCATTTCCCAAGGCGACACTGGGTTGAACTTCGGCACGGCTGAAATCAGAGGGCTTTGTGCCACCCTGAACGGGGCTACTGAGGTGTTGGGGGATGTTCTCAGTGAAGCGTCAGTTGAAGGAACAACGTGCCATGCGGCGTAGTGAATAAACGCAACATTGCCAAATTGCGAAATCTGTCAATTTGGGGCCGGGGGACACAACGCCTCCGGCCTTTGCTTTTTTTGCAGGATCATTTAGCTTTTGCTTCATGGCAACAATGATTGACCCTCTCGTGAAGCTCGCAGCGCTTGGGGCATACCCCCATCTTGAGGTGAGTACAGACGGTTCAAAAAATGTCACACTGACCTTTGCGAGATCATCA
>Ga0160425_1003901_pt1 | contig 10491 bp, 8 predicted proteins | sample BioMet8_FD_108193 | JGI IMG/M metagenome (GOLD analysis project Ga0160425, IMG submission 108193) | Microbial communities from bioreactor (seeded with sewage sludge) at Lawrence Berkeley National Lab, California, USA - Biofuel... | ecosystem: Engineered > Bioreactor > Anaerobic > Unclassified ...
CGCGCAACTCGGCCTCCAGCTCACGGCTTACGGCGACTGCCTCCTGCCCGCCTGCACCTACCGCGACCTGCACGGCAGCCGCTTCCACTACCAGTGGGTTCACACCACCCGCGCGCAAAACAGCGTGCTCGTCAACGGCGCAGGCCAGATGCCGCACTCGTATCAGGCGGCGGGACACATCGTCGACTCGCGCTTCACGCCGGAATGGGATTACGTGCGCGGCGAAGCGACGGCCGCATACACCGGACTCGTCACGCGCGCCGAGCGCGCCGTGCTCTTTGTGAAGCCCGATGTGATCGTACTCTACGACGACTTCGCCGCGCCGCGTCCGGCGACCTTCCAGTTCATGCTGCACGGCCTCAGCCCCTTCGCGCTCGACGAGACCCGCCAGACCCTGCGCATCGACCAGCCCCACGCGGGCCTCGCCGTCAAGTACCTCGCGCCGCAGCCGCTCGCGTTCACGCAGACCGACGGCTTCAACCCGCCGCCGCGCATGCGCAAAAACGCCCTGCCCTTCCCGAACCAGTGGCACGTCGAAGCCGCCCTGCGGCACCCCGCGGCCGCGAGCGACACGCTCACGATCCTGATCCCTTACCGCAAGGACGCCTATCAGCCGTGGACCGCCGAGCGCGTCGACAGCGCCACCGCCAGCGGCCTGCGCCTCACGCGCAACGGACAGACGATCAGCATCGCGTTCCGCAAACACGGCGCGCCCGCCGCCGAATGGGGCGGACGGGCCCTTGAAGGACCGGTCAGCGTTTTGAAGTGAAACCCTCTTTCACTTCTTTCAACGGCGAACGTCGCGGTTAGTCGTTCATCCTTTTATACGTTAGGCGCTTCCGGCCCATCGCGCCGGGATCAAACATTTTTGTCTTTTTTTGCGCGGAAGAGGAAATTATGTTCCGACAAATAAATTGGATTGATCGCGCCTCTTGCCCGTTTTCCTTTTGAGTTTTCGCTTTTCTTCCGGCATTTTTGCATTTTCATTAAAATTTCGCCGTTGGCATGGGATGTGCAAAATTAATCCTGCAAATGGTGACCGAACCGTCATCCGCCGAAAACACGAAATAACAAAGAATGGATGAATGACATGAAAACAGACAGCACAATCAAAGCATCCGCGCCGACCTCGGCGACTCTCAGCAAACGCGACTTTCTCAAACGGGCCGGATTCGGCGGCGCAGCCGTCTTGGCGGCACCCTATGTCATGGGCGCATCGAAAAGCACAATCAAATGGCGCCTTCAGACGTATGCCGGTGCCGCGCTGGGCGAGCATGTGATCAAAAAGTCGATCGAATCGTTCAACAAGATCGCCAACGGCGAGATGAAAATCGAAGTGTATTACGCCGACCAGCTTGTCCCGACCAGCGAGCTGTATCTCGCCCTGCAGAAGGGCACGATTGACTGCGTGCAGTCGGACGACGACTCGATGCAGGCACCGGCCGACGTGAAGATTTTCGGCGGGTACTTCCCCTTCGCCTCGCGCTACAGCCTGGACGTCGCCACGCTGTTCTACCAGTACGGGCTGGATAAGATCTGGGCGGAGTCCTATCAGGAGGCCAGCAAAGGCGCGGTGACATGGCTGAGCGCCGGCTCGTGGGATCCGTGCAATTTCGCGACGAAAAAACCGATCAATTCGCTGGCCGACCTGAAGGGCCTGAAGGTCTACACCTTCCCCACGGCCGGCAAGTTTCTGCAGCAGTTCGGCGTCACGGCCGTCACGCTTCCGTACGAGGACGTGGTCATGGCGCTTCGCACCGGTCAGCTGGATGCCGTCTGCTGGTCAGGCATCACCGAGGACTACACCGTCGGTTGGGCGGACGCCACAAAGTACTTCCTCACGAACAACATCTGCGGCGCGTGGATCGGTCACTACTTCGCCAACACGAAGGCTTGGCAGGCCGTCCCCGAAAAGTTGCAGGAGCTCTTCAAGGTGTGCATGGACAGCTCGCACTACGAGCGCCTGTACTGGTACTGGGGCGGTGAGGCCTCGCGCCGCGTGACGGGCAACAAGCTGAAGCTCTGCTCGATTCCGGACGCCGAGTGGAAACAGGTCGAAGACGCCGCCATCAAGTTCTGGGACGAGGCCGCCACCACAAGCGCGCGCGCCAAGAAGGTCGTGCAGATCTTCCGCGACTATAACGAGCTCATGGTGAAAGCCGGCAAACCCTACCGTTACTAACCGGGTGCCGCCTCGGGATCATCGGGGGCGCGAGCGCCGATGATCCCGAGGCACCCTATAAGACATAAGGATCCGAACATGTACAAGACCCTTGTTCTCAGTTGCCAGCATTTCACACAGACCGTTGACCGGATCAACCATGCCGTCGGTCAGGTGGCCATGTACCTGTTGGTGGGGATGATGGCGATTCTGCTGTGGTCCGTCTGCACCAACGCGTTCGGCAAACCGGCCATCTGGGTTATGGAGATGGCCCAGTTCACCATGGCCGCTTATTACTTGGTTGGCGCGGCGTTCTCGCTGCAGCAAAACGCTCACGTTCGCATGGACTTCTTGTATGAGCGCTGGGGCAAACGCAAACGCTCGCTGGCCGACTCCATCACCAGCCTCTGCCTGCTTTTCTATCTCGCCATGCTCGTTTTGGGCGGCTGGGAAAGTTCGGCGTCCGCGCTCATGTACGGCCAGCGCAACCACACAGTCTGGGCACCCTACATGGCCCCGATCAAAATCATCATGACGTTCGGCATGGGAATGATGCTTCTGCAGACGCTTTCCGAACTTGTCAAAGACCTCTTCCACGCGTGCGGAAAAGAATTGAAAGACATCGTGTTTGAAGAGCAATACGCCGACGGCATTCCGGCGAGTCTAGCCACCCCCACAAAAGCATGAATGCCTCGGCGGGGCGGCGTTCCCCCACGCTTAGCCCCGCCTTTTTCTCTTTAGGTTCACACAGGCAAACGCACTGACACAAAAATGGCCCCCACACTCGTCATTTTCATGATGTTCGCTTCGATGATGATGCTGATGCTCACCGGTCAGCGCGTCTTCGGCGTAATCGGTTTTGTAGGATCCTTCTGCGGCCTCCTGTTGTGGGGGCACGGCGGTGGCGCGGACATGAGCTTCAACGCGGCCATCAAACTGTTCAACTGGTATCCGATGCTCTCGCTGCCCATGTTCATTTTCATGGGCTATATGATCTCCGAGGCGGGAATCGCCAACGACCTCTACCGCGCCCTTCACGTCTGGATGGGCGGGCTGAGGGGCGGGCTCGCCATCGGAACGGTTGTTCTGATGGTGCTCATTTCCGCCATGAACGGGTTATCCGTTGCCGGCATGGCCATCGGCTGCAGCGTGGCGCTCCCCGAACTCGTTAAGCGCAATTACGACAAGCGCATGATTTCCGGCGTCATCCAGGCCTCCTCGTCCCTCGGCATTCTCATTCCGCCGTCGGTCGTGCTTGTGCTCTACGGCATGATCGCCCGCTCGAACATTGAGCAGCTCTGGCTGGCCGGCGTTTTCCCGGGACTCATGATGGCCGTTATTTTCATCATTTACATCGCGGTGCGCTGTCGGATCAACCCCGCACTCGGTCCGGCCCTTCCTCCCGAGGAGCGCAACTTCCCGATGCGGGAAAAGTTGCGCGTCTTGGGTGCCGGCGTAATTCCGCTGATACTCATGCTGATCGTTATCGGTTCGTTTTTCTCCGGATTCGCCTCGCTCGCCGAAAGCTCCGCCATCGGCGCGCTCTCCGCTTTCATCGTCGCCTGCATCAAAAAGCGCGTCACTAAACAGATCATCCGAAACACCCTGACCCAAACGCTGAACGCCTCCGCCATGTTCATGTGGGTCATGATGGCCGCACTCGTTTTCGGCTCAGTCTTCGACGGTCTCGGCGCCGTGCACGCCATCGAAGATCTGTTCACCAACCTCGGCATCTCGCGCTGGGGCATTCTTCTGCTGATGCAGCTTTCGTTCGTCATCATGGGCATCTTTTTGGACGACACCGCGATGCTCGTGATCGTCGCGCCGCTCTACATTCCCCTGCTGATCAAACTCGGGTTCAATCCCGTCTGGTTCGGCGTGCTCTACACCATCACCTGCCAGATAGCCTATCTGACGCCCCCCTTCGGCTATAATCTCTTCCTGATGCGCGCCATGTCGCCTCCGGAGTTCACGATCCGCGACATCTACCTGTCGATTATCCCGTTTGTCATCCTGATGCTGATCTGCTTGGCTCTCATCATGATTTTCCCCCAGATTGCGCTGTGGCTGCCGGATTATTATACGGCACACCATGTGCAGTAAGACGGGACATTAAAACGAGACGCAGTCATGTCGGCACCGGCTCCACATAGTCTTCGGGCGTTGATGGCGTGGGCGTCCCCGCTGCGCGCGGGCGATGTTCTCGCGGGATTGGCTGCACCCAGCGCCGCCGCGCGCGTCCGCGCCCAATGCGAGCTCGCCGACGTTCCGCTCGCCCGTTTCCTTGAAGAGCCGCTCATCCCGTACGAGACCGACGACGTAACGCGGCTGATCCTCGACACCCACGACCGCGCCGCATTCGCACCGGTTGCCGGACTCAGCGTGGGCCAGTTCCGCGACTGGCTTCTGCGCTACGAGACCGACGCCTCCACCTTGGCCGCCCTCGCTCCGGGCCTGACCCCCGAAATGGTCGCCGCCGTCTCAAAGCTCATGGCCAATCAGGACCTGATCCTCGCCGCCCAGAAATGCCGCGTGACCACGGCGTTCCGCGACACAATCGGACTGCCCGGACGCCTGAGCGTCCGGCTACAGCCCAACCATCCCACCGACGATCCGCGCGGCATCGCCGCCTCGATTCTCGACGGCTTGCTCTACGGCTGCGGCGACGCCGTGATCGGCATCAACCCCGCCACCGACAGCGTTCCCGCCATGGAGACCTTGCTGCGCCTGATTGACGAGATCATCCGCCGCTACGAAATTCCGACGCAGTCGTGCGTGCTCGCGCACGTCACCACCGCGCTCGAAGTGATGCGCCGCGGCGCGCCCGTCGATCTCGTTTTCCAATCCATCGCCGGCACCGAGGGCACCAACCGCAGCTTCGGCGTCACGCTGCCCCTGCTCGCCGAGGCGCGCGAGGCCGCGCTCGCCCTCAAGCGCGGCACGGTCGGCGACAACGTGATGTACTTTGAAACCGGACAGGGCAGCGCGCTTTCCGCAGACGCCCACGGCGGCGTGGACATGCAGACCTGCGAAGCGCGTGCCTACGCTGTGGCGCGCGTCTACAAACCGCTCCTCGTCAACACCGTGGTCGGTTTCATCGGCCCCGAGTACCTCGCCAACGGCAAACAGATCATCCGCGCCGGGCTTGAGGACCATTTCTGCGGCAAAATGCTCGGCTTGCCCATGGGCTGCGATGTCTGCTACACCAATCATACGGATGCCGACCAAGACGACATGGACACGCTCCTGACACTCCTGAGCGTGGCGGGATGCACCTACGTGATGGGCATTCCCGGTGCCGCCGACGTCATGCTCGGCTACCAGTCCACCTCGTTTCACGACGCTCACTACGTGCGGCAGGCGCTGGGACTCAAGCCCGCGCCGGAATTCGAGGCGTGGCTCGAACGCATGCGCGTCACCGACGGCCCGCGCCTCGCCCCCGCGACCTCCGCCCGGAAACTTTTGGAAGGGGCGGGCGTATGAAGGCCGCAAGCAATGACGCGCCGCTCGATACCCGACGCTCGACGCTCGGGGAGCCTGACCCTTGGGCCCCGCTGCGGGCCTTCACGGCCGCACGCATTGCGCTCGGACGCACCGGCGGAAGTCCGCGTACGGCAACGCTGCTTGATTTCCGCCTCGCTCACGCGCAGGCCCGCGACGCCGTCTACGCCCCGTTCGATGCGCAGCGCCTCGTCGACGCGTTCGCGTCGAAAACGCTCGAAGCCCTCATTCTGCGCTCGGCCGTCTCCGACCGAACCGTCTATCTCGCGCATCCCGACCTCGGACGCCGACTGAGCGATGCGTCACGCGCCGAACTGGATAAACGCGCGCCGCTGTGGGGACACCGCGATTTGGCGGTCATCGTTTCCGACGGGCTCTCGGCGCAAGCTGCGCACCGGCACGCCGCCGCCGTGATTTCACCGCTCTTTGCTTTGCTTGCGGCAGAGGGATGGACGTTCTACCCCGTCTTTGTTGTCCCTTTCGGACGCGTCAAACTCCAAGACGAAATCGGCGAGCTGCTCGGCGTCCGCCACACGCTCATGCTGCTCGGCGAACGCCCGGGTCTTGATTCCCCTGACAGTCTTGGAGCCTACTTTACCCTGCACCCGTGCTCCGCTTGCCGCGATGCGGACCGCAACTGCGTCTCCAACATCCGGCCGGAAGGTCTGCCTCCGGCGTCCGCCGCCCGAAAGCTCGCGCACATGCTGCTTCTCTCCGCCCGCCTCGGCACCAGCGGCGTCGCGCTCAAGGACACCGGCGACGATCCGCAGTTAAACGGTTGACCGCCCGGAGGGTAAAAGCTTACAGTGGGCTTTGCCTTTGGGCATACCATGAAAACACTGACGACGGTCCTGTCGCTGAATGAGGCGGACGTTCTGCGCTTAGTGCTTGAGCGCGAGGGCATCGCCGTTTTTCTTCCGGATCAGTTTGCAGCGCAGGCTTTCGGCCAAATACCGGGAGGCCTCCGCATTCAGGTCAACGACGGGGACTATGAAAAAGCCCGGCAAGTCGCTTCTGCTTTTTTAAACGCCCGAGCCGGTTTCGCTTCCACACCTGCGGCGCAGGACTGGCGGTGTCCCCGGTGCGGCGAAATCGTGGACGGCGCGCTGGGGGCCTGCTGGAAATGCGAGACGCTGAGAAGCTGAAACGGACATGAATCCGGACGGGACGAAACACCACAATGAAATACGCTTATGTTCACGGCTATGACGGCCGCGAAAACATCCGCCTACAGGATCAGGCGGCCACGCTGGTTGAGCTTCTGCACGCCGACACCGCCTTCCCGGCGGGGAGCCGCGTTCTGGAGGCCGGTTGCGGCGTCGGCGCGCAAACCGTCACGCTCGCCCAAAACAGCCCAGAGGCCTCGATCGTCTCCGTCGACATCTCGGAAGCGTCCGTCCGCGAAGCCGAGCAGCGGGTGCGGGCAGCCGGTTTCACCCACGTTCAGTTCCAGCAGGCGGACATTCTCAACCTGCCCTTCGCCCCGCAGTCGTTCGACCACGTCTTCGTCTGCTTCGTGCTGGAGCACCTGAATGATCCGCGCCTCGCCCTGCAGAGGCTGCGCGCCTGCCTGAAGCCGGGCGGCACTCTCACCGCCATCGAAGGCGACCATGGTTCGGCATATTTTTATCCAGACAGTGCGGCGGCGCGCGCCGCCATCCGCTGCCAGATTGAGCTTCAGGCGCGCGCGGGCGGCAACGCGCTGATCGGCCGCGGGCTGTACCCGCTGCTGACCGGGGCCGGTTTCGGCCAAGTCCGCGTCTCGCCCCGCATGGTCTATGTCGACGCGAGCAGGCCAGCGCTGGTCGACGGCTTCACCAAGAAAACATTCACCGCAATGATCGAGGGCGTGCGCCAGCCAGCGCTCGACGCCGAGCTGACCGACCCTGCCACTTTCGACCAAGGCATTCGCGACCTCTATCGCACCACCGAGCCCGATGGCATCTTCTGCTACACCTTTTTCAAAGCCGTGGGCATTGCGTAAGGGCCCTGTCTTGACCCGGCGCGTACGCGTGCGCTAACATGGGCGAACCATGCCTTCGCATGACGCGACGGCGGTTTTTCCTCTTCCGGAGACGCTATGAAACGGATCGTTCTGTTTGTGTCCCTGTTCGCCTCATTCTGCGCCGGTGCGGCTACGAACGACGCGCTACCCCAGATCGGGGCGCAGGTGTTCATCGAGCCCGGCCAGACTGCCCGCGACATCGACGACTGGTTCCGCATCCTCGAAGAGAACGAGATGCCGGTCTGCCGCATCCGCATGTTTGAGACCCACATGCGCAAGGCCGACGGCGCGTACGACTTCTCGCTCTACGACGAGGCCTTCCGCGCCGCCGAACGCCACCACGTGCGCATCTTTGCGACACTCTTCCCTGCCGACGCCACGGTCGGCGGCTTCAAGTACCCGCGCAGCGAGGCGCACCTTGCAGAAATCGCCGACTACGTCAAACAGCTCGTGACGCACTTCAAAGCCTTTCCCGCACTCTACGGCTGGGTCCTCCAAAACGAACCCGGCACAGGCGGCACTTACACCGACAGCGACCTCGCCCGCCGCCTGCGCGCAGAGTGGCAGGCCGCGCGCCCGAAGGAGAACTACACCAGCAAGGGCTTTAAAGAGGCGAACTTCGATTATGAGGAGTTCCAGCGTTATTACACCACGTGGTTTCTCAACTGGTACGCGCAACAGGTGCATGCGGTCGACCCCGGCCGGCACGTGCATGTGAACAACCACGCGATCTTCTCCAACTTCCCGGAATACGACTTCCCCGCATGGCGCGCGTTCCTCACCACGCTCGGCGCCTCCGCGCACCCGAGCTGGCACTTCGGGATGTTCCGCCGCGAGCAGTTCGCGCTCGCCCTCTCCGCAAACGACAACATCATCCGCGCCGGCGCGGGCCCGCTCCCCTTCTGGCTCACCGAGCTGCAGGGCGGCAACAACCTCTACAGCGGCGGCAAGCCGATCTGCCCCACCGCCGAAGAGACCACCCAGTGGCTCTGGACCACACTCGGCGCAGGCGCGAAAGGCGTGATCTTCTGGTCGCTCAATCCGCGCGCCGCCATCGACGAGCCCGGCGAGTGGGCGCTTATCACCTTCCAGCGCGAACCGTCGGACCGTCTGGCCGCCGCCCACCGCGTGATCCGCACGCTCAAGCAGAACGCCGACCTTTTCGCCTCCGCCAAACCGGTCCGCACGGGCGTCACGCTTCTGCTGGCACGCGAGGCGTTTTGGACCGACAAGAAGCAGAAGCTCGGCGGCGCGGAGGCCTACGAGGCGCGCGCGGGCGGCGCGCCGATGAAGTCCGCAGTCGCCTGGTACGAGGCGCTGATGGAGAACGGCATCGACGCCGACTTCGTGGAGATGGACGCCTTCGACTGGAGCCAGGAGGACTACCGCGGCCAGGTCGCCATCCTGGCCCACCAGCTCGCGCTCCCGTCGCGCGACTGGCCCCGCCTCGCGCGCTTCGTGGAGCACGGCGGCAAGCTGATCGCCGAAGGCGCGACCGGCTACTTCGACGAACACCAGGTATGCGTCATGCAGACGGGCTTCCCGCTGGCCGGCCTGCTCGGCGGAAACATCAGCGAGTTCAAGGCGCTCGGCGAGCGCTTCGACGTGGCGCTCAAGGACGGCCCCGTCCTCCCCGCGCACCTCTGGCGCGGCACGATCAAAAACGCCGACGGCGCGCCGCTGGCGGCCGACGGCGGCGACGTGCTCGCCACGCGCCACCCGTTCGGGCGCGGCGAAACGCTCTGGATACCCTCGCTGATCGGCATGGGCGCGTGGCAGCGCGACAACGCCGCGCTCGCGCAGTTCGCGCGCAGCGAAACGCTCGGCACCATCGCCGATCCGCCCGTGCTGTTCAAGCGCCAGGCGCGCCTCGCCCTGCTCCGGACGCTCGCCGCGGGCGACGGGTTCATCACGGTCATCATCAACAAGGACAAGGCCGCGCAGAAGATCCCGCTGACAGTTAGAAAGGGTCTTGAGCCCACCCTCCTCTTCGCGGACAAAGGCGGCAACGTTTCAAACACGTCAGCCACACTCGCGCCCGACGAGACGCTGGTCGTCCGCTGGACGGTCTCGACTCCTTGACCCGCCGCGTGACACCTCTGAGGCCAGGGCGTTTCTATTTGACCTTTCGATGCGCATGAACGGTCGGCTCGGAGATCCGACCCTACCACTGAGGATCCGATAACGACGTGCCCTGCATGTTCAGGTGGTGCCCGACCTCCGGGCGGGCCTCCAATCGGACCCAATAGAATCGCCTTCCCTCTGAGGTGGGTGCAAGGTTGATTTTTTGGAGAAATGCGATTTTGTTGGGATTCACGAAGGATGGTCCCTAGCACATGAGGGAACGACGGTTGACACGGCCGGAGTCCGCGTGCCACCCGCTTCGCACAGTCCGTCGAAGGAGGTGGTGCGGGCACTCCGTGCACGCGGAATCGTACGATTCTGCGTATAAGGGGTCTCCACAGTCGTATCGGTCAAAATCGCGTTTCAAAAAAATTCCCCTTGCACCCCTCTGAGGTGCCCCTGCCGGTGATTGCTTCCGGCAAGAAGCTTTGTTACATTTTTTCCATGAAATTATTTCCTGTCTTTCGCCGCGCATGCGCCGCGGTCTGCCTGCTCGCCCTCCCGACCGCCTCGCTCGCCGCCGCCGAAACGCTCGTTTCGCCGGACGGCGCGCTCAAAGCCGTGTTCGACCTGGCCAATGGGCAACCGGTCTGCTCGCTGACCTACAACGGCGCGACCGTGCTGGAGCCCTCGCCCGTCGGCCTGAACCTGAAGGACGCCTTCCGCGGCGGCTTCGCCGTCGCAGGCACCGCGCGCGGCA
>Ga0160425_1003902_pt1 | contig 10490 bp, 8 predicted proteins | sample BioMet8_FD_108193 | JGI IMG/M metagenome (GOLD analysis project Ga0160425, IMG submission 108193) | Microbial communities from bioreactor (seeded with sewage sludge) at Lawrence Berkeley National Lab, California, USA - Biofuel... | ecosystem: Engineered > Bioreactor > Anaerobic > Unclassified ...
GTATCAAATCATAAATCTGATCCTTTATGGATGCTCTGGTTATTGCTGCCAATGATATCTCCTCTCGAATGCTGATGTTAAATTATCATTATTATTATACTACATGATGTAATATTTTACACAAAAAAGCAGACCTTTGACAACATGCATATATAGTATTATAATGCATGTAACATCAATATATAGCGATATGTTCTTTCCTTTTCCGGAAAGCCAAGAGGGAAATCGGTGAGAAACCGATGCGGACCCGCCACTGTAAGTGAGTAGTTTTGATATACGCCTGAAAAGCGATCCATTGAGGCCTTGCCTTGAGAAGGATAACCAAAACGTTGATACATGAGCCAGGAGACCTGCATATTGCGGTTGTTGAATACGGGATTGTATTTTCGGGCAACATTTGCAGTAAAAACGTACTGCAGCTTCACGAAAGCTGCAGTTTTTTTGAGGGAACTATTATGAGCACCGAAGAAATAAAATATGAAGTTGAAATGCTGACCGATATAATATCGATCGATGAATATGTAAGTCATTTCCTGGATGTCGATTTGTTTGTTTCCTGCTGCAGGCAATGTCCCAACTATGGTACTGTGTGGTCCTGCCCTCCGTTCGACTTTGAAGCTGCGGACTACTGGAAAGAGTACGATTCGTTCGAAGTGTATCTGGCAAGAGTAATAATCGATCCGGCGGCAAGAGAGGTAGTTTACGGCGATGATGAAATCAATGACATCGGCAGAAGAGTTCTTCAGAAAGAAAAAAATGCGCTGATGAAAAAACTGCTCAAAAAAGAAAATGCTCCCGATCGTATCAGTCTTCTGGCGGGAAACTGCCGGCTGTGCGGAGAAGGAAACTGCGCACGCAAAACAAATGAACCGTGCAGACATCCGGAGAAAATGAGATATTCGATAGAAGCTCTCGGCGGCAATGTTGAGAAGATGATCAAAGAACTGTTTGGCTATGAAATGCTTTGGGCCCACAATGGCAGGCTTCCTGAATATTATCTGCTGACGGCGGGAATGCTGATAAGAAAGTAATTGATATTATTGAAACCACACGTCTTATTTTTCTTAAGACGACATAATTCCTATAGAGACGCTCGTCTGAGCGTCTCTTTCTTTGTCTGAAAAAACAAAAAATCAACAGGAAAAGCAGTAGAAATAATATAAAATTCTGAATTATAAGATAAATATTGACAAAATTATTATACCGCGATAATATATTGTCAAAATAATGCATTGTGCATACTTTGCGGCGGAGATGCTTTTCAAAGGTTTTGTGGTTTGACTTTTGATTGTTGCTTGAGGACTTCGGCAAAGATAATAGCATTATTTAGTCTTTTTCTTTTTTAATAATTAAATAGGAGGGAATTATGTCTGAGGGAACATCAAAAAACGAGGGCTTCAGTAATATAATGGGATTTATATTTACGGCCATCGGTTTTGCAGTAGGAGTTGGAAGTCTCTGGAGATTTCCGTATGTAATGGGCAGCAACGGCGGTGCTCTGTTCATTATTTGTTACATTGTGATTATTTTACTTATCGGTGTACCGCTTCTTACCGCCGAAATATCAATGGGATTTGCTTCGCAGAAGACACCTATACAGGCCTACCAGACGCTTGCACCCGGTAAGAAATGGTATCTTGGCGCATGGCTGCACATCGCGGCAGCTGTCCTCATCGTAGGATACACTATCCCGATTTACGCCTGGATACTGAAGTATATCGTGGCTACAGCCATGGGAACATTCGAGGGAATGACTGCGGCGCAGATCACAGCATATTTTGTGGCTTTCAGTTCGGATAAAACGCAGATCTTCATCTATGGCGCCATCAACTATTTATTAACAGCGATAGTGGTCAAAGGCGGACTGCAGAAGGGTGTGGAAAGAGTTTCCAGGATCCTGCTGCCTGTTCTGGCGGTAATAATGATAATCATTATTGTTCAGGGCCTGAGACTTCCGGGATCGGCTGCAGGCGTGACATTCCTGCTCAAGCCTAATACTGCTAATTTCACAATGAATTCACTTATCACATGTCTTGGTCAGGCGTTCTTTGCAGTAGGAATAGCAATGCTGGCCTCAATGGTTTTCGGAAGTTATATCAAAAACCCGAAAGAGAATATTTTCAAAAGTGCGTCCGTAATATGTACGGCGCTGGTATGCGCGGGACTTATGGCAGGGTTCATGATTTTCCCGATGGTGTTCGCAGCCGGTCTTGAACCTGCAGGCAGCGTCGGTCTGACATTCCTGACACTTCCAAATGTATTCAACGTTATTCCGCTGGGAAGGGTCATCGGCGTCCTGTTCTATTTCGGATTCTATATTGCCGCATTCACATCAACGCTCGGAGTAGTAGAGGCTCTTACAGGAACATTTACGGAACAGTTTGATATGAAGAGAGGCAAAGCAATAGGGATCACTATGCTTTTATGCACATGCGTAGCAGTTCCGTCGATCCTTTCCGATGCAGTCTTCAATACTCTTGATATGATAGAGAATAACTATATCCTCATCATAGGAGCTTTGATAATAGCAGTATTTGTCGGCTGGGTATGGAAAATGGATAATTGCCTTGAAGCAATCAATGTCAAATCAAAATTTGTAAAAGGATGGATGATATTCTCGGTTAAATATCTTTCACCGATCGTTATCATTTTCATATTCGCTTCACAGTTCTTCGGGAAATAACTTTAGCATAAACAGACCAAATTAAATCATACAATATATAATACAGAAAGGATGAAAATCATGAAACACGATTTTCCATTAAAGTTAAATGCAGTTCAGCCGCTCCGCTTTTTATCTGATGATCAGCTGCGGGAAATACACAGTTGCAGTCTGGAGATCCTTCAGAACGTAGGGTCGGAAGTACAGCATGAAGGCGCATTGGAAATGCTCAGGAAAGCAGGCTGTAAAGTCGTTAAAAAGAGAGCATATGTACCTGCTAATCTTGTTGAATGGGCTTTGAAACAGGCACCGTCAACAGTGATACTATATGATCGTGATGGAAATCCTGTCATGGATATCAGCGGCCGAAACGCTTACTTCGGAACCGGTTCAGACTGCCCGTATCTTTATGACTGGGATACAGGCGGACAGCATGAGTTCACCACACAGGATATGATCAACGGAGCAAAAATATGCGACGCTATGCCGAATATTGATTTCCTTATGTGCCTCGGACTCATGTACGAATATCCGGTGACCAGCTACGAGCATCAGTTCGCGGCAATGCTGAGAAACAGTACAAAACCTATGGTAGTAACAGCAGCAAACCGTGAGAGCATCAAAAATATCGCGGAGATGATGGCGGTCATCAGAGGAGGAATGGATGAAGCAATCAATAAGCCTCTGATAATTCTGTATGATGAGCCTATTTCGCCGCTGAACCATTACTTTGAATCAATAGATAAGCTGATTTACTGCGCGGAGAACAGTCTGCCGACGAACTACGCTCCTGCAGTAATGATGGGAGGCACCGGCCCGATGACACTTTCCGGAGCATTATGCCAGTGCCTGGCAGAAAGTCTCCTGGGACTCGTAGTGCATCAGCTGGCTAATCCGGGCGCACCGTTCATTTTCGGCGGATGCGTTACAGATATGGATCTTAAATGCATGCAGCCTTCATACGCATCTCCGACTTCAAATGTCGCATATGTAGTCGAACAGGAAATAGGACGTGAATTATATCATCTGCCTACATGGGGCATGGGCGGAGCCACAAGCTCCAAGTGTCCTGATGCTCACGCGCTGTCAGAAGCAACGCAGGAAGCCTATCTGTCGGGACTTACAGGAAGCAACATGAACCACGATGTCGGCTTCATGAATTTCGGACGGACATATTCATTTGAGCTGCTGGTAATGATGAACGAAGTCATCGGACAACTGAGACAGGTATTCAAGGGTGTAGATATGTCTCCTGAACAGCTGGCAATGGATGTAATAAAGAGCGTAGGTCCGATGGGCAACTATCTGAGCGAAACGCATACCTTCAACCATATGAAGGAAATGTGGCAGCCTGATCTGTATGACAGACGTGATTATGACAAGTGGCATGATAACGGCGCTACGACTATGGAAGAAAGAGCAGCTGCCAAAGTAAAGGATATCATAGCGAATTATCAGCCAAAACCGCTGACCGACGAACAGGAAAAGGGGATACAGGCTATTCTTGATGCAGCAGATGCAAAAGCTAAAGAGAAGAAGTAGAAGGAGAATGCGCAATGTCGAAAATAACAGATTTAAATAAAATTGTTGAAAACGGTGATTTCGAAAATGTAGAGGCAGCGGTACAGAGCTGCCTTGACGACGGGATCGAACCAATGGATGTCCTGAACGAAGGACTTGTTGAGCCTATAAATCAGCTCGGTGAAAAATTCGCCAACGGAGATATTTTCGTACCGGAGCTTCTCATAGCGTCGAGGGCAATGAAACAGGGAGCGGCAATGCTTAAACCGCTTATTGTATCCGAGGATAATCCATCGATGGGAAAAGCTGTATTCTGCACAGTAGAAGGCGATATGCATGATATCGGGAAAAATCTGGTCGTTATGCTTCTTGAAAGCGCGGGATTTGAAGTCGAAGACCTCGGTATGGATATATCGCCGGAAGCAGTTGTTGAAGCAGTGCAGAACGATGAGAGCATAAAGATCATCGGCATGTCGGCAATGCTCACAACAACGATGTATGCGATGCAGGAAACGATAGAAGCACTGACAGAAGCCGGACTCAGAGACAGAGTCAAGATCATGGTCGGAGGAGCTCCGGTCCATGAAGATTTTGCGAATATGATCGGTGCGGACGGGTTCAGCACCAATGCGCCGACAGCGGTCGATCTGGCAGAGAAACTTATAGCACAGTAATTTCATATTGAAGATGAACTTTATTTCAGGTGGAGGAGGCGGATCAGTCCGCTGCCTTCACCTGAAGCATAATATGTAATTCGAAAGGAAGCAGTAATGAAGACCGGAATAGGAATCGATACAGGCGGGACATGTACAGATGCGGTCATATATGATTTTGAAAACAGAAAGATATTATCATATGCGAAAACGGCTACAACTAAAGATGACCTGTCAGTAGGAATAGGGCAGGTTATAGATCTTCTCCCTGAAGATCTTGTAGAAAAGGCAGAGGTTATTGCACTTTCGACGACTCTGGCGACAAATGCATGTGTAGAAAATAAAGGCGGAAGAGCTAAACTGATGTTATTTGGTGTTGAACCCAGAAATGTAGCGCGTGTCGGACAGGAATACGGAATATCGATGGACGGAAATCTGCTGTTTTTCGACAGTCATACAAAACCGAACGGAGATATTACAAAGGAACCGGACTGGAATGATGTGGATGAGAGGATCGACCGTGATCTGTACGACTGCGATGCGGTCGGGATAGCGGAACTGTTTTCAAAAAAAACCGGAGCAGTGCTGGAAAAACGCGCTGCTGAAATGATAAATGCAAAAATGGATATTCCTGTTGTCTGCGGCCATGAACTGTTTTCGGAAAATAATATTATGAGGAGAGGCGCAAGTACTCTGCTGAATGCGCGTCTCATAAGCGTAATCAATGAATTCATGCATGCGGTGAAAACTGCCCTCGATGTACGCGGCATCAAGACGCCGTTTTTTGTGGTCAGAAGCGACGGCAGCCTCATGAATGAAGAGTTCGCCATGAAGAGGCCTATCGAAACACTGCTCTGCGGACCTGTTGCCAGTGTAATGGGTGCGCTGGAACTGTCTGATGAAGAAAACTGTATGATAGTTGACATGGGCGGCACAACAACGGATATTGCTTTTGTGAAGAACGGTTCCGCGCAGAAAGTAAAAGACGGAGTCAGAATCGGTAAATGGAAAACATTCGTCAAAGGTCTTTTCGTGGATACTTTTGCTCTGGGCGGCGACAGCGGTGTAGTGCTCTCGGATTCCAGAGAGATCGTACTGGAAAATGAAAAAGTCATGCCGCTGTGCATGGCGGCAGATACTTATCCCGAACTGCTTGAATATCTGCGGGATGAGGACAAAGTGAACAGCTGCGCGGTCAATCCTCAGAAGGATATTTTTGTAGCCATCAAAGACATCAGGGGCAGAAGCGGATATACGGAACGTGAAAAACATATAGTTGAGATGTTCCTGAATAAGCCTATGAGTCTGGAGAAAGCCGGCAGATTGTCCGGAGATATCGTTCTGAGAAGACAGATGGAGAGACTGATCAATGAAGGAATAGTTCTGCGCTGCGGGATCACGCCGACAGATGCGATGCATGTTAAAGGCGAATTTACAATGTACTCGCAAGAAGCTGCCGAAATAGGCATAAGAAGGATCGGCCGAATGACGGGCAGGAGTACGGACGAAACCGCGGAACTGATTTACGAAGAAGTTAAAAGAAAGCTTTACTGCAATATCATCAGGATAATGCTGGAAGATGCCTACCCGGAGCTCAGAGCGAAGGGCATGGACGATCAGATGCAGATGGTTGTAAGGGATTCTTATGACAGAGTGAAAAATTCCGATTATGCGGAATTGATAAGGATGAATTTCAAAACACCGGCTGTTCTGGTCGGTGTGGGCGCGCCTACACATCTTTTTCTGGAGGATGTAGGGAAACTGATCGGCGCCAGAGTCATTACAAACGAATATTCGAAAGTTGCCAATGCGCTGGGCGCAATAGTCGGCAGTATTTCGGCAGTAATAACTGTCGAGATAAGGTTCAATGTTTCCAGCAATACATATACGGTCTTCGGAGCGGGCGAAAAAGTCACAGCGGATGAACTTGATGAGGCCAAAGAGACTGCGAGAAAAATTGCCCAGGCAAAAGCCTGTGAAGAAGCCATCGGCAGAGGTGCTGAAGATGATCTGACCGTGACCTTTGATGAGCAGGAAAATATTTCCGATACCAAATACGGAACTTTGTATCTCGGCTGCGTAATAACTGCAACGGCAACAGGTCATATAAAAATAGATTAAAAAAGGAGCGTTTCGATGATGGATATCAGTCAAAAGATAAAGCTCTCATTTCCCAGGACGGGAACAGAGATAACTGCGGAAAAAGATGAAACGCTGCTGGATGCCGCCAGGCGCGGAAATATTCAGATCCCTGCAGCGTGTTCCGGGAAGGGCATCTGCGGCAAATGCAAGGTCAGGATATTGAAGGGAAGCGGCGGTGAAATAACCGAAGATGAAAAGCGGATGCTTACGGCGGAGGAAATGGCTGCAGGCATCAGACTGGCATGCTGTATCAGATTATCCGCAGACATAGAGGCCGAACTCCTGACATACGACAGCGCGGCGGCGAATAAGAAAACCGAGGTCATCATGCCTGATGATTTCAGACCTGAGCCGGCGGATGCGGAAGAACTGGGAGCCGCATTTGACATAGGTACGACAACTGTCGTCGGCATGGTCTGGGACCTTCATACCGGAAAGCTGGCCGGCGTTGCGGCGAAAGTGAATTATCAGAATATATTCGGCGCGGATGTTATTTCGCGTATACAGTATGTCGGAGGCAATCAGACACATGCACTGGAAATGCAGCAGAAAGTGATCTCATGCATGAATGATATCCTGGATGAGATCAGCAAAACCGGCAGCGTTGATACCGGCAGAATAATGAAAGTGCGGATCGACGGAAACACTACGATGACGCATCTGGTGCTGAAAGTGTCGCCTTATACACTGTCGCGTTATCCGTTCGAACCTGTATTTACCGGGATGCAGACAGCAAAAGCGGCGGATCTGGGCCTGCATGTGAACGACGATGCAGATATCCGTACACTGCCGCTGATCGCCGGACACGTGGGATCGGATATTACTGCCATGGAAGCCGCGATAGACATAGAAAAACTGCCGGGCTGCACGGTCGCTCTTGACATTGGTACCAACGGAGAAGTAGTCGCGGGAAAAGACGGGCAGCTCGTCACCTGTTCCACTGCGGCGGGACCTGCTTTCGAAGGCGCTACGATCAAGTGCGGGATGAGGGCCGCTTCGGGTGCAATAGAGGCGGTCAGTATAACGAAAGATCATCTTCTTGTTTATACGATAGAAAATGAAAAAGCTGTCGGCATCTGCGGATCAGGTCTTATCGACTGTATAGCGCAGCTGCTGTCATCAGGACTGTTGAATTTCAAGGGCAAGCTGTGCACCAGACAGGAAGCTCTGGACAACGGCATAAACCCGGAGGTGGCAGATCATCTTCAGGGCGGTGAAGACGGGATGCAGATCGAGCTTGCCGACGGAGTGATCCTGACGCAGAAAGATATCAGAGAAGTCCAGCTGGCGAAGGGCGCGATCCTGGCCGGGACGCAGACGCTTATGAAAGAGCTGGGATTTACGGAAAAAGATATCGACAGGATCATTATAGCGGGAGCGTTCGGGAGCTATATAAGAAAGGAAAGCGCACTGGCTATCGGACTTATCCCTGAAGTGCCGGCTGAGAAAATCATCAGTGCCGGAAATGCCGCCGGGACCGGGGTCTGCATGGCATTGCTTTCGCAGTCCGTGCAGGACCGTATCGTTCATCTGGCCGGCGTCACGCGTCATATAGAATTGTCAAAAAATATGGATTTCCAGAATTATTATATGGAAGCAATGTTTTATCCGAGGAGGTGGGAAGCGCATGAAAGGTAATGTGGAGATATTCACAAGAGAAGAATGCGACGGCCCTGCAGAAAAATTTTTCAGAAGGATCAGCGGTATAGACCAGGGCGGCGAAAAATTCAAAAGCATAGCAGCGTCTGCTGAAAAAGTGTTCGGCACGATAGAAGAGCGCATAAATCCGCGGGGGATATACGGATACACGGAAAATGTCGAACTGGCCGGGCGACGGGCCGTCATAGAAGGTGTCAAGTTCGACTGTCCGGCATTTGAACAGGTAAATTGCGAGTCGGTGTACGGCGCGGCGGTGTATTTCGTTACTGCCGGAGATTTTCATCTTGACGGTTTCGATGTTATAGACCAGGTCTATGCGGATATGTGGGGGACCGCGTATGCGGAGATACTCAGAGGACTGCTGCGCGACAGGATCGCTTTCAGGGGAATACCGAGCAATGATTTCGGCCCGGGACTTTTCGGCATGAATGTAACGCAGACCAGGGATATTGCCGGGATCATCGATCCTTCTCTGATCGATATCGAAATCAAGGCGAGCGCCATGATGGTGCCGGTAAAGTCCTGCGCGGGAATATATTTTGATGCAACACCGGATTACAGACAGCTGAGGAATGAGTGCCAGGACTGCCGCGGTATTGCTGAAAGCTGCTCGCTGTGCGAAATAAGGCAGAGCAGATAAGGAGGAAAAAATGGGCAAAGAATTGATATTTAAAGCGCTCAGGCATGAGCCGCTTGATTCGATACCGTGGGTGCCGTTTGCCGGAGTGCATGCAGGCAGATTAAAGGGATATGAAGCGGAGGAAATGCTGAAGGATCCGGATAAGATAGTGGAATCGCTTCTTGAGGTAAATAAACTATACATGCCGGACGGCATTCCGGTCCTTTTCGATTTGCAGATCGAAGCGGAGATACTCGGCTGTGAAATGAAATGGACCAGAAACAATCCGCCTTCAGTGAAGACGCATCCTCTCGAAGCGGATCCGACATTGCCTTGCATGTGCAAGATACCGACCGAGGAAAGCGGCAGAGTGCCTATAGCTCTGGAAGCCACAAGAAGAGTCAGGGAAGCTATCGGTGATAAAACGGCGATTTACGGGCTTATCTGCGGTCCGTTCACTCTGGCATCGCATCTGCGCGGAAGCAATATATTCATGGACATGGTGACGGATCCGGATTATGTAACTAAACTTGTTGAATACTGCGGTCAGACGGCCTGCGCCATGTCGCGTATGTATATCGATGCGGGATGTGATGTTATCGCTGTAGTGGATCCTCTGGTCAGCCAGATCTCGCCGAAAATGATAGAGTCGATGCTGAGCGGGACGTTCCATGCTGTCTTTGATTATATAAGATCAAAGGGCGCGCTTTCATCGTTCTTTGTCTGCGGCAATGCCACTGCACAGATAGAGGAAATGTGCAGGATGGGCCCTGACGGGATTTCTGTAGATGAAAATGTAAATCTGCCGTCTGCCAAGCAGACGACCGATAAGTACAATATCGCCATAGGAGGCAATATCCCGCTGACGACAACAATGCTTTTCGGTACACAGGAAGATAATATGAAAGCTGTAATAGATCTGATAGACAGTGTGGACAGCAGCCGGAATTTCATTGTCTCGCCGGGCTGCGACATGCCTTACGCTACTCCTGTGGAAAACACTATCGCCTGTGCACAGGCAGCGAAGAATCCGGAAAGGACAAGAAAAATAGTCAGCAGTTATGAGTCGGGCGGCATGGATGATATTGATATCGAAATTCCTGATTATGACCATCTGGACAAAGTCCTCATTGAGCTTTTCCTGCTCGATCCTGAACAGTGTGCAGCCTGCACATATATGCTGGCCTCTGTTGAAGACGCGTACGATGATATAAAAGATATTGCGGAATACAGA
>Ga0160425_1003913_pt1 | contig 10473 bp, 7 predicted proteins | sample BioMet8_FD_108193 | JGI IMG/M metagenome (GOLD analysis project Ga0160425, IMG submission 108193) | Microbial communities from bioreactor (seeded with sewage sludge) at Lawrence Berkeley National Lab, California, USA - Biofuel... | ecosystem: Engineered > Bioreactor > Anaerobic > Unclassified ...
GGGGTTGACTTCGGGACGAGTTTGGGGCATTTAGCCTGTTCCCTGATTCTGTTTATAGGACCGTAGCTCAGGGGGAGAGCGCTTGCTTGACACACCACAAGCGTGATTTAACCCCCTAAAATTATTCCAAAAGCCCCTATCACAAAGTGATCTCGTTGGCGAGTAGCCAACGGGATCTTCTTCTTTTATCCAGCCTGAGAATCGGACTTTGGCGAGACGTTGGTCCGCCGTTGGCGGTGGTTGCCAACTTGAGTTGATTAAGCTCTACCCTGGGGTAAATACGCAACCTCTCGCGTTTTGTTCAACCTCCGGATGGGGACGGGGTGACTTTCCCCTTGACCACTGGCGGCTTGTGTTATAATTTTTGTTCGTACAAACAAGGAGGGAGTATGCGTGCCACCGTCACCCAAATCGGCAATTCCACGGGATTAATCCTTCCAAAAGAAGTCGCCGCGAGGCTCAAGGTGAAAAAGGGCGATAGCGTTTACCTTACCGAGACGCCAGAAGGATATTCCGTTACGCCATATGATCCTGGATTTGAAGAACAAATGGAATCTGCTCGCAAGGGAATGGCCCGGTATCGCAACGCATTGAAGGAACTGGCCAAGTGATGGACTGGCGGTGGCTGACCGAGAAGGTGATTGTCGCCATCCATGACGAACAAATCGCTGAACATGGTGGAGGAAGAGGCGTCAGGGATCATGGTCTTTTGTTGTCGGCACTTGCGCGACCTCAACACCTTTTGCAATATGGTGCTCCCGATGTTTTTGATTTGGCCGCAGCTTACGCCTTTGGTATCGTAAACAATCATCCCTTCATTGATGGGAATAAACGGACGGGTTTTCTCGCTGCTTATGTATTTCTGGACATCAATGGTTGGGAATTGACCGCACCGGAACCCGAAGTAGTTGCAGCAGTTCTTGCCTTGGCCATTGGTGAAATCGATGAAAAAGGATTTTCGACGTGGCTTAAGGATCGATCTCTTGGTAGTCAGGATTCTGGTGAACAAGAATGCCCCTGAGGTGAAATACGCGGCCGCTCGCGTTGTTGGCCTCCCTCCTCGGGTCAAGGGGCAGTTTGCTGTGCTTAGAAAGGGAAAAAACATGAACCTCCTGGCCAAGAGGCCCTCCTTCACCGTCTACACGCAGTTTTCTCCTTCGACTTCTGACATTTCAGCAACCCTGGATAGAAGGCAAAATTATCCGCCAAATAGATTTAACGGAATGACATCCTACCCATAAATATATATCGTAAAATACGACGTGTGAGATGTTGGAGTTTGCCGACAGACCATTAAGGACGAACTGTTTCACGCTGGATGTTGTCTATTTTGTCCGGGGTGTTTTTTTGTTTGAGTAAAAATACGAATTCTGATTTCATGGATTTAGTTCTATTGTGCCTTGGGGTAAGAGACTAATAGTTAGTTTGGGACTAATTCTCAAATTCTCTTCAGGGGCTCTTGAAAATGGACACATCCACAAAAAAAACAAATGATTTTTCCATTGAAAGCACTTTCATTCCCAAAGTATCATTCGCTTTATCTCAAAATTCTGTCCCCATCATTCTAGAACTTGCCATTCAAAACAATGGACAAGCAACATGGGAAAATTTGATTCTGACGCTTCATGCCGATCCTCCTTTTTTTCACCCCCGCTCATGGCAACTCAGTAAAATCGCCCCCGAGCAACGCTGTCTCATTACCGATCTCGAGCTTGCCCTTGATGAGGGCCAGCTCTTCCGGCTTACCGAATCCGAAAAAGGCCAAGCCACGTTCGAGCTCACACAAGGCGATTGCGTCCTCGAACGTCAGGTGTTGCCCGTGGAACTGCTGGCGCGCAATCAATGGGGCGGGTTGGGGCAATATCCAGAGCTGACCGCAGCCTTTGTGCGCCCCAATGATCCGGCCGTGGAGCAAATATTAAAAAAAGCCACCACCTTACTTCTAACAGCTGGGAAAGACTCCGCTCTCACCGGATACGAAAAAGGCGGCAAAAACCGCGTCTGGGAAGTCATGGCCGCCATCTGGCAAGCGGTCTGCGCGTTTGAACTTGACTACACTCTTCCACCTGCGGGATTCGAACTCCAAGGCCAAAAAATTCGCTCACCCGGGCAAATTCTCCAAAATGGCCTAGGCACCTGCCTGGATTTGAGTCTTCTTTTCGCCTCCTGTCTGGAACAATGCCACGTTCATCCACTGCTGGTATTTTTGGACGGACATGCCTTTACTGGGGCTTGGCTGGTGCCTGAATCTTTTGCGACCACCATCATTGACGATGTGACCGCTCTACGGAAACGCTTACAGTTGCAGGAGATTGTGCTTTTTGAACCCACACTGGCCGTCCGTGGCCAGCAAGCTCCCCCCAATTTCTCCTGGTCAAGCCAAATAGGAGCCCGCCAGATCTCCGACGAAGAGCCCCGCCGGTTCGAACTCACCTTGGACATCCGCAGGGCACGGATGGAGCGAATCACCCCCCTTGCCAGCGAAGCAGAGCGCCTCCAATCCCCGAATGCTACGCATCCAGTTCCCACCACAGACAATGTGTTGAACCTGGATGAAACTCCGGACTTCATAGAGCTCGAGCCCTTGTCCCTCATGTCGGAACCCTGCGGACCGCAGGGACGGTTGGAGCACTGGCAGCGCAAACTGCTCGATCTTTCTCTCCGCAACAACCTGCTCAATTTTCGAGCGAGCAGACGGGTAGTGAACCTCATCGTGCCGGATCCCGGTCACCTTGAAGACCTGTTGGCTGCTGGCAAACGATTCAAACTGCGTCCAGGCTTGCACCTGATGCAAGGAGCTGACCCGCGGGATGCAAAATTGCACGAGGCCCGTCATCATGAGGAAATCAGACGCGAACATGCTTTGGCCGGCATAGAGAACGGGGAACTCTATATTCGACTTTCCGAGGACGAAATGGAGAGCAGGCTGGTGGAACTTTTCCGAGCATCCCGCCTGTCCCTCCAGGAAGGAGGTGCCAATACCCTCTACCTTGTGCTGGGCTTTTTGGTTTGGAATCAGGAGGGCAAGGACAAACGCCCCTACAAGGCTCCATTGATCCTTCTTCCGGTCAATTTGTCTCGCCAAGCAGTGCGCGCAGGGTTCTCCCTGGCGCTTCACGAAGACGAACCACGCTTCAACCTGACCCTCCTGGAAATGCTGCGCCAGGACTTCCGGCTGACCTTACCAACCATGGAGGGAGAGCTACCACGAGATGATTCCGGACTGGATGTCGCCGCCATTTGGCGCACGGTGGCCACAGCCATCAAGGACAGACCAGGATGGGAAGTGACTGAGGAGGTCTGCCTGGGACAGTTCTCTTTTGCCAAGTATCTCATGTGGAAGGACTTGGCCGATCACGCCGAGCAACTACGAAAAAATTCGGTCGTGTGCCATCTCATCGATACCCCCGATCAAACGTACTGCGAGCACTCGAGCTTTGTGAATCCAGGTCAATTGGACGAAATTTTACCCCCTTCCGAAAATTATTGTCCGCTTCCCGCTGATTCGTCCCAGCTGGCGGCGGTAGTAGCGGCGGCTCAGGGGCATGATTTTGTCCTGGAGGGTCCTCCAGGAACCGGCAAGAGCCAGACCATTGCCAACCTTATCGCCCAGTGCCTCGCCATGAATAAAACCGTACTGTTTGTGGCTGAGAAGACCGCCGCCCTGGAGGTCGTCTACCGCCGGCTACAGCAGGTCGGCCTGGGTGAATTTTGCCTGGAACTCCACTCCCACAAGGCCAACAAACTGGATGTGATCAAGCAGCTTGCAGCTTCGTGGAACGCCCGGACGCTGGGCGATCAAGCGACTTGGAGGCAGGAATGTGCGCACATGGATGTGCTACGCGACCAGCTCAATGGTCTCGTCAAAAAGTTGCATCACCGCTGGCCCAACGGTCTATCTGTGTTCACAGCTATCAGTAGGACGTTAGCCGGTCGGGACATGCCGAAGGTGCCACTGCACTTCCCCGGACCTGATTGTCACAATGAGGCCACCCTGCATCAGATGCTCGACATAGCTACACGACTAGGCATTAACGCGACTATGGTTTCCGAAATCTCGTCCGCGTCATGGGCCTTGATCACGAACACGGATTGGTTCTCAAGCTGGGAAAATGCCTTGACGACGGCCCTACGGGACATAATTCCACTGTGCGAATGGCTACAACAAGCCGCCGAGACTTTTTTCACCGTTACGGGGCTACCGCCAAGCATACTGTCAGAGTCGGAGCGCCACGCTTTGAACAGTTTGGCACACTGCCTTCCCAAAGCCACTGGACGCGATTGGCGATTCCTTCTCCACCCCGATGCCCCAACATGCCTTGACCGTTTGCGCGAGGGCCAAGCCCAGGCGGCACAGTGTCAAAAGTTGCTGGATCAACTGGGGGCACAGACGGATTGCCCTCCCGCAGCTTACGATTTGCAAGGCTCAACTGACAGCCTTTGGCCCGATCTTGAGGCCCAGATCCAGGCTCTCGCGGGACGTATGCGGCAAGGCCTTGCCCAAGCTGAAGAGGAGCTACGCGCACCAAATGGCATTTCCACTGGCCCTGTTCTCGCAGATCGGCAGCAGACGTTCCGCCAACAACTTGAGACGGCAATAGCCGCAGTCAAGAAAACTTCCGGTGCCTTCCTGGACCGAGTGCATAACGGGAAGAGGTTGGACCAGGAACGCCATCGACTTTGGGAGCAGCTTTCCCGAGATTATCAGCCCAAGGCGCTGGAACTTGACCTAAATCAGCTCTGGCAGGATTGGCAAAAAGCAGCAAAGGCCTCGTGGCTCAAAAAGCATGCCGGCCAGCGCGCACTACACAAGGCGCTTTTGGCCGTAGCCATGGCAAACAGCCCTACAAAAGCAAACGACGCGCAGGAATTGGAGTTGTTACTTGCTATTAGGGAGCAGGATGACAAATTAACTGCCTTTGAAGATTTACGTGATCGCTCCACTAACGATTGGAACTGGACGGCGTTGGAGGCTTCGGCTCTAACCAATTTCCAGAGGCTGCGTGAAAAACTTGAACGGGTAGTGGAAGATTTTAATCGGCTGACCAAAATCCAGAAGATTGAAACGAACTTGGCACCTTATGCGGACCTTGGTCCCCTGACTTCGGGCCTATGGTCTGGCTTGAGGACAAAAGCAGAGGATATTGATCTAGCTGTGGAACTGGCCGCACAACTTACTAACGCACTTTCTGCACTCTATGGCCGTCCAGAAACGCTGAAGTCCGCTTTGGAGGCACTCGGCTGCCTGATCGGGGAAAATAATTTGCTTCTTGCCCCTCAGGGCGCGGCAACAAAGGCATGTCGTGAACTTACGACTATGCTGTCACGTTTCCAGGCGGCCCAAACGACTCTCCTACCCCTGCTCGGAAATGAGGAGCCTAGTAACCATCAAATGTCAGCCATGTCGCCAGACCATGTCTCGTCCTGGTGCAGCATGGTACTGGATCACTCTCGAATGTTGCACCCCTGGTGCGCTTGGAACCGCGTGGCCGGTGAAGCACACGCCCATGGCCTCGGAGTCTTCGTCAACGCCTTAGCCAAAGGAGAGGTGACTGGTGCTCAAGCCAAGGAAGCCTTTGCGGTGAATTATTGTCGCTGGTGGCTTTGTGCGGCTGTTGATGAAGAGCCGCTTCTTCGGCAATTCGTTTCGGCCCAACATGAACAGACAATCGCGGATTTCAAGGAACTGGACCAAAAACTCGCCGATCTTGCCCGGGATTGCATCCGAGCCAATGCACACCGAGATATCCCAGGACCTGAGGATAAGACCAACTCCTCGGAATGGGGTATTCTCCGCCATACAATGGGTCAAAAGCGCCCTCGTATACCCTTGCGCCAGCTCTTGGAGAAACTGCCGACCGCCCTCCCCAGCCTGACCCCCTGCCTGTTGATGAGTCCCCTCTCGATAGCCCAGTATCTACCTCCGGAACGCGAACCCTTCGATCTGGTGGTGTTCGATGAGGCTAGCCAGATCCCGGTCTGGGACGCCATCGGGGCCATGGCCCGAGGCAAACGGGTCGTCGTCGTGGGGGATCCCAAGCAGTTACCGCCGACCAATTTTTTCAATCGGGCTGAGGACGAAGATGCCGACGACGATGTGGAGACCGGCGGAGATATGGAAAGCATTCTAAATGAATGCCTCGGAGCAGGACTCCCCAGCCAGCGCCTCAACTGGCACTACCGCAGTCGCCATGAAAGCCTCATCGCCTTCTCCAATGCCCGCTATTACGGGGGAGAGCTCGTCACATTCCCCTCCCCAGTGACCAATGATCAAGCGGTTTCCCTGCATCTAGTGGAGGACGGTTGCTATGGGAGGGGCAGTAGCCGCACGAATCCGGCCGAGGCCAAAGCACTGGTCTCCGACATCATGCAGCACCTCAAGGATCCCGTTTTCACCGAAACAGGTAAGTCCATCGGCGTGGTGACCTTCAATTCGGAGCAGCAAAAGCTGATTGAAGATCTCCTTGATGCGGAACGTCAACGTGACGCCAGTCTTGATGACTTCTTTTCCGACGAACGTACGGAACCGCTTTTCGTGAAAAATCTGGAGAATGTTCAGGGTGATGAGCGCGATGTCATGTATTTTTCTATTACCTATGGCCCTGATGTGGCCAGTGGCCGGCTCACATCCCTGAACTTCGGTCCACTCAACAAGGATGGGGGCGAACGGCGGCTCAACGTGGCCGTCACCCGAGCCAAATACGAATTGCGTATTTTTTCGAGTTTTCTTCCCGAGCAGATGGACTTGTCGCGCACAAAGGCCAAGGGAGTGGCCGATCTCAAGCTATTCCTAGACTATGCTCGCCGGGGAGCCAGGGCTTTAGCCGAGGAGAAACGCGTCCCCAGGGAAGATTTCGAATCGCCCTTCGAGGAAATCGTGGCCGCTGCCTTATCACGCAGAGGATGGGCCTTGCACCCTCAGGTGGGCGTCTCGGCTTTTCGGGTCGATCTTGGCGTTGTCGACCCAGACCATCCCGGACGCTATCTGGCTGGTGTGGAGTGCGACGGGGCAACCTACCACCGTGCGGCCACAGCCCGGGATCGAGATCGACTACGTGAGCAGGTCTTGCGCGATTTGGGTTGGGAGATCGTACGCACTTGGTCCACTGACTGGTGGCATGATGCCACATCGACGGCAAACAAACTTGATGTTCAGCTTCATGAAATTCATGCCCAGGCCAGGGAGAGGGAAGCTCGCCTTGAGATTGAGCTACACAAAGCGGATGAATGCCAACGGGAGCAGCCCCCTGCTCCTGGCAATGAAACGAATGCCCCAGCAAATGATCAATCTCCTTCTTTGCAGGAACCACCTTCTGCCGGATTCCAACAGGCACTTCTCCCCGCACAGCCTACGCCGCCGCCAAGCTATGCCCACCAGCATCATGAGCCCACAACTTGTCTTTTCTCTGATGCAACCGAAGCGACAAATTGCGTCAACCTTCTAGCTTCAGGGCAAGAAACCGCTTTGGCGGCTGCGATCAAAAGTATCGTGGAAGTCGAAGGACCTATCCGGGCAGATGTCCTCGCTAAGCGTATTGCCAAACGTTGTGGACTGTTCAAGGCCGGCAGTAGGATTCGCGAAAAAGTGTTGCAGATGGCCAAGAAGGAATTCAAGGCAGTTGCCGAGGATGAAGCTGTGTTCATTTGGCCGGCTGGCTCTGTCCCTGGCCAGTGGGAGCATTTCCGACAGGAAGTGGATGGTGAGACTAGATCCACTGACGAAATCTGTATGGCCGAGCTGGTGGCCCTGGCGCGGAATGTGGCCGAAACTCTCAACCCTGGAGAAGATCCCTTGGAGACCATGAAACAGCGGATGGGGATGCAGCGCCTCCGCGCCGTCACCAGACCCAGGCTCGAAAAAGCCTGGAGAAATCGCTAACAATCACCATTGCTTTCCAACCCAAGGAAAATCTAGTGTCACGTTCTCAAATAAATATATGTATTTTTTTGAAAATAAAAATAATGATATCTTCATATTGGCACGTCTTAAAGCATAACGGAGTTTCCCGAACGTGACACTAGTTAGATATATCACTACCGTCACATTTTTGTTCTTGAAGTTATCCTGACGCATTTCAATGAGAAGAATGGCGAGAATGCAATGAGTTGGTATTATGCCATGTCTCCGTTATCCTGGGTAAAAAGGCGAACCTCCTAGCTGGGGAAGTTCACCTTGCTTGCAATGGTTATGACGATTGTTGTGCTTTTAGCTTTTGATATGCAGCAGTTCCGACAAGTTTCTGAAAACCCTTGTTCCAGGTGGACTGCTCTTCTATGTTCCTCTTGAAATTCCGGCGAAGGATGTCCAGATCATTCATCAAGATGGCAAGCTCGATAAGGTTGCATATTTCTCTGTAGGACCTGCACTTCCGTAATGGAATATAATACTCCTCAGTGTGCTTCGGACAGAGTATTTTCCAAGTTTCGTTTCTTGGGACTGAATAGTCATCACCACAAATGGCACATTTTCTTTCAACTAAATCGTTCATAACGATTCTCCTTTCTATTATGATTCGTCATCTAAATCCATGCCACAACTTTTCCAAAATTCCTTCTCTTGTTGTCTTATCTCTTCCCTTATTGAATCGATATTGGTTCTGAATTGGGACAAGGTCATATATTCTTTTCTTGGGAGGTAGTGCTCTCTGTAGCATTTTGGGCAAAGAAAAAATCCTGTGCTAGCAAAGCAGTCAAAAGGTTCGCCGCATAATAAACATGTTCTTCTGGCCATAATATTTTCCTTCTCGTTTAAATGGTTCTTTGGCAATTTAAGGAGAAGGCGAGACTCCTCGGCTACAGGAGCCCCACCTGTGTTCAATGACTGGACCTAATGTTTCTACTTTGATCTGAGTCTTTCGGCGAGCGCTTCCCGTAAAATGTTTATGTCGTAATTGATGTTAAACCAGCATTCGTTGAACTCACTGGCATTGGTGATGATTTTGTCTAGCATAGCGAGAATCTTTATATCGTCCCTGGCGATTCTCTTTGATTTTGTGTAATCACATTTAAAGTAGTTCTTTTTTATATAGTCTTCCATGTTATGAATCGTTCCCATAATCTGACCTTTCTTAAATAATAGTTGATTATCTTTCTAATAAAGAAGGCGGAAAACCTCAGCTCAGGAATCCCGCCTTCACCTCTTATGCAACCGCTAAACCCGGCAGTAACCGGACAGCGCGTTCCTTCTCGCCCTCCATGTAGTGGTAGTAGGTATCGGCCGTCAGTTTGACGGTCGAATGCCCCATCATCTTCGACACGGCGGCCAGATCAGCCCCTTTGTTGAGCAAGGTGGTCGCAAACAGGTGCCGTAGATCGTACATCCTGGTCGGATAGGTGATCCCGGCTCGTTGACAGGCATTCTTGAAGGACTTCCGAATTGTCGTCAGCCCTCGGCCCATGTACTCGATGACATACCCGGACACCGATTCCTTCTTCTCGATCTCCATGCGCTTCAGGAAGTCAGGGTTGATCGGGACCGTCCGGTAGGTCTTGGTTTTGCTCGCATAGATCCTGACGGTGCCGGCAGCGAAGTCGACATCATCCCACTTCAAGGACAGGAGTTCGGACTCGCCAGGACGAGTGCCCAGGTTGAAGCAGACCTCCATTGCCCATTTGAGGTGGGGTTCGGCAGTCGCCATGATCTTCCTGGCGTCGTCCAGAGTGAGGCGTAAATCCCAGGGCTGCACCTTGGGCTTCTTCCAGTTCTTCAGCGGATTGACCCTGGTAAAACCGTTGTCGATGCCGAAGTGAAAGATGAAGCTCAGGTAATCACAGTACTTGTTCACTGTGAATTGCGACCGGGCTTTCCCCGTGGCACCGCTGATTCCTTTGAAGTGCAGGATAAACGGGACCATGTCCCCCTGGTAGGTCAACGAATCAACCGGCTTGTCACCAATCACCGGCACGAACTGGTGGTCCAGCAGGCGCTCGATATTTCGAATGTGCTTTTCGGTCCGGCCGGACGCTCGCATGTGATCCAGGTACTTCTTACCAAGCTCGGCCAGGGTGATGCCTGACGGCCCCTTTTCGATGTCCTGGCTAACAGGTGTTGCCGCCCTACTCTGCTCCGCCCCGGCGACCTTCAGAACCACTGTGATTCCTGCCGTCACCGTTTCCGGGTCAGGAATCGGCAGCAATTTTTCATTGGCCTCCTGGACGGCCATTTCGAAGGCTTCAGCCTTGGCTTTCCCAAGCTCACCGCGTCCAAAGGACTTGTCATGACGCTTTCCGAGGTCGTCATGGTAATACACCATCCACCGTTCACTTCGTTGGTAAACGCTCATAAGCACCTCCACGTGCAATTTGAATTGTGTGATGTGAAACGAACTGCGAGAATCGAAACCAGTTACAGGAACTGTTCGATTCGAATGACCAGATGTTGTTGGTGAATCTGAAAGAAAGGGCTGATCGCCCCTTCTGTGAAGAAGCTAAATCGTATGGAGCAGGATTTCTTCCACCTCCTCTTCCTGAACA
>Ga0160425_1003917_pt1 | contig 10464 bp, 6 predicted proteins | sample BioMet8_FD_108193 | JGI IMG/M metagenome (GOLD analysis project Ga0160425, IMG submission 108193) | Microbial communities from bioreactor (seeded with sewage sludge) at Lawrence Berkeley National Lab, California, USA - Biofuel... | ecosystem: Engineered > Bioreactor > Anaerobic > Unclassified ...
ATCTTGGACAAGGAGACCTGGTACAGATTCTGACAGGAGCTCAGAATGTTCATCAGTATGATATGGTTCCGGTGGCTGTAGTAGGTTCAAGACTGCCTAACGGCATGAAATTGAAAAAAGCAAAAATGCGCGGTTTAGATTCTTTCGGTATGTTGTGCAGTGCAGAAGAATTGGGTATTGATGCTAAACTGCTTTTGCCGGAACAAAGAAACGGTATTTATATTCTTCCCCCGGATACACCTATTGGTGTTGATATTAAACCGGTACTGGGACTGGATGATGTAGTACTGGATATTGATTTAACAGCTAATCGCGGAGATGGCTTTAATATGTTGGGTTTAGCAAGAGAAGCAGCGGCAGTTTTGGACAAGCCTATGACTATGCCTGATTTAACCGTAGAAGAAAAAGCAGGGGGCGATGTAAAAACCATGGCTACGATTAAAGTCGAAGCCAAGGATTTGTGCAGCCGTTTTGCCATGAAACTTTTAAAGAATATTAAAATTGCTCCTTCTCCTGTCTGGATGCAGAATCATCTAAGAGCAGCAGGGATGAGACCTATTAACAATGTGGTAGATGTTACCAACTTTGTTATGCTGGAAGAAGGGCAGCCTATGCATGCCTATGATTACGACAAGGTTGCCGACCACACCTGGATAGTTCGCCGGGGCGGAGATGGGGAAAAGCTTGTTACTTTGGACGAACAGGAACGCAGCTTAAATCATAATATGATTACAATAGCAGATCCGGAAAAAGCTATTGGTTTGGGCGGTGTTATGGGTGGACTACTTACAGAAGTAACTTATGATACGGTCAACGTTATGCTGGAATCAGCTACTTTTAACGGCCCAAGCATTAGACATACATCCAAGGATTTAGGCCTGCGCAGCGAAGCATCTCAACGGTTTGAAAGAGGCGTAGATACTGTCCTTAATCATGATGCTCTGAACAGATGTGCTAATCTGCTGGAAAAAATGGGAGCTTGTGAAACGGTGGGCGGCATAGTTGAAGACTACCCTGTAGAGGTTAAACCTGTTGTTATTAAAGTAACGGCTGAAGCTATTAATAGCCGTTTAGGTACAGATGTGAGCAAAGCAGAAATGATTGCTATTCTTAAAAAACTGGCTTTTGCTGTTACGGAAACACCGGATGGAGCTCTATCGGTAACTGCACCTACCTGGAGACTGGATGTAACATGCGATGCAGATATTAGCGAAGAAATTGCCAGAATGCATGGCTTTGAAAAATTGCCTTCTACTTTGCCTAAACTGGAAATAACCCAGGGAACTCAAAAACCTATCGAAGATGTTAAAGATGCAATCCGGGATTATTTAACAGGAGCAGGCTTTAATGAAGTTATGACTTATAGCTTTATTCATGCCAACAATTTCGATAAATTACATTTAGGCGCTGATGATATTAGACGTAAGGCTATTAATATCATGAACCCGATCAGTGATGAATTTAAAACCATGCGTACAACCATGGCACCTAGTATTTTAAGTACGGTTGCTTATAATCTGGCCAGACAAAATGACAGAGTAGATATTTTTGAAATCGGCAGAATTTATGTTCCCAAGGAATTGCCGTTAACAGAATTCCCTGAAGAAAAACCGGTTTTGTGCCTGGCTTTAAGCGGGAGACGTGCGCCTATTCAATGGAATGACAGCAAAGACAATGTTGATTTCTTTGATGTTAAAGGTGTTTTTGAGGGTCTGATGGATTTAGTCTCAGCCAAAGATTATCAACTGGTGCCGGGTACGGAGCCTTTCCTTCATCCGGGCAAGAGCTGCGATATTATTTATGCCGGCAAGAAAATTGGTTACTTTGGGGAAGTTCATCCTGAAGTACAAAACAGTTTTGCTTTGTCAGGGGAAACTTATCTCATGGAAATAGCAGTGGAGCCTTTATTGGCTCAAGCTTTGGTTGTGCCCCAATATAAATCGGTTCCTCAGTTCCCAAGTTCTTCCCGGGATATTGCCGTAGTTGTTCCTGAGGATACTCCGGAAGCAGATTTGGAGACTGTGCTCCGTAAAAATGCCGGTAAACTTTTGACCAACATCAAACTTTTTGATGTTTATAAAGGCAAACAGGTAACAGATGGCTGTAAGTCCATGGCTTTTAACCTGACCTTCCAGGACAAGGCTAAGACTCTTGTGGATGCCGATGTTGATGCTATTATTAAAAAAGTTTTGGCAGATGTAGAGAGTGCTTTTAAAGCAAAGCTCAGAGATTAAAGACATAAACAGAGAAAAATCACAGAACAGAGAAAAATCACTTGCCAGAAAGTTGATTTTATGATAATATATACAACTGTCAGACTACAAGAAGTGGCCCAGTAGTTCAGTTGGTTTAGAATGCCGCCCTGTCACGGCGGAGATCGTCGGTTCAAGTCCGTCCTGGGTCGCCAAGTGCGGAAATAGCTCAGTGGTAGAGCACAACCTTGCCAAGGTTGGGGTCGCGAGTTCGAGTCTCGTTTTCCGCTCCATAGGAGTATAGTTCAATTGGTAGAGCAGCGGTCTCCAAAACCGTAGATCTGGGTTCAAGTCCTAGTACTCCTGCCACAAAATGTCAGAGCTGTAACACAATGATTATTTATCATTATGTCACAGCTCTTTTTGTATCCCAAATTTTAAGTACAGACTGGCAAATTATCCAGCAGTTTATGATATTTACCCTTGCCAAAAGTCAAAAAGTCAAATATAATAGAAGAGCAAGGAGGTTTTATTATGCGTAATATTGCAGATGATATAGAAAAATTTATTATTAGTGAATTATTTGGTGATGATACAGATTCAATTAATGTAAAAAGAAGCCAGCTGGCTGAAAAATTAAGCTGTGCCCCTTCTCAAATAACTTATACATTGACTACTAGGTTTACACCTGAAAAGGGCTATGAAGTGGAATCTCGGCGGGGTAATGGGGGATTTATCCGCATTATCAGGCTTCATAATGTGCCAAGAGCTACTTTGAACAGTACTACAATAACTAATTTAACAGCAGGAGAGCTGGTTCATGCCATGGAAGCTAATAGCATGCTGACAGACCGGGAGGCTGCTGTATTTAATTATTTCTTAAATGTATTCGGCGATCAGGTTTCGGAAGAAGACAAACTGACTATGGTAAAAAAAGCCTATAGCAAAATGAGTGGAGGCAAATAAAGTGGCCAAAAACAGAATACAATTTGTCTGTCAGCAATGTGGCTATGCAACACCTAAATGGCTGGGTAAATGCCCGGAATGCGGTACTTGGGATTCTTTTGTGGAAGAACCGATAGTTCCGGCCAACAGCCGAACTTTTCTTGATACAGGGGAAAAGGCTGTGCCAACTACAATTTCTAAAGTCACTAAAACAAAAGTTAAAAGAATTGCTACCCATATTGGTGAATTTGACAGAGTCCTGGGAGGCGGTATAGTTCCGGGCTCTTTAATTTTGCTGGCAGGAGCTCCGGGAATCGGCAAATCAACTATTGCTTTGGATGTTGGTATGAAAGTAGCAGGAACCGGAGAAAAAGTTTTGTATGTGTCGGGAGAAGAATCTGAGGCTCAGACTGCTATGCGCGCAGAGCGTTTGGGTGAAGCTTCTGATAATCTTCTGATTATGACAGCTACAGAACTTACGGGGATTTTGCTGCAGGCCAAGAACCTTAAACCACGGCTGTTAGTTATAGACTCTATCCAAACAATGTATACTAACCGTCTGGAAACAGCTGCGGGCAGTGTAGGCCAGGTGAGAGAATGTACTGCAGAGCTTTTGCGCTTTGCCAAGGAAACTAATATTGCTGTAATTATTATTGGTCATGTTACTAAAGACGGTAATATTGCCGGACCGCGTCTTTTGGAGCATATGGTTGATGTGGTACTCCAATTCGAAGGAGAAAGGTCATATGCTTTCAGAGTATTGAGAGCTATTAAAAATCGTTTTGGTTCCACTGAAGAAAGCGGTATTTTTTCCATGGAAGAAGCAGGACTTAAGGAAATCATCAATCCTTCAGGGCTTTTTCTGGACAAAAAGGAAAATGTAGTACCGGGCTCAGCTATTACAGCAGTCATGGAAGGCAATAGACCTATTCTTACAGAAATTCAGGCACTTGTATCAAGAACGCCTTTTGGCCTTCCCAGAAGGACAGCAGTAGGCATTGATTTTAACCGGATTAACATGTTCCTGGCAGTATTGGAAAAAAGAGTAGGAATGAATTTCGGTATGCAAGATGCCTATGTATGTGCCGTAGGGGGCATAAAGGTTAGTGAACCCGCAGCGGATTTGGCTATAGTTGCGGCATTAGTATCAAGTTTTCGCAATGTAGCTTTACCACTGGGATGTCTTTGTCTCGGGGAAGTTGGTTTAACGGGGGAAATGAGGCCAGTAAGTGCGGTAGAGCGGCGGATTAAGGAAGCAGCAAAATTGGGCTTTAGTAAATTTATTGTTCCCCAAAACAGTCTAAAAAAGGAAAGTTATGACCTTAAAGGTGTTTCTCAAGTTGGAACAGTAGAAGAAGCTTTGCGAATCATTTTTAAGGAGTGAAAAAATAAAATAAAAAAGTTATATATTTATATTGACATCATAGAAACTAAAATGGTATAATCATTTCTTTTGACATACCTGTGAATTTGTGTTAAAATAGAAACAGTTGTTAAAGTATGCCCTTTTTATGGGCGATCACAGGGAGGCAAAAGGCATGTTTTCTATCGGGGACAAGGTAGTCTATCCTATGCACGGTGGCGGAATAATTAAAGAAATTGAAAAACGCAAAGTTCAGGGGATTTCCGTAGACTATTTTGTAGTACAAATGCTCTTGGAGAACATGAAAGTTATGATTCCTGCGGAAAACCTGGAAAAAGTAGGTGTCAGGCATATTGTCAACAAAAAGGCTTTGACAAAAGTTGAGCAGGTTCTTAAAGACCGGCCTGAAAACAAAATGAAGCAGATAACATGGAACAGACGGTTTAATCTCTATATTGACAAGATGAAAACCGGGGATATTTATGCTGTGGCAGATGTGGTGAGAACTTTGGCTGTTCAGGGCATAGAAAAAAAGCTTTCTACAGGTGAAAGACGGCTTTTGATTACGGCAAAGCATATTTTGCTTAGCGAAGTTATGCTGGTTCAATCTGTGGACGAGGAAAAAAGCGAAGAATGGCTGAGTAAGTTTGTATAATAGGAAAAAGTCAATAAAATACGTCAAAATCTGACGTATTTTATTTTTTTTTACTATATTTATGGTGTGATTTATAGTAAAATATAATGATAGCAGTTAGAAGTGCTTTAACGCAAAGGAGGTGAGAAAATGGTAGAAAAAATTACTAAAGTAATGGTAACATTGATTTTTGCCGTAGCAGGTTTTTTTCTTATGAGAATTTTAACTCCTCCTTTGGTTGCATATTTGGGGTGGGACATTATTAAAGAAGGTGTTATCGGTTTTACGATTTTGGATTTCACTCTGGGTTTAGTAGGCGTAGTCATTTTGGGTATGGTTGGCTGGGTGACGACTCCTTTTCTTTTAAACAAGACCTTGATAGTTTCCGAAAGAATTGCCGATATGCTTTCCAATTTGCCTACTTTTGATATTGTGGTAGTGGCGGCAGGGGTGATAATAGGCTTGATCGTAGCAACTCTTTTCGGGTCTGCTTTTTCCAGACTGCCTATTGTGGGTCCTTACATACCGTTGCTCTTGAGTATTGTTGCTGCTATTGTTGGTGCCAAAGTTGCCTTAAGTAAACGTACTGATATCGAAGTGTTTTTTGATAGGACAGGCTTTTTTAGAAATACCAAAGAGAAAAACAAAAAAGTTGCTCCTAAAACAGTTTCCTGCAATTATAAAATTTTAGATACCAGTGTTTTAATTGATGGCCGTGTGGCAGACATTATTAGCACAGGCTTTTTGGAAGGACCTATTGTCATAGCGCAGTTTGTGCTTGAAGAATTACAAAAAATCGCCGATTCTGCGGATACTTTAAAGCGAAACAGAGGCAGACGCGGTCTTGATGTAGTAAAAGAAATTCAAAGCAATACAGTGGCTCAGGTTATTATTTCTGACAAAGATTATGATGATATAACAGAAGTTGACACTAAACTGCTAAGGCTGGCCAAGGAAATGGGCGGCTATGTAGCTACTAATGATTATAATTTAAGCAAAGTAGCAGATATCCAAGGTGTTCGCATTCTGAATATTAATGATTTGGCTAATGCTCTTAAACAGGCTGTCTTGCCCGGGGAAGAATTAAACGTGTTTTTAGCTAAGGAGGGCAAAGAACCTGGTCAGGCTATTGGCTATTTGGACGATGGTACCATGATTGTTGTGGAAAGAGGCAAGCGTTCTGTTAATTTTACAGCGCCTGTTATTGTTACTTCTGTTTTGCAGACTTCGGCAGGAAGAATGATTTTTGCTAAACTCAAATAAGGGCTGGAATTATGGAGAAATTAAATGTTATTATAGCTGCAGCAGGCAAAGGAACCAGGCTGGGGATGGGTATGAACAAAGCTTTTGTCAAGCTGGCGGGAGTGCCTATAATTGTGCATAATCTCCGACAATTAAATAATTTGCCGGATTTAGGCACGGTATTCATTGTGGTAGGCAGCGGTGAATTGACGGAAGCAGAAAAAATGTTAAAGAAGTATCAGACGGGGTATTTCCCTCTGGTACGCTGGCAATTGGTAGCCGGTGGTAGGCAAAGACAGGATTCTGTGGCAAATGCCTTGGCTCAGATTAAAGAAAAAACCGGCTGGATTGCTGTCCACGATGGAGCCAGACCTTTTGCTGCCAGTGAGCTGTTTGCCGAAGTATGGAGCACGGCAAGAAAAACAGGGGCAGCTATAGCAGCTGTTCCCTGCAAGGATACAATCAAAGAAGTAAATCCCGAAAAGCTTGTAAATGCGACTTTGGAACGTTCCAGACTATGGGCTGTTCAGACACCGCAGATTTTCTCCCTGGAGCTTTTGCGCAAGGCATATGCCCAACTGCAAAAAGCAGGGAATATGGTCACAGATGATGCCGGCGCCGTTGAACAAATAGGCGGTAAGGTAGCTGTGGTTATGGGAAACTATAAAAATATAAAAATTACCACTCCTGATGACCTTATTCTGGGAGAAGCATTTATTAAAGGAGCAGCAAATATGGCAGATAATATTCATGTAGGCAGCGGGTTTGATGTACATAGACTGGTACCGGACCGAAAGCTGATTCTGTGTGGGGTGACAATTCCATATACCTTGGGACTCTTAGGCCATTCAGACGCAGACGTGGCTCTCCATGCATTGATGGATGCTATGCTGGGAGCTGCAGGATTTGGAGACATAGGTAAATTGTTCCCGGACACAGATCCTGCTTTTAAAGACGCAGACAGCATGGTTCTGCTCAAAGAGGTTATCGGTAAGCTGCAGGAGGCAGGATGGCAGGTCAATAATGCAGATGTTACTATTATTGCCCAAAAACCAAAACTGGCTTCTTATCGGGAAGCCATGGAAAAGAATCTGTCAAATATTTTACATTTGACAGCAGATGCTATTAATGTTAAAGCAACTACTACAGAGCAACTTGGTTTTACAGGGCGGGGAGAAGGCATTGCCTCCCAAGCTGTAGTTACCATTAAAAAAATATAAAATTTTTGGAGGCATAGAATTATGGATAATGAAATACGTGTAAGATTTGCACCCAGTCCTACGGGACCTTTTCATATTGGCGGAGCCAGAAGTGCTTTGTTTAACTGGCTTTTAGCTAAGAAATTAGGAGGGAAAATGGTCCTGCGTATTGAAGATACGGACAGAGACCGTTCTAAGCCCGAATACGAAGAAAATATAAAAAATGCTCTAAAATGGCTGGGCATCAACTGGGATGAGGGCGTTGACGTAGGTGGACCTTACGGACCTTATCGTCAAATGGAACGTCTGGATATTTACAAAAAGTATACGAACCAATTATTGGCAGAAGGCAAGGCTTATTATTGTTACTGCTCTCCGGAAGAACTGGAAGCAGAAAGAGAAGCTCTTACGGCTGCCGGTAAAATGCCTCGCTACATGGGTAAGTGCAGAAACCTTACTCCTGAACAGAGAGCAAAATTTGAAGCAGAAGGCAGAAAACCCACTATTCGTTTCCGTGTTCCTGAAGGAGTAGATTTAACATTTAATGATCTGGTGCGGGGAGAAGTGCATTTTGATTCTGACGGCATCGGTGATTTTGTTATTGTAAAAGCTGATGGCATCCCTACTTATAACTATGCAGTAGTTATCGATGATTCTCTGATGCACATCACCCATGTAATCAGAGCTGAGGAGCATTTATCCAACACTCCCAGACAATTATTGGTTTATGATGCCCTGGGATTTAAACGGCCGGAATTTGGTCATATTTCCTTGATTTTGGGTAAAGACAAAAAGAAAATGAGCAAGCGGCATGGTGCTACTTCCTGTGATCAATACAGGCAATTAGGGTATTTGCCCCATGCTCTGGTTAACTTCCTGGCACTTTTGGGCTGGGCTCCTACCGATGAGCAGGAAATATTTACTACAGAAGAATTAATTAAAGCTTTTAATATGAAACATGTAGCAAAAAATCCGGCAGTTTTTGATATTGAAAAATTAAACTGGATTAATGCACATTATATTAAACAAATGACACCTGAAGATTTCTTCGCTTTGGCTAAACCATTCATGGTAAAAGCAGGTTACATGACAGGAGAGGAAACCGGCGAAAAATTAGCCTGGCTGGAAAAAGTTGTAGCCACTGCTCAAACGCAAGTGGAATTTGGTGCCCAAATTCCTCCGGCTGTTGCCCTATATTTCAATGACAATTTTGACTTTGAAACACAGGAAGCGGCAGATGTCTTGAAAGAGGAAACTGTTCCTACTGTAATGGATATGTTCTTCAAAGAATTAGCAGAAGCTGCAACTTTAGATGGTCCTACGGTAAAAGCTATGTTTAAGACCATTCAAAAAACTACAAAATTAAACGGCAAGCATGTTTATATGCCGGTAAGAGTTGCTTTAACCGGTAATCAGCATGGTCCTGAACTGGTGGAAATGATTCCCCTTTTAGGGGCAGAACGGACAAAACAACGTATGGAGGCTAGCCTGAAAAAGGCCGGCATAAAATAGAAAGGAGAAGGTTATGACTATTCAAGTCTATAATACAATGAGCAGGAGAAAAGAAGAGTTCGTTCCCAAGGAGCCCGGTAAGGTAGGCATTTATGTCTGCGGTGTTACTCCTTACAATGACCCCCATGTGGGTAATGCCCGTCCTTTTGTTACCTGGGATGTTATTAGGCGGTTTCTTGAGCACGAAGGTTATGATGTAACTCATGTGCAAAATTTTACGGATATTGACGATAAGATTATTAATAAAGCAAATGAAGAAGGGGTTACCTGGGATGTTATCTGCAACAGGTACATTGATGCTTATTTCGAAGTAATGGACAAGCTGAATGTAAAGAGAGCCCATATTTATCCCAGAGTATCAGAACATATTCCTGATATCATTAAGACTGTCCAAAACCTGATTGACAACGGGTATGGTTATGTTGTGGACGGAGACGTATATTACAGGGTTAAGAAATTTAAGTACTATGGTGAATTAAGCGGCCGTAATTTAGACGATATGATGGCCGGGGCCAGAGTGGATGTAGACGACAGGAAAGAAAATCCTATGGATTTTGCCTTATGGAAAGCAGCAAAACCGGGAGAGCCGTCCTGGGATAGTCCCTGGGGCAAAGGCCGTCCCGGCTGGCATATTGAATGTTCTACCATGAGCATGAAATATCTGGGCAAAACTTTTGATTTTCATGGCGGCGGCAGCGATTTAATATTCCCTCATCATGAAAATGAAATTGCTCAATCAGAAGGCTGCACCGGCTGCCATCCTTTTGTTAAATATTGGGTTCATAATGGCTTTATTACTATTAACGAAGAAAAAATGTCCAAGTCTCTGGGTAATTTCTTCACAGTAAAAGAAATTTTGGCTAAATATGAACCTGAAGTAGTACGTTTCTTTATCCTCAATACTCAGTATCGCAGTCCTTTGGACTTTAGTGATGCCAGGTTGGAAGAGGACAAGAGAGGTCTGGAGAGACTGAGGACTGCTCAGCATAATTTGGCTGAAATCAGTAAAATAATTGATGTGGGTCCCAGTGAAGCAAGTCTGGCTCAAAGAGAAAATGTCAAGAAAATCAGAGAAGGCTTCTTTGCTGCTATGAACGATGACTTTAACACAGCTTTGGCTATTAGCTTCATGTTCTCCTTGGCAAAAGAAATCAATGTTTTGCACAAGGCTGTAATGACTGATGGTCAAAAACCCGATGGCAAATTAGTTGACCAAATGGATAAACTGTTCAAGGAAATGGCCGGCATTATCGGAATTTTGGAAAATACCGGTAAAGCAGAGGCTAAGACTGCTGACGAAGTAAGCGAAGAACAGGCTATTGAAGCTAAAATAGCTGAACGTCAGACGGCCAGAAAAGCTAAGGATTTCGCTAAAGC
>Ga0160425_1003921_pt1 | contig 10453 bp, 7 predicted proteins | sample BioMet8_FD_108193 | JGI IMG/M metagenome (GOLD analysis project Ga0160425, IMG submission 108193) | Microbial communities from bioreactor (seeded with sewage sludge) at Lawrence Berkeley National Lab, California, USA - Biofuel... | ecosystem: Engineered > Bioreactor > Anaerobic > Unclassified ...
GCAAGAGCGTGCGGCGAAGCACTTGAGCGCCATGGATATGAGGCGACATATGACTGCGGACGTATGGGGCACGGAATGGGACTTATGAGTACAGAACCACCTTCTATTACGATTCATGACACGTGTGTGCTGCGGGAGGGCATGATTGTCAATCTGGAACCGGGTATTCTGGTGGACAGCGGTGTGTATTGTATAGAAGAAAACTATGTTATTACAGCAGATGGCTACGAACGTCTCTCAACCGGAGACAGGCATCTGCATCAGATAAAAGCATAGGCATTGAACTGGAGAAGGGTTCATATATCAAAAAGCGGAGCTGCAGAGAAACGGCTCCGCTTTTATATTGAAAAAATGAAAACAGGTCTGTCGAAGATCAGGAACAGAGCCATTGCCGAGGCATTTTCCTATATGGATATAGTGGAAGTGTGGGGCAGCGGTATTCCGAAGATGTTTCGGGAGGCATATGAGTATGGTATCTGTGAACCGGAACTAATCGACATGGGAAGTGATTTCCGTGTGAATCTCTATCGGAAGCCTGCGGAAGTTGACAGGTATGGTGTCATTAGTCCCAGAAGTAATGATACCAAAGATACTAATGACACCAATGACACTGCTATTTTGAATATAATTCGTGAAAGACCGAAAATTACCCAGAAGGAATTAGCTGCAATTATGCAGGTCTCGTTAGTGACTGTGAAACGTCGGATGTTTAAGCTGCAGGAAATAGGATTGATACAAAGAAGAGGTTCAAGTCGAAAGGGCACATGGACAGTTACAGAGACTAAGACAAATTGCCATAAAAATAATTAAAATACAACAATTTCATAAACAGTGCATGACGACAGCAGCAGGGGGCGGATGGACGGCACACAGCTGGGTTACGATCGGCGGAAATGAATACGATCCGGAAATGACGCATGAAACAGGCAGAGATGCATATGAGAATTCTCCTTTTTCCTACCAGGAGGGTGATATTTACACGGTATAGAGCAAGGAGGATTCCCGTTGCTTTTTCATTCAATTGTTTTCATTTCGGTTTTTCTGCCCGCTGTTTTTCTGGCTTATACGGTCATACGCGGGCAGAATGCCAGAAATATACTGCTGATCGCGGCAAATCTGTTTTTTTACACATACGGGCAGGAAGCATATGTGCTGCTGCTGATACTTTCCGCGTCGTTTCATTATTTTATCGGACGGATGCTGTCAGGACCGCGCAGAAAGCTCTGTCTGGGCTTCTGCGTGGCGGCGGATATACTGCTGCTTTTTGTGTTTAAATATCTGTCCTTTGCTGTCGGAGCAGTGAACCAGGCCGCAGGCACGCATATTACGGTGCCGCAGCTTGCCATGCCGGTCGGCATTTCGTTTTTTACATTTCAGGCGCTGTCGTATGTGATCGACGTTTACCGGGAGCCGGAGCTGTGTGAAAAGCGGTTTGACAGAGTTTTTCTGTATATAACACTGTTTCCGCAGCTTCTGGCGGGGCCGATCATACGTTTTAAGGATATACGCGGTGAGCTTGCCGGACGATGTCAGTCACTTGAGAACGTTTCCTGCGGAATCCGCCGGTTTATTCAGGGGGTGATTATCGCGGATACCGTCGCGAAGATTGCAAACGGTGTTTTTGCTCTGCCGTCCGGTGATCTGAACTGTATGACAGCGTGGGCAGGGGCGGCTGCGTATACACTGCAGATTTACTTCGATTTCAGCGGCTACAGTGATATGGCGATCGGGCTGGCACAGATGTTTGGGTTTCATTATAAAGAAAATTTCCATTATCCATACATGGCAGTTGGAATTAAGGACTTCTGGAGACGATGGCATATTTCGCTTTCGGGCTGGTTTCGCGATTATCTGTATATACCGCTTGGAGGAAACAGGAAGGGCAGAAAGCGTACAATTCTGAACAAGTATATTGTGTTCTTCATAACGGGTCTCTGGCATGGCGCGAACTGGACATTTATCGTCTGGGGGCTGATGCACGGAACGTGTGCCGTCATTGAAGACGCGGCGCGCGGCAGAGCTGCCGGAAGACCCGGCAAGTTCTGGAAGCATGTGCTTACCATCGCTGTCGTGATAACGACATTTGCTGTTTTTCGTTCCGATTCACTTGGATCCGGATTGTTTTTTATCGGGAAGATGTTTGCCGGATTTTCCATCAGTGCATCTTCGCGTGCGGCGCTGCTTCGGCTGATGACGCCGTTTACGGTCACGGCTTTTCTGCTTGGCATCGTGTTTTCTTTCCCGGTACTTGAAAAGCTTCGCACCATGCATGCCGGAAGCGCGCTGCGGCTCGCGGGGGATGCCGGCATTCTGCTGCTGCTTTTCCTTTCGATGGCGATGATATCTTCAGGGGGATACAGTCCGTTTATTTATTTTAAATTTTAGAGAGGCTGCAGATGAAAAGAAATCTGGCTTTTATCATTCTCTTTTTTGCGTTTGGAGCATTTCCGCTTTACGGTCTGCTTTTTTATCCGGAAAGAGAAGTGACAGACAATCATACACTGGCGGCTGCGCCGGTTCTGGAAAGCAGCGGGACTGTCAACGCTTCGTTTCTGAAGGACGCTGGAGATTATTATACGGACCGGTTCGCGGGGAGGCAGGAGCTGCTGACGGCTGACGCACTGATTAAATCGGATATTTTTCAGGAATCCTCTGTCGACATTATTGTTAAAGGTACAAAGGATCACTGGCTTTATTGCAGCACCTCAGTCAGGGACGCGACAGGCGGGAATCAGGCTGACAGCCGCGAGATCTGTCATATTGTACGGACGCTTGAGCTGATGCAGGAATACGCACAGAAGAACGGCATGCGTTTTTTATTCACGGTCGCGCCGGACAAGGCAGGCGTATATCCACAGTATATTCCGTATTACTGTCCTGCGGTTTCTTCTGTGCATACGGCTGATATGCTGACGGATGCGCTTTCGGAGACGGATGTCACATATACGGATCTGTACTCTCTGTTTCAGGAAAGTGACGAGCTGCTGTATCATTCCGGCGACTCCCACTGGAACAATACGGGCGCCGCGATGGTGCAGAATGAGATTTTGACTTCACTCGGCAGGACGCATACGGATTTTACACAGAAGGAGCCGGTAATGAGGGACGATTTCGAAGGTGATCTCGACAAAACCCTGTATCCGCTCGCGAGGCACCGTGAGCAGGAAGCGGATTATTCAGGGTACTTTACGTTCCGCTATAACGGAATGCAGGATACATCGAATTATCAGGTCGAAACGGAAAATGACAATAAAGAAGGAACGCTTACCATGTTCCGGGATTCGTTCGGAAATTCACTTCTGCCGTTTATGGCCGAAGATTTTCAAAAAGCATATTTTTACCGGTCTGTTCCGTACCGGCTCGATACGGCTGTCGCGAATGGTTCGGATATATGCATTATGGAGATCGTCGTGCGGAACCTGTATCATATGACGCTGGACGCACCTGTAATGCAGGCTCCGTTCCGTAAAACAGAGGAAATACCCAGGGAAGAACCTGAACAATCGGTATCGTGTGAGGTAAGTGAATTTGAAAAATATCAGAAGCTCACAGGAATTTTAAACGACGGAGAAGCAGATGAAAATCCGCCTGTATATATCCGTTTTACCGGAGATAATGGCATCAGCTACACGATGGAAGCGTCCCCATGCTATGCGGATGCTTCAGGCAATGGAAATGAAAACGGGTTTACAGCATATTTTTATAAAAATATCTTAAAGGCAGGCCAGTACACCATTAAGGTACTTACATATAAAGACGGCATCCTGACCGCTGCGGCTTCGGATCAGGAAATAACAATTCAGTAAGGAGTTCGGGAAAATGAGTAAAAGAATACTGTGTTTTGTTTTTTCAGAATACTTTAAGGTTTATGATGTAAGGTGTTATCATCGAAAAAGGAAAGGAGACTTGAATGATGATTTATACGGAGAGCAAAACATTCCGCGCGATGGGCACGGTCAACACGATTGCGGTATATCAGAATCATAAGGATGAATGCCTGGAAGCAGCAGTGCGGAAAGTCCGGGAGCTTCATAATAAGCTGTCAGTCTATGAAATGGAAAGTGAAATTTCCCGCATCAATTCGCATGCAGGAGAGTCGCCTGTGAAGATAAGCAGCGACACGATGGAACTGCTTTTGATGGCAAAAAAATATTCGGCCGTCTCGGAAGGTGCTTTTCAGGCAACATGCCGGCCTCTTACGGCGCTGTGGCATATTGGTGTGAAAAGCGGAGAGGTACCGTCAAAGGGTCAGATCGAAAGGGCAAAAGCCCTTGTCAGTGATGATGACCTGATACTGGACGAAAAGAGCGGTGAGGCAATGCTGCTTCGGAACGGCCAAGGCATTGATCTCGGCGGTATTGCAAAAGGCTTCGCAGCGGATAAGGCAAAGCAGATACTGGAAGACGGAGGCGTAACAGAGGCACTGATCAACTTCGGCGGCACTGTCAGTCTGATCGGAAGTCCACGGAAAATCGGCATACAGCATCCCAGATATGATACCGGTGTATCGATGGGACGTCTGCTGGTGGAAAAGGAAGCCGTCGTTACATCCGGCGACTATGAACGATTTTTTATACGAAATGGAATCCGTTATGCGCATATTCTGGATCCGCGTACCGGAGCGCCGGCTGAATCGGGACTTTGTTCTGTTACCGTCACCGGACGTTCGGCAGCGGAGCTCGATGCGGTTTCAACAGCGATTTTTGTTCTGGGGCCGCAGAAAGGAGCCGCGCTCGCGGAACGGATCGGCTGTGGACTGATCCTTGTAACAAAAGAACTGGATGTATTTGTTTCGGAAAACACAGCACCGCGTTTCGTGTATTACCCGCATTTAAAGCAGGAGGACGGGTCAGCGGAACAAGAGGCTGTTTCATAACAGGAGGGAAGCAGGATGAATGAGAGAGAGCAAACTTATACAGAACAACGTGTGAAAAAAGTGCGGAAGCCTTCCGCTTTTGAAATTATACGGCATATCGTACAGCTTATAGCATTTCTTCTTTTCCCGGGACTTTTTATTTCCATATTCGCGGGACTGAAGACGATTTATATATCCGTCATAGCAGGAACCTTTTCGGCGTCAGTTTTAATGCCTCAGATTCTTCTCGTCGTTTCGGTTATTCTTATCACAGCTGTGATGGGACGCTTTTTCTGCAGCTTTCTTTGTTCCTTCGGAGCAATGGGCGACCTGCTTATGTTTATCGGCAGGAAGCTTCATCTGCCGCATATCGCGGTACCGGAAGAAGCGGACAGTCTGCTGAAAAAAGTAAAATACATTGTACTTGTTTTTATCGTAATCATCAGCTGGACTCTAGGCATTTCGATCATGTCCGGCGCGGATCCGTGGACAGTTTTTGGAATGTACGCTACGATAAAAGGATGGCCGGGTGCTTCTTATCTTCTTACAGCCGGCGGACTGATTCTGGCCGGGATCATTGCCGCGTCCCTGCTGATTGACCGTTTCTTCTGCCGTTACTTGTGTCCGCTTGGCGCAATATTCGTTCTTGTGTCGCAGTTTCGTCTCTTCCGGATCCGGAAGCCGCGGAAAAACTGCGGAAGATGCAGCGCCTGTACAAGGCGGTGCCCGATGGCGATTCCGCTTTATCAGGATGACCGGGTATCATCCGGTGAGTGTATCGACTGCTTCGCGTGTGCTGCGATCTGCCCCCGCGACAATGTGAAGGCAAATCCGACGCCCGCGGCGGCAGCGCTGATAACAGCTGCCAGTATAACCGGCATGTATTATGTCGGCAATCTCGCGGCTGCAAATGTTCCTGTAACGAATACGGTTTCATCGTCAGTAATGGCGGAAGACAGCAGCTCTTCCACAGCCGCTTCATCGTCCGCGGGAAGCACCGCATCTTCCGGCAGCACCGGTTCTGCTGCAGGCAGTACACAGAGCAGCACACAGAGCAGTACATCAGGCAGCACTTCCGATTCCACGAATACCGGAACATCGTCGGACTCAAGCAGTACGGCCGCTTCTGATTCCGGCCTGACAGACGGTGTCTATACCGGTTCCGGCACAGGACTTCGCGGAACTACAACAGTTGAAGTAACCGTTTCCGGCGGGAAAATCACCGAGATCACGGTAAAATCCTATCAGGATGACAGCGAATTCTTCAACAGAGCCAAGTCGACGATCATTTCGGAAGTAATCCAGAGCCAGTCGGTCAATGTCAATACGGTTTCCGGAGCTACCTACAGCAGCAACGGCATCCTGGAAGCAGTCGCGGATGCCCTGAATATTTCCTTTACAAATCCGAACAGCAGCATGGCAGGAGGCGGAACGCACGGTAAGTAGAAATCGGGAACTGCTGAAATTCTCTTTTCCTGTGAGGCTCATCGCGAGTCTGCGGGTACAGATTCCACCATTCATAGCTTTTTCATTTGAAACCGGGAAGTCAGATTTAGAAGACTTCCCGGTTTTTTACGTTATTTTATTAATCTTATATTAAATCCATAAAATATTAAATAATAAAGAGAATATAAATAAATAAAAAGAAACATATACATATAATATATGAATTACACAACATTAAATAATTTTTTTACAACATATCAGAAAAAATGTAATAGGACATCTGGTATATTGCTGATATCTTGATGCAAAGTGTTTATGAAAACACGACAGGAATATTATGAGTTGAAAGGGGAGATCTATTATGTTCAAGAAATACCGCCGCATACTGGTCCTCGCTTTTGCTGTGGCGTTCTGCGCAGGGATGCTGCCGGTAATGGCAATGACTGCCAAAGCGGCAGACACCGAAACATTTACGATTACTTTTTCACCGGGGGAGGGTACGGGAAGCGACTGCGTAACCGATGAACTTCCGATAGGCGACACGACAACGACAGTCCTGAGTTTCGAGGAAAGCTCGGCGCTTGGAGAGCTTTTCGGCAGCGGATGGACGGCGCCCGCGGGCAAAACATTCGCATACTGGATAGCGAATGACATGAATCTGACACATTTCAACCCTGGTGATCAGATACCGAATGACGGGACGATAACGGTGCTGACAGCGATTTATACCGGCGAACCGGAAGTAAACACAATTACACTGACATATATGACGGGAGAAGGTACCGGGGATGATTTCGTATCAGACCCGATTGAAATGAACAGCACCGTGCCCTTTCCAGCATTGACCTTTGACGCGGTTTCCACAGCCTCTTCTATTCTGCGGGGCGGGTCCGGGTGGACAGCTCCGGACGGCAGATCATTTTTATACTGGGTTGCCAACGATATGAATCTGACGCATTACAATCCAGGGGACAATATCCCGACGGATGGAAGCGTGACATCGCTGGTGGCTGTTTACGGTGCGCCTACAGCTACAATTACATATATTTCCGGGGAAGGCACCGGAGATGATTTTGTATCCGATGAGTTTGGAACGGACAGCGGAGAGGTTTCTCAGACTTTAAGCTTTGATGAGGTTTCCACGGCTTCATCGGGACTGCGGGGCGGTTCCGTGTGGGCAGCTCCTGCAGGCAGACTCTTTTTATACTGGCTTTCCAATGATATGAATCTGACGCATTATAATCCCGGAGACAATATTCCGATGGATGGGAGTGTGACGATGCTGGCTGCTATTTATGGTACTCCCACGGCTGCTCTTACTTATAAGGCAGGTGAAGGCAGCGACAGTGATGCTTCCACAGATCCATTTGAAGTAAGCAGTACGGCAGCCTCCACAGCATTTACATTTGGTGATGCATCCCAGCAGTCTGTGGCAAATGGCGGCAGCAGCTGGAAAGTTCCATCAGGTAAAACGTTTGCATACTGGATCGCCGATGATGAAAATGCGACACATTACAATGCAGGAGACGCGATACCGAATGACGGGTCGGTAACGACTCTGACGGCATACTATACAGAGCAGGGCTCAAAAGGCATGCTGAAGGTTGCAAATAAGGAACTGACCGGAGCAGAACTGACAGACGGGCAGTTTTCATTTACAGTAACACCGCTGATCTGCAGTGCCACAGGTGATAACGGATATTATACGCTTGGTTCATCCGAGGATTCCTATACAGTTACAAACGATGCGGCCGGTTCGGTTCTTATTGATCAGGACGCAGTCTTTACACAGGAGTTCTGTGACAAATACTGCTTTGATTATACAGGATCCGGCAATATTTATAACGGCCTGTACGCATTTCTGATACAGGAAGTAAACAAAGGAGCCGATGGATATACGTATGACGGAAATAGTTATGTCATAACAGTAGCTTATTCAGAAGGTAAGATGATAGGCGTCGATGCTTTTAAATATACGGTTGATGACGCGGGACATTATATATTCCACGATGATACGGATCTTTTATATACGGATTCGGATAACGAAGTAGTCATGGGATACAATGCTGAGAAGGGCTATGTCACGTTCGACAATACGTATACGAAGAAATCAGCAGACAATACCGGTACATCAGGCACTACTGTCACAAGTACATCTACAAGTACCGCCACAGTTACCGTTGAAGGTGCTGCCGCACCATGTGCAGCTGCATCATGTACCGCCGCGTCACCTAAAACGGGAGACCAGAATAATGCAGGCCTTTGGATCATTCTGATGGGTGCATGCGCAGCCGGAATTGTGGCTGTGCTTCGCAGGAAGAGTTTAAGAAACAGATAACCATACAAATACCCTATAGCAAAGAAGGCAGTGATTATCCTCCGGAATGAGGATAATCACTGCCTTCTTTCTGATGAATTAAATTCGGAAAAAAGCACAATAGGATTGATATTATATATCTTATTGCGCTAAAATTAAAACCTAAGCAGGAAACCGGACAATTGTGATGCACTTGACAGTATTGTAAAAGGAGTTTTTAAAATGGACCAGAGGGGCAGCCGTACATATAAATCGGGAGCGCTGATAAAGCGTTTCCTTCCATATCTGATGCGCTATAAGGGCATTCTGTTTCTGGATCTTTTCTGTGCGGCGCTTACGACGCTCTGCGATATTGTACTGCCGAAGATCATGAGCTACCTGACAAACGCGGCAACAGGGAGCGCGGCGGCCCTGACGGTGAACATTGTAGTTAAACTTGCTGTGCTGTACGGTGTGCTGCGTCTGATCGACGCTGCAGCGAATTATTACATGTCCTCGCACGGGCATATAATGGGCGTTTATATCGAAACCGATATGAGACGTGATGCGTTCGATCATCTGCAGCAGATGAGCTACACCTACTATTCCAATACGAAAATCGGTCAGATTATGGGCCGCATTACGAATGATCTGTTTGACGTAACAGAATTCGCGCATCACTGCCCGGAGGAATTTTTTATAGCGGGGATCAAGATTGTCGCTTCCTTTATCATTCTGTGTTATGCCAGCGTTCCGCTGACCCTTATCGTCTTTGCGTGCGTACCCGTGATGGGAATCGTTTCTGTTAAGCTGAATTTGAAGCTGCGTTCGGCCTTTAAGCAGCAGCGGTACCAGATCGGCGAGCTGAACGCCTCTGTCGAGGACAGTCTTCTGGGAGAACGTGTCGTGAAAGCCTTTGCCGCCGAAGACGAGGAAAAGAAGAAATTCGAGCAGGGCAATCAGGATTTCAAGGATATCAAGACGAAGACATATTATTTCATGGCAGCATTCAGCACCTCGACGCGATTATTTGACGGACTTATGTATCTTGTCGTGATTATCGCGGGCGGCATGTTTCTCGTATACGAAAGAATAAGCGCGGGTGATCTTGTCGCCTATATTTTGTATGTAACGACTCTGATTGCGACGATACGGAGAATTGTCGAGTTCGCGGAGCAGTTCCAGCGTGGCATGACGGGCATCGAACGGTTCATGGAAATTATGGATACACCGGCTGATATTACCGATGAACCGGGAGCGAAGGATATCACTGTTGACAAGGGCTGTATCGAATTTCAGGATGTAAGCTTTGAATATCCGGATGATCATAACAAGGTTCTTCACCATGTGAATCTTATGATACGGCCAGGAGAAAACCTTGCGCTTGTCGGACCATCCGGCGGCGGCAAGACGACACTCTGCAATCTGATCCCGCGTTTTTACGATGTTACCTCCGGCAGTATTCTGATTGACGGACAGGATATCCGGAAGGTCACACTGAAGAGTCTCCGCCGCTCAATCGGCGTTGTTCAGCAGGACGTCTATCTTTTCTCCGGGACAGTCGCGGAGAATATCGCGTACGGTAAGCCAGGCGCTTCACGCTCTGAGATCGAAGAGGCCGGCAGACTGGCGGGAGCAGATGATTTTGTGAGGGAGCTTGCCAACGGTTATGACACGTACGTCGGAGAGCGCGGCGTAAAGCTTTCGGGAGGGCAGAAGCAGCGTATTTCCATAGCACGTGTCTTCCTCAAGAATCCGCCGATTCTGCTGCTGGATGAGGCTACGAGCGCACTTGACAACGAAAGCGAGATTCTCGTCGGCCAAAGTCTTGACGCACTGGCCGAGGGGCGTACAAC
>Ga0160425_1003922_pt1 | contig 10451 bp, 6 predicted proteins | sample BioMet8_FD_108193 | JGI IMG/M metagenome (GOLD analysis project Ga0160425, IMG submission 108193) | Microbial communities from bioreactor (seeded with sewage sludge) at Lawrence Berkeley National Lab, California, USA - Biofuel... | ecosystem: Engineered > Bioreactor > Anaerobic > Unclassified ...
GTTACGCAACAAAGTCTGCGCACCGTTTACCAGCGGAAGAGTTATATTCGTGGCAAACTGCAGATGGAGGAAAAAGAAGACATTGTAAGCTTTGTGCGTAGCCATGCAGTCCCTGTATAAACATAGATAAAGGTGTGTTTAAACTTTTCTCTGAAAGTGCATCTGATTATCAGTTGTTTGCAAAGCCGTTTGCAGTCGAGATACTTGCCTGTATAAATCAATCGAACCTTTGGTGAAAGCTAACTTTGTATCCGTAAAAATTCAAAATGGATATGAAGCGAATATTATGGATGATGCTTGCAGGTCTTTGTTGCCTGACTGCATTTGCACAAAAGAATTACTCCTTGAAAGGGAAAGTGTTGGATGTCGATGGGCGTGCCATCGGTTTTGCCAATGTGGCATTATTCCGAACGGATTCTACAATAGTATCGGGTGTTACAACCGGCGATGACGGACGTTTTGTTTTGCAGGCTCCTGCAGGCGATGGCTATTTGCGTATTTCTTATGTTGGATATGTTGAACTGTTTCTTCCGCTGAAGAATCTTTCGCATGCGTTGGATCTGGGTAATCTGACGCTTGCTTCCGAAGCTATAGGATTAAGTGAGGTGACAGTCAAAGCGGCACATGTAACCCGGAAAGTGGATCGGCAGATCATTTTCCCTACGCGCGAGCAGTTGGATAAGTCGCTCAATGGATTGGAACTGACACAGCGTTTAGGACTTCCCCGCATTTTTGTCAACAACAGTAATCACTCTATCGGTATGGCAGGAAATGAATCCGTACAGCTCCGAATCAATGGCGTCGAAGCTTCTTCGCAGGAAGTGCTGGCTCTTTCGCCCCAAGATATTCAAAGAGTGGAATATCACGATAATCCGAGTGCCCGCTATGGTGACAATGTTGGTGCAGTGATTGATTATATTACGGTTAAACGGACTTCAGGAGGAAGTGTAGGCACAAGTTCGCAACAACAAACGAACTCGGTAGGATTATATCAGCTATATGGAGATTTTCATCAGGGGAAGTCGCAGTTCCGCTATAGCTATTACACCAATTTTCATTCGTACAACAATATGTATGTGAATAAGCAGGAATCGTTTTCTTTTCCAAGCGGTCGCTTGTTGGAACGGCGTGTTGAGGGAATCCCTGATAAACAGAGCGAGATACTTCATATGGGCAATATTGGATACAGCTATACAAAAGACGAAGATTTTCTGTTGAATGCCAAGTTCAATATGGTGAAATATGATGTAGGAAAAGTCAATAACAGTGGTTGGGTGTTTGATCTTGACGATCCTTCGTATCGTATCTATCGTCATCAGGAAGCACCGAACTGGCTGAACAGCCCGTCGCTTGATCTGTATATGTATAAGAAACTTGGGGCGAACCGTTCGCTGATCTTTGATGTTGTCGGTACTTATAACAGTAGCCATCAGAAAAGTCTGTACCAGGATAGTATGGACGGAACAATGCTGACGGATCTCTTCACCGACGTGAACAGCAAACGCTATTCGCTTATCTCGGAACTGGTTTACGAACAGCGTTTCAAGGATAACCGGCTTTCGTTCGGCATGAAACATACGATGGCGAAAACAGATAATCATTATACCGGCTCTACCGATGCGGATACTCACATGCGCAACAGCGATTTGTATGCATATGTCGAACTACTTTTGAAATGGAACAAACTTACTTGTACTTTCGGAAGCGGTATGGCTTATACGCATATCAATCAGATTGAAGGTACAACATTGAACCGCTGGAATTATCGGCCTACTGCCAAGTTCCTTTATCCGTTGAGTAAGGTGGCATCGCTTCGATTCTCGTATAAGTTGCGAAACCAACTGCCTTCATTGTCGGAACTGAGTGCTGTGGAGCAACAGGTCGATTCATTGAGAATCTTGAAAGGTAATCCTTTGCTGCATACGTATCTTACGCATTCCTTTTCTTTGGATTACGATCTGAATGTTCCGAACTGCAATATGGGTGTGAGTCTGCTTTATGAACTGCGGAATCATCCGGTTATGGAACAGACTGTTTTTGATGCGTCAAAACAATTGTTTGTACGCAGTTATGACAACCAGAAGCGCTTCGAAAAGATGGATGCTTCGCTGTATGCAAACATCAGTCTTTGGAAAGATCATGTAAGTCTGTATTTTAACGGCGGCGTTACGCAGTATCTTTCCAACGGCAATGATTATTTCCATCGCTATACGAACCTGTATTATATTTCCCAGTTGAGAGGTTCAGTAGCGAAATGGACACTTACCGCCACGTTTATCAATCAGTTCAATCTGTTTTACGGTGAAACAATGAATACATTGAATAAGTATAATGAAGTCAGTCTCGATTATCGTCTGAATAAACAGATGCGTTTGGGGCTTGGCCTCATGAATCCTTTCGGAGAATATTCGAACAGTTACCGTTCAGAAAACTACAGTCACCTGACGCGCACTACTTCTATCTCGCATTATCCGCTTACTCGCGTAGCCAGCTTATCATTTACCTGGAATTTTGATTTCGGCAAAGAGTATAAAGCTATCGCACGCAAGATCAACAACTCTGATTCAGAGAATGGCATCTTGAAATAAAATGATTCCATGCTTGTATATTCAGCAAATGTACAAGCATGGTTTTGTTTATGATTTTTTCTCCAATGAGAACAAGACCAGCACTGGATTATCTTCTCCCTTCCATTTTTTTAATTCCGCATGGGTTGGCAATGCTTTCTTTACTTTGTCGGAATAGTTCATGGAAGCAACCATATAGTTGTTGATGACGCCTTTAATCGGTAATGAAATGCCAAATAGTTTGGGTTGGTTCATCAGTTTGGCTCTAAAGGATTTGCTTGCGTCTGATTTGGGAATAAAAAGATATTCGTCTGATGGCGTAATGAATGGCATACATACAAACATACTGTCTGTTTCATAAATGGATATCAAATCTTTGATATGGTTGTTGTCTTGTATAAATCTGGAAACATTGTTTTCCATTCCTTTTAGCTCGGAATATGAAATATATTTGTCGGATGTGATATGGAGAGCTTCTTGCAATGAACCATTTTTGTCAATCGAATAAACGGTCGGGGTATAGCGGTCGTTGTAGTATATATGTTCATTGGAACGGCATAAATAATTCTTTGAACATCTCATGATAGATAGTTCGTTCACCGTTTTCTGGGAGTCGACTAGCAGAGGCTTCATTGTCTTTTGATTGCTGTCGAACAGAGCCAGTTTCATCTTTCTGTCCTTGGATCCGAAAACATCCATAAGAATAAATTGGTGCTCATTAAGACTGCAAAACTCCATGAAATGTTCCTTGACTGGAATGGTTTGGTAATGTTTTGCGTTCGTCCCCATGTACTTGATGATTTGCGCCCTGCCATTGTCGGCAACATAAATATTACCTTCGTTATCTACATCCATATCTATTAATTCGAGATATTCTCCCGGTCCTTCTCCTTTTTGTTTGATTGAAGAGACATATTTTCCCTTTTGATTGAAGATAAAGATTTCGTTTTGTCTTTTGTCTAATATATAGAAACGATTGTTTTTATATAAGAGTTTGTCTATTGAACCAATCAACGATAATTTATTCGTTTCCAAAGGAATATATTTAATCTCTGGAATGGAAATCTCACTTTGTGTCGCCTTGTCGTAATTTGCTTTGACGGCACTGCCGTTTATAACTTCAGTCTCTGACATGCATGAAGTCAATATAAGGAGGATAGCTAGAATTGATTGTTTCATGTTTGCTGCAATTTTTCCGTTTCGACAAATGTAAGTATTATCCTTATCGGTTATACACCCTTCGGAATATCGTTTTGTGTAATTTACTTATTATTAGTATCTCTTTGGAAGCTTTGCATTTTCAATTGAATGGCAAACCTCCGCGATGTTTTTTCATGATTATTGTTGTTCTATAATTTGGAATATGAAACATCTTGAAATAATGCTCCTCTTGCCTATGTTTTTGGTATAATATTTCTGTTGAGTGCCTATGTTTTTAGTAATTTTTTCTGCTTTTATGCCTATGTTTTTAGTATTATTCTTATCTTTGTGTGAATAAATATAAAGGCTATGATATATCGTAATATTTATAAACAGTTGAAACAATGGGCTTCTAATCGAGAACATAAACCGCTTATCTTGAGAGGAGCTAGACAAGTGGGGAAAACTACAATTGTTGATGAATTTAGTCGGGAGTTTGACAATTATATTCACTTGAATTTAGAACGACCGGAGGATGCGCTTTTATTTTCCAGTTCGGATTCAGTATCCGATATAATGCAATTGCTTTGTTTCCGTCAGAATATTTCTATGGAAAAAGGTCGGACTTTATTATTTATTGATGAAATCCAAACTGAACCTAAGGCGGTTGCTTTATTACGATATTTCTATGAAGATATGCCTCAATTGTATGTCATTGCCGCAGGTTCTCGTTTGCAGTCATTACTGAAGGAACGGGTTTCTTTCCCTGTCGGGCGTGTAGAATATTTGCAATTATCTCCTTGTTCTTTTGATGAGTTCCTTGGAGCTATTGGGGATACTCAGTATCAGACTGCTGTTAAGCAAGCCTCATTACCGAACGCTTTGCACGATGAAGCTATAAAGCGATTTAATATGTATGCAACAATTGGAGGAATGCCTGAAATTGTTGCTGATTATGCTGAACACAGAGATTTAACAAGATTGAGGCGAATATATAATACGTTACTTAGAGGCTATAATGAAGATGTTGAGAAGTATGCTCCTTCACAAAAGCAGACCCATATTATCCGCCATATTCTTAATACGGGATGGACTAAAGCCGGGCAGACAATTACATTGACAAATTTTGGGGATTCCAATTATTTGTCGAAAGATGTGAAAGAAGCGTTTGTAATTATGGAGAAGGCTTTTTTATTGGAATTGGTATATCCGGCAACTAGCGTACAAGCGCCTATCGAATCTTCTTTTCGGCGAGCTCCTAAATTATGTTGGGTGGACACCGGACTTGTGAATTTTGCAGCGAATCTTCAAATAGATATTTTAGGCAAAAAAGATATTCTTGATACATGGCAAGGACATATCGCTGAACAGATTGTAGCTCAAGAATTGCGTGTATTGCTTAATGATGCTTATATAGAAAATTTGAACTTTTGGGTGCGCGATAAGAAAGGATCAAACGCCGAAGTAGATTTCATATGGCAATATGGAACTGAAATTATTCCAATAGAGGTGAAGTCTGGTCATAATTCTCATTTGCGTTCGTTGCAGTCATTCATGGATTTGTCAAAAGGTCATACGGCTGTTCGAATATGGAACGAAAAGTTTTCTGTTGATTCTGTAACGTCTCCTAATGGTAAATCATTCAGACTTCTTAATATCCCATTTTACTATGTGGGAGCATTGCCTTTAATTCTTGATCGGGAAATAGCAAATGCATAATAAATGTATTTCGATCCATTTTTATTTTATCTTATACCTGATGAATTCCGGGGTTTCGATGGATGATTTGCGAGTCGTGGCGTAGAGGTATTTTTCTTTGCTGTCTATGGAGATAGCATAGAGGAAGCGATCGGCTTTGTATTCGCATATCGGATTGCCCGACAAGTCGAACTGGAAGATTTCAACAGGTGGCATATTTGATGGATCATACTTGCCGCCGTTGATGTTGATATAAACGATGAAAACAGAATGTGCCGTCTTTGCCCAGGAAGAATAGCTCATATAACTTTTGTCTCCTTTAAAAGTGATAAAAGTCATTGGAATATTTCCCGCCCGTTCTTCGTATTGCAGTCGGATATGGTCAGGACCTTGTATGATTTTTTGCACTTTGAGTGAATCATTATAGATGATGATTCTGTCGCTATGCATATCTGCAACCCAGATTTGTTTCTTTTCAGGAAGAGGAATGATCAGTCCGCCATTGACATCGGGTACGAAGTATTTGTATTTTTTCATCAGCGAGGTTAGATCATCCGCCTTTTGTCCTTCTTGATTATTTGTAGAATAAATCTTCAGCATGGGAACATGGTTGTTATAAGCAGAATCGGCAATGTACCACATTTGATAACCAAGATAATGTCCGTTATCAATCAGGCAAGGATCCGAATAGGGATGAATGTCGGGACTGTAGTTGAACTTCTGTTGGATAGCAAGTTTGCCGCTAGTCATTGTTTTTCGCAGATTGACGGTGTAGAACTTATGAGCGCCATCATCAATCATCTGGAAAGAAGGATCGGTGTTGCTGTAGACGAGTGCTCTAGCTGAAAGAAATTCGTCCGGTCCTTGTCCTTTTGTTGCCAGTAATAGTCGGCGTTTTCCATCTTTTAGCGCGAATATCTCGAGCATCGAGTCGCAATGTTGTGGGTTGTTGTTGACAAGCACCAAACTGTCATTAATAAGATAGAATGAAGTCGGATCATCAATCGTCTCTTCCAAAGAAATCTTTTCCGGATTCCTCAATTCTATATGTTTTTTGAAATCTGCGCGTGTAAATGAACGTACATTACTATTGCTTCCCTGATTGCAACTGATCAGAAGGACTGCGATACTTGCTGCTAAAAGAGTTTGCTTAATCATGATGCTTGATGAATTTGAATTGTTTGGATGCAAAGATATGGCAAATAAATTCTTTTCATCTAACTCGCTTTCTCTGAAATATTAAGCGACTGAATGTTTGCTCTTTAATGGCTATATTTTCAGTGAAATTTCAGAACCGGAGAGGCTATTCTGGAGGGGGTTGTTTCATCTGATTAAAGTATTTGACTACTTTTGTAATGAAACTTTTATGATATGAAGTCTATTCAGGAAATAAGGATTGTTGCAGTGGCGTGTGTCATTATCATATCGGCGTTCGTTTTTATAGCGGGAAGAAGTTATATGCATGAACGCGAGTCCTTGCTTTCGTCGGCTTCACAGGCATTTGACGAAGCGGTTTCAACTGATAATATGATGCAAGCTTCCAGTAGTATCAGATATGATTCCTGTCGTTCACTAAACGGTCCGTCGGTCGAAGAAAAAATGTTCTTTTGTAATCAGGCGTATATCACTGAGCATGATTCCACCCGGCAATCTCTTGACTGCATATTTCACGCGATGCTTGTAAAGGAACATATGCCTGTGCCTTCAGCCGTATCGGTTTCGTATAAAAATAAGATCCGATACAGTTGTAAGGATACTTCTTTTTATCAGATTGCTTCAGCTCTGCCTCCTGTCTTTTATCGCTTCGATGATTCGCCGGCAGGGAGAATCGAAATGAGAGGTTATCTGCAGCTTCCCGTTGGCGTGGTTCTGAAGAATATGGAAGGCCTTTATTGGTGGATTTCTTTTTGGCTTCTGCTGTTGGCAATTGTTATTGGCGGCTATGTTTTAAGGAGATATCTCGGATATAAACTGGGGTTAAAGCAAAGAAAGGACACCGTGATGGAAAAACATAGCCCTTTGGTGCAAAGAAGTATGAGAGAGTGGACGGATTTGTCAAGTCATATTTGTTTTGACAGAAACAGTGGCATGTTATGCTATGGAGAAAAAACAGTTGTACTTACAGGCAATCCGTTAAAGCTTTTTTGTCTGTTGCTCGATAATTCGGGATGTGTTGTGAAGTATAAAGATATCGCTTCGAAGGTAATAAAGCGAAAAGTAACGAATGAAATATCCAAATCGGATAAGGATGTTGTTTTTGCGACCGTGAAGAGCTTGCGCAATTCTTTGCAGGAGATTTCACCGATAAGTATTGAAACCTTTATGGGAAAAGGCTATAAGCTGGAGATAAAAGAGGGAGAATGATGCGGAAGATATAAATCATTTTCTTTTTTTTTATTAAAGAAACTTTGCATGACTCCGGGGGAAACTTTGCTTTGGTTCCAATCAATTTATCGGACCATATAGGTGGTTTAATCGGACCATATTATATGGTCCGATCAGTTCATAGAGTGTAAACCGATCAGACCATATATATGGTCCGATAAATATGTGTAGTTTAACGACATTAGTTGACTACATCTAATCTAATTTATAAAGGGAGTTGACTCAATTAATACTTAGTCATATCAAAGGTTGACTCCCTTTGTGCTGATTTCAAGATAAGGTTGATTCTGTCTACTTAATCTTGAAAATGGCAGCCGAAACGGCATTGAGCTGAATCAGGTCTTTGACTTTACCGGATTTGTAAGTGGCTATGCCTGACTCGAAAACCGGTTTGACAATTTTGGCTCCGCCGAGGGTTGCGATTTCGCATTTGACCTTTTGTCCGCTTGGATTGAGGGCAATGATATAAGTTCCGTCGCCGGCAGTACGTTTGTAAACAAACGGATACGGATGGTTCAGGTCGTTCATCATTTCCCAACCGCCATTGTTGCCTAAAGCATCCGACGACTGACGCAGCTTGATGAGGTTGCGTACGAAATTGAGCATCGAATGGTTGTCGTTTTCCTGAGCAGCAACAGTCAGTTTGCCATTATCGGTGAAGACAGGCAAGTAAAGTTTATCGGGCGAACAAGTGGAGAAGCCGGCTGTTGCACTGTTTTCCCATTGCATCGGAGTGCGCGTCCCGGAACGGTTGTCACTGCCTTCCTTGCTTGGTAATCCCATTTGGAATTTCATTCCGATCTCATCGCCATAATAGATGAATGGCACGCCGGGCATTGTCAAGAAGAATGTCATAGCCACTTTAAGCTGATCCATTGTGTTGCGCGATCCGACGTTAGGACGTTGGAAATCATGATTGGACGATGGAATGGCGATGTAGCCCAGATCTTTTGTTTTGGTATAGGCGCTGGCATAGTTCTCGATAAATGTATTCAGTTCGCCTTTGCCCGACTTGTCGAAATAGCAGTAATCGTAGTTCTCGCCTTCGCCGCCCGGTGTCCCTTTGGCAAAGAACAGTGATGAATAGCCTTTTACTCCGAAATGGAGCATGAAATCGATACTGAATCCGGCGGGAAGTGCTTGAGCAGGATTCGACCATTCGGCGATGAGCACATGTTCAGGAAAGTTGGTGTCGACCCATTTGCGCATCTCTTTCCAGAGTTTTGTCGTTTCTTTCTTGTCCGGATCGTTCTTTACCAGGCTGTGAGCCATATCTACACGGAAACCGTCTACACCTTTGCCGAACCAGAATGTCATGATGTTTTTCAACTCTTGTCGCGTAGCTTGCGGACCGGGCGCAGTGACCGGTTGTTCCCAAGGATGTGAAGGATCGGGATGTGCATACCCGTAATTCAAAGCGGGTTGGCATTCGTAGAAATTCTTTACGTAATACTTGGCACGAGGTGCATTTGCTTCGACATAACGACCCAGAAAACTCGTTTCAGGATGAGGTAGCTGATGACGTTTTATGATATCTGCCTTATCTTGCTCGGAGATTTCGTTTGTCCATATATAATAATCGCTGTAGCGCTGGTTGGGGTCAGCTTCAGTTGATTCCTTGAACCATGCACATTTGTCGCTTGTATGTCCGGCTACCAGATCAAGACAGACTTTGAAGCCACGTTTGTGAGCTTCTTTAACCAAATTGACCAGATCGGTATTTGTTCCGAAACGGGGATCGACTTTGTAATAATCAATCACATCATATCCGCCATCGAACCATCCGGATACGAAGATCGGATTCAGCCAAATGACATTGACTCCTACCGATTTGATGTAATCCAGGCGCGATGTGATACCCGGCAGATCACCGATGCCGTTGCCATCGCTATCCATGAATGACGATGGATAAATCTGATAAAATACTGCTTTGTCAAGCCATTGCGGACCTTTTTGTGCAGTGCTTGAAACGGGAATGGCCAGACTTAATGTTGTGGCGAGCAGTAACCCTTTCAATGATACTTTATTCATCATGATTTTTAAGTTGTTTAAAAGAACCTCCTTTTGTTTTCCGGAGGTTGTATGATTCATTTGCGAACAGCTTTACGCTATGGTTTAATGCGGGAGCAGTTCTAATATCTTTTCGTGAATAAAGCCGTTTGAAGCAATAACTTGTTGCGCGTTTGTCCAAGTGTCGCCTCCGCTGAAATCGCTCATGCGTCCGCCGGCTTGTATGAGAATCAATCCCGAAGCCGCTACATCCCAAGGACCTAAGAAGGCTTCGATACGTGCTTCGAAACGTCCGGCAGCAATGTAGCATATTTCGGCGGCAGCAGAACCAAGTAATCGAGTTCCACCGGCAAAGCCATAAAGTCTGTCGACAAGATGAAGCGCAGTAGGACGGTAATGGTCCGAATCGTAGGGGAAGCCTATAGCAATGAACGCTTTATCTAGTGTTGCAATATTGGAAACATGAATCTCGCGACCGTTCATCCAGGCTTTGCTGCCTTTCCATGCGTAATAACATTCTTTGCGAGTGACTTCATAGACGACTCCCAACAGCAGTTCTTCTTTGTTTCTCAAAGCGATGCTGACGGCGTAAGGACCCATTCCATGAATATAGTTGGTTGTTCCGTCAAGCGGGTCAATAACCCAGCAATA
>Ga0160425_1003930_pt1 | contig 10441 bp, 7 predicted proteins | sample BioMet8_FD_108193 | JGI IMG/M metagenome (GOLD analysis project Ga0160425, IMG submission 108193) | Microbial communities from bioreactor (seeded with sewage sludge) at Lawrence Berkeley National Lab, California, USA - Biofuel... | ecosystem: Engineered > Bioreactor > Anaerobic > Unclassified ...
ATATATAAATTATTTATTATTGTTGGTTTCAGCCAAATAAAATCAGTTACCCGAAAACCGACTGTCAAAAAAAATGTGTACCATTTGTTCATCATAGAAACGTTTTTAACGAATCAATTCTACTGAATAAGAAAGAAGATTTTGTTTTCCCTTCTCTGTATTTTTTTATCGTGCAATAATGTTTGCTAATATATCTTTATTGCAAAATAAACTGTAAAAATAACTAAACCGCAGAGTTAAACAGATATTTATACAAAGAACCGCAGAGAAAACATAATCTTTGCGGTTCATCATGGTAAAAAACATTTTAGCAAAAGGCATCTTCTATTATTAGCTGTATATTTATTTCAAAAAAGTAGAATTGCAAATTCAACCCAACCATAAATTGTCAAATTTTGTCTATTGACTTTTATAAAACGCTTATTCTTTTACAAACTTTGCAAAATAAATCTTTTTTCCATCATTTAACTGTATGAAATAGATGCCGGAAACAAGTTTTTCAACACTGATTTTATTCAATCCCTTATTTGCCTGACCCGATTGAATCAAAGTTCCAATTATACTATATATCCTGTAGTTAGATTTTGAATTCAATGTATTCAAAAAGAAAATGTTGTTAGTTGCAGGATTTGGATGTACATCTAACTTATAATATTCTGCGGAATTACCAGGATCATCAATAGAATTAGCCCAATTATCACCTTGATAAACACTCACAAAAGTATAAACATCTTTATTTTTATAAGATGCATGTAAAATTGTTGTTCCAATAGCTAAACCTTTTAAAATATTTCCTGAATTCCATGAAGCAATATCCGGATTTGTTATATCGTACGATATATTATTTAGTTGAGAAATATCCCGACGTGTCGAATCTTTGAAATAACCAAATAGAGTCATAGGTACTGATTGTCCTATGGGAATATTAACATTATCAGTAAAGAATGTAAGACTATCAAGTGCGGCACCAGGATTGGCGAAAATGTTAAGGGTATCTAAATCAGCAAAACCCGCTGCATCATAACCAATTGCCATTATTTTTATTTGACCGGCAATCTTGTTTGGCACTGAATAATAAAATGTTGCTGAGTTAGTAAGCGTATCAAATAAAGTTATTCCTGTATTTATATTTTTTACCGTAACAAGTAAATGATTAATGCTTGATGAACCGCTAACATCAATTTGCACAGTTTCTCCTTCGGAACAAGTAAAGCCTATTGTAGGTTTAGTTATGGTTACTAATCCCTTTTTCATTCCTGGATATGAATCTAAAACGAGTTCTTCTTTTGAAAATGTTGGTGGAATTGAGGGAGGATTAAATCCATTTCCATTCTGATCAAAATATACACTGTTTGAGGGGTTTTCATCAAGTAACATTTTTAATGTACTAATAACAGAACTGTTCTCCGGCGATTTTGAATGCTTCACTCCCTCAATGAAACTAAAATCATTCAATCCTCCTTTTTGAGAATTGGTTGGAACAATTAAATCATTTGGAGTATAGGCAAAAACTTGATTATTGAATTGTTCCCCGCTTTGTAAACGTGCACGCGCAATAATAATTGTTAAAGCATTTTCATCGGCATCTCTTGGATTAAAGGCTCCTACGGATGACTCGGTTTGAATAGCATGGCATGGAATAATATGATTATTTAGTGATGCACCATTTAGTGATTGTATTGCAGTACTATTACATTGCAAATCATTAACTGCACCACATTCCCAGTACATACCATTATAATCCAATATATCTCTAGCCACGCTCGCACCCCATGCATTACTTAAAATGAAATTGGCGATTTGTGTTCCTGAATGTGGTGTATTTAAGGTAATAAGCTTGTGAATATCTCCCCTATAACAATTTGTAATATGCCCTTCTCCGCAATCGTTATTTTGCAAATAGATTCGAGCAAGAATTCCTCCCATGCTGTGTGCAACAATATCCACTTTACCAGCGGAATAATTTAACAATTGCAAACCTAAGAAAGTGTTATTGATTTCGTCTTTTATAACATTCGAATTTGCAAGAAAACTATATGAATTTGTATTGGTGTAGTCCGTAACACGCAAGATAGAATTATTGTATTTACCCGAATTAAGTAATTCTCCATAAATAGGAAGCATACTGGTAAAATTTCCCCATAAACCATGCACTAAAACAACAGGAGCACGATAGATTTGTACGGCTTGTTTATATATAACATTCATATTTTCAGTGTTAATAACCTGAAGTGTATCTTTGCGATATAAGCCGGAAACATTTAAGTATTTAGGATGCTTGTATTTTGCAGTAATATGCTTTCCGTTATAAGTATAATCTTTTGTGATAAACCATCCTGTAAAATCGGTGTTGTTTCCCAGTGGATCGCTCTTCATATTGAATACAATATTGGATGTGGTGATAGCCGGATCATTATTGATAAATTCAACAATGGTTGCTTTGGATCCGTCAGCACAAATCTTTATTGGATCTGTTGCGCCATGCGTTATAAAATGTTCATCAAGCATTTTTTGTTGATTGATTTCAGGATTGTTCTCAAGTTTTGTGTAAAATCCTATCCAGCTTACCGGGTTGATTCCACCTTTACCGGTAGCAGTAAAAGTTACATTACCATTGGGCGCATCAGAAGTAACGGTAAAAGTAGTATTGTAAGTTAATAAACCTGGTGGAAAAAAGAAAATTGAAACAGGCAATGAATGATTTGGAAGAATTGTGCTTCCATTTTGCATCATAGCGTCGAATTCCCCCATTGGAGAAGGTACTATATTATCAATAGTGATTAAAGAGGATGTATGGTTGTAAAAAAATATTGGCTTATCATCAACACATCCTTGTGGCACTGTTCCAAAATCAAGATTACCCGAAACAGTTAACCCATTAATACCTTGAACACCATTGCCACTGATGGGTAATGTATTTGTACCGGATGAAGCATTGGAGTAAATAGTAACTTCACCTGAATAAGTTTGAACAGCAGTTGGTGCAAAAGTTACTTTAACTGTTTTACTATTTCCTGCCCCGATGATTCCACCGTTCCAATTACCGGAAAAACCATTAGGATAAGTAATAGAACTTACAGTTATATCAGTACTGCTTGTATTATCAATAGTAAAGTTAAGTTTAGCGGTTTGATTGATTATAACATTACCGAAATCAAGATTACCTGAAACGGTTAACCCATTAATACCTTGAACACCATTGCCACTGATGGGTAATGTATTAGTAACGGAGGAAGCATTGGAGTATATGGTAACTACACCTGAATAAGTTTGAACAGCAGTTGGAGCAAAGGTAACTGTTACAGTTTTACTGCTTCCTGCCCCGATGGTTCCACCGTTCCAATTACCGGAAAAACCATTGGGATAAGTAATAGAACTTACCGTTATATCAGTAGTGCTTGTATTTTCAATTAAAAAGTTAAGTTGTGCGGTTTGATTAATTATAACATTTCCAAAAGATAGGTTTCCTGTTAAATTTATACCTGTGGTAGTGGTTTTTAAAATAGTTCCACCCCAACCCACCACATAACCATTATTGGCATTGGTAAAATAAACTGAACGTAAGTTATTATATGTTCCGCTTGTTTCAGCAGTCCAGGTTGTACCCGCATCTACCGTTTTTAAAATAGTTCCGTACCAACCCACCGCATAACCAGTATTGGCATCAGCAAAGTAAACTGACAATAAATTATTATTTGTTCCGCTTGTTTCAGCAGTCCAGGTTGTACCCGCATTTACTGTTTTTAAAATAGTTCCATAATCGCCCACCGCATAACCTGTATTAGCATCGGTAAAGTAAACTGAATATAAACAATTGCTTGTTCCGCTTGTTTCAGCAGTCCAGGTTGTACCCGCATTTACTGTTTTTAAAATAGTTCCAATTCCACCCACCGCATAACCTGTATTGGCATCAGTAAAGTAAACTGATACTAAATAAGCACTTGTTCCGCTTGATAAAGCAGTCCAGATAATACCTGCATCTACAGTTTTTAAGAAGGTGCCACCATTACCCACTGCATAACCAGTATTGGCATCAGTAAAGTAAACTGAAGTTAAATAAGCACTTGTTCCACTTGATAAGATAGTCCAAGATTCGCCTCCATTTATGGTTTTTAAAATAGTTCCATAGTCACCCACCGCATAACCTGTATTGGCATCAGTAAAGTAAACTGAAGTTAACCAATTATTTGTTCCACTCGATAAAACAGTCCAGGTTATACCTCCATTGATTGTTTTTAAAATAGTTCCATAATCACCCACTGCATAACCAGTATTGGCATCAGTAAAGTAAACTGAAGTTAACCAATTAGTTGTCCCGTTCGATAAAACAGTCCAGGTTATACCTCCATTGCTGGTTTTAAAAATAGTTCCACTTACACCCACTATATAACCTGTATTGGCATCGGTAAAACAAGCTGAATAAAAAGAAGCTGTTGTTCCACCTGATAAAACAGTCCATGTTATACCTCCATTTATAGTTTTTATAATAGTTCCATAATTCCCATAAACACCCACTGCATAACCAGTGTTGGCATCGGTAAAATAAACTGAACGTAAATCATTATTTATTCCACTTGATAATGTAGTCCAGGTTGTACCCGCATCTACCGTTTTTAAGATGATTCCATATCCACCCACTGCATAACCAGTATTGGCATCAGTAAAGTAAACTGAAGTTAAATAAGCACTTGTTCCACTTGATAAGATAGTCCAAGATTCGCCTCCATTGATGGTTTTTAAAATAGTTCCATAATCACCCACTGCATAACCAGTATTAGCATCGGTAAAGTAAACTGAATATAAACAATTGCTTGTTCCGCTCGATAAAGCAGTCCATGTTATACCCCCATTGCTGGTTTTAAAAATAGTTCCTTCTACACCCACTATATAACCTGTATTGGCATCGGTAAAACAAGCTGAATAAAAAGAAGCTGTTGTTCCGCTTGATAAAACAGTCCATGTTATACCTCCATTTATAGTTTTTATAATAGTTCCATAATCACCCACTGCATAACCTGTATTGGCATCGGTAAAGTAAACTGAAAATAAACAATTGTTTGTTCCGCTCGATAAAGTTGTCCAGTTTGCACTTCCATTGTTGGTTTTTATAATTGTTCCACAATCACCCACAGCATAACCTGTATTAGCATCGGTAAAACAAACTGAATATAAAATATTACCTTGAGGCTTCGGATTTTGCCATGTCCATTGTGAAAAAGCCAATACGGAAAAAAGCGTTAAGCAAATTAAAAAGCATATTTTTTTCATGGTATTTAAGTGTTAAATTTTAAGCCTAATTATTTTGACTTTTCGGTATCGTCCCGTTTTTAATGGGTTATGAATTATATTATTCTATATTATTTATATTTTATCAACTTTTACTTTTATTATTCCAAAAAAATAATAAAACTAATACCATCTTTGTTAAAAAAAATTGTAGCACAAAAAGTATGAAATGCCATACAATATTTCACAAAGTTTTTAATCAGTTCCATAATTAGCTATTTTTTTATTCTCAAACATCACACCGGGCAGCCCCGTATACCCGAAGCCGCCCGGTATGCAATCAAACATTTTTATTCTGAAAATAAAATTTACAATTATTAAATCCTAAATTTTAAATCTCAAATCTGCAATCTCAAATCTCAAATCCAAAATTACTCCGGATTTGTCGGTGGAGGATTTTCGTTACCATTCGTATTATCACCATACCGGTTTTTATAAATTACACCCCATTGGCTGCATTGCAGGCGATGGGCTGCCGGTTCACTCTTACGAAAATAAAATTCTACCTCGTCCCACAAATCGGTAATCAACTCATCGGCTTCGTCGCGGAGGTTCTGAATTCCTTCCTGCTCCGCAGTTAATCCTATTTTCTTATCCGATTGTTGCTTTAACACGGCTTTGAAATCATCCAAAGCTATTTTTACTTCATCAGCCGAGGGCTGGGCCATGGAAACTCCACCCTGTGCCACACGGGCGGCTTCGCCATCAATAATAAGCGCTCCCCAATGCAGGATACTATTTACGGAAATGATTACAGGCACATCATTCCCTCCGGCATCGAGTCCGTAAAGGTTACGATCGGAGGGTTTGAACAAACCACGGTCGATACCATTGTTAAGGTTTTGAAAATAATGAGAAATTAGTTTTTTTACGATCTCCTTTTTAACGTCTTTTTGCAATGTGACCTTGCTACGTTCCGAAATGGCAAGGTTACGGTTGTTATAAGCCGTATTAAATCTGGGTGCAAAAAGCTTGAGGTGATCCATGGTCCCCGTTAAAAAAATCTTTTTGGCGTCTTCTTTTGGTTCGCCCTCTGGGGTAAAGATAAGTCCGTGCATGTTAGTCAAAACATTGTTCCGGTCAGCATCGCTGCTGGGATGATAAAGAAAAGGCATAACGACCTCCTTTTTTAAAGTTTATTTTACATTGATTAATTGTTTAAGTAATTTAGAAAGAGCAAAGATAAGAAAAACAAGTAAAAACTTAAAAATTTTTATTATAAATTAATATTTTCCCATATCTATCTTTAATTCATTATAATAAAAATGAAATTTATATTAATTCTAAATAATTTCAGTGTAATGATGAAAAAATAAAAGAAAGGATACTACTTGTAACAGCTATCTGTTAATATATTTTATGTACGTTTTTAATTTTATAAGATGCATGCTAATAAAATTTTCATGATTTTATCGCAGAAATAATGATAACATAAAATTTATGCATCATTTTTTCGCCGTAAAAATGACCATTCAAAATTCTAAGTATCGTTTTTTCGCCGTAAAAATGACCATTCGAAAATTTAAGCATCGTTTTTTCGCCGTAAAAATGACCAGTTGAAATTCTAAGTATCGTTTTTTCGCCGTAAAAATGACCTATTGAAAATCTATGCATCGTTTTTTCGCCGTAAAAATGACCTGTTGAAAATCTATGCATCGTTTTTACTTATCATAAACATCTGATAATTGATACTTTATATAACCAATCAAAGATTATACTCATAAATCAACATGAATTCGTATCCGGGCATGGCAAACGAATCAGATAACAGCCATTCCATTTTCTAAAATTAATTTGTATCTTGCATCCTCTTTTTATTTCATTTCAAAATAAAACTGTCATGAATAAATTATTTCTTTTTGCAGTATTTTGTTTCCCTCTTTTCATCTCAGCATGTAAAAAGGACAACAATGATGAGGATAAGCAGGCAGGCGCTTCCGATTATTATATTACCGATATTTATGAAAACGCCAATCGCCCCGGATTTGTCCTGCTCAATCTGAAAGCTTATCAGCAAACGACGGATTATACCTGTGGTCCCGCTTCTGCGCTTACGCTTTTGCATTATTATCATAGGAATGGAGATGAGATGAGCATTGCTTCGGAGATGCATGCCAGCGCTTCCACCGGAACAACACCCGAAAACTTGGCAACATGGCTCGGCAATAATGGTTTTAGTGTAAATTGGGGTGAAAACGGAACCCTGGAAATGATAAGGCAAAACCTGGCTAACAATATCCCTACCCTTGTGGAATGGAGCGACTGGGGCGGACATTGGGTACTTGCCGTGGGTTACGATACACGCAATACCGCCGACCCAATGGATGATGTGATCATTTTTGCCGATCCCTACGACCGGCACGACGACCTGGTGGATGGCATAGACTGGTTTAATGCCCAAAGGTTTTATTATATGTGGTATGATGCCTTGCTTTTCGACAGGGTAATGCGCCGGGTATATATAACGGCAACTCCTGAAAATAATTAAGTGCCTAAAATGCCTAAAGTTTGAAGTGTCTAAAGTTTTAGTTTGCTTTCCAATCGCTTGCTAAACGTTTCATTGTTTGATTAAGTACTTTAGGCACTCGTAACTTTAGTTCACTTTAAGTACTGATTAAGCAAGTAAACGCCGAATATCTTCTATTTTAATAAATGATTTTTGTGAAATTTCCTCTAAGCTCATACCTTTCATGAGCATCCGGTTTAAAAATGTTTTCATGGATTCGCCGATTTCAATAATATTATCATCGGGATCGAACAAACGTATGGTTTGTTGTCCCCATGCTTCTTCGTGCACCGGATGCAGTATTTTACAATGATATTTTTCGATCAGCGAAATGGCTTCATCTATATCATCAACCTCAAAATACAATTCAAAATCGTGCCCGTTGGTTTTAATTTTACCAAGTGTTATCGGAATTATATTATTGGGATCAGGTTGCCATAATGTAATGCCATTGCTCAGGATTACATTAGTGCCCATATCGGTTTCGATGGATAAACCAAGTATATTAAGATAGAAATCTTTTGCTTTTTCGATATCCCCGACAAACAAGGCAATGGAATGAAACTTTATCATAAATTAGGAATATGAATTATGGGTTGAAGCCTTCTCTGTGCCGCTCTGTGCTCCCTCTGTGGTTCTCTGTGAAATAAAATATTAAAATTACACAGAGAATACGGAGAATTCACGGAGAACCAAAGAGTTTATTATTTATATCTTTTTATTTTTAGCTCCTGATTTGCATTAGTAATTCAACAATTTTGTCATTACTTTTTTAGTCAGCCAATATTGAAACCAAATTAACAACAAACCGCCCATTACGATGGATATAACCAGCCATGGCATTGAAATATCGAACGGAAGATTGAGCATTCCCTTTAAATTCGAGCTTGTGTATTTATCCATTAATGCAATACCTGCCGAACATAAAGAAATGGCGCCCATAACTATTGCAGTAAACCGCGATACTCTCTTTATTTCGCTTTTATACGTCCCGTAAGGATATTTATAAAACAATATTCTTTTTGCCCAGTAATATCCTGCCATTATACCAAGTAACGGATGAAAAATGGGTACTCCCATAAAAAAACCGAAAATACATATACTGTAAAACACATAAACGGCGATCAGCAACTTTTCGGGAATTTGATAAATGTCAACTTTCCAAAACAACTGAATAATAAAATCGATAATCAATCCTATTCCAAGACCGGTCAGCGCCATTATGCCAATGGTTTTTTCGCTGCATCCAAATGCTAAAGATACCCACCAGAAAAGTAAGAAAAATAAAACAGGGAATACCAATCCGATTACGAAAACAAAGAATGTTTTGGCAAGATGCAACATATTTTTAGTTTTTATTCCGATTGATTTATTACCGTAAAAAACTCTTTTTCCGGCCAATTATTATCCCCTAACATTTATTAAATGTTCCGTTTCAATTCTTCAAAATCGCCTTTTAAAATAAAATCTATATTATTGTTAATTTTTGTTTTATCCCAATTCCACCATTCTAAACCAAGGAGAAAAGAAATCTGTTGATCATTGAATCGTTTACGTATTTCCCGGGCAGGCATTCCTCCAACAATGGAATAGGGAGCAACATCTTTGTTTACCAATGCACGTGAAGCAATAATTGCCCCATCGCCGATGGTAACCCCGGCCATAATAATTGCTTCGTAACCTATCCATACATCATTGCCAATAATAATATTGCCTTTGTTGTCCCACGCTTCGGTAACGGCAACATCCAAATCCCATTCACACTTCATCACAGGAAAAGGATACGTCGACAATGAGCCGATGGTATGATTTGCTCCATTCATGATAAATTTTGCACCATGAGCAATAGAACAGAATTTGCCTATTATCAGTTTATCGTTATTCACCGGATAATGATACAATACATTATTCCATTCAAAATCCAACGGGTTTTCGAAATCGTGATAAATAGTATAATCACCAACTTCAATATTCGGATTGGTGATACAGTTTTTTAAATAACAGGTTTGACGGTCATTTTCGCGGGGAAATTGAGATTTGTTTTGTGTCATATCAATAATCTTTTTGGTTAAGGATATAAGGATAATTATGTATCTGATGTTTTTTAATTTTCACCAAACTACCAGATACGAACTCTTGAATTTTCGGAACGCCACATGGCATCACCTTCTTTTATTCCGAAGGTTTCATAAAATTCTGGCATATCCGATAAAGGTCCGATAACCCTGAATTTTGCCGGTGAATGTACATCGCTGCGTACCTGGTTGGCGGTAGCTTCCGGGCGTTGATTTAGCATCCATGCCATGGCATAGCCCAGGAAAAAACGCTGCGAAGGGTTTAATCCGCCGACGATTTCGTTATTTTGGAACTGATGCGTCTTTTTGAATGCCTGGTAGCCCATTACTACTCCGCCAAGGTCGGCAATATTTTCGCCCTGGGTAAATTCACCGTTGATATGTAAACTATCAATAGCAATGTAATGGTTAAACTGGTCGACAATCAACCTTGTTTTGGCATAAAACCGTGCGCTGTCCTGAGGCGTCCACCAGTTATGAAGATTACCCAAAGCATCGTATTTTCCACCCTGGTCGTCGAAACCATGAGTGATTTCATGACCAAAGGTGCTTCCGCCGATAATGGAATAAAGCA
>Ga0160425_1003940_pt1 | contig 10433 bp, 7 predicted proteins | sample BioMet8_FD_108193 | JGI IMG/M metagenome (GOLD analysis project Ga0160425, IMG submission 108193) | Microbial communities from bioreactor (seeded with sewage sludge) at Lawrence Berkeley National Lab, California, USA - Biofuel... | ecosystem: Engineered > Bioreactor > Anaerobic > Unclassified ...
AATGCCAGTTCGGAAATGATACGCACGCCTTGTTTTTCTTTTCGTGTAATCTGATTGATTACATTGGCTTTCAATGAAGCATCCACAGCACCGGATTTGCTAAGTCCAGGTTTCCCGAACTCTGTCTGTCCCCAACCACAACCGGGACGGATATAACTATCTTTAAAATGTTCAAAATCGAGACTGTCGAAAGTCTGATAAATCAGACCGGAGTGATAATACTCCGTGTATGTCCCGGCACATCCGTCATCTTCGCTGCAATAGTCTGCTTTCCATACATCTTATCGAGTTTGCGGGACAAAAGCAACGTTGTTTTCAGCAAGTCCTGCGTCATCGTTTCGGACTCAACCGTATAAGGTACAGCATTCCAGACAATATCTCCACAACGTATAGCGGCATTCAAACGCTCAACATCCTTTGGAGAAGCCGTTTACAGATATTTCCATGGTTCTTTAGTGTTGGAGAAACCTACACGCTCCTATGCAACACTATTTGCACCGTCAGAAAGGAGAAAGAACAGAACCCAAAAACAACATATCAATCTATTGCCCATAAATATATTCCTTATTTGAATTTTCCAAAGAAGCATTTCGTACGATCCACCGTTTCATTCAAAGGCTGGATCATTGTAGAAGGTCCGAGATCAGGATTGCTCCAGGAACAAATCTTATACAAAATCTTTTTGTCAGGCGAAACCACGATGGCTTGAACCGGAGGGTTATTTTTATCAACATTGCCATTCCACTGGTTGAACCAATTACTAATCAGCGTATTGCCGTCCTTCATAAGAGTGGCATCACTGATCTCACCCTGGTCAGGTTTCATATTTTCGTATTTCCATACGACGTTTCCTTTCTTGATCACGTACATTCTTAAAGCCTTACTCTCTCCTGCATAGAAGAAATCCATTTTATTCAAGCCTTGTGGTACTTGAACCGCAGTCTTTTGTTGTGCGAAAAGAGAACTGCTACAACAGAGCAACAACCCCCATAATAGAAGTGCTTTCATTGATCTAAAATTAAATTTGACACAGGAACTATACATTATACCCTCAAAGGTAGAGGCTATAATTCTCCCATAATAGTCAGTATTATATTATTTTGTTAGATTATCTTATTATCTTAATACTTCAAATGATTGATGGCTTTTTGCACCTCTTCTGCGCAAGATCACTTGATGTCCCGAATCCACTTACCGGACGATCCATTTTTCGATATTGCGAGATTTGTTGCTGAAGTTCACGCCGATCTTGAAGAGTTTGCGATTGTCATGTGCGAAAGGCAATGCATATTGCTTGTCTTCTATCTGTTGGAGCGCTTCTTCGGCAGTACCTTCCAGTTTGAATTCCATAATGTAGATATACTTGTCCGTCTGGAGCAGCAGATCGATGCGACCTTCGGAAGTATGATATTCTGCCTTGACATAGAACCCAATCAGTTTGAAGACAATGAAGAGCACATTCTGGTAATGCAGCTCCAAATCTTTCACCAGCTCATAAGGCGTATCTGCAAAGAAGCTTTGCAGACGGCGGAAGAATGCGTCGACTTCTCCGCTCTCCACTTCATTGACAAATTTTGGAATCTGAAAGTTCGAGTCATTTTGTTTATAAGGAGAATAGAACGGCAGCAGATATCTTATAAAACCCTCTTCCACCTCTTTGTTCGGAAAACCAAGTGTATAATTGCCGAAGCGGGAATCATAATCCTTTATCGTCAGATAACCACTCTGGTAGATAACCGGAATCGGATTCTGCGACGTCGAATCGATACTGTTCAGCACTTCTGCATCAGTCTTCTCATGCGCCATACGATAGAGATCATAATGGTCGCGCTTAAGAAGTTCAACCAGATAACTGGGAGTCCCCGTTTCGAACCAGTAATCGCCGAACTCTAATGCTTTGAATGTATTCAACAAACTGAACGGATTGTACAGTCCGACAGTATTATAATTAAAATGATAGCCATCATAGCGATCTTTCAGTTCCTGACAGACTTCTTCATAAGTCATTTCCTGCGCATCAGCCAGATCATGCAGTTCAGGTTCCAGATTGTCGTGTATTTCCTTTTCGGTAATGCCACAGATTTCTATGAAATTCCGCCGCATGGAAATATCCTCGAGATTGTTCAGGTCACTGAATACACTGACCTTACCAAACTTTGTCACACCGGTCAGCAATGCAAACTTGATAAAGCCGTCCATCGATTTCAGCACACCGTAAAAAGCTTTCAATGTATTCCGATATTCTGTCTGCAGTTTCTCATTGCCAATGGATTGAAGCAGCGGCTTGTCATATTCGTCGACGAGGATGACTACCGGACGGCCTGTTTTTTCATAAGCTTTAGCGATGACATGATAAAAGCGTTCCTCCAAGGCTCGGTCCTTATATTCGTCGCCATACTGTTTCTCCCATATCTCAAGATGTTTGTTCAACTCGGATTTTAGTGAATCAAGATTTTCATATTTGCGAGCATTCAAATCAATATGCAGCACCGGATATCTGGTCCAGTCCTTTTCAAGTTTCTCGATGGCCAATCCTTCGAACAGTTCTTTCTTACCTTCGAAGTATGCTTCCAATGTAGAGATAAGCAGACTCTTTCCGAAACGCCGAGGACGACTCAGAAAATAATAGCTTCCCGTCTTCGCCAATGAATAGGCCAAAGCAGTCTTGTCTATATAGAAATAGCCCTCCCGCCGAATCTTCTCAAAATTTTGTATGCCTATTGGGTATAGCTTTGCCATCTGATTGAATGTTTATGCGTTTTTGATGCTCTTTCTTGCAAAGATAATCATTATTACTTTCCGACTGCAAGAAAAGCAATCAAAAGTGAATGACTGCAAGCCGATCGCTACTGCATATAATGATTATATGGAATAGCTTTCGTTCTTTCTATTATCAATGAATGTTGTATATAAATGAAAATGATTCTACAATCGGAAGCAACTTCCCATACATCCGATTATATGATTCGTTTGATATTAATAGAAATACAATTCAACATATGTATAATTATATTTTGACATATGTCAAACGAATCATTCATTATATTATAATTGATGGTGGATCCGATTGGAGAGGAGTTTTTGACTGATAGGGGCGGGAATTGGGTTAAGACAGAGTGATATATCCCAACCTAAGCAGAATGATTTGCTAAAAGTTATTGGGAAATTACTAGGATTATAGAAGTGTCTGAGAGCAACAAGACTATTATTGAATGTTTACACTACAGATTACTAGAGCATTATAAAATTGCAAATAAAACAGCCACTATAAACTTCAACTAAAGTTATAGTGGCTGTTATTGTAAAAGCAGAGATTTATGTACTTTATAAAAATACTTCCATCATTCTAAAATATTCTTCTAATTATAACTAAAAAATTACGATTAAACCAATATAATTGATCCATTAATCAAATCTTCTATAGTAACAGTTTTACTAAATGTGTATGTTTGCTTATTATTGCCAGATCCTGTAGTGTATTTATAAGTCAAAGTTACACTATCATTTAAACTCGGTACTGAAGAAGAAGAAGGTGTGTAAACATAACTACCATTAGAAACGCTCATACTTCCAACTGTACAAGAAACAGGGCCAGGGCAATAATAACGGTAAGAGTAATAATAAATAGTTCCACGCATCGTTGGCGGCAAAAGGACTAAATTACCATTTGATTTCCATTCTGCAAAAGTTTTTTTCGTTGTATACGTTATACCACCATATGTATATGTGAATGTAACTACATCATTATCATATAATGTCGGAATACTTTCTGAATATGAACCCGAACTAACAGTCAATGTACCATTTTGAGAAGTTGTAGCCCACGTAACATCACCAGTATAATACAATTGAGTATAATAGAATTCAGAAGTTCCTGTTACAGTAGTTGTAGCTGAAGCGCCTTGAATATACTTAGCAGTCGCATTTGCAAAGTAATCATTTGCCAAAGTAACTGTTTCGTCAGTAACTGTGGAGTTTGTTTTGAAATGAACAACTTGACGACCAGCAGCCTTAGCTGTATAGATATAATAATAAGTGCCATTTCCTGTAGTTTCTACACGAACACCATCTGTTACAGAATATAATGTCTTTGAAGCGATCTTACATTCCATAGGGAATAATGAAGGATCAGTCGTTTCAGGAATAGTAAAGCCTAAATAGACATCAACTCCAGGACCACCAGCAACTTTATTTGTAGTTCCTTCAGTATAAGCACCATTTTCTTGAGCAGCAGCTTCTGTACTATAAAAATGCATATCTGTAAATTCATACGGATTACGAAGAATCAATTTAATCGTACGTTGCAAATTACCACCCTTCACATAGAAATAAGTGATTTTCTCATCCTGACCAGTAACCACATCATTTATATTAGCAGAAATAGCACCAGCCGCAGTCATTGAAATATCTCCATCCACAACATTAGAAATGTCATAATCAGGCTTTATACTACTTGACGTAGTTGATCCATTATTGATTACATACGTAGAACTGCCTTTACCATAGATAAGCTTTAAAGCTGTAGGAGTATCAACTCCACCCTTTGTGTATTTTGCAGAAAGGTTCAAAGACATTCCCGATTTTGTAAATACATAAGTAGTCTTTGTAACTTCCAATGTCTCATCATCGTAACTAATCTTCGGATATTTGTCCAAAACTGTAGAAGCTGTGATATTGTTATCGGCAACTTTATCGCTGCTAATCACCTTGGCCCAAGTAACGCCTGCTTTTTCAACAGCCGAAACAGTGATCTTATACCAATAATTTCTAATGATTGGATAATTATGAATCTGTCCCGTTGTTGCATCGGTAACCGCTAAATCAATTTTATAATAAGAATATGCTGCTGTGCTACTACCATAGCGAGCTTGAATAATAACAAATGCATTCTTATCAGCACCTGTAGTATTCTGTTCGAACGTATGTATTGCTCCATTGACATCTTCTGAAACAAATGCAGCTTGAGTCAAAATTTCAGGAGAAGAAGGCATGTTAATAGTTCCAGAACCCGGAGCTACAGTTGCTTTTTGGGATCTGTTATATACCATAAAATGCACATCATATAATTTAGTATTAACAGCCGTAGCGTCTAAACTAATCTTCGACCAGTTACGAAGCATTTCGATTGTTCCCAAATTCGAAACACCACTACTAATCGATTTTTCAGCAAAGAAAGAATAATTATTTGTAGCCGTTGTTTTTGCTGCATCAACAGTATTCAAAGATGCTACATCATCATAATTTGCAACAAACTGAACATAAGTGGCCTGCTTAGAAATAACAGCCGTATAACCACTACCGGCAGCCGTAGCCGCAACTGTTCCTAAATATTGAGTGCCATTGAACGTAACCAACTGCAGATTTTCAATGCCTGTTTCATTCGTTGGCACAGACGTAGATTTTGTAATAACCGCCTGCGATGGAACATCCACATTAAATGTGATTGTTCTATTTGCACCATCTTGATTATCCTGTATCAAGTCGTCTGTACTACAAGCCGACAGCACCAGGAGACTTGCTAATATGCAATATATTTTCTTAAACATAACTTTTAGTTTTTACGGTTATTAATAAACATCATGGACGCAACGGACATATTCACTCTCTGGAAAATCTGTGCCAACATGGACCAAAGGATCATCTTTATAAGCAGATCTGTACCAGTAACCATCAAGCAGATGCTGAACTGCACTATTACTGTCAGCTTGTAACGTATGAATATACTCCAACTCAGCCTTAGTCGGCATTCTCCAATTAGTCAATAATTTACCATTATAATATTCCGTATAAAGATAGCAACGCATCTCTGCTCCTGCCTGATCAAGAGGATAAGTGGTCCCCCATTGGGAAGCAATTACAAATTTAGGCGAAACTTTCTGGTTTGATTCGGCATCACGACCTGTGATAGTAGCATCATTAACAGCTGAGAAATATTTTGTTGGCTCAGAATAACGAGTATATGCCCAGTAACCTGCTTCTAAATCTCCTGTAACTTTTGGATCTCCAATAACGAAACCACTAGAGGCAATAGTTGTAACACAAAAGACATTAGAATTATTACCTACACCATTGCCACCTCCTGGTAATGCAGAACCCGTAGGTACACCACCATGGAAAGTTCCCGAAGGATTACCTGCATTTGCCGCTGTATTTTGATATGCATCCACATAAATAGGCGGATAATGAATAATATTTACAGTCTCAGAAAGATTACTTGATACAGTTTTAATTGTTAGACTAATATGCGTAGGGACATAATTGATTGGGACTTTAACGAAAGAAACTGTAATTGTTTTGTTCGTCTTATCAAACGTAACCGTTGGATATTGGTCATCACCCTCTGAATAAGTACCACTTATTGTATTTCCACTAATATCATATCCTGTATATTTAACGGAATTAATCACATCATTTACATCTAAATCAGAAGCATAAGAAAATGTATAAGTAAGAATGTTTGGCATATAAATTGTATGCTCAGATACTGCCAAATAATGAATATTCTTTAATGAAGCATCAATATTAACAATGGTCCATGGTTTAACAGTAACATCAAACGTAATAGCATTTTCAGATGGAATAATATTGCCTGTAACATCATAAACATTACCATGAATAAATCCATTTGTTGTTACTTTATCTGAAACAGTCGGATTCAGAGTTATTTTATATGTCTTATCAGAATATGTATTTGCTTGAACCAAACTTGTCAATCTACCACTTAACTGAATAGCGAGGTTTGAATCATTGTTTTTTTTCTCATACGTGTAAAACGTAATCTCATTGCTTGTTAAACTAGAGGCATTGAATGACCCGAGTGCTTTCTTTGAATTATATGTATAATTTGAAGTATTGTATGTTTCCAAGAACAAATCTGAAGCAGTGTTGATATTCTCAACTTTCAAACTGCTCATTGCAAAACTCCATTTTGAAGATTCACTGTTATTATCAGTAACCTTAACTTTCAAATCAACACGAGCAGCTAACTGTGAAAGAGCTACGTGAACATTATCCGTATTTGCACTTAATGTTGTATCTTTTTCTCCAAACTTTACAAGATTAGTAGCATCGAAGAGGATACCGGTAGTAGCAGTATTTGAAACTGATTTTTTCTTGAAATCAGCATAGGTTAATCCCTGCAAACCATCAGCCGATGTCCATATTCCCGTATTAGCAGCAACTAAAATAATAACATTACCCGTTTTTGTGGTAACATTATTGAAAACATAGGCTTCTTTATTATCATAATTGCCATTAGCTGTACCGCTAAAATTAGCCCAAGCATAACCAACCTGATCGCCTGCTGTACCATCACTCTTTTTTTGATAGATTGAAACGGCACAGTCATTGATCTTTATTTCATCACCAGTAGCATAGGTATAACCATCAGCTGCTTTAGTCTGAATAAAGTCTGTAGTGAGTGCCAAATTAATTGTACCCGCTGCATTATTACTGCCGCCTCCATCTACCAAGCTTTCTTCTGTACATGAAGTACATACTCCTAAAGCTACAAAAGCTGTAAATAATATTTTCTGTATTTTCATAACCAAATAATTTTCTTACCCATTTAACTCTTAAATTTCTTCGAGATTAACAGAAAGCTGATTGTAATTCCAGTCTAACGTGTAACATGTTACTTTGAAATAAATCTCATCACTCTTAAGCGTCATATTCATTTTCAATTTGTAAAGATATCCGGATCTTACACCAATTGTATTCGTATCATGCTTAATCTTATATACCTTAGAGAAAGACTGATCACCAACTGTATAGTCAACTTGCATAGCTACTGCACTTGCGTCTTGCGTATCTACACTTGGGAAGGTAAAGAAATAACCATTACCCTCTGTCAATGGTGAAGATGTCTTTGTGTTCGTTGCCTTATCATAAGTAAAAACAGGCAGATTCAAAACTTTAGGAGTACTTGAAGTATTCGCATCTCCTGTAGCCACATTGCTTCCAGAATTATCGCTATCAAGAATAGTCTTGCAATTGTTATGGATGTTCAGTAATGTAACCTTATTTACGGTAACATTTTTAGGATTTGTTGTACCAAATGATTCATCGGTAACAGTGAACGCATCCAGAACTACACTTGCTGCCAACTGATGAAGAACGATTTCTATCGTTGTAGGATTAGCTGTTGCTTCAGCCATTGTACGATAGAAATTCGTAACAGTGATTGTAGACGTTCCTATCTTCGGGAGTTTTGCCAAATCATCTGTTTTTTGAATCTTAGCATTGATTGATGTTAAGTTAGTACAATCAGAAAAAGTAGCAGTAGTGTTTGCTATTACCATAACACTCAAAGCTGAGTTATCACTTTGCTTCTTTACATAGAATTGTGTGGTTGCTAATTGAGTCGTGGCATCAACCGAGACATTATCTGTTGCAGATAAAACGTTGGAACCTTTAAGAATGATTACAGAACAATTCGAAATGGTTTTCGTGTCAGCAATAGACTGTGTTGCAGGATTGCCAGGATTAGAAACTGTTTCTGCTTTCGTACCAATGCCTCCAACACTTAACTGTAATGAAATAGCGGCTTGATCACCCGATCCTAACGATGCTGTTACATCGCTACTAGTCGTATCACTATCCATTGAGCAAGATGCGGCTAAACACATCAAGCAAAAAATTGAAAGTATATTTTTTAGTTTCATAATGAATGAATTTTTATCTGTTCCAAATACGAAACAAAATTATATACATTCAATATGTTTTACGATAGGCACAACTTTCAAGTTTAAGGGGTAAAAGTAGCACGTGGTCAAATTGATAGAGATACCTTTTTTACCGATAGTAATAGCCTTGTCCTAAAAAATGAAAATCCCGATACATTTTTAGTGTATCGGGATCTCTTATTAGCCTAAAGTCTTAATGCTGTAAGCCTATAAATGAATGGGAAATATGATAGATCCCATCTTTTTTAATACTAAATTAATAATTTTCCTTTGAGATTAATTAAGATCACCTTCGCTTTGATTAACAACATTCCAATCAGCAACAGAAATCTTGAAATTAATGCAAGCATTATCAAGAATCTCATCAGGATTGTCATTACCTTCACCGGTTATTGTAGCAGTAATCTTATAGATCTTATTGCTAAGAACATTCTTTGATGCATCTGTATCAACCAACGGAATATGGAAATATTTATGACGAATAACACCTCCAACTTTAAAGTTTCCAGATATAATCAAACGAGTACTATAAGCTATAGAAGCAGTACCAACAATTTTCGGAGTTGGAATATTTGCATTAATATATGACCTAAAACCAAGTTGCGTTGATGATAATGTACCGCCACTTGCTAGTGACAATGCTGGAGAAACAGATGTATAAACTTTCAAAAACATGGAATTAGTACTTCCGGTAGGTTCAATCAAGTTCTGAATAACAGTAAATGCAGAAGGAGCACCTCTAAAATAAGATGCACTAGGATTCTCTATACCCATAACGGTGGCATTGTTACGAACATTAGCTACATATATAGAATCAATAGTAAATGTTGCACTTGCATATTGACCAGAGAAAGATGCAGACAATGATTCAATCTGTACACGAGAAATAGCACGAGTCATTACAACAGTTGTAAGATCAGTTGGAGCTGTTGCAGCTTTATCAATGGCAGCTGCTGTTGTACCCGTCAAAGAAACGGTATTTTGTGTGCATCCACCATTCTTATACCAATTCAAAACATGATTAGTCTCAGAAGATGGGAAAATAGAAGAAACATTTAATTCTTCGCTATGCATCGGCAGGGAAGAAGCACCAACTGTAGGATAATTTGTAATCGTTTCTGTCAAAAGAGCTTTAAATGCATCAATTGTAGCAGCTGTACCCGGATCAGTATTTGCAATCAAATAGACTTTGAAAGTTGTTGCTGAAGCAGTACCATCAGTTGCCGGTTTTGTAACTTTAACATGAATACCTTTAATAGCTGTAATACTTTTTACAGTTGCGCCATTAATACTTTTATCTTCAGTTATAGCATCATCATCACCCGCTGTTACTTTCTTACGAATAACATAATTACCATCAGCGCTAAATACATAAGCTGTAAGTGTGTTAACAACAGCCTCGTTTCCAGTACCTACATCATCAGTACCTGCTGTAGAAGCTTTCGTCTGAACTACAGAATTGGCAGCAATTGACAAATAAGCATCAACATCCTGTGGAGTGCTTACACCATCATCTTTTGAGCAAGATGCCATTGCGCATAATGCTAAAGAAGCTAAAAATAAAGTTCTAATTTTCATATTAATAATATTTTAATTGTTTGTTTTATAATTACCTTAACTCATTATTAAATATCTACATCTTGTGAAATTGGTCCCCAACCTACAACCTGTACCTGAACATCCAACGTACCTGTTTCAGGAGTAACCGGTGGCTCTGGTGGTGTCGGAGGAACGATAGGTTCTGTATTC
>Ga0160425_1003941_pt1 | contig 10431 bp, 9 predicted proteins | sample BioMet8_FD_108193 | JGI IMG/M metagenome (GOLD analysis project Ga0160425, IMG submission 108193) | Microbial communities from bioreactor (seeded with sewage sludge) at Lawrence Berkeley National Lab, California, USA - Biofuel... | ecosystem: Engineered > Bioreactor > Anaerobic > Unclassified ...
AATTGGCGAATGTAGAATAAGCACATACTTTGTAAACACAATAGCAAATAAAAAATCTTGTGACGGGAAAGAGTAACACGTTCTGATAGTTTCAGAGAGCCGGCGGCTGGTGCGAGCCGGTAGTGAAGGACATGTGAAAATCCTCCCTGAAGAGTGATGCCGAAAAATATTAAGCATCAACGGTTGTTCCACGTTAAAGGAAACGCGTATGTTAGTACGTTGGCAAGAGTAAATCTTGTGACGGGAATAAAGTAAGAGGCTCAACTAATTTTCAGAGAGCCGGCGGTTGGTGCAAGCCGGTAATAGCTGACCTGTGAAACTCCTCCCCGAAGAGTGACGCCGAAAATATTAAGTGTCAACGAGTGTTCCACGTTAAAGGAAACGCGTATGTTAGTACGTAGCAAAGAGCCTGATAGTAGTTTATCAGGAACTAGGGTGGTATCGCGGAAATCTATCCGTCCCTTATTTAGGGGACGGATTTTTTTTATCTAAATTCAGTTATATAAAGAGAGGGAGTATTAAAATGCGTAGTGATGTTGTAAAAAAAGGAATTACTCGTACAGCACATCGTTCTTTGTTTCATGCTATGGGTTACACTGATGAGGAATTGGAGAGACCTCTTATTGGGGTGGTCAATGCCTTTAATGAAATTATACCGGGTCACATTCATTTGCGGGAAATAGCTCAGGCAGTAAAAATGGGTATCGCTGAAGCAGGTGGTACACCTATTGAGTTTCCGGCTATTGGTATTTGCGATGGTATTGCCATGGGACATGAAGGCATGAAATATCCTTTGGCTAGTCGTGAACTGATTTGTGATTCTATTGAGGCCATGGCTAATGCTCATGCTTTCGACGGATTGGTCATGATTCCCAACTGCGATAAAATCGTACCTGGCATGCTTATGGCAGCAGGACGGGTGAACATTCCGACCGTTGTTGTCAGCGGCGGACCAATGCTGGCAGGCCGTTATCAAGGCAAAAACATTAGTGTCAGCACCATGTTTGAAGCAGCCGGCAAAGTAAAAGCAGGGCTAATGACTCCGGAAACCATGCACAAGCTGGAAGAATGTACGGCCTGCCCCAGCTGCGGTTCCTGTTCAGGACTGTTTACTGCTAACACCATGAACTGTATGACTGAGGTTTTGGGTATGGGACTTCCCGGCAACGGAACAATTCCTGCAGCTTACACCGGTGCCCGCCATATTTTAGCCAAGCGTGCCGGAGCAGTAATTATGGACCTGGTGAAAAAAGACATAAAGCCAAGAGATATTATGACTATGGAATCTTTTGAAAATGCTATTGCGGTAGATATGGCAATCGGTGGTTCGACCAATACGGTTCTCCATTTGCCGGCTATTGCGTACGAAGCGGGACTGAACCTGCCTTTGGAGAAATTTGACGAGGTCAGCAAAAAGGCAGCTTACATTTGCAAGATGAGCCCCGGCGGTTCCTATCATATGCAGGACTTGAACGAGGCAGGGGGCATTTGCGCAGTCATGAAAGAATTGACTAAGCTGGGAATTATTCACACCGATGCCCAGACCATTACAGGTACTGTGGAAGACAGAATTAAAGACGCCGTTGTGGAACGCAGAGACGTTATTCACGATGTGAAGGATGCTTACATGCATAAAGGTGGGATTGCTATTCTCAAAGGCAATTTGGCACCTGATGGCTCAGTTATTAAAGAAAGTGCTGTTGATGCAGATCTCCTCCATTATGAAGGGGTAGCCAAGTGCTATAACTCCGAAGAAACCGCCATTGATGCTATTATGGGCGGCGAGATTAAAGAAGGGGATGTAGTAGTAATTCGCTACGAGGGTCCTAAAGGCGGACCGGGGATGCGGGAAATGCTCAATCCTACGGCAGTTATTACCGGTATGGGACTTAAGGTTGCTCTTTTAACAGACGGCCGTTTCAGCGGTGCCAGCCGCGGTGCCTGCGTTGGTCATATTTCTCCCGAAGCTATGGAAGGCGGCCCTATTGCCTTGATTAAGAACGGCGACAAAATCAATATTGATATTCCCGGCCGCAAGCTGGAGCTGGAGATTTCCGATGAAGAAATGGCCAAACGCAAAGCAGCCTGGACAAAACCGGAACCTAAGGTGAAGACAGGATATTTATCCAGATATGCCAGAATGGTAACATCTGCTAATACAGGTGCTGTGTTGAAGTAAAAACAAAAAAATCGTCCCAAGGGAAAAATCGAGCAGTTTCCTTGGGATGGAGCAGGTAAGAAGAGCAGGACTAAAAAATAATGAAGGGGAGTCGTTTATAATGAAAAAGTTTTGTGCTTTAGTCGGTAAATATTTCGGCGTTTTAGCAATAGTATTTCTTGTGTTAGGCATGACCACACCCGGCAGTTTCAAATGGGTAGTGGGAAAAGTTGGGGGAGTTTCTGTTTTAAGTACTTTATTGGGAGTTGTAATGTTTGGCATGGGGACGACTTTGAGCCTCAATGATTTTGCTGTTGTGTTCAAGCGTCCTAAAGACGTTTTATGCGGTGCTTGCGCGCAGTATTTTGTAATGCCTTTCCTAGCCTGGGCATTGTGCCGTGTTTTCCAGCTGGAGCCCGGTTTAGCGGTTGGCGTTATCCTGGTTGGTACTTGCCCCGGTGGTACATCTTCCAATGTTATTACTTTCATGAGCAAAGGAGATTTGGCTTTATCAGTGGCTATGACCTCTGTTTCCACTCTTTTGTCCCCGATTTTGACACCTCTTCTGACTTTCCTTTTAATTGGTCAACGTGTTAGTTTTGATCCGGTGGGTATGTTTATTTCTATTTTGCAAATCGTTATATTCCCCATTGCGTTGGGCTTGGCAGTTAAACAATTCCTGCCCAGATTAGCCCAAACGGCAACTGATTATCTGCCGGCTGTTTCTTCCATCGCAATTTCTCTGATCATTGCCGGTGTTATCGGCGCTAGCCGTGATGCTATCCTTGCCAGTTCCGGTATTATTATGCTGGTTGTTGTGCTTCACAACTGCTTGGGTTATGCCTTAGGTTTCTTGATTGGCCGTTTGACCGGCATGAGCTGGAAAAAGATGGTGGCTTTGTCTATCGAAGTTGGCATGCAAAATTCAGGCCTGGCAACAGGTTTGGCCAAGGCTCATTTTGCTGCTCTGCCTGTGGCAAGTGTTCCCGGTGCTGTATTCAGTGCCTGGCACAATATTTCCGGAGCAATGTTAGCTTACCTCTATGTAAACTTCTTGAACAAGCGCTTTGACCCTGAGTACGAAGAAGATAATGAGACAGCTCCTGTGGATGCTGTTCCCGCTTCCGGTACAAAATAAAAATATATTAAGAGCTAAGGGAGCACTATTAATTAAGGAAAAAAAAGACTGTAACTCAATGACTTTTGTCATCAGGTTACAGTCTTTATGTTTTAAATAATATAGGCCGAGAGGAGCGTGCTTTTCTTTTCGGCCTGTTGTCTTAATCTTTGGCAGGGCTGGCCGGTACCGGTGTGAAGATTTCAAAGTCCCTGGCGGGAACACCGCAAACGGGACAGCGGTCTTTTTTATCTGTCATCAGATAGCCGCAAACGGGACAAACGTAAAAAGTAGTTGCTTCAAAAGTATCCATATCAGCTGCTTGTCTTAAAAGTGCGGCATGCTCTTTTTCTGCTGCGGCAGCAGCACTATAGGCCTGCTCGGTTAAGGGCAGTTCCTTTTCTTGGGCATGATCACGGAGCATTTTATATTGGCGCTGATACTCAAAATCTTCCAAAGGAATAAAATCAGCAATAGTTTTCGAAAAAGGTTTGGCTCTGTCATATATTGCATAGAAATTCCTGGCATGACGATACTCAGATTCTCCCAAAGCACGGAACAGGTTTGCCACCTTAGTATACCCGCGCCGCTGAGCTCTTTCGGCAAACATTAAGTATTTCAGATGAGCAAGAAGTTCGTCTTTTACTGTATCATAGAGTTTGCTGCGCATAATAGTGTCAGTATTTTCTTTGCTGTACATAGTATGATTTAAGTCAATGATTTTATAAGCCAATTGGTTATTAGCATAAGTAAAACGTACTACATGGTAGTTAACGTCTGCGGCCCGAATATCGGCAGAAACGTCTTCAATCATGGCTCCGCCTCCGCCTGTACAGATAAATGTTTTATCATCTACTGTGTCAATAAAGCGGGAATGTACATGGCCGCAAATGAAATAGGCAATCTTATCTTTATGGTCATGGTAGGCTGCCTGCAGCTTGGCAAATTCTTCCTGACTTACGGAATTTTTTGTATAATGATTGGGCAAAGGAATATGAAAAGCCACGACTACGTTAACAACATCAGGTCTAGCCAATACTTTCTGCAACAGTTCCAAACCCTCCGGTTCAAATTTGCGCAGGGCATTATCTAAAACTACCACAGTAAAATATTTACCAATGAGAGCATAATTATGTCTGCCAAAATGGGCATCATATTCACCGGTATCGTGATTGCCCCGCAAAGCATAAACGGGATTTTGGGCAATAATATTAGTCAGTTCTGTTACATCACGGTAAAAACGGTCAGTGCCCTGAGGCACGAAATCTCCTACCACCAAAGTGAACTTAGTGGAAGCACTTATGGCCAAGGCATGAGCATAAACTTCCATCATGGTAGTACCAAGTCCTTCACAACCCGGGTCACCGATAATGGTAAAACTTTGGGCAGTGCCAATATCATTAATTTCTTGCTGAATTTTTTGAATAGACATAAAATCACCTCTTTATGTTGATTATATAACAAATAGAGAAAAGGGGAAAGAGTATGTGAAAGCAACAAAAAACGCCAAGTCCTAAGACCTGGCGTTTTGCTATAATTAGAATTGGTGGAGACAGGGAGAATCGAACTCCCGACCTCTTGCGTGCCACGCAAGCGCTCTCCCAGCTGAGCTATGCCCCCAAAATGTTACTTGCTAATTTTATACGAAACAGGTATAGTTTGTCAACTATATTTTTATTAGTCAGAGAAAAATATAAATATCTTGAAAAGGTGTAAAAACGAGATAGTAAAAGTTCTTGAAAAGGTGTAAAACGAATAAGGAAAATTTGCATTCATGTGTAAGATTGCTTTATTTTTGAAAAAATAGTACTATTTGATTGAAGGTTTAGTGCAAAATCACATAAAATATTTATCAGGAGGCGGTATTATGGAATTCAAGCATGAAAAAGGCAGAGTGTACATGGAAAATCAGGAAGGAAAATTAATCGCAGAAATTACTTTCCCGGCAACAGCTCCGGGAGTGGTAAATATCGACCTTACTTTTGTGGATGACTCCCTGCGCGGTCAGGGCATGGCAGATAAACTGGTTCGTGCTGCTTTGGCAGATATTGCCAAGGACGGAGAAAAATATACAGCCACCTGTTCCTATGCAGTGAAATGGTTAGAAAAACATCAAAAATAAAAGTATACAGTATGTTGTTTTATTGTGATTAAAAGTGTATAATTATCTTTTGCAACCAGTATTTTATAGAGGGAGATAATTATTTTGAAAAAGTTTTTAGGATTTATTACAGTATGTTTAATGATGCTCGTGGCTTTACCTGTGGGCTGCTTTGCCGCAGAAGACCAGAACGATTACAATGCTGCTGCCTGGCTGGAACCGGCAGTTGGCGATTGGTATACTACAAAAGGTGAATTTGCCATGACTATTGAGGGAGATTCTCTTAATGGCAATCCGGTTACCGGCATGAACGACTGCACTTTTGGCTATCCCAGAACAGGAACCTTTACCATTAATGAGAATAATGTGCCAAGAAATATTAAGCTGGAAGTATTGGGCAACAAGTCTCATCAATATTTAGTCATTGACGGAATGACTTTATTGCGCCGTTCTCTGCAGCCGGCTTATAATGAGTCTATGGGTGGTATTTACCTGGGCATGACCAAAGATAATTTGAAAGGTCTGTATAAGGAACCAACCAGTATTGTTCAAGAAAATGGTACAGAGCGTTGGAACTATGATTCTCACAAGTTTGCCGTATTGTTCAAGAACGATATTATTGCGGCTATCAGAATTTTCAAGGGCAGCGATCGTAAATTCGATAAGTCTCTTTTAGGAGCTGACGATGCGCCTGCTGCTTATACTACGGCTTATAACTTCGAACAGTATCCTGTGGCTATTGAAGAAGCAACCGTTGCTTCCGATGGGTACAAGATTGATCAGGGAGAATTCTTCTATTTCAGACCTGATTATGTTGAACTTTCTATTTACAAAAACGAATAGGAAATGAGAAAAAGAAGATGCTGTAACACAATAACAAATTTATTGTGTTACAGCTTTTTTTATTTAGAAGTTTTTGTGAAAAATCTTGACTTGAAGTAAGCTTCACATGCTAGAATATAACCGATACAATTAAAAGTCAGGAGATAAATAATGCGTAATTTTTTTATAGTATTAATGTGTTTGGGCGTTGTAGTATCCACCGGTCAGTGGTTTATGTACAGGACTGCTTTTGCCGATTTGACTAAAACATGGACACTGGTGTTTTTTATTTTGCCTCCTATTATTTTCAGCTTGACCAACGGTTATGTTAATGCCTTGCCTAGACCTATTATCAGGGGCCTGGCCTGGGTTAGCGGTTTGTGGTTTGCTTATTTTTACTATTCAGTTATTCTTTTAGTGATTTTTGCTTTGACCTGGCTAGTCGGTAAAATCGGCGGTTTTGATCAATTGGTTCATTATGTGCCCAAATTTGGCCTATGCTTTATTATTCTGCTGATTGCAGTAGGCTGGTGGCGGGCTGGGCATAGGGTTTACCGAGAAGAAACATACGTTACTGATAAGAAAATTGCAAGACCATTTACTATTGCTTTTGTGTCAGACATTCATCTGGGAGCATTGTATGGTTATGATTCCGCTATGAGCATGGTTAATATGATTAATGAAGCTCATCCTGATTTGGTTTTAATAGGCGGGGATATAGTAGACGGGAATCTGGCCTTTGTAGAAAAAGAAAAAAGCCTGGAGACTTTTACTAAGCTCCAAGCACCTTTAGGCGTATATGCAGTTTATGGTAATCACGATGTAATGCGAGGTACTGCCGACCAAGAAAATGAAGCACTGGAAAAAGTAGGGGTGCACTTTATAAATAATGAAAGCATCAATATTGGAGAGCATATTGCTATCACTGGTTTGGACGATTTTATGCGCAGTCAAAATTCATATAATTTTGAGGCGGCCGCTAAAGATAAACTGGACATTTTTATGGAACACCAGCCACGGAGCATTCAAAAGGCAGCGGACAAAGGATATGATCTATATTTTGCCGGTCATACCCATGCCGGGCAGTTCTACCCTAATCGCGAATTGACTAAGCGTATGTATCTTCTTGATTATGGCAGTAAAATGTTCAATCATATGCTGGCTACTGTGTCCTGCGGCTACGGTCTCTGGGGCGTTCCCATTCGCCTGGGTCCCGCACCGGAAGTGGTAATAGTTAAGGTACAAAGTAATAAAGAATAAGTTAAGAGATATATAGTAAGAGCTGGCTGATAATTTGTCAGTCGCTTTTCCGCATGTTGTGAATTTGCTGGCTACTATCGCCGACTCATGTGGATATCAGTCCGCTATAGGTGCTGCGAACCGATATCCACTTCGTTTACGGCTCAGCAGCGTAGCAAATTAGCCAACCTGCGGATGCTCCTGCCAATATTATCAGCCAGCTCTTCTACTGTTTTAAATATAAAACATAAAACAAAGGTGATTACTAAAAGGAAGAGGCCAGCTCGACCAGGACGTGGCGGAATGCCATCCGGGAGAGTGGCCGGCTTTTAGTAATCACCTTTTGTTAAATTATTAGTCTTAGGACCTTTTCTTAAATAACTCAAACAAATTTAAAGGCTTGTCGCTGCAGAATTTGTAGTCGGGTAATGATTCTAAAACCTTAGCCCGGGCTTTTTCCAGATCATAGAACACATGCCATTTGGCAGTGACCTGATCGTGACCGGCCAACCGCAGCAAGTAAGATGGGTGGAAAGTAGCAATACAGTCGATACCCTGTTTAGTCTTGAACCAGGTACCCCTGGTTCTGGTAATCTTGTCATCCGGCTTTCCCAAATAATGTAGAGCAACACTGCCTAAGGCTACAATGACCTTAGGTTTTATTATTTCTATTTCCTTATCCAGCCAGCGTTCAGCACAGAAACGACCTTCTTCAATGGTAGGTGTCCGATTGCCTTTGGGACGACACTTAACAACATTGGTAGTCAGTACCAGGTCACGAGTCATATTGGTGGACCACAGTGCCTTATCCAGCAATTGTCCGCTGGGACCGATTAAAGGACAGCCATAGTCATCCTCCACGCCTCCGGGACCTTCCCCCACGAACATAATAGGACTGTGGGGATTGCCAAACCAGCCAACAGGAGACTGACAACCATCTCTAAGAGGACAGTCATGGCAGCTGTTCAGCTGTGTTTCTAAAGCATCTAATTCTGTGGAATCCATAATATTACCTCGGTTCTGTTTAAATGCGGAAAAGAGACTGACAAATTATCAGCCGGCTCTTGCCATACTATAGTGTCACTGGATTTGAGCGAAACGGTCTAAAAAAATCTTAGCTAAAAAACCGGTAAAAAGACCGGTAGGAATACCTAAAAGCAAAAGAAAAGGCAGATAACTGAAAATAGCTGCAGTACTCATTAAATAGGCTGCTACCATAATCTGCCCGCAGTTGTGGCAGAAAGCACCTAAAAGGCCAATTCCCCAGGCTGAGAACCAGTTGTGTTTAACAGCCAAAGCCATAAAAATAAAACTGAACAAAGCTCCCCCTAAACCAATAGTAAAGCCGGGAGTCAGAAGACCGGTAAATAAAAGACCAACTAATAAAATGCGAGCCGTAAGGAAAAGAGCAGCCTGCCCGGTAGTATACATATATAGCACAATAATCGTAACACAATTAGCCAGCCCCAGATGAGCACCGGGCAAAGGCAAAAGATAGGCGAAAGCACTTTCTATCAATCTTAGGGCAATCGCTCCCGCCAAGAGGACACTTAAACGTGTCAAGGTCTGAAGAGAATATTTAGCGGATGATGGCATCGAACTCGGCCTCCTTTCCGGGAGTAGTTAAAGTCAAAAGAACCTTTTCCGGCAGACAGGCAATAGTTTGTCCGGCTCTGGTAATTTTTCCCTGATGGATACAAAGCTTTTCCGGACAGGGAGAGGACTCTACCCAGGCACCTTTTTTGTCATACATTAAAGTCAGGGTACCGTCCTGAACAGGCACATCCAGCCTTGTTTCTGCGGTAACCTTTTCCAAATCGACCCGTTCTATGACTTTATTGTCATGTTGTATTATTAACAACTTTGCTGTTTTGTTATCTGTGCTATGAAAGAATAGATAGCCTGCTAAAGCTACTAGGCAAATAACAACCAACAGCAAATAATCAGTTTTACGCATACGTACTCCTTAATGTTTAGCGTGACAAGGTATTTATTGTATTTCCTATTTTTCTGCTTTGAAAATATTCTTTAGTCCCGGGGACACATATATTTGACCCTCAGGATTAATAATAATAGCTTCCAGACCTTCTGTAGATTCCACAATCTTTTCCGCTTCTTTGGTAGGCAGAATAAACAGTAGAGTAGAGTAATAATCTGCCAGAAAAGCCGAAGCATGAACAGCTGTGGTAGAGATGGCATTACGTGCCGGGTAACCGGTATCAGGATCAATAATATGGTGATAACGAACACCGTTTACCTCGTAATAACGCTGATAATCACCGGAAGTCGCCAGACTCATGCCGGGGGCTATCTCCAGGGTACCAATCATTTTATCTTTATGACGAGGGTCTTGGATACCGATGCGCCAAGGCTTCCCATCTTGTTTTTTACCTAATATTTTAATATTGCCGCCGGCATTAATCAAGGCAGCTTTTATTGCCGGGTCTTTTTTGAGAGCGTCATATGCTCTATCGACAGCGTAGCCCTTAGCTACTGCTCCTAAATCCATGGCTGTATGGGCGGGAAGCGTAACGCTGCCGGCCGCTTCGTCTAAAGTATAGCTGTTATCGCCGCATTTGGCCAGAGCCGCTTTTACTGCCTCCTTGGAAGGAACTGTAGTAGTCTTGCTGTTTTCGTGCCACAGATTAATTACAGGCCCCAGAGTAAGGTCGATTTTTCCGTAGGGGAGTTTCTTTGTTGCAGTTAATAAAGTAAACAGTTTTTTATCTACCACAAAAGGACCTTTTCCTGCCTGTTTATTTAAGGCAAAAAGGTCATTATCTTGATGTTGCTCATAGTTGTCCGTAACATCGGCAATACCTTTAAAAGCGACAAAGCCTTCAGTAGAACCACTACGGAGCTTAGCTTCATCCTCACCGTAGACAGTAATCTCTACAATGGTATCCATGAGGAAGCGAGTATCTTTATAATTATAGGTCTTTTGTTGAAAAAAGCAGCCCGTTATTAGCAGGCTGCTTATAGTGATTACAAATA
>Ga0160425_1003960_pt1 | contig 10401 bp, 8 predicted proteins | sample BioMet8_FD_108193 | JGI IMG/M metagenome (GOLD analysis project Ga0160425, IMG submission 108193) | Microbial communities from bioreactor (seeded with sewage sludge) at Lawrence Berkeley National Lab, California, USA - Biofuel... | ecosystem: Engineered > Bioreactor > Anaerobic > Unclassified ...
GGAAGTTCTGGAGCTTGTTCCGCGACTGGCTCTATGGTTTCTTCTGCAACAGGTTCTGCCGGTGCAGCGGAAGCGTTTTCTTTTTGAGGCTCAAGATCAGCCTCCGGTTCATTAGGATTTGTCTGATCAACTTCAGGAACAGCGTCTGCAGGCTTTTCTTCTGCAGGAAGTTCAGGAGCTTCTTCCGCGACAGGTTCAACTGTTTCTGCAGCGGCCGGCTCAACAGCAGGCGTTTCTGCAACAGGCGCCGTCGTTTCCGCAGGTGCTATTTCAGCGGCAGGCGTTTCCGGTTCCGGCGGAAGTTCTTCCCCCACCGGCTCCATTGGCGTTTCTTCCGCAGGGGCAGTTTCTTCAACAGCAGGCTCCGGCGCAACAGTTTCCTGAGCGGCAGGTGCCACTTCAGCAGGAGCCTCTTCAATCGGCTTGCCGGCAGTTGTTGCATCGGCTGCGGCCACCTGGTTTCCTTCATCTTCCACAATATATGAAAGTTTGCCAAAGTCTGATTCTGATTCAGGAACAGGCTCCGAAACAGGTTCATTTGCCTTTTCTTCAGTTTCTGCCGCTTCTATCGGCGATGTTGAGGCAAGCTGCTGCTTGTCAGTTTCTATATCAGCAGCAGTATCGGTTGCTTCCTCGATAGGATAGCCGCTGTCGGCAACAGGTTTTGTCGTTGCAACAGCATTGTTTTCGTTTGTAGTTTCGGCAGGAATCTCATCAAGCGTACCGTCGTTGTGCGCAAGTATCGCCGTTCCGGTAACCGCTTCATCAAGCTGTCCGGCGCGCTTCGTAATCTTTACCTGGATGTTTGAGTCGCGTTTGATGCCGAGCTTTTCAGCTGCTTCCGGAGACAGGAGAATTGCGATTCCCTCAGAAGGATCAATTGCGCCAAGGATGAGCACTTCAATTGTCATTCCGCTTGTAGGATTGGTGACACTGACGCTGTCTCCCGGCAGATATCCGACCGTCTTTGCAAAAAGACCTGTCGGCATCTCACCCTTAGAAGCAACAACAGCGCGTCCATCAAGCGACGGCCGTGCGGCTGCAAAAAGCAAAGACGCGCTTACCAACAGTACCAGTATGCTCAATATCCGTTTCATATATCCTTCCTTACCCTATCTTTTACTCGTTATGCTTGCACTAATTTCCGCCGCTATTTCAAATGCAAACGAACTAATGCCATCTTCGTTGTCCTGTGTTGGGGAAACGACACCTGTCTTCTTAACGCCAGAAGCAATCTCTTTTCCAGTGGCAATGTCTATGACACGCCATGAAATTTCATGTATGTTGCTCAAGAGACTCTGTTCAGGGCCCGTTGAATTAGCAACATTGTAATCGGTCAGAAGGGTGACAAAATAGTCGCATTCCCCTTCCTCGGCTGATTTTATCGACTTAGTATATTCTTTTTTATCATCTTCGTCACTGTTTGCAATCACGGTCGGCGAATTCGTTACAATATATCCTGCATTGAAGAAATATTCCATAAGGTCGCCTTCAATCTGATATGAAGAAAGCCTTATCTTGTCCTGCGACTTGTCATGCTGCACAACTTGAAAAGAAATTGCGGAGGCAAACAAACTTGACGCTGCGAAAATTCCCATGACCGCTGAACAAAAAAATAGCTTTGTCTTTCTTTTCATTTTTATCCTCTTTTACATAATCGGAATTTTTCGAGTTGAGTTTAGTCTTTATTTGATAATAAGTTGAAGATTCACCGGATTTATGGTATAGTAATCATCGGGTAGTTTTTCGAGGGGAACAATGGACACAAATTCGCTGCTGGAACCGCGTCTGTACATTATAGGCGCAGGATTCGCCGGACAAATGATTGCACAGGATCTGGCTCGCAAGAAAATCTTTGGCTCGGTCGCAGCTTTCCTTGACGACAACAAGAAAATAATCGGCAGCGAAATTGACGGCATACCGGTTCTTGGTCCAATCAACAACATGGCTTCCTTGGTTCGTGTGGGTGCGCTTGACGAAGCAGTCATCGCCATTCCAAGCGCGTCTGTCGAGCGTATCAGACAAATTTATACCGTGCTTAAGAACAACGGCTTTCTGCATATAAAAATTCTGCCTTCAATCAGCCAAGTCATTGACGGAAAAGCACACCTTGCGCAAACCAGGGAAATAAATCCGCTCGACATTCTGGGAAGGAATCCTGTAATTATTCCGCTTCATGAAAGTCTTTCATATCTTCGCGGCAAACGTGTCATCATCACCGGCGCAGGAGGTTCCATCGGCAGCGAGCTTGCACGCCAGCTGCTTTCCGGCGGTGCGGAACGACTGTATCTTTTTGGACACGGGGAGAATTCCATCGTCAACATATACCGCGAGCTCCACGTGCTTCAGAACGAAGGTGTCGGCGAAAAGGCGTCAGTTGTTCCAATCATTGGCGACATGAAGGACAAAGACTACGTCAGGTACATTATTTCACATACACATGCGGACGTTATCTTTCACTGCGCGGCATATAAGCATGTCCCCATGATGGAAGAAAATCCGGTCGCCGCCATAGAAAACAATGTCTATGGCACAAAGAATCTTCTTGACGCAAGCATTGAGTGCGGTGTAAAAAAATTCGTGCTCATTTCCACAGACAAGGCAGTTGACCCGGTGAGCGTATACGGCGTAAGCAAAATGCTCTCGGAAAAGCTCGTGCTTGATGCGGCTCAACACGCGGCAAAGAACCAGGCGTTTATGTTCGTAAGGTTTGGCAATGTGCTTGGCTCCCGCGGTTCCATCCTGCCAATTTTTATGGAACAGATACAGAACGGCGGTCCGGTCACCGTCACCGATCCGCGCATGGAGCGCTACTTCATGACAATTCCTGAAACATGTTCGCTTGTGCTCCAGACAGGCGGCGTCGGGCAGAACGGCGTATCTTATTTGCTTGACATGGGCGAACCGATAAAAATCGTAACACTCGCGGAGCAAGTCATCAGGTTCAGCGGCTTTGAGCCGTACAAGGACATTGAAATTAAATTCATCGGCGCGCGGCGCGGAGAACGCCTTGTTGAACCGCTCTGGCTTGAAGAAGAAAATCCGCAGCCAACACAATATCCAAAACTTCTTGTGCTCAAGACAATGATGCCAAAGACATTCAACCTTGGAGAACTGCTTGAGCAGATGAAGCCAATCTGTATTTCCGACGGTACAAAGAACCCACTCTTTAGAAACAGGGATGCGCTTGTATCTCTGCTCAGAAAAGCAGTGCCTTCTCTAGATATGTTTTATAAGGCGGAAGAAGCCGAAGGTCAACGAATAGACATGGCAACTTCTGTAAAGGTGGCGCTCTAATGTCAGATAGTGATTCTCTTAAAGTCCCTTTCTTCAAACCGTCATTTACCCATGAGGAAGAGGACGCAGTCATCAGGGTGATTCGCAGCGGCTGGCTCACCACCGGCAAAGAGGCGCTTGCTTTTGAAAAAGAATTTGCCGCAAAAATCGGCGTACCATACGCGCTCGCGGTAAACAGCAACACAAGCGGCATGATTCTTGCCATGGATGCGTGCGGAGTGCGTCCCGGCAAAGCAGTCATCACCACGCCCTACACGTTTGTCTCTACAGCTACGAGCGCCCGTCATCTGGGTGCTGACGTTTATTTTGCAGACATAGATAAAGATTCATACAGCATTGACCCGGCTTCGATTGAGCGCATTCTGCAAAGCGACCGCGGTAAAAATGTTGTTGCAATCGTACCGGTGCACGTAGGCGGAAACGTCTGCGACATGAAGGCAATCATGGCGATTGCGAAAAAATACAATGTCAAAGTGATAGAAGATGCGGCTCATTCTTTTCCCAGCAAGACGCAGCTTGGATATGCGGGGGCAATTGGCGACATAGGAGTGTTTTCTTTTTACGTCACCAAGACAATAACAACCGGTGAAGGCGGCATGGTCACCACAAAAGATGAATCTCTTGCAAAACGAATGACCGTCATGCGTATGCACGGAATGGACCGCACAACGTGGGACCGCTACACTTCTCCGCGCGCTTCATGGGAATACGACATCATTGAGCCGGGGTATAAATTCAACCTGCCTGACATTCTTGCCGCAATTGGACGTGTGCAGCTCACAAAGGCAGACCTGTTTGATGAAAAGCGCAAGAAGACAGCCGCTTTGTACAACAATGCATTTAAATCTTTCGACTTTGTAAAGCTGCCGCCCTCAAGCGAAGGCAATTCATGGCATCTGTATTTGATGCGCCTTGACCTGAGCAAACTCGACTGTGACCGGGACACATTCAGCCGCGAGCTACAGCAGAAAGGTGTGGGCGTAAGTATGCACTTCATTCCACTCTTCCGCTTTACCTACTGGAAGAAATTATATCCAGATTTTACGGCGGAACAGTTTCCAAACGAAAACCAACATTTTCTAGAGACAATCACCTTGCCGCTTTGGCCCGACATGTCTCTACAAGATGCGATGTTTGTGATAGACTCGGTAAGAGAGGTTGGTGAAAAACATCGTGCCTGACGCAAAACAGAAAAAGCAGTCAACAAAAATTTCTTTTCAAGGTGATTTTTACAGCGACCTTACCATGGACAACATGCTCTATGGCGCAATTGTACGCAGTCCTGCAAAGACGGGCATCATCACTTCCATTTCACACGGAAATCTTCCCGACGGCTACTATCTTTTTACGGCGCGCGATGTTCCCGGCAGCAATCTCATTGACACGCCGCTTGGAAAAGTGCCGGTGTTCAGCGAAGGCAACATTTCTTATTTTGGCGAACCGCTCGGCATTCTTGTGGGACCGGACGAAGACAAAGTGTACGAATTGTTGAGCGAAATCGAGATTGTCTTTGACACAAACACCATTGAGTCGTATTTAAAGTCTTTTGAGGAAGAATACAAGCGCCCCGTTCTTTCCCTTCCCGGTTCAAACGACTCAAGACCTAACGCTGCGGAAATTGTTGAAATAACAAAAGCGATGAATCTTGACGCGGCGCCGCTTTCAGCAGACAGCATTGTGCGCGAACATGAAAATGCAGAAAAATATTCACTTTCGAATAAATTAGAGCAAGACATGTTTTCTTCCGTCATCGCACATCGCTCAATAGAAAAAGGCCCCTGCTTTGTTGCAGACGGAAACGGCGTAGTGCCAGGATTAAAATCTGTATTCAACAACGCGTCTTTCGTTGTAGAAGGAAGCTGGTTTGACGCGCTGCACACACCGGCATACACTGAGCCGAACGGAGCAATATGCACTTTCAGCGGTGAATACCTTACCGTCTACACGCCGACACAATGGCTCTCCAACATACGGCAGGTTCTTTCAACAGCGCTCGCCGTTAATCCGGAAAAAATTTTAATAAAGAAGACAAACACCACCAATCATGGAACGAACAGCATCTGGTACAATGCAATCATTGCCTGTCAGGCGGCGACTGCTGCATTTCATACCGGCAAAAGTGTAAAACTTGTCTACTCACGCGATGAGCAGGAAAAATTCATGGAGACAATGCTGCCCATCACCATTGCGCACAAAACGGCATTGGACGCTAGCGGGAAAATTCTGGCAATGCAGGTGAACATAGACCTTGACGCCGGTTCCAGCAATCCGTTTGCACAGGAAATTCTTGACCGCCTTGTCATTGCATCGTGTGGTTGCTACAATCCGCTCAACATGTCGGTAAGTGCGACTGCATTCCGCTCAGCAAATCCATCTTCTTCGATAGATCTGCAGCTTATAGACACGGCGGCATTCTTTGCAGTTGAAAATCAGCTCAATGAAATCAGTCTTTTAAGCGGACTCACTCCCGCTGAAATACGGAAAGTGAATATCATGCAAAGCAACGGCGACCGCTGCAGCATGCCATTTGCATTCACCATAGAAAAACCGTCTGAACTCATCGATGCGCTTGTCAAAGTCAGCGACTTCAACCGCAAATATGCTTCGTACCATCTTGACGCCGTATTGCGTTCCACACAGAGCGAGGCCTCTCTTTTTGAAGCTCCCTTACGAGGCATCGGCCTTTCCTGCGGATTTGAAGGTTCTGGATACTACGGCTCAGGCATTTATTCAAGCGATGAAACAATGGAAGTCACCCTTGAAACAGACGGCACGCTTACCATCCACAGTCCACCGACATCCGCTTCCATCAAAGAAATATGGGAACAAACGGTCTCCAAGCTGCTGAACATTCCGCCTGAATCAGTACGCATCAATTCAGAATTTGATTCGCATGAAGAACCGTTTCTTCCGGAAAGCATTTACTGCAACATAAGCATCATGACCGTATTGCTCAAAAAATGCTGCGAGAGCATTCTCAGGAAAAGGAGCGATGCAGTCCTGCCGCTCACCGTAAAAAAATCAATAACCGCCGCACAAAAAATGTCATGGAATTCCGAAACATTCAGTGGCACTCCGTTTCACAGCACTTCATTTGCTTCCGGCTGCGTGGAAGTTGAACTTGATCCATGCACCTTCCGCGAGCACATCAGAGGCATTTGGGTTGTAATAAACGGCGGACAAATTCTAAGCGCACGCGCTGCAGAAAGCACCGTCAAGCTGTGCATACAAAAAGTGCTTGCCTCACTTGTCTGCGAAGAGGCGATCAGCTGCAGCAACATACATGTTTCGTTCATGCAATCTGAAAGCGATGCCACGCAAATAGGCGAACTGGTGTATCAGGTGTTGCCGGCTGCATACACACAGGCACTCACGCAGGCGCTTGGCTGCACCATCAACACGCTGCCGCTTCGCACAGACACGCTTTACAATAGAATCTGTGACAAGACTGCGCTTGAAAAGGCACGCATTCTTTCAAAGACAACTGCAAAACGCGCAGAAGATTTGGACAAGAATGAATTTGAACTGCAGCCGGTTTCCAAAAGGAGCTGAGGTAGACACATGAAAATTCCAGTCATCCTTAACCAGAAAAAAATCGTACTCGAAGCAGAGCCTTCAGAAAAGTTGCTCGTTGTGCTGCGCCGTGAAAAATTATACAGCGTAAAATGCGGCTGCGGAAAAGGCCTATGCGGGGACTGCACGGTACTGCTCGACGGACACCCCGTGCCAAGCTGCACTATTCCGGTGGGCATGGTTCGCGACTGCAAAATAATCACGCTCGAATTTTTCCAGACATTTCCAATTTATTCTGACATCATCAGCGGTTTTGCCCAGGCAGGAATTCACCTTTGCGGCTACTGCAATGCAGGAAAAATATTCACCGCATATGAAGTGCTCTCAACGTATTACCGTCCGGACCGCGAGCAGCTTTACTCGGCGATAAACATGTTTGACTGCTGCTGCACTGACCGCGACACGCTTGCAAACGGCATACTGTACGCGGTGGCTGCAAAGCATACACGCGAAGGAAGACACAAGAATGTCAAAAAATAATCAGACGGTCTTTATTGCAAAAACACTCTCCGACGTTTTTTACCACGTCAACTCCGTAAGCGGTCTGCAAATTTTAGGCGGCTGCACTTACGAAGACACCATTGAGGAAAAGTCGCTGACCGTGCGGAACATTCCTGAACTTGCTTCATTTGAAAAACGTGAGCGGTACATTGACTTCGGACCGGCGGTGACACTGTCAGAAATGCTTTCAATAGGCAGAAACAAAATGCCCGCGATTCTCTACGATGCATTGCTCACCATTGCGACTCCTTCGGTACGCAACCTTGCCACGCTTGGCGGTAATATTTGCGGCGGAACCTATAGCGCGCAGAATTCAGGACAGGGCACGCAAAAGCTCACCCTGTTTGTTCCGCTGCTTGCACTTGACGCGCGTCTTGAGCTTAGAAATCAAAATGAAACGCGCTACGTTCCTTTCAGCAAATTCAACGGCGTGCCGACAGGTTTTGTGCTCACAAAGATTCGAGTGCCGGTTGATGAATGGGAAATCGCAATTTACCGCCGTGTCGGCCCTTCGAACATCATATCACCGCTCAGTGCAGGATTTGCCTTTCTTGCGGACACGCAGAAGAACATCCTTACAAACATACGCATAGCCTTTGCAGGACCTATCGTCTTCCGTTCGCAGGAACTTGAGAATAAAGTCATAGGAACAAGGCTTCCGCTTTCCGAGCGCACCATTCAGATGCTTGTTGATGAATCGGACACGCTCTATGATGAGACCGTAGACAGCAAGAACACAAAGCCCATACTCAAGGCGCAGTTTTTAAATCTGCTGCGTTATTCCCTTGAGCAACTGACTTGATTGCAAGACAATCTATTTAATGAACATCGCATCGCCGTATGAGAAAAAGCGATATTTCTGTTCAACAGCGATTTTGTATGCATTGAGAATATGCTCGCGGCCGGCAAATGCACTCACGAGCATGATGAGCGTTGACTCAGGCGTATGGAAGTTGGTGAACATTTGATCTACCACTTTGAATTTAAATCCCGGATACATGAATATGTGCGTCTTGCCAGTGCCGCCCTTTACAAATCCATTTTCATCGCAGGCGCTTTCAAGCGTACGCACACTCGTTGTTCAAACCGCAAGAACAGGACGGCCTTCTTTCTTTGCCTGATTTATTTTTTCCGCAACATCATACGGCACGGTGAACACTTCCTCATGCATCTTGTGGTCCTCGATATTTTCAGCTCGTACCGGAAGGAATGTTCCCAAACCTACATGCAATGTAATCCACTGCAAATCAATGTTCTTTGCCCGTAGGCGCGAAAGCATTTCTTCTGTGAAGTGCAGACCGGCGGTCGGACATGCGGCACTGCCAGTTTCTTTTGCATATACAGTCTGATAGCGCTCGCTATCAACTTCGTTGTCTTCGCGCTTGATATACGGCGGCAGCGGAATGTGTCCGTTCTTCTCAAACCAAGACTCTTCTATGCGGAATGAAAATTGTATGCTGCGGAATTCAGTGCCTTCGTCTTCCGGAGTGTCAATGATTGTTCCTTCAGAGCCGTCGGAAAATTTATACACGCCGCCAACTTTTACTTTCTTCGCGCCCTTTACCATTGTATTCCACAAGCAACCATCGCTGTTCATCTGATTCAAGAACATGAATTCCTGCTCACGACCGGTTGCTTCCTTTATGCCATAACATCTGCTGCGGCGCACGCGACTGTTGTTGAAAATCATGAGCGTACCAGGCTGAATCAAATCCGGCAGTTCCGACATCTGATGATGCGTCACTTCTCCACTTGTTCTGCCAAGGCACATAAGTCTGTCCTGCCCGCGTTCTCCACTCGGTTTCTGCGCTATAAGTTCTTCCGGTAAATCAAAATAAAAGTCGCTGGTTTTCATCATCGTTTCCTTTGCGGGGAGCAAGCCCCAAGTGCTGATATGCTTTTTCCGTTACAATACGTCCGCGCGGTGTACGCTGAAGAAGTCCGCACTGTATGAGATACGGTTCGTAGTAGTCTTCTAGCGTGTCCATCGATTCGCCTATTGAAATTGCAAGAGTGTCGGCACCAACCGGACCTCCCGCAAAGTTATTTATAATTGAAAGCAGAATTTCGCGGTCATACTTTTCAAGCCCCAGTTTGTCAATGTCGAGCCGTCTCAGTCCTGCCACAACAATTTCCTTTGTAATCACCGCGCTTCCCTGCACCTGGGCAAAATCCCTCATGCGGCGAAGCACTCTGTTTGCAACGCGGGGAGTTCCCCGTGAACAATCCGCCATTAAAAGTGCCGCATCATCGTCCACCTTGACATTGAGAATTCCCGCAGACCGTCTGATGATTTCAGCAAGCTCTTCCTTCGTGTAGAAGTTGAACCGCTGTATGATGCCAAATCTGCTGATGAGCGGAGAGGACACCATGCCGGCCTTTGTCGTAGCACCCACAAGCGGAAAGTGTGGAATGGGAATCCGCACCGTGCGAGCCGCAGCACCCTGGCCGATGACCCAGTCAAGTTCAAAGTCTTCCATCGCTATATAGAGCATTTCTTCTATCGCCGGCTTCAGGCGGTGAATTTCATCAATGAAGAACACCGTACGAGGAGTGATTGTAGAAAGAATGCCGGCAAGGTCCTTTGGCTTGTCGAGCGCAGGCGCACTGGTAACCTTGAAGTCCGCGCCCAGTTCATTTGCAGTGATTTGGGCAAGCGTTGTCTTACCCAGACCGGGCGGCCCGATAAGGAACAGATGGTCAAGACTTTCCTGACGTTCACGGGCGGCATTTATAAAAACAGAAAGATTTTCCTTTATTGCGCTCTGTCCAAGAAATTCTGAAAGTGTCTTTGGACGAAGCGAATTTTCCTGCGCGTCATCATCTGCCGCCGTATCAGCATGCACGATATGCGACGGGGAAGCAGCATCCGCTTGGTCAGCACGGAATATCTTTGTCGTACCGCCGTCATGACTGCCGGCCTGTGACGCAAGCTGAGCCACAATGTTCATTTCATCTTCACTTCCGTCATCAGAAGCAGCTTTTCTGGTATACTGGCTTTTGTGATTGACACTTTTATTCATTGCGCAA
>Ga0160425_1003963_pt1 | contig 10397 bp, 10 predicted proteins | sample BioMet8_FD_108193 | JGI IMG/M metagenome (GOLD analysis project Ga0160425, IMG submission 108193) | Microbial communities from bioreactor (seeded with sewage sludge) at Lawrence Berkeley National Lab, California, USA - Biofuel... | ecosystem: Engineered > Bioreactor > Anaerobic > Unclassified ...
GCCGGTGCCGCTGACCGAGTATTCCGCATACGAATCATGCCGTAAAAGAATCGTCTGCACAAGCGGGTCAGTAAGCGCTCTGTGGTCTATATCAATGAAGTAGTAGCCTTCTGGTATCTTGAAACCGATACCGGCCGCCGCAGGGTCCTTTTCCTTCGCTTTTACCGCTTCATCGTATGTGGCCCATGTATGGCTCCAGTTTTCAGTTGTACCGGACGGACCTCCGCCTGCTGCATAAGGTACCTTAGTGCGTTTGCCATCCTTTTTAACGTCCCAGCGCCATAGCATCCAGATTCGCATTTGCTTTAGTTCCTGCATGGGATCGTCCACATCGCCCACCTCCTTTCTGCGGAGTGATCATAGCTTCGCTCATTTGTGGCAAGAGGTGGTATTTTCCAGGGCAAGCGGCGACGCAAAATCCGCTTCAAGCCCCTGCAGGTCGGCGCACAGTCTGTCGTAATTGATAAGCGCCTTTTTGCCGACGTAGATTGCCGGGAGTTTTCCCGCCTTCACCATACGCCGGAGCGCGTGTTCCGACAGCAGGCCGGTTTTGGCTACTTCGCGTATTGTCATCATCGTCGGCTGCATTTTTTCGTTATCCATTCGTTTTCGCCTCCTTTTTCTGGCTTTGGAGATAAAAATGACCGTTCCGAATGTTTCGGACGGCCTCGTAAGGAGTAGGGTCTGGAACGCCGTACAGGTTTCTCCTGTCGATCAGCTCCTCCTTGTGGCGGCGGTTTTCACGCTGCCGTTTTCTGTCTTTCAAATGAATCCCTCCTTCAAGACAGACTTTTCCCTTTCGGGTTTTAGGTCGACGTCTGCCGAAGCAGGAAACGACCGGGCCTTGCCCAGCTTTAGTTTTTGAAGTAGCGATTTCTGTCGAACTTTCTACAATCATATTGTACTACTTTAATCAATACTCGTCAATAGTCAAGGATGCAAAAAATAACGATTATTGAAAACAATTTGCGTAACGAGTAGCGACTATTGATGAAATTTTTCTTGACAAGTGCGACAGTAAGTAGTATTCTGTAAACGAGGTGAGACGATATGACACTTGGACAAAGGATAAAGAAACTCCGTAAACAAAACCACATGACGCAGACGGACCTTGCACAGACGTTAGGCGTTACAAAAGGCACCGTGTCCACTTGGGAGACAAACAGCCGCAATCCGGGATTTGAAACGCTGATGAAAATGTGCGATATGTTCAGCGTAAATCTGGACTACCTCATGGGACGCTCGGACGACCCCACGCCCTCTGAAATGACCGACGAGGAAAAAGACTCCCTCGCCCGTGATACCGTTTCCGAGGAACTGACGGAATACGCTCTGAAATATGTGCGCCTTGACGAATATGGCCGCAGCGCCGTGGAGAGCATCATTCAAGCGGAATACCGTCGTTGCAGGGCGGAGAACACGCTGCTGGACGGCTCCGGTTTCAAAGTCAGCGTTCGCATCAGCGCGGACGGAATCGCAAAGGAATAATGGGGAAAGGCTGAACCTCCGAGCCGCAAATTCAGAGCAAAATCCAATGATTTGACAAAAGTAACACATACGCCAAAGCATATAAACGCAAAGAAACGCCCACAGAATCATGGCGCAGCAAGGCTGTACGTCATGTTTCTGTGGGCGTTCTTGACTTGTTTGGGTATCCCTCTGCGTAATTTGGCGAAAATTCACACGCGACCCAGCTCCGGTCTCCAAATTGAATCCGCTGGAGATTTGACCCGCCCCACGGAGGAACGTTTCTTTCTCACATATTGTTTGCAGATTTCACCGTTTCGTGATACGATGTATACAGTGTCATCCGGGAGGTGCAGTATGGCTATAAGTTATAAAAAACTGTTCCATGTGCTGGTTGATCGTGAAATGACCGGAGCGCAGTTGCAACAGATGGCCGGTTACAGCGCGAACATTACTACCAAACTAAAGAACAACGATTATGTTTCGCTGGAATCCTTGGAGAAGGTCTGCCGTGCGCTAAACTGCACATTGGATGACGTCTGCGAGTTTGTATCGGTTGAGGAAGGAGTGAACGGGCGTGACAGATAAAAGAAACATGACTGAGGAAGATGTCAAGCTCCAGTTCATCACGCCTGCGATCACCGCGAAATGGAGCCTCGACCGTATCACGATGGAGACAAAAATTACGGACGGCAAGATCAACCTCCGGGGCAATCTCGTATCACGAGAAAAGCCCAAAAAAGCGGATTACGTTTTATACATCAATACTAATAACCCCATCGCCATTGTCGAAGCCAAAGACAACAATCACACGGTATCCTTCGGTTTACAGCAAGCCATGACTTACGCGCAGATGCTGGATGTGCCTTTTGCATACAGTTCCAACGGCGACGCTTTCTATGAACATGATTTTCTGACCGGGCAGGAGCGGCAACTCGCCCTGTCTGAGTTCCCGCCCTTCAATGAGCTGATGGCTCGCTATCAGGCCGCAAAGGGTATGAACGGTCAGGAGAAGCACATCATCGACCAGCCCTACTACACCAGCCAGATAACCTACGCGCCGCGCTATTATCAGCGGGACGCCGTCAACCGCACCGTGGATGCGATCGCCAGAGGGCAGCAGCGAATTCTTCTCGTCATGGCGACCGGCACCGGCAAAACGTATGTGGCGTTCCAGACTGTGTATCGCCTCTTAAAAAGCGGCCTGAAGAAAAAGGTTCTGTATCTTGCGGACCGGAATATTCTCGTCGATCAGTCCATCCAGCAGGATTTTGCTCCGCTTGAGAAGACCATTCACAAGATAAACTTTGCCAAGGATGACCCAGTGACCGTTACGTCGCACGAGGTCTATTTCTCGTTGTATCAGCAGCTTGCCGGGAACGACGACCCGGACGATGATGCGCCGGACGACGACCCGGTGATGCGCTTTTCGTCACTGTTTCGCCCGGATTTCTTTGACCTGATTATCGTGGACGAGTGTCATCGCGGCTCCGCCAAAAAGGACAGCAACTGGCGTAAAATCCTCGACTACTTCTCCTCGGCCACGCAGATCGGCATGACCGCGACGCCGAAGGAAACAAAATATATCTCCAACGTAGATTATTTCGGTGAGCCGGTATATACCTACAGTCTCCGCGAGGGCATTGACGACGGCTTTCTTGCTCCGTTCCGTGTGATTGATATTCATACCAATATCGGTGAGGGCTGGCGGCCCTATATGGGCCAGCTCGATAAAAACGGGCAGGAAATCGAGGATCGTATTTATACCAACAGCGACTACGATTACAACATCATCATAGAGGACCGCACCTACGAGGTTGCGAAGGAAATCACGGATTATCTGAAAAGCACAGACCGGATGCAGAAAACCATCGTATTCTGCGCCACGGAAGACCACGCCGAGCGGATGCGGATCGCACTGACCAATCTCAACGCCGATATGGTAAAGAAAATACCGGATTACGTTGTCCGCATCACCGGTAGCGACGTCTATGGCAAGAGCAAGCTGGATTACTTCATCTCTGTTTCCTCTCCGACGCCAGTCATCGCAACCACATCCAAGCTGCTCTCCACAGGCGCGGACTGCAAGATGACGAAATTGATCGTCCTCGACCAGATGATCGGTTCCATGACGGAATTCAAACAGATCATCGGGCGCGGCACGAGGCTTCGGGAAAAGGAAGGCAAGACGCATTTTGTCGTCATGGATTTCCGCAGGGTGACAAGGCTCTTTGCAGACCCGGATTGGGATGGCCCCATTGAGCAGGATAATGATTACGGTAAGGGCGGCACTACCACAACTCCGCCCGGTCCCGTCACGCCTTCCGGTCCTCATCCAGACCCGAAAGAGAAGCTGATTGTCGATGAGAACGGCTGCACAGTCACCATCACAGGGAAAACAGTATCCGTGTATGACGCCAACGGTAAGCTGCTCCGTCAGGAGAGTATCGTCGATTACACGAAATCAAATATACTGGGTACCTACGCCTCCCTGGATAACTTCATCCGGCAGTGGTCTGCCGAAGAGAAGAAAGAAAGCATTCGGGAACTACTTCTGGAGCGCGGCATCGATTTGGAGGCCATGAAAGCGGAGCAGAACATGTCCGACGTGGATGATTTCGACTTCATCTGCCATGTGGCTTTCGACCAGAAGCCGCTGACGCGCATGGAACGTGCCAACAACGTCAAAAAGCGCGACTTTCTAAACCGCTATAAAGGCGCGGCGCGGGAAGTGCTGGAAGCCCTTCTGGATAAGTACATGAACACGGGCATCTATGAGATCGAGAAAACCGAGATTTTGAAGCTTGATCCGTTTATGAAATTCGGCAAGCCCGCAAAAATTGCGCAGTTCTTCGGCGGCAAGGAAGGGTATCTGAAGGCCGTGAAGGAACTGGAAGAAGAATTATACGAGGTAGGTTAAACATTGAGCAGTTTGTCGAATTTTGTAAAACGCCTCCGCGACATCATGCGTAACGACGCCGGTATCAACGGTGACGCGCAGCGCATTGAGCAGATCGCGTGGATGCTGTTTTTGAAGGTATATGATTCCAAGGAGCAGGACTGGGATATGGACGAGGAGCATTACCAGTCCATCATCCCGGAGGAATGCCGCTGGAGGAACTGGGCCGTGGACGATAAAAGCGGCAAAGCCATGACCGGCGATACACTCCTGAACTTCGTCAACAACACGCTGTTTCCCACGCTCAAGGGCCTCAACGTCACGCCGGAAACGCCCATCAAAAAGTCTATCGTTAAGACTACCTTTGAGGACGCGAACCAGTATATGAAGGACGGCGTCCTGCTCCGGCAGGTGCTCAACATCATCGACGAGCTGGACCTGAGCGACTATGCCGAGAGCCATGCCTTTGGCGAAATCTACGAGTCCATACTGAAAGAGCTGCAGAGCGCGGGTTCTGCGGGCGAATTCTACACGCCCCGCGCGGTGACGGAGTTCATGGCGCAGATGATACAGCCGAAAATCGGTGAAACGATGGCGGATTTTGCCTGCGGCACAGGCGGCTTTATTACGAGCTGGCTAAATCAGCTTGCCCCGCAGATCAAGACCACGGACGACCAGACCGCCTACGACAACTCCATATACGGCATCGAGAAGAAGCAGTTCCCGTATATGCTCTGCATTACCAACATTCTGCTGCACGGACTGGATGTGCCGCGTGTTTATCACGGCAACAGCCTGCTGCGGGACGTGCTGGACTACACCGAGGACGACCGGTTTGACGTCGTCCTAATGAATCCCCCGTATGGCGGCAGCGAGAAGGCGGACGTAAAGAACCATTTCCCGTCTGATCTTGCCAGCAGCGAGACCGCTGACCTTTTCATGTCGGTCATCATGTACCGGCTGAGGAAAACAGGCCGCGCGGCTGTCATTCTGCCGGACGGTTTCTTGTTCGGCACCGACAACGCCAAAATTGCCATCAAGAAGAAGCTGCTCTCCGAGTTTAACCTGCACACCATTATCCGTATGCCGGGTAGCGTGTTTTCGCCCTATACCTCCATCACAACGAACATCTTGTTTTTCGACCACACAAAGCCGACCGCGGAGACGTGGTTTTATCGGTTGGATATGCCGGAGGGCTATAAGCATTTTTCCAAGACCAAGCCAATGAAGCTGGAGCATTTTGCCCCGGTTGTCGAATGGTGGAACAACCGGCAGGAGATCAAAGCGGATGGCTTCGACAAGGCAAAAAAGTTCACGACAGACCAGCTTTCAAAGGATCTAGGCTATAACTTCGACCAGTGCGGCTATCCCCATGAGGAAGAGGAAATTCTCGACCCGATGGACCAAATCCAGCGGTATGAGGAGCAGCGCACCAGCCTGAACGCCGAGATCGACCGCGTGCTGGCGGAGATCACCGCCGTTCTTGGGGGTGCGAAGGAATGACCCCACAAGAACTGAAAAACAGCATTTTGCAGCTTGCCATCCAGGGCAAGCTTGTGGAACAGCGCCCGGAGGAGGGTACCGGCGAGGAGTTGTATAAGCAGATACAGGCCGAAAAGCAGCGGCTCATCAAGGCCGGAACCATAAAAAAAGAAAAGCCCCTGCCAGAAATCACAGAAGATGAAAAACCGTTTGACATTCCAGAGAGTTGGATGTGGGTGCGTTTGGGCGATTGCACAAGCTATGCCCAGCGCAAAGAAAAGATCAGTCCAGATAGTATCGTAGGCAGTATGTGGTCGCTTGATTTGGAAGACATCGAGAAAGATACGGGGAAAATAGTAAATCGTTGCAGTGCCGATAAAAGAGGAATCGTCGGTGATAAGGTACATTTTTTCAAAGGGCAGGTGTTGTACAGCAAGCTACGCCCTTACTTGAAAAAGATATTGGTTGCGCCTGAGAATGGCATTTGTTCTTCTGAATTGGTTCCGTTTGCTGCGTATGGCGATATCGACGCTCGTTACCTTGTTACCTTTCTAAAGGCACCTTATGTCGATTTTATAATTAATTCTGTTACTTATGGCGTGAAAATGCCAAGGGTTGGAACAAATACAATGGTAAGTCTATTAGTGCCTCTCCCTCCCTTTGCCGAACAGAAGCGCATTGTTGCCAAAATTGAAGAACTGCTGCCATATATCGACCGCTACGAACTGGCGTGGAGCAAACTAGAGGACTTCAACAAGCGTTTCCCTGTAGATATGCAAAAGTCCATCCTGCAAATGGCCATTCAGGGCAAGCTGGTGGAGCAACGCCCCGAAGAAGGCACCGGGGAGCAACTGTATCAGCAGATACAGGCCGAAAAGCAGCGCCTTATAAAGGCCGGCACTATCAAAAAGGATAAGCCGCTCCCCGAAATCACCGATGACGAAAAGCCGTTTGATGTCCCAGATAGTTGGAAGTGGGTGCGGCTCAACGATGTGCTTGACGTTCGTGATGGAACGCACGATACACCTAAATATGTAACAGAAGGAATACCGCTTGTTACAAGTAAAAATCTCCGAGATGGTCAAATCGACTTCTCAACGGCAAAACTTATAAGTCTAGAAGATCATAAGTCGATTTCGCAGAGGTCAAAGGTTGATACGGGCGACATCCTGTTTGCGATGATAGGTAGTATCGGAAATCCGGTTCTTGTTTCCGAGGAAGCGGAGTTCAGCATAAAGAACATGGCGTTATTCAAGGCGATAAGATCAAGTCTGTATATGCCTTTTGTGTACTGGTACCTATTTATTGCGCAATCCAACATGAAAAAGCAAGCTTCAGGCGGCGTTCAGTCTTTTGTATCACTGGGATTTTTGCGTGAATACTTATTCCCCCTCCCGCCCCTCGCCGAGCAAAAGCGCATCGTTGCCCGTCTGGAGCAGATTCTGCCCCTGTGTGAAAGGTTGAAATGAGGTGTAAAAAATGCTTCTCGATCATATTGTAAATTTCTGTGATAACGAATATAGGTCGTTTGACGGAAAGTGCGGATGTGGTGAATGCAATCATCCTTCCGGTGGCTGCAGCGGGAGCTGTTATAATTGCCTGTATCAAATTCATTATCCCCCAGAGAATAATCCTAATCAATTAAAAACATTGTATGACTGTCCCAAAATGTTGGATCACTATGTATGTCAGTACTCATACTTATACGCGACCGAAATTCTCTGTGCGTTGAGGGAGAAAGCTACATATTTAATAGATTATCCATACTACCATATTATGTCACTTGGTTGTGGCGGATGTGCTGACCTTATGGCATTTGAACTTTTTTATGACGAAAATGGTTTAAATACTCCAGTGTCTTATATTGGGATTGATGTGAATGAGCTGTGGAAGCCAATAACAGCTCAGATCAAAACGTATTGTGAAAAACGTGGATTCAAATATCAACCATTATACGAGGATGTATTTTATAGTTTTCACCAACGGCCAATTGCTGCTACAAATGTAATTATCATCAGTTACCTTATCTCATATTTGTATAACACAGACCAGATTTCTACAATTGATTCACTGTTCGAAGATATTGCGCAAAATGTTGTTGCTCGAAAAAAACAAGGTCAAAAGCTTTTATTAATTATTAATGATGTGAACAGCTATAAGCGTGGAAGAAATTACTTTTATTGGCTTAAAAGGAAAGTTGAAAGTTGTAGCTTTGAAAGCGTAATATGCACTGAAAAGTATTTTGATACTGGAAATCTGTATGACGGGCAAAAGATTGGGTCGAGATACACAACGAGAAGCAGTTTTTTTGGAGTGCCTCGCAATATTCAAAGAGATTACCATGCACAGTCGGATTGCAAACAAACATTTCAGCTTATATTTGAGGTGATTTAAGTGATAATAAGCGCAAGTAGGCGGACAGATATACCAACATATTATTCGGATTGGTTCTACAAAAGGATTAAAGAGGGATTTGTATATGTACGCAATCCGATGAACATTCATCAGATCAGCAATGTATCGCTGTCACCGGACGTTATAGATGGAATCGTATTCTGGACAAAAAATCCACGTCCGATGATGGATAGACTTGACCTGCTCAAAGACTATATGTATTATTTCCAGTTTACGGTCAATTCGTATTCGCAAGATATCGAATCAAATATTCCGAACAAAAACGATGTGATTATTCCGGCATTCCAAGAGCTTTCAAACCTCATTGGTCCTGATCGAGTGATTTGGCGCTATGATCCCATACTACTTTCACAAAAATACAGTGTTGAGTACCACATTCGCTATTTTGAAGAGATTGCAAAGCGGCTTTCCGGGTATACAAAAAAATGCATTATCAGCTTTGTGGACCTTTATCGTAACACGCAGAATAATACCAAAGATCTTGGATTACTTCCGCTGGAAGCAAATACAATGTATGAAATCGCAAAGCGCCTTGTTGAGATTGCATCAAAGTATGGTATTGTGATAGAATCATGCGCTGAAAAAGTTAACCTTGAGCAGTTTGGTATTGAACATGGTCATTGTATAGATTGCAATTTGTTTGAAAAGCTATTGGGATATAACCTAAATTTGGATAAAGACAAAAACCAGCGTGAGGAATGCGGATGCATGGCAAGCATTGACATCGGTATGTACAACACTTGTAAAAATGGCTGTAAGTACTGTTATGCCAATTATAGCGCAAACACGGTATCAAAGCTTTCTGCCGCACACGATCCATGTTCACCGTTAATATCCGGCGTCGTCGATGATGATGATGTTATAAAGGAGCGTGTGGTAAAGTCCTGCAAGGATTGCCAGATCAGGCTGTTTGAATAACTGTATTTCGTCTTCCAAGCAAAAAGACCACACTAAAGGTTTTATCCTTCAGTGTGGTCTTTACTGTTGTTGCCCCGCTTGAAGAGCGTCGGTCAAAAATTACTTGGTTTTAGTAATCCCTTTGACGAACGCCCTTTCGGCGGGGCTTTTTTGAAAAGAGGAACAAATATGCGCTGGATCGAAGCGGCGGTGGATACGCCGGCGGAGGAAATAGACGAGCGGTGCGAGAAACTGGCCACGCTGGGCTGCGGCGGCTTTGTCATAGAAAGTGAAGAGGATTTCAAGGGCTTCATCCGGGAAAACCGTCAATACTGGGGCGTGGTGGACGAGGAGCTGCAGCGCCGCTATGAGGGCGTGTCTCGGATAAAATTCTACATTGCCGACGACGACGGCGGCAGGGCCGTTCTCGCCGCCGTAAAGGGTTCGTTGGGCTGTGAGGTCCATATCTCTTATGTCCAGGACAGCGACTGGGAGAACAACTGGCGGCAGTACTATAAGCCCATCGAGATAGGGAATAGGCTTGTGGTGGTGCCTGAATGGGAGCAGATTCCGGACGACGGCAGGGTGCCGCTGCTGCTGGAGCCGGGACTCACCTTCGGCACTGGCGATCACCCCACCACGAGACTGTGCCTTGAGGGGCTGGAGGACGCCGCGGGACCGGGAAAGCGGGCGCTGGATCTGGGCTGCGGCAGCGGCATACTGGGCATTGCCGCGCTTTTGCTGGGCTGCGACAGCTGCACCGGCTGCGACATAGATCCCATGTCGCCGGAGGTGGCAGCGCAGAATGCGGAGCTGAATGGCATAGGCCCGGACAGATTTTCCGTCCGCGCCGGGGATCTGCTGAACGACGAAAAACTGCGCGACTCTCTGGGAAGCGGCTACGACATAGTGCTTGCCAACATAGTAGCGGATGTGATAATACCGCTGGCGCCGCTGGCGAGGAGCTTCATGGCTGAGGACGGCGTCTTCATAGTGTCCGGAATAATTGAGGACAGAACCCGTGAGGTCGTGTCGGCGCTGAAGAAAAATGAATTTGAGATAGCCTCCCACAGATACCTGGATGACTGGCACAGCTACACCTGCGCTTGAGCCTAGGGCGCGTTGCAAAACGGAAATGTTTTGCAACGCGCATTTTTACACGAAACGAAGGAGGAGACATGGGCAGGCAAGAAGCAAAAGGGCGGTTTTGAGGAAAACCTCGTACGCAAAAGGAGCC
>Ga0160425_1003965_pt1 | contig 10394 bp, 10 predicted proteins | sample BioMet8_FD_108193 | JGI IMG/M metagenome (GOLD analysis project Ga0160425, IMG submission 108193) | Microbial communities from bioreactor (seeded with sewage sludge) at Lawrence Berkeley National Lab, California, USA - Biofuel... | ecosystem: Engineered > Bioreactor > Anaerobic > Unclassified ...
GCCGTAACGTGACAAAAGAAAACGAGTGTGGTGGGAGTTAATATGTAATTTACTTCCACAAATATCACACTGAGTAGGGGAGAATATAGAGAACATAGGATAGTATCGATTTTCAACCAAAACGAACATGATATTCTTTGAATAACATGCACAAACAATGAAAATGTTTGCAGATGGCAGCATTTTCATGCTAAACCTTTGGCAAAGGAATTATTATTTTGCCGTCAACAACCGTTTTTATCATTGACTTATCTATTGCAATGTTTCCTTTTCCCATAAATTAGAATTATCTCAATATAATTAAAATTTTATTGTTTTGCACGATTTAGAGAGAAAATCTGAAGACCAGAAAATAATAAAAAGTCTCATTTATTTCGATACAACTAGAAGAATATTCCAATAGATGTGAGATAAGATATAGCTGAAGTGGATCAAAAACACAAATGGCTTATAAGGCAGAAGATCCCTTAAAATGCAGAATATTTTTTATACAGGTTCTGGAGCAGATTAAAATGACCCTTGTTATCGCTTTTATCGGGAAGAACGGTGCAGTAATGACCGGAGACCTGCGGGAAATAACATTTGAAGGAGAGAAGCAGAACAGAGAAAAGCTTGAAAAAGATCTTTACAACGGGACAATAGTCACGGATGACGAGCTCGCAAAAAAAGCCCGAGAATTCGGGGTCGGCATAACTGTTACGGACTGCAAAAGCAAGATCTCGGAAAGAGACGGCATTTTAATAGGAGAAGTATCCTCAAGTGAAGGTGGGGTCACCAAAAAAAGAAGGCTGTACGCCTCAGCCGGGAACCACGCAATTGCCGAGATAAGGGATTCCGAGATAACCTTAACCTCACACGCAAAGGGAAGTAATTTAATAGTTCTCGGGAACGATTTCACAAAGCAGGTAGCCAATAAATGCTTCAAAGACAACTGGACGAAGAAGAGCACTTTTCAGGATGCCATCAAAATTCTCATTCTCTGTATGGAAACTGCAGCAAGGAAAACCGCGTCTGTGAGCAAGCAGTTCTTTTTGATTCAGACTACTTCAAACGTTGATGTTTTAAAAATTGTAGAGAAGGACCGAAATAACTGAAAAAGCAGAAGAAATAACCGAAAAACTGCTGAGGTGTAATAAATAGAGGAGTAACACAGTTGGCTCATGGCATATCGTTTTTTACAAATTTTTAAATATGCAAATTAATTTAATGTGTATAAAGGACTGTTTAAATGGCTCTTTATTGTCCTGTGGATATCTTCATAATATTCTCATAAATCCAGCTATTCTCATCAATCCAGCGGATATTGAATTGAAAATAGTGTTATCCATAGGGAATGAATAAGAACCAAAAAACCAATAAATTTATATTGGTTTCTGCAGATTATTATATACGCGAATAAGATCTGTTAGAACAGGTGTTAAAACGGTAGGAAAATTCTACACTACTTTTATATTATAAAAATTCGCGAGCAATACCAAAACAGAAATAAAAACATTACTGCAAATTGCAGACAGAATTGTTTGTTGATACATATGCTGAAAAGCATCTGTCATTTAAGCTGAAATAATTGAGCCATCTATATTTGCTTCTTTTTTTGGGTGGTTGTTCGGAAACAGCATATTGTATCATGGAATTGTAGAGTTGATAGATATGGAAATGGAAAAAAAGAGCTTTCTAAAATCACTAGGATTTAGGCGAGAAATTAAGATAGTTGCAAAGTGTACATGTCCGTTATGTGAGGAGAGAGTAGACGAAGACGAATTCCGAAGCGAAGCGTTTGTCAAGGAATTCAAGAGTTCAGGACTGTGCCAGGGATGTCAGGACACGGTTTTTGGATACAGGGTAGCATGGTGATCAATCAATTACCCTATATAAGGTATTGAAAATCCCTGTTTAAGGTGGCAAACATGGATTTTGATTTACCTCTACATTTTATTCCTCACAGAAAAAGTTTCATATTTTTTCACTAATTTCGTGTTTTTACTCTTCTTTTCAGATTCGACAACGATTTCTTATTTCTTGTTCATATTTTCAGATTCGACAACGATTTCTTATTTCTTGTTCATATTTTCAGATTCGATATCGATCCCGATTTTAAGGAAATTTCCACAAAAGTTCACTTTTGAAGAGTCCATTTCCTCAACTTTCTTCAGTTTCTTCAATCGGGCCCATCAATCTGGCCAGCCATTTTGTTTCCTCAAAGCTTTCAAGTATAATCTTCAAAACTATTGTAAGTGGTATTGAAAGCAGCACACCTGCAAGTCCAAACACGAAATTCCAGTAGAGAAGAGCAAGAAACAGGAAAGCAGGAGATAGTTGCAGGCCTTTACCCATAAGTGATGGAAAAAGAACATTTTCTGCAAGCGCGTCCACAGCAACAATAATTAGAATGACTGCAAGAGCACCTAGAGGCCCATACTTGAAAAGCGCAAGCATTATTGGAGGAACAGAAGCAATAACCAGACCAATATAGGGAATATAACTTAACAGAAATATGAGGACTCCCCAGAGAATAGCATAGTCAATGCCTCCGATGAAGAGGAGAAGAGCAATTGTAATACCAGTTATAAGGTTTATTTCTGCTCTTATGACAATGAATTTTACCAGCTTCTTGCTAAATTTACTTATCCTCAAGCGGAGTTCGGACTGCTTTCCAATTTCCGAGTCTACTTTTTCAGAAGTATTGGCGGCATCAATTAGCAGAAATGCTGCTGTAACAATAATAATTCCGACTGTTGCTCCAGCATTCACAATTCCGTTAACGGTATTTGCCATGAGAGAAATTGTTATCGACACGATACTACGGAGAATCGACTGTATGGAAAATTCTTCATATGAAGGGATATATTTTGTAAGGTTATTCGCCAATTCAGTCAACTGAGCTTGATAACTCGGGATCTGATTTCCAAACTGCAATGCTGCTTCAACAACTATTACCCCAAGAACCAGGATAATTAAAGTAAATAGTAAGATTACCAGAATAACACTCAGTGTACCTGGAATCCCTCGTTGTTTTAGCCAGCGGACAAGTGGAGTAAAGATCAGTGCAGTAAACACAGAGAAAAAGACTACTGTAAGTATTGATGCAATTTCCCGCATCCCTATTGTCAAAATAACGGCAGCGGTGCTGTAAAGTAAAATTTTAGCGGGTACTGAGTGATCATTTGAATTTATATTTTCATCCCCCCTATATTCTTTCGCAGTCATCCATAGAAATTTGCGCCCTGCTTTTTCCTCATCTAAAACTACATTTGTCAAATCTATCAAATATTACTCGCCTTAGAACAGCTATCTCTTCTAGCTCTTCTCAGGCTAGAACTCAGTCCTCATGCGCCATTTGATCGAGTGCAGCTGTAATCGCCAGAATGAATGCATTGTCCTGCCCAGGTTCGATTTCCACTCCATAGGTATCCCGTATGTGGAACCATTTTTTCGAGATTTCTGCAATTCTCTCTCCTTCAACATCAATCCGATACTCATGATCAAGAATATCGCCTTTTAATTTCATTTCCGGCCCATCCGAAATTTCAACAGTCCAGCTGTCCCTCAAAATATTAATGAACGATTTTTTAATTGTTGCAGCCAGGCCGTCATCCACTCGTGTGATATCCATTGTATCCCTTATTTTTAGTAACCTCTCCTGAATTTTGTAAAGATCTCTTCCCTGTGAATCCTTTAAAATCAGGGTGTTTCGGAGACGAAATGCCTTACCGTCAACATAAAATTCTCGTTTTCCTTCTTCATTCTCGATCCAGTAATCATCTCCAATGGAAACAAGTTTTTCGTGCATTCTGTAGATGTGCTTTTTTTCTTCGTCATGGCCTTCATGGCCGCCAAATAGTTTCATCAAGAATCATTCTCCTTATTTATTCAATCTCAAAACCTTCTCTTGAAGACGCAATTTACTGATCTTATCATAAAACAAAGAAAAATAAAACAAAGAAGGATAATAATAGTTCGTTTATTAGCAAGATAGTTAACAATTTAAAATCTCAATTTCAGGTGTTCTTTCCAGGCATGATCTTTCCAGAATTATTTTCTCCAGAATTGTTCTCTCCAGAGTTGCTCTCTCCAGAGTTGCTCTCTCCAAAATTGTTTTCTCCAGAGTTACTTTCTCCAGGCATTTTTCACATGGCCTTTCTGTATATTTCGATAATATCTTCCTTTGAAAGTTCTCTGGGGTTTGTCAGGCGGCAGACATCCTGCATTGCATGTTCAGCCAGGATTTCGAGATCTTCTTCCTTTGCGCCAAGTTCTTTTAAGCCAGAAGGAATTCCTATATCCAATGCAAGTTTCCTGATGGCTTCTATAGCTCGATCTGCAGCTTCTTCATGGCTTAATCCCTCCACTTTTTCTCCCATTGCCCGAGCAATATCGGCAAAACGTTCCGGAACGACCTTCTTGTTGTATGCTTCCACATACGGAAGAAGAATCGCGTTGCAAACCCCATGAGGAAAGTTATAAAGCCCCCCTAGCTGGTGCGCCATGGAATGTACATAACCAAGGCTTGCGTTGTTGAAAGCGATACCTGCGAGGTATTCGGCATGTGCCATCATATCCCTGATCCCCACGTTTTCTCCGTGGGCAACGGCTTCACGTAAATATTTTGAGATAAGTTCTATGGATTTAATAGCAGCTGCATCTGTTGTAGGCGTTGCCATGGTAGAAACATAAGCTTCAACTGCATGGGTTAAAGCGTCCATACCGGTTGCAGCCGTAAGTGCAGGCGGCATGCTTACCATGAGTTCAGGGTCGTTAACTGCAATATCAGGAGTAATGCGCGGGTCGACGATTGCCATTTTGATATGCCGCTTCGTATCCGTAATAATTGTGAAACTTGTCATCTCACTCGCAGTGCCAGCAGTCGTATTTACTGTGATAAGTGGAGGAGTTCCTTTTGTAACTTTTCCTACGCCTTCATAATCATTGATCAATCCACCGTTATATACCACAATTCCAATTGCCTTTGCGCAGTCCATAGGGCTTCCTCCTCCGACAGCAATTATTATGTTACAGTCCTCTTTTCTGTAAATATCCGCTCCTTCCATAACTGAAGTATCAGTCGGATTCGGGTCTGCTCCTGGAAAGATTGTGCCTTCCAGACCTGAATCTTCAAGAATTTTGTATATATCCAGTGCAAGCTGCTCTCCATGCTTGCTTTTGCCGGAAACTATAAGGGCTTTTGTAGCTCCAAGGTCTTTTGCATGCTTGCCGATCTCTTTTACGCAGCCAGCCCCCATCAGGGCTACTTTCGGGTTCAGATAGATATATGTCCTGTTTTCGGTCATGATTTATACTCCCCTGATAATTCTTTTTAGATACCTCTAAACAGATCTTTATAAATTTTTTATTGGAAACTCAAAATATTAATGGAAATCATTTTTCCCGGTAACTAATAAAGTTTTGCTCCGGGACAGAATTTTTGAAGCCGTGAACAAAAGTTATGAGAGTAAAGTGTTTTATCCAGAAATTATTTCACTTTTTTAATTTCTGTTATTACAATGATCTGTCATATACGGGTGACCACCATTTCGCTTCAACTTCAAAGTTGTTTCATTTTATAGAATCATTCTACATTACCAAAATGAAACTTAAAATACTCATATAGATATAAATCCAAGTATAAATATTAGTGTAACTGTAAATATAAGTCTTAAAATATATACAAGTGAGATAACTAAAAAACATACAAAAAAGAGCCAATAGCTCCGGATAAGCTTGTTTTTTTCTAAACGTATAGCTATTTAATAAATCAATCCTAATTAAATATACATGAGTGGGATCAGGCTTGGGGTGGATTGTCTTTCAACATACGAAGAAGGAATAAAAAGAGAGTGGATTATAGGAAACGGACTTGGAGGATATGCTTCCTCTACCGTTATCGGAGCAGGCACAAGGACTTACCACGGGCTGCTTGTGGCTGCTCCAGAAAACTCACCAGGAAGGTTTGTACTGCTTTCTTCTCTTGATGAGGAAATCTCTACTGATGAAGAAAGTTATAAACTTTCCGTCCATAAATTTACAGATACTGTTTCTCCCACGGGCTTCAATTGCCTTTCCGAATACATTCAAAACCCATTTCCTCTCTGGGTTTACCAGCCTGGCGATTTTACAGTGAAGAAAAAAGTCTTCATGGTCCATAACAGTAACACAACCTGTATTCTCTATGATATCGAATCCAGAACAGAAGAAGCTTTACTGAAAATTTTTCCGTTGATAAACTCAAGAGACTTCCATTACACTGCTCGCTCAGGATACCTTTCTTTTTCTCAGAAAGCTCATCCAGAGGGAGTAGAGCTGGAGAGTTCCAATGGTTTTACCTTCTCTCTTTCATCCAACCTTGAATATCATTCTGATCCCAGGTGGTACTATAACCTGGAGTATGATGCTGAAAAGCAAAGAGGGCTTAACTATCAGGAAGATAATTTCAGTCCTGGCTATTTTGAAGGCAAACTCAAACCTGGAACCTCTCGTTTCTTTATCATTGCTTCAACAGACGACATTCCTCCTCTTAACCTCAGGAAAGTTGATGAACTCTATAAAAGAGCAGTAAACCGACAGAACCTCCTTATTCTCAATTCCAGGCTTACAGATCCCTTTGCTCTTAAACTTCTCAGGGCGACGGACACTTTTACAGTAAAGAATCCTTTTTCAGGTGAAAATACTATAATTGCAGGATATCACTGGTACTCTGACTGGGGAAGGGATACCATGATCTCTCTGACTGGCCTGTATTTAATTCCTTATCGTCATGAAGAGGCCAGGTCCGTTCTCATGAATTTTGCTAAATATTGCAGGAAAGGCTTAATTCCCAACACTTTTCCGTTTTTTGGAGGAGAGCCAGTATATAATACGGTAGACGCTTCTCTCTGGTTTATCCATGCTGTTAGCCGCTATTTTGCATATACGGGCAACTTTCTTTTCCTCGCAGATATCTGGGACACTATAGAGGCTATTATAGAAAACTACCGTAAGGGTACGAACTTTGGAATCTGCATGGATTCTGATCATCTTATTCAACAGGGGCCTCAATTAACCTGGATGGACGCTAAAATTGGAGAGCGAGCAGTAACTCCAAGAGCAGGTAAAGCCTGTGAAATCAATGCCCTCTGGTACAACGCCTTGAAAATTTCTTCCAGCCTGGGTACTATTCTTGGAAAAGAGGTCTTTTTATATGAGATGCTTGCAGATGGCGTTGCCTCAAATTTTGAGAACACTTTCTGGAACCCGGAAACTAACTGTCTCTTTGACCTTGTATGTAAGGATGAAGCCGGAAACGAGGTTAAGGACCCTGCAATTCGCCCCAATCAAATCTTTGCAGTATCTCTTCCTAACACCATGCTCCCTCCTGATAAAGAAAAAGCGATTGTGGACAAAGTTGAAAAAGACCTTTTAACACCCTTTGGGCTTAGAAGTCTTTCAAGTGATCACCCATTATATAAAGGACAGTATCACGGGGATGCATTCACCCGAGATACAGCCTATCATAACGGGACAGCCTGGCCCTGGCTCCTTGGCGCTTATGTGAGAGCTTACCGGAAAGTTAACAATTATTCCAATAAGAGTCTGGAAGATATGAGGGCTCTTCTGGAAGGCTTTGATACGCATCTCGAAACCGCAGGGTATGGCACTATTTCCGAAGTTTTTAATGGTGATTATCCTTACTCTCCAGGCGGGTGCATAGCTCAGGCCTGGAGCGTTGCAGAAATTTTTAGAGCATATGTAGAGGATGTGCTTGAGGTCAGGCCACTCTTAAGCACAATATCCCCGGTAGTCTTAAGCACAATATCCCAGGAAATGGATATGATGAGCTTCTCATCTATGAAGATAAATGAGAAAACAACATAAGCTGAAGGGAAATAATATGACCTGGAAAGACCATGGGGAGCTATTTATACGGTCTAGAAAAAATCCAATACTTACGGTTGAAGACTGGCCTTATCGAGCTAATTCAGTATTTAACCCTGCAGCTGCCATAATCGATGGTAAAATTCTGTTGCTGGTCAGGGTTGAGGACCACAGGGGTTTTTCTCACTTTACAGTTGCAAGGAGTGAAAACGGAATTGATGGCTGGGAAATTGACAGTGAACCAACCTTTTTTCCGGACCCCGTAAATTATCCTGAAGAGATATATGGCATTGAAGACCCGCGCATAACTTACATCGATGAGATGGGAAAGTGGGCTATAGTATATGTGGCTTTTTCGGATAGTGGCCCTTTGCCGGCTCTTGCCTTTACCGAGGATTTTCGTAACTTTGACCGAGCAGGACCGTTGATGCCACCTGATAATAAAGACGCTGCCGTTTTTCCTGTAAGGTTTAACGGTAAATGGGCTATGTTACACAGGCCTGCGCCTACTACTCACACTTTGAAGGCTAATATCTGGGTCTCCTTTTCTTATGATATGAAATCCTGGGAAAAACCCGAAGTTCTCCTGTATGCCAGGGAAGGTGGATGGTGGGATGCTTATAAAATCGGCTTATGCCCGCAGCCGCTCCGTACACCTGAAGGCTGGCTAATTATGTACCATGGAGTACGCCAGACTACCTCAAAAATTAGTTACAGGCTCGGGCTTGCTCTCCTTGACCTTGAAGATCCCACGAAAGTGCTCCGCAGGTCGGAAGGCTGGATTTTCGGGCCTCGTGAGCCATACGAACGCAGTGGAGATGTCAATGACGTTGTTTTTCCCTGCGGATGGGTCGTAGTAAACGATGAACTCCGCATTTATTACGGAGCTGCCGATACCTCGGTATCAGTTGCCAGCGCAAAATTTAGCGATATTATGGAGTATATCTGCGGATGCCCTGGAAAACAGTGCCCTGAAGAATACTGCAGGCGGTTTGAAGAAAATAGGGGAAAGACTGTTGATCTGAGAAGAGGATAAATCTAGAACTGGACATGGATCGTCTACTGAAAACCATAATCCTATGTATTATAGTCACGAGGCGAAATAATTGCCCAATGAGGTACAATGAAGTTTTTTGTTACAACAATCACAGGCGTGACTATATGTGCAATGCTTCGATACATCAGATTTTTCTGTACTTCATGTTCCATACACCAGCAGGTAATGGATTACCATTCACCAGCAATCTGGTTATCTAAGCCCTATATTACTTCTTCTTAAGGTTCCACCCTCCATAAAGACAGATCAAGCTTCCCAATAATCCAAAGCCTGGAGTAGAGTTATTTTTGCTCGATTCATTTCTACCTGAGCGATTACCATTATCGGATTCATAATTATTATTTTTTGACTTATTGAGTCCGACAGCGTTTTGCTCTTCAGATGAAGAAAAGTTAAAACGACAATATCAGCGACTCCCTCCTGGATTTTGCTCATACCAGCACCCTATAAAAAGGAGGTTTCGATAAACCCGATTTCCTTAGCCAATTGTATTCTCTAGTTTCAGTTTAGAAATCAAATGATTATGTATGTTTTTACCCATCTATATAGTTAAGGAATACGTTCAAAACTGTCTCATTCATTTCAAGCTCATTTTTTATTTTAATTGCGTCCTTCTCTGGAATCCAATTCATAGATCCATTTCCGAAATGGAGCTCACACCAGACGAACTTTTTAATCTGAAGATTATTTTTATCCAGCATTTCAAGAAAGCTTTCATTCTCGATAGCTTGTTCGGATAAAGAAATTATATAGTAGTCTCTCTTTTTTTTATCAGGAGCAGATTTAAATTCGTCTCCTATAATGATATTTTTATTATTTTCTATTTTTATGTAGTATTTATCTGCTATGTCTTCCATATCGTAATCCAGCCTATACATGGTCAAGTTGCAATTTTCAAGAATATGTTTAACTTCGGGTTCAGTAATTCCTTCTTCAAATTCGATAGCTGAACTACTTACTTGTAATTCTTTGACTGGAGTTTCGACATCAGTTGGAGTTTTTTTATCAATTTGAATTTTTATAAATAATCCCACAATCATTACGATAGTTAGAAGTAAAATAAAAATAGCAATCTTCTCATTTACTTTTCTCATAACAACCACCAAATGAGTTCTAGTACGGGAATACAGGTATCTCGAATTCTTTGTACGCCAGTGCAATGGCAATAGACAACCATTTTTTAAACATTGCCCTATCCAAAAATAGCTCAATTTCTATAATATATGCGCAATAAAAAAGTTATATTTAGCATGAAAGTACATGAAGATATCTTCCTCATGTGCTCTCTCGTCCCTCTTTTCCCATAATTGCGAATATTCCACTAATTATTTTAATCCGTTCATCAACCGAGAATATTTCTGTCTCGACAATCTTTTTCTTTTGAATTTCTCCCTTTTTATATCCTTTTTCATCTTCGTACATCTCATCCTTTGTGATAAGATGCCATATTATTGTTGCAATTTTCCTTGCCAGAGCAACGATTGCTTTA